>JAEEGL016108403.1_pt1 | contig 11488 bp, 7 predicted proteins | sample 9134231 | NCBI WGS metagenome assembly JAEEGL01 (sample SAMN16246548, study PRJNA631951) | gut metagenome | biome: gut microbiome; feature: rumen; material: fiber-attached | host: Bos | place: Iran: Karaj | collected 2018-10
ACAACGGATTAAGACGGATTACACGGATGGCACGGATTATTTTTTCGACAACGGATTAAGACGGATTACACGGATTGGCACGGATTGTTTATTTTACGGATTGTTTATGATAGTACAAAAATAAATCAGTATAATCCGTGAAATCCGTTTTAATCCGTTGTTTTTTATATCTTGTTATTTATTTGACAATCAGTGACATTCCCGGACGAAGTCCCTCGAATTTCTCCGTCGGTCGTGCCTTCAGCTCGAAGGTCTTGAGGTCGTACTGGCCAGTGGCCTTGGTAGCTTTCCACACGGCGAAGCTGCCCTGGTCCTTGAGGTGGTAGACTTTCATGGTGATGGTCTTATCGAAGGCGGGCACGTAGGCTTTCAGCTCTGAGCCTATTGTTATGCCTTTGAGCTGGTCCTCACGCACGTTGAACGTTCCCCAGAGGTCGTCCATCATCGAGATGGTCATGATGGGGCTGCCGGTGCCGACAAGCTCTCCCACCTTGGGGTAGATGCTGCTCACCTCGCCGTCCATCTGCGCCGTCTGCACGGTCTCGCCGATGTAGGCGTTCACCTCCTGCACGGCACCACGGGCACGTTCCACCTGTGCACGTGCTGCCATCTTCTCCTCCTGGCGGGCACCGTTGACGGCCATGTCGTACTGGCTCTGGGCGGCCTGTACCTGAGCCTTCGACGACTTGTAGAGTGCCTCGGCCTCGTCGCGTTTCTGTGCGCTCACCACACCCTCGTCGAAGAGCCGTTGCACGCGGCCATAGCTCTTCTCGGCAATCTCCAGCCCGGCCTTTGCCTGCTGGAGCAACTGGAAGGCACCCTGCACCTGTTCTTTGCGGGCGCCGTTCTTCGCCATGAGGTCGAGGGCGGCGGCTCCGGCCTCGGCCCCCTGAGCCTGTTGCATCTTCGCCCGCACTTCGGGGGCATCGATGATGGCCAGCGTGTCGCCTGCATGGACGTAGTCGCCCTCCTTCACGCGGATTTCAAGGATGCGACCAGGCACCTTGCTCGATACACGATATTCCTCCACCTCCACCTGACCTTGCATGAGGTCGGGGTCACGGTCGAAGATGAAGAAGCCGATAACGGCCACGATGATGACTACTGTGACAAATCCCAGGATTGCCAGCAGGATGTTTATGTGTTGTTGTTTTGCTTGACTTGACATAGACGATATTAACGATTTATGGATTTACGATTTACAATTCATTTTAAGATTCCCAGGGCTTTCTGCTGGTCTACCTGTGCGAGCTTCAGTTCAATCTGAGCATCTATGACCTGCGACTGGGCCTGGAGCCATGCCGTCTGGGCCTCCATGACCACAGTGGGGGTGATGACCCCCTCGCGGAATCCGAGGTTAGCCGTGCGCAGATTTTCCTCAGCACGCTCTATGTTCTTCTGAGCCATCGTGAGGCGCTTGCCGGCCTCGGTGACTTTGAAATTCGTCTGGTTCACTTGCAGCTCCACCAGGTCGCGGGCTTCCTGCATCTCCAGGTTGGCGATAGCGGTGGCTCCCTTGCTGGCACGCACCTTATAGGTCACGTCGCCCCAGTTCCACAGGGGTATACGCACGAGTACGCCGATGTTCCAGAAGCCGCTGAACTTCTTCTGGAAACCGTTGAACACGTTGGGGTTGCTCACGGCATAGCCACCGGTGAGGGCCACCTGCGGCAGGTTTCCGGCCTTCAGGATGTTGGTGGTCTGACGGCTCATGTCGATGACGTTGTCCAGCATACGAAGTTCCGGGCGATTGGAGAAGGCGGATTGGAGATCGAAGGTTGAAGATTGAAGATGGACTGCTCCTTCATTCCCTTCATCATGCAATGCTAATTTTTTTTCGTCTTCGTCGGCCAGTATGATGTTCTCGTCGAGCGGCAGACCGATAATCTTGCAGAGGAGCATACGCGAGAGTGTCAGTCCGTCGTCTACCTTCTGTACGGCCATTTGTGCCTCGTTCACCTTCACGCTGACGCTGAGACCGTCGCTGCGGGTGGCCACGCCCTCGCTGATCATCTTCTGCACGTCGTCGTCGAGCTTCGTCACGAGCTGTAGGTAGCTCTCGGCAAGGTTCTTCTTATGGCGCAGCGACACCACCTGCCAGTAGGCCTGGTCGGTGTTGTAGACCACGGTCTGCAGCCGTGCGTCTGCCGAGTTGCTGGCCATCTCCTCGCCCAGGTCGGCAAGTTTGTTCATAGCGATGATGCTTCCGCCCATGAACACAGGCTGCGTGGCCATGATGGAGCCGGCCCAGACGTTGCGCGTGTCGGTGTCGAAGGCATCGACAATCTTCTGTCCCAGGGCATTCATCACGGTGGTCGTACCCGTCATCGTCTGACCCATGAACTGCTGGAAGTCGCCAGCCATCTTCTGCACCTCCTGTGCGGGCACGCCGGCCTGAACGAGCATCTTGCCGATGTTGGCCATCTGCGTCTCCAGTCCTGGCCCTAAGTTGCTTTGCAGTGCTCCCACGGTGGAAGTGCCCAGCGACGCGAAGTCGGCCTGCTGGTCTGTGCTCAGGAGCGAGATGGGCTTGCTGGTGTGCTGGTAGGTGCCGATGGCGGAGACATGGGGCAGGTACTTCGTACGCGCCGAGCGGCGCAGGTTGCTGGCCACGTCCTGCTTCACCCGGCTCACCTGCAACTGCTTGTTGTTGCGCACGGCCATGGCGCGGCAACTGTCGAGCGACAGCAGCGTCTGCGCCCCGGCAGGGGCAAACGATAACGAAAGAATAATTAATGATAAACTTGTTCTCTTCATGTAAAGCTACAGAATGTTTATTTCTTCTATGCTCAGTCCTGTATATTTGGCTATCAGCTCCGCAGGCATGTCATCTGCCTTCATGCGGCGCGCATTCTTGAGGTTAGCTTCTTCTATTCCTTCCTTCCGTCCTCTGTCGTAACCACCCTCTATGAGTGCCTCCTCATTGATGATGGCCTGCCAGAATTTCTCGTAGGCGTAGAGCTGGGACTCGTCCATGGCCGATTTCTCCACGATGGCAAGGGCCTTCTCCGTCAGTTCGTTTTCGAGCAGCTCGGCGGGGGCCGTCTGCGTATTCTCGCCAATCTCGGTCAGGAAGCGCAGCCAAAGCACGGCCATCTTTTTTTCCGCTATGGTACGGGGCTTGAATTTGGGCAACTCCACATAGACGAAGCGTAGTCCGCGGATGATGCGGTCGGTATGGGCTACGTTGACGATGGCATAGTCGTGGTAGAACTCATCGGGACCGCTGTCGAAGCCCACATCGTTTACAAGGCTCAGGCAGTAGACGGGTTGTATGAGGCGGTAGTCCTCACTGCGGTCGAGCTGTTTTACTACGGCTTTGGCCGCATTGAGCAACACGCGCTGCTGGAAATACTTGTTCCAGTAGAGCTGCATTTCAACGATAAACTGGCGTCCTTGTTCATCGTGGCAGCGCACGTCGACCACGCTGTCCTTCTTGCCAGGGTTCTCAGGCACCATGTCAGGAGACAGATATTCTACGCTCGTTATCTGCTCATGCTCGCCAAGAGGCAGCAGCGCGTTAAGAAGGCTCATCAGCAAGTCCTCATGCTCTCCAAAAACGAGTTTGAAGGTCAGGTCGGCCTTTGGGTCCAGGTATTTACCCATATTGGTCTTCACAAAGCAGTTACGTCTGATCAATAATTAATTAAATGTGAACGTACGAGTACCAATCATGTTGCCGTCGGCAAAGATGCTGACTCGATAATCCCCAGCCTCGAGAAACTCGTTCACCTGCCAGTAGGTCTGCAGCGTCAACTCCTCGCCGGTGTATTCGGCCACCTTCTTCATAGAGTACTCCAACTGGCGGTTCTCGTAGGGAAATGTTCCTGCTTGGAGTACCTGTCCCGTGGGAGTCTGTATGCGCACGTAGAAAGTACGGTTGCCATTCGTCGCAGTGACGTTACGGGCGATGGTGAAGCCCACCTGCAACGTGGTGCAGTCCTTCATCTTCTTTGCCGCCTTGTTACGCTTGTTCAGGGCGGTCATGGTGATGCCCGTGGCATCGAGTTGCGCGGCTATGGCCACCTGCTCCTTCAGTGTCTGACGTTCGTTCTGCAAGCCTTGGTTCACGCTCTTTGACTGTGCCAGTTCGTCCTTTACTTGCGTGTTCTCAGCCACGAGAGCCTGGTTCACCTGATTCAGAGAGTCCACCTGACGTATGAACGAGCGGAGCACGTTGCGCACCGTGGCCAGCTCCTTCTTCAGACGGGCTATCTCACGGGCATCGCTTGCCTTCACACGCTTCAGCTCCTCCAGCAATTGCTGGGTGCGCAGCTGTTCCTGCGTGAGCTGCTCAATGATGCTATCGTTGTTTATCTGAGTCATCATCTCGCTGTATTGCAGGGTGAAGCGCTCATACTCGTTCTCCATCTCCTGCTTGTCCAGCTCGGCCAGCTCCTGCATCTCCTGTTTCTCTTGTTCCAGTCCGCGGTTGGCCATCACAAGCCATACCACCACTCCGGCAAGTGCCAGAATAAGCAGGGCGGCAAGGACAATAAATAGCTTTCTCATACCTATATATAAATAATGTGTAATCTTTTTTACCTTCTTTGTGGCGCAAAGGTAGTGCTTTTGTTGAAAAGAGCAAAATCTTTTTACATTTTTTGGCGTTTAGAAGTTTTTGTATTACCTTTGCCGCCCGAATCATAACCATCACAAATTATAATCATGGACGAACAGATGAAACAGATTGGTGAGCGACTGCGCGGATTGCGCGAGGTGCTCGACATCGAGGTGAGTGAAGTGGCTCGCCTCTGTGGTATCAGCGAGGAGCAGTATCTGGAGATGGAGAACGGAACGGGCGGCCTGTCCGTGGCCAATCTTCAGAAGATTGCCAAGGAGTATGGCGTGTCGCTCGACGTGCTCATGTTTGGCGAGGAGCCCCACATGCGCAACTATTTCTTGACGCGCAAAGGACAGGGGCTGCACGTGGAGCGCCGTAAGGCATACAACTACGAGAGTCTGGCCAGCGGATTCCGTGCCCGCAAGGCCGACCCCTTTATCGTCACCGTGGAGCCGAAGCCCGAGGGAACGCCGAAGGAGATGAACTCACATGCCGGACAGGAGTTCAATATGGTGCTAGAGGGTGAGATGGAACTCACCATCGGCAATAAGGTGCTTACCCTCAGCGAGGGAGACAGCATCTACTTCGATGCCACGCAGCCACACGGCATGCGCACCCTGAACGGAAAACAAGTCAGGTTCCTGGCAATCATTTTCTAATAATCGTACTAATCATACCGCATACGCAGTCATGCAAAAAACAAAATAAAACAACAAAAAAACAATAGCGGATTGAGGTTTTCTTTTGTTTTCTTTTGTTTTATCTTGTTTTTCATAGACCGCAAAGCGGTATAACGCAATAGTAAACAAATGGTAGAAAAATTTTTGAAGAAGACTCATTTTGAGTCTGTCGAAGACTACAATAACAACCTGGAGTTTATCATCCCCGAGCATTTTAACTTCGCATACGACGTGATAGACGCCTGGGCTGAGGAAGAACCCGACCGTCTGGCTCTGCTGTGGACCAACGACGAGGGCGTAGAGCGACGCGCCACCTTCAGACAGCTGAAGGAGCAGAGCGACCAGGCCGCCGCTTACCTTCAGTCGCTTGGCATCGGCAAGGCCGACCCCGTGATGCTCATCCTGAAGCGTCGCTACGAGTGGTGGCTCATCATGCTGGCACTGCACAAGCTCGGTGCCGTCGTCATCCCCGCCACCCACATGCTCACAAAGAAGGACATCATCTACCGTAATACCCGCGCTTCGGTGAAGGCCATCATCTGCGTCGACGATCCCTACGTGATGAGTCAGGTGGAGGCCGCCATGTCTGGCAGCCCGACGGTGCAGGTGCTGGTGAAAGTGGAGGCAGAAGCCCATGAGACCCATGAGGCTCATCTGCCCCTTTGGCACTCTTGGCAGCAGGAGTGGCTGCTGGCACAGCCGTTTGTGCGCCCCGCCTTTGTCAATAACAATGAGGACACCATGCTGATGTACTTCACTTCCGGTACAAGCGGAGAGCCAAAGATGGTGGCCCACGACTTCCTCTACGCTATGGGACATCTGACCACAGGCGTGTTCTGGCATAATCTGCATCCCGGCAGCTTGCACCTCACCGTCGCCGATACGGGCTGGGGAAAGGCAGTGTGGGGAAAGTTCTACGGGCAGTGGTTCGCCGGAGCGACTGTGTTTGTCTTCGACCATGAGAAGTTCAATGCCGACACGCTGCTTCGCCAGATGGAAAAATACAAGGTGACAAGCTTCTGCGCCCCGCCAACCATCTATCGCTTCATGATACGCGAGGACCTGTCGAGGTATGACCTCTCGGCACTTGAATACTGCACCACGGCCGGCGAGGCCCTCAATCCCGCCGTCTTCGACAAACTCAGGGAGTTAATAGGCCTCAACATTATGGAGGGCTTCGGGCAGACCGAGACCACCATGACCCTCGGCACCTTCCCCTGGATGAAGCCGAAGCCCGGCAGCATGGGAATACCCAATGCTCAGTACGACATCGCCCTTGTCCGTGCCGACGGAACGCCTTGCGAGGACGGTGAGAAGGGTGAAATCGTGGTACGTGTGGGCGATAAGAAGCCCATCGGCCTGTTCAAGGAGTACTACCGTGACGAGGAAAAGACACGCGAGGCCTGGCACGATGGCATGTACCACACAGGCGACATGGCCTGGCGCGACGAGGACGGCTACTATTGGTTCGAGGGTCGCATCGACGATGTCATCAAGTCTTCGGGCTACCGCATCGGCCCCTTCGAGGTGGAGAGTGCGCTGATGACCCACCCCGCCGTCGTGGAGTGCGCCATCACGGGCGTCCCCGATGATGTGCGCGGCATGGTGGTGAAGGCCACCGTCGTGCTTGGAAAGGAATGGAAGGATAAAGCTGGCGACGACCTCGTCAAGGAGTTGCAACAGCATGTGAAGAAGGTCACAGCCCCCTATAAGTATCCGCGCATTGTGGAGTTCGTCGACGAACTGCCCAAAACCATTAGCGGCAAAATCCGCCGCGTGGAAATCCGAAAGAAAGACAGTGGTAAATAGAAAAGGGAGCGGGCTGCCAATCAGCAGTCCGCTCCTTTTTTTATGTTTAGTTTTCTTCGTCCTGTTCCTCGTCGTCCCAGGCGTCGAAGCTGCGGGCACGGGCCGTGCCGCTGCCGCCGCTGATTACCTCGTTAAGGCCAACGTTATTACTGTTGCTTTTCACAGTGGTGGCGGGGCTGTTCGTAAGCAGCTGCACCCTTGTGTTCAGGAGAACTACCCGCGTGGCGGGCTTCAAATAATCTCGTTTCATTATTCCTATAATTTGTGTTGATTTATTCTGCGGAGTTTATTCTTTTGCCTACGGAGTTTAGGGGTTTAGGAGTTTTTTCTGTGGGTCATCGGCGTAGCCGACACTCCTTTACTCCTTGACTCCGTAGAAAAAATCTTCCTTAGGGTACCACAACCTTCTTACCTCCGTGGATGTACAGGCCCTTCTTCGTGGGCTGGGCGTCGAGGCGCACGCCGTCGAGCGTATACCATTTATTATTTATTCTTTCTTCATTATTATTTAGACGCGTAGCGTCGCTGATTCCCTGTGACTCCTTGCCGCCGAAGTTGAGGTTAAAGGCGCGGACTCCCTGACCGCCATGCTCGGGGTCGTCGGGGGCGGGTTCGCCGCAGGCCAGGCCGCCCTTCAGCTTGAACCAGCCGCGGCAGGCGTTCACCTTGAAGTCCGTGGCCGTCGGCCAGTAGAGCTTATTGTCGTCGCCGAGGTAGAGGTTGTGCTTCGCGTCGGTGCTCTCGTAGATGGTTTGGGGCGAGTAGGTGCCGATGAAGTCCACGTAGTCGGTCGAGACGTTGGCCGTGGTGCTGCTGACGGTAACGTTCTCGAACACGAGGTCGTTCTCCGTCAGGTGCTCGCCGGTGTCGGTCCACTTGATGATGTAGGGCTGTCCGGCCTGCAGGGTGGTGACGGCTCCCGCGTTGGTGAACGTCAGTGTCAGCTCGCCGTCCTCGAAGCTGGAGCTGCTGAGCGTCCTCACGTCCACCCCGTCGCCGTCGAGCGGGCTGCCTGCGATGTCCAGGTTGAACGGTAGGCACAGCGTGTTCCATGCCCCGTCCTTGTAGAGCGTGCGGCCGGCGAGGGCGACGTGGGGAACAGCTGCGTTGCCCACCGTCGTGAGGATATAGCTGTTGATGTCGGTCCTCGATGAGTGGTCATAGAGGACGATGCCGGGCAAAGCGCCGTTGGTATAGGTACCCCCATTTTCGATGTCGTCCATGGTGGTCATGTCGGCGGTGGTATAGCCGCCATTGCCATCGCTGATAAAGCCGTAGCCTACGCCAGAGGCGGTGACGTCATCACTGGCCACCTTGCAGGCGGTGTAGTAGTTGTTGTCGAGGTTGGCTCCGTAGCCATATATACTTCCGCAGATGGCGCCGTGGGTGCTGTTTCCGGCAGAGGCGGGCACGACGGCTCCGATGGCGAGATTGTGGCCCAGGAAGTTTGGTCGACCAGCGGCGTATTGGTGTGTGCCTACGATGCCGCCATAATAATTGCCGCTGCCGTCCTGGGATATGGTGAGCTTGGCTGCGCTGGTGCAGTAGCTGACGTTGCCGCCGCTGTTGTAGCCCGCGATGCCGCCGTGGTAGTTGGCATCGGACTGCACGGCGTGGATGGCAACGTTGGCTGCTACGTGGCAGTCGCTGACGGTGCCACTGCCGTTGTTGCCCGTGATGCCGCCGACTTGGGTGAAGCCGGTGATGCGGGCGTCGGCGAGGGTGATGCCCCGGATGTCAGCGCCGATAGAGCCGAAGAGGCCGTGGCGTCTGTCCTTAGAGGGAGAGCTGCCGCCCTTATAGATGCGGATGCCGCTGACGGTATGGCCCAGGCCATCGAAGTGGCCATAGAAGGTTTCGATGAAGTTGCCGATGGCGGTGTAGTTGTTCTCGGTGCTGCTCTCGTCGTCCCACGCGGTAGTATGGCGGTAGGTGATGTCGTTGCCCAGCACGAAGTACTTGCCCGCGTAGCCAGTGGCGGCATAATCGTCGCCCATGCCGCTATTCACGCGCTGTGCCAGCAGGTCGAGCTGGCTGGGGTAGATGATGACGTAGGGGTCGTCCTCAGTGCCGGTGCCGCCCCAGGCGACAGGCTCTGAGTTGTAGGCGACGGTGATGTCCTCTTCGCCTACAGTGAAGGTGGTGCCGTCGATGTCAACGCCGTTGACGGTATAGACGATAGATTCGTAGCCTTCGGTGGGCAGGTCGTCGAGGGTGATCCCAGCGCCGGTGCGCCAGTAGCCTTGGCCGTTGTAGCTGAAGCCGAGGTCGTCGGCCACTGTGGTCAGGATGGTGATGCCTATGCCGGTGGTGACGAGGTAGGCAGGCACGGCGCCATTGTTCGCGGAGACGTCGGCATTGCCGCAGCCCACGCCGGTGGCGTTGGCCGTACCATCTACGGTGCAGCCGTGGTAGTAGTTGTTCTGAAGGGTTCCGTCTTGGTTACTGCCGATGATGGTGCCGTAGTTGGTGGTGAAGGTGGCGGTGATGGCGACTTTGTCTGCGACGTTGCAGTTGCTGACGGTGCCTCCACTGTTGTGGCCCACGATTCCGCCTACGTCTTTGAAGCCAGTGATGCGGGCGTCGGTCAGGGTGATGCCCCGGATATCGGCGCCGTCGGTCCGGCCGAAGAGGCCTTGGCAGCCGTCGGTGTCGCCGTTGCCGTTCTTATAGATGCGGATGCCGCTGACGGCGTTGCCCTGGCCGTCGAAGTGGCCGCAGAAGGAGCGGACGTTCTCGTTGTCGATGCGGCAGCCGATGGCGGTGTAGTTGTTCTCGGTGCTGCTATTGCTGTAGCTGTAGGTGATGTTAGCACCCAGCTTGAAGTACTTGCCCGCGTAGCCAGTGGCGGCATAATCGTCGCCCGTGCCGCTATTCACGCGCTGTGCCAGCAAGTCGAGTTGCTCCTTATTATATATCATAAAGGCGTGATCCCAGTCGTTGCCGCTGCTCTCGGTGTCCCAGTCGATGGTCTGTAGGTTGAGACCGATGGTAACATCCCCGTCGGGCATGGTCAGCGTGTGGGAAGACGCCCCGTCACCCGAGGGGGAACTGTTGCTGAGCGTACCTGCGCTTGCGGTGTAGCCGCTGAATGAGTAGCCCGCCGGCGGGGTGTTCGAGAGCGTCAGGCTCACGGGGTCGCCGCTGCCATAGTAGAGACTGATTCCGCAAGTGAGTCCGCCGCCGCTGTAGGCGGTGATGCCGCTGACGTCGTAGGTCGTGGCATCGCCGGTGAGGGCGATGGCCTCGATGGTGACGTTATCGCCCGCCTTGATGCTGCGGCGCAGCTTGCCCTGCTCGGTACCGAGGGTCCGGGTGTAGTAGCAGTTGGCATCGTCGGGCATCGTCCAGTTGCGGGCGAAGGTGGCGCTATTCGATGCGCCTACGCTGACGTTGGTGGGGGCGAAGAGCGAGTTCGTGATGTTGAGCGTGCCGCTGTTGTAGCCTACGAAGCCGGCGCAGTGGGTGGTGCTGGTGCCGACCATACTGCCGATGAAGGCGCAGCCCTCGATGGTGAAGGTCTTGCCGCTCACCGAGCTGCCGATGAGTCCGCCGTGGGTGCCGTCGCCGCCGACGCTGCTGTTGATGGTGACGCTGCTCAGGCAGTTGCGGATGGTGACGTCGCCCCGTGCGTAGCCGATGAATCCGGCGGCGAACTGCTTGCCGGTGTTGATGGTGACGCTGCTGGTGCAGTCCTCGATGGTGAGCGTGCCCCAGAAGGCGCCGACGATGCCGCTGGCGTAGTTCTTGCTGGCGTTGACGGTGCCGGCCACGTTCAGGTTGCGGATGGCGGCGGGGCTGTCGCTCGTGTCGCCGGGGTTGGCCTTGGCGTTGGTTACGTAGCTGAAGGGGGCGGTGTAGTCCTGGCCGTAGGTGCTGCTGAGGTTGACGGTCAGCGTGTGGCCCCCGCCGTCGAAGGTGCCGCAGAAGTCGTGCTGGCTGGTGCCGGCCATGCGGGTGACGGCGTTGGTGCCGGCGGCTTTCTCGTCGGCTGTGGGGATGTCGCCGTAGAGCTTCACCTTCTTGCCGCTGAAGCGGTTGGAGGTGTTCAGGTCCTGCAGGGCGTCGCAGAACACGCCCCAGCCCGTGGCCGTCTTGATGGTGTACTCCGAGCCGTCGGCGTTGACAGCGAAGTGCGACGGGTCGGGCGCCCATCTCACCGTGACCACCACGTCCTTGTCGGGCATGGTGAGCGTCGAGCCGCTGAGCGTGCCCGCGCTGACGGTGTAGCCGTCCTGGCTCGCGTAGCCCGTGGGCACGTCGGCGGCGTCGTTGGCGAGCGTCAGGCTCACGGCGTCGCCGCTGCCGTAGTAGAGGTTGTCGCCGTATTTGATGCCGCCGCCGCTGTAGGCCTTGATGCCGCTCACGTCGTAGGCCGTCTCGTCGCCGGTGAGGGCGATGGGCTCGATGGTGACGTTCGCGCCCGCCGTGACGG
>JAEEGL016220783.1_pt1 | contig 11488 bp, 15 predicted proteins | sample 9134231 | NCBI WGS metagenome assembly JAEEGL01 (sample SAMN16246548, study PRJNA631951) | gut metagenome | biome: gut microbiome; feature: rumen; material: fiber-attached | host: Bos | place: Iran: Karaj | collected 2018-10
ATTAATAATTAAAATAATTAGTAATCAATGTTTTGTAAAAAATAATAAGGAAGTTATTGTTTGTAGTTTTCGTGGAAATATGAGGAGGCAAGCAATGCTTCCTTTAGTTGGTGATAAAGTTATATTTGATAAAGAAAAAAAAGTAGTAGAGGAAATACTACCACGTCGTAATTCAATAAGACGTCCACCTGTTGCTAATATAACTCAAGCAATTATTGTAACCAGTTTAGTTTGTCCTGATTTCTCAACTAATTTAATCGATAAATTACTAATTGAACTTGAGTTTAATAATATAAAACCATTTATATGTTTAACTAAAAAAGATTTGATTAATGATCTTGATTATAAAGAAGTTGAAGAAGCAATTAATTATTATAAAAGAATAGGATATAAAGTATTTCTTAATACTGAACTTGATGAGATTAAGAAAATATTTAAAGATGAAGTAACAGTATTAGTAGGACAAACAGGAGCTGGTAAGAGTACACTTCTTAATAAGCTTATGCCAGAATTAAATATTAAAACTGGTGAAGTAAGTGAAGCGCTAGGACGTGGTCGTCATACCACAAGACATATTGAAATATATGATTTGTTTGATGGCAAACTTCTTGATACTCCAGGATTTTCGGCACTTGACTTTTATAATATGACAAAAAAAGAAGTTAGAGATGCCTTTATTGATTTTAGAAATTATAATTGCTTATATCGTGATTGTCTTCATATAAATGAAAATGATTGTGGTGTAAAGAAAGCAGTTACAGAAGGAAGTATTTCTAAATTTCGTTATGATAATTATTTAGCGCTTGTTAATACCGCTTTATCAGATACAGATGAATATAAAAGGAAGTAGATAATATGAAAAAAATAGCAGTTTCTTATTTAGGTGTTAAAAGTATTCCTAAAGCATTAGTTATGATTGATAAAACAGATGCAGACTATGTTCATGTAGATGTTATGGATGGAAAGTATACTGGTTATAAAACATTTGGCTTTAATGAAATGTCATTAGGAAAATATACAAGAAAGAGATTAGATGTTCATTTAATGGTCAAGAAACCTCTTAAATACATTGATGATTTTGCTTTATTAAATGTTGATTGTATTAATATTCATGTTGATATTAAGAACGATTTAGAAGATGTTATTAATAGAATAAAATTATATGGCATAAAAGTTGGTCTTGCATTAAACCCTGATCAAGATGTATCATTAATACAAGAATATTTACCAGATATTGATAATATTCTTGTTATGACTGTAGTACCGGGATTACCTGGACAAGAGATAATACCTGAAACAATTGATAAACTTAATATGATTAAAAAGATTATTGATAAAGCAAAACTAGATGTTACTCTAGAAGTGGATGGTGGTATTAACTTAGATAATGTTAAAAAACTTAAGAATGCTGACATTATTGTTAGTGGTAGTTGTATTACAAAAAGTGAAGATTATCAAGATACAATTACTAAATTACGTAAGTAAATTTGCTATTTTTTGTAAAATGTTATATAATATGCGTCCAAAGGAAGTGAGTAGGTATGTTTGAACAATTAAAACTTCTACCTAAAGTTGATTTACATATTAACTTAACAAGCTCGATAAGTACGGAATTAGTATTTGATTTAACAAATGAAACAAGTATTATTGACTTAGAAGAAAAAATGTTTCAACATAATCCAAAAGAATATCGTGAATCATTAAAAGTACCCATACGTGTACTAAAGACTAAAAAGAATATTATGCTTGCAGTTAATGATTTAATTGATAGACTAGAACAAAATAATGTTATTTATAGTGAATTATTTCTAGATTTACCTCTATATAAAAATGTTGATGTAGAAAAACTAATAAACTATGTATTAGAAGTTATTAAAGAAAGAAATACTAATATGAATTTAGTTTTATGTTTAAGTGATATTTTTAGTAAAGAAGAAAATTTAGAGATAATTAATATATTTGAAAAATATTATAATCAAGGAGTAAATGGATTATTCTTTGATAGAAGTAATATGACTAATATATCGGATTATAATTATATCTTTGATAGATTAAGAGATAATAATTATCCATATATACTAAATTTAAATAGTAAGATAACAAATCAAGATTATGAAATATATACTAATGCAAAAAGAGTTATATATTCATTACCTAATAAGGATGAATTAATACTCGATGAATTAAAGAAAAATAATGTATTATTAGAATTCCCATTATCAAGTTTGTGGGAAGCTAATATTATAGGTGATATTTCTGATACTTGTTTTTATGAATTATATTTAGATAATTATGATGTATGTTTAACAAGTCGTGATATGACAAGTTTAAATACAGATATTCTTAATGAATATTGTTTATTATTTAATAATTGTGATATTAAATTATTAGATATAATTAAGATTAATTTAAAAGATTTAGAAGAATCAATTATTGATCCTGATAAAAAGAATGAATTAATAGAAAAATTAAGAACAGAAAGTAATGAATTGTTATAGAATTATTTAGGAGGATGTATGGAAAATAATTTGAGATTGATTGTATTTGAGAATTGTAAAGAATTTGGGAAATTGGTTGATAAACACTTACAAGAAATTACAAAGGAGAAAAAGAGTTTTATTATTCCTATTGATGAAGTAAGATTCAATAATGGAGAAGGTAAAATCGTAATTAATGAAACTGTACGTAAAAAAGAAATATTCTTATTAAGTGATATTGGTAATCATTCTATTACTTATAAGATGTTTGGCTATATTAACCATAAGAGCCCAGATGATCATTTTCAAGATGTACTTCGTGCATTATGTGCAATACGCGATCAAGCTCATAGTACATCACTTGTTATGCCACTAATGTATTCATCAAGACAACACAAGAGAGAAGGTCGTGAATCTCTTGACTGTGCAGTTGCACTTCAAACATTAATTAATAAGGGTATCAAAAATATAATTACTTTTGATGTTCATGATTCTAATGTTCAAAATGCTATACCTTGTTCATCATTTGATAATTTCTATCCAACAAATATTATTCTTGAACAATTTGTAGAGAATGAAAAATTAGATAATGATAAATTACTTGCCGTAGCACCTGATTCTGGAGCTATTAAAAGAACTAATTATTATGCTAATATGTTGGGTTGTGAATTTGGTGGTCACTTTGAAAAACAAAGAGATTTATATCGTGTTGTAGATGGTAAGAATCCAATTTTGAAACATGAATATATTGGTAAAGATGTTAAGAACAAAGATATAGTAATAGTAGATGATATGATTGCATCAGGTGAATCAATGATTGATGTAGCAAGAGAATTAAAGAAACGTGGTGCTAAACAAATCTTTATGATGAGTGCATATTCTTTATTTACAAAAGGAATTGAAGTATTACAAGATGCATATGATGAAGGATTATTTACAAGACTTTATACAACAAACCTTAGTTATGTACCACAAGAAGCTCTTGATAAAGAATGGGTAAGACAAGTAGACTGTTCTGATTATGTAGCTAAAATAATCTATACATTCTATTTAGGTAAATCAGTATCTCCAATCTTAGCATATAAGAGTAAGAAGCTAGAAGATTTTGCAAAGCATTAAAAAAAAGACCTAAAGGTCTTTTTTAATTATCATAAACATTTGCATCATAATTATGTTCATTCTTTTCAATATTTTTAAGTTCACTTGTAGTAATTAAGAAATAATTATGATCAAGGACATTTTTACCATCTTCACTTATTGGATCATCCCAAGTAAGATCTAGATGTAACCATTTATCATTTACATTAACTCTATTCCATGTATGATTATTTGTTGATACTTTATAATTTTTAACATTTAATTTATCAAGGAATAAAGCCATTGTATCAGTATAACCTCCACATAGACCAATACCTTCTATTAAGACACCATAAGCATTATCTGATTTATATTTAACTATTTTAGAATCAGCTCTTTCTTTATCATATTCAGTATGATTAATTATATAATCATGGAAGGCTTTAATATTATCTTCTAAACTATTAGAATCCTTATAAACTTCTTTATATATTTCATCAATCTTATAATTAATTAATATTTTCATTTCTTCACTATAAACATGATTAATCGTAAGATTTATTATTCCTCTTGAATCTATTTCAGTCTCAACAGTATTAAAACTATTATATGGATGAACAAAATTATTTATTGTTGAGATTGTTGTTTGATCATTAGCAATATTTTCCATATCACTTAAACATGTAACATATTTATCATCACAATAGAATGTGAAATGATCCATACCACTATTAACAACAGTATAATAAATATTTAAAATATCTTGTTTATTCTCGGGAACAAATTTATCAGTAATTTTTACATATTTATAATCTTGTTCTTTGTAATACTTGTTTTTCTCAAGTGGAGTAATAGAGTAGGATACATTATCAAAAAGACGCATATAGACTTTATATATGTCGTTTCTTTTACTATAAACTATAAATATTGATATAATAACAAAAGTATATGTTAATAGTTTCTTCATCCTATTCTCCTAAGTATATTGTATCATAAATACAAGAAAAATAGTAAAAAAAAAGATAATTGACATTATCTTATTTTAAACTATTAACACTTTTTGTTAATCTTGATTTCTTTCTAGCAGCATTGTTCTTATGTACTAGACCAATATTTTGAGCTTTATCAATGTTTTTTAATGTAACTTTTAAAGCTTTTTCACTTTCTTCTTTATTACCTTCTTTAATTGTTCTTTCTAATTTTTTAATAGAATTTTTCATTCTTGATTCAACTAAAGTATTTTCTTCACATTTTCTTTTACTAGTTAAAACTCTTTTCTTAGCACTTTTAATATTTGGCATTTTATTCACCTCGCTTCGTAAACATATATATAATAGCAAATAATATGATTAAAAGTCAATAATTTTTAATATAAAATAAGGATTGTCATTTATAAGAAAATTGTGATAAAATAATTATGATAGAGAGGTTATATGAAAAAAGAAAGTAGTGATAAATCTTTATTATGTATTATAGGAATATTTGTATGTTCTTTATTTATAATACTTCCGCCAGTATTTAGAAAAGCTTTTCCAAAAGAAGAGACAGTAACAGTGGAATCTAATTATCGTCAAATGAACTGTTCTAGTCCTGATAATGGTGAAATAATAGTAGTTAATTATAAAGGTAAAGATTCACAAATAGGTCAACTTAAATATACTTTTGTTATGGATTCTGAAACTTTTAGAGCAAAACTTTTAAAAACTGATATGGAAAGAAGTTATAATCTATCTAGAAAAGCAAATGAAGATAATAATACTATGACATATGTAATAAGTCCTACTTCAGAAGGAACAGATAATGTTCTTGATGCAAATGATTTATTAATATTATCTATCGAATTAAAGCAATCACCAAATGATCAAAAAGTTTATTATGAAAAACTAGGATTTACTTGTTCATTAGCAGATTTATAAAAAACTAATTTAATTAGTTTTTTTTATTTATTTTAAGATATAATATTTTTAGGAGTTCGTATGGAAGTAAGAATAGAAAAATTAGATAATTTTGGTAATGGAATAGCTCATATAAATAATAAAATAGTTTTTGTTAAAAGAGCACTACCTAATGAACTAGTAGATATTGAAATTTATAAAGAAAAAAAAGAAATTGCTTTTGCTAAAATAGTAAATATTATAGAACCAAGTAAAGATAGAATAAAACCTATTTGTCCTTATTATGATAGATGTGGTGGATGTGATTTATTGCATACTACTGACGAAGTGGAAAAAGAGTTTAAGACTAATAAGGCAAAACACTTATTTAATAGGTGTGATAATTATTATGATACAGATAATCTTAATTATCGAAATAAAATAGTATTACATTCTAAAAATAATCATTATGGATTATATCAAGAAGAAACTAATGATTTAGTAGAGATAGATTATTGTTATCTTGTAGATGATAAGATTAATAAAATAATTAAATCATTAAAAAAAGATAATATATGGGGAGACTTTGATATTACAATAAGATGTTTTGATGATGATATATTATTATCTTTAGATGGAATTATTAATAACATTACTTTTTATGATACTACCAAAATAGTTAAAACAATTATTGTTAATAACAAAATAATAGTAGGTGATGGTTATATTAACTTTAATCTTAATAATTATAAAATAAGATTAGGATCTAAATCATTCTTTCAAGTTAATTTAAAAGGACTTAACAATATTTATAAAATCATAAATAGATTTTTAGAAAATAAGAGTATTCATCACGCCATAGATTTATATAGTGGGGTATCTTTATGGTCAATATTAATTAATGATAAAGTAGATGAAATAGATAGTATTGAGATTAATGAAGAAGCATGTCTTAATGCAAAATATAATTTACTTGAAAATAATATTTCTAATGTTAATGTTATTAATGGAAAAGTAGAAGATTATATTGATAGATTTAATAATATTGATTTAGTTATTACTGATCCACCAAGAAGTGGTATGGATAAAAAAACAATAGATTATTTAAAGAGCATTAATTCAAAGTATATTATTTATATATCATGTAATATGGATACTCTAAAAAGAGATTTAGATTTTCTTGATAATTATAATATTATTGAATTAGATTTAGTAAACATGTTTAAGAAAACTTATCATTGTGAAACAGTTGTTATTTTAGAAAGAAAATAAGTATATAAAGTATGATTATTAATCATACTTTTTTATGGTATAATTTAATTTGTTCATAATTATATTTTTTATTATTGAAAGAGGGTAAGTGTTGAAATGAAATTAATTTTTGGAACAACGAACAAGAGAAAAAAAGAAGATTTACAATCTATTATTAATGAACTGAATTTAGATATTGAAGTATTAAATATGGATGATATTAAATGGGATAGAGGAGAAATAGAAGAGACTGGTTTAACAATAGAAGAGAACTCTTTAATAAAAGCTCAAGCTGTTCATTCATTTTGTATAGATAATAATTTAATGTATCCAGTTATAACAGATGATACTGGCTTATTTGTAGATTCTTTAAATGGTGAACCAGGAATTTATACAGTAAGATATGCTGATGATGAATTAGCTAAAGATAGTACCTTACCTGATTATCAATGTGTTATCAAATTATTAAGGAAACTTGAAAATAAAGATGATCGAGATGCATCATTTAAATGCTGTGTTACGCTTATGATGCCAAATGGAGAATACTATCAAGAATTAGGCGAAAGCAAAGGATATATTAAAGAGAATATCCCAAGTGAATTTATTAAACCATATCATTATTGTGTTTTTGCATTAAATAATTTTGATAAACCATTTAATGAGTTAAATGAAGAAGAATTAAAAGATACTTTTAGATATAAAGCTTTAAGAAAAGCCCTAAAAAGATTATAAAGGAGATAATTATGGAATATTGGGATATTTATGATGATGAAAGAAATAAAACAGGAAAAATTATTGCAAGAAGTGATAATAAACTATTAAAGGAAAATGAAAACCATATAGCAATGCATGTAGCAATCTTTAATTCCAAAGGGGAAATGTTACTTCAAAGAAGATCACTTGATAAGATAGATGATCCTGGTAAATGGGATTTCTCATCACGAGGAAGTATTTTAAAAGATGAAACAAGTCAAGATGGTGCTCATAGAGAAACATTAGAAGAATTGGGTATCAATTATGACTTTAGTAATATAGAACCTATGTTTACGAAAAAGTATCCTAATGTTTTTGATGATTATTATATTGTTAAAATTGATGTAGATATTAATGATATAGTTATTCAAAAAGAAGAATTAGATGCTGTTATGTGGGGAAATCTTGATAAAATAATTGATTTAATTAATAATAATCAATTTGCTATTAGTGATATAGATTTTATAAAATATATATTTGAATTATATAAGGAGATAAAATGAAAAAGTTAAAAGTATCTTTAATATTAAATTCTATTATTGTATTTTTAGTTATATTAATGAATATCCTTATGTTAGCTAAAATACATTTTATGAAACCTTTAGATTTACTTGTTGTTAAAGGATTAGAGAACTATAAGTTTTATACAGCTGATTCTAATGTTTTAATAGGAATAATATCATTAATATTTATAGTGTATTTATTAAAACTTAAAAATAATAAGATAAAAGAAATCCCTAAAAGTATTTATATATTAAAAATGGTAGGAACAATATGTATTACTATTACATTTATAGTTACTTTATGTTTTCTTGCTCCGATGTATGGTTTTTATGCCATGTTTAATAATTGTAATTTGTTCTTTCATTTGATTATTCCTTTATTATCAATAATAACTTATGTATTTTTTGAAAAACATGATAATAAATATAAATATGCTGTATATGGAATTATCCCTATGTTTATTTATGGAATATTTTATATAATAAATGTTCTTGTTCATTTACAAGATGAAGGTGTAACTTTTAAATATGATTTTTATGGATTCTTACAAGGTAATATTAATAATATATATTTTGCTATTCCAATTATTTTCTTAGTAGGATATTTAATATCTTTATTAATTGTTTTCTTAAATAAAAAGTTTGCAAAATAAATAATTATGCTATAATATCGTTTGTGATGGTTATGAAGCTTAATAAATATGATAATAAAAGAATTAAAATAGATTGTATTGATGGTAATACATATGAAGGATTGTGTAGTTACAATAGTCGTGAATATAATTTCCATGAATTTGGAAGAGATGAAGATTGCTTACAAGTAGGTGTCTACTTATTCTTTAAAAATGATATTGAAAAGATAAAAGAAATAGATAATTATACTTCTGTTTATGGAAAATTAGAAGAAGAAATAATAAATGATATAGACTTAGTAGAAGAAATCCTTGATAGTGAGGATAATGAGCAAATAATTAGATTACTATTGTGTATTAAAGATAAATATAAGGAAATAAATGAAAAAGAGAGATTAAAAGAATTACTCAATACTTTAATCAAATATAATGAAGATGAAGAAATAATAAAATTAGCAAAGGAATTGTTAGACAAGTAGGTGGTTTTATGTCAAAAGTCAATTTAAATCATTGGTTTGTAAAGGGTAACGATTTTTCAATATCACTTATGAGATATTATGTAATTATATGTCCTATTTCATATAACAATAAGATTAGTTATGTTATGAATGTTATTGATGATGAAAATAATAAAACATTTTATTTTGAAACTATAGAAGAATCAATAAGATTTACAGAAGATGTAGTTAATAATAGTCATAATATGGAAATGATTATAGCTCAATATAATGATTTCGTTAATAAACCAAAAGTAAAAAGAAAGATATAGTATTCTTTCTTTTTTTGTGATAAAATACTTTTCATTAGAGGTTAATATGAATGAAGAACAAGCACTATGGTATATAGAAGGAAAGTATTATTTATTAATGAATTTATCAGGAATAGAATTATTAAAAAAGTATTTAGTTAATTCTGATAAATTATTTCAAAGTGAAATATATAAACATGAACTTCCTTATGTAATTATGAAAGAATTAGGTAAAAAGATAAATGATATAACATCTATGGTATATGATGAGAATAATGAAGAATTATATATTTTAATTAATAATGAACAATATAAATTTAGTTTACATGAAGATGGATTATATCTTAATGATTTTATGATTGATACAACAACTATTCATATACCTGAGTTTGATAATGAGAAAATATTTATAAAAAAATAATAATATGATATTATTATTTAAGGTGATAATATGAAAGATAAAAAAGAAATAGGAAGAATGATAAAATTTACTTTATTTAGTATTTCAGCAGGAGCAATACAATTAGGTTTATTTGAACTACTATATAATGTCATTAAATGGAAATGGTGGCCAAGTTACTTAATAGCTTTAATTGCATCTGTTGTATGGAACTTTACATTAAATAGAGAATATACATTTAAATCAAGTAATAATGTGCCAATAGCAATGATGAAAGTATTCTTCTTTTATTTAGTATTTACTCCTTTATCAACACTATTAGGCAATTATTTAGAAGGAACTTTAAACTGGAATGGTACCATTGTTACTTTAATTAATATGGTACTTAATTTCGTACTAGAATACTTATATGATAGATTTTATGTCTTTAAAGATAGTATTGATACTAAAAAGAAAAAGTAGTTATTAAACTACTTTTTTATTGTATATAATTCTTTATTTTCCAAGTCAGGTCCCTGAAATTCATCATAGTCTTCCATTTTTATAGAAGATAACTTGTCTCTATCTACTTCATATTCTTTATAAACTTGTTTATAACAATCTATTTCAAAATAAGGATATTCATCTATTATTTCTCTTATATCATCTACAAAAGGACTTCTTTCATTAATATATTTACCATCTTTATATACTAATCTATGACCACAAAATCGATAATGATATATTCTTATTCTTCCATTAAAACCACTTGGTTTGCTTGTAAACCAACTTGATGATGCATTACCAAAGCCATCATCTGATTCAGAACAATATTCTATATGATCTTTCTTACCAGACATTAAACTTAATAGGAAATCCCAGTTATCTTCACCTTTAAACATTTTACCTTTAGCTTTATAAAATTCTTCATCTTCTTTTGTTATTTCTAAATAATCATCTTGTCTTTGATATATAAAATATTGATTATGACCATCTTGATAATAATCTTCGTATTTTTCATCTTCTGAATCAAAATAATTAGTAATAGTTCCTCTTTTGTTAGAACCAATATATTTATGTACATGACGTTCTTCTATACTACAATCTGCTTTTTTACATCCCGTTAAGATAAAAGGAATAGCTATTAAGGCTAATACTTGTTTATATATTTTTCTTACTTTCATAATAATCTCACTTTGTATTTATATTTAATTCTTTATTAGACAAATCAGGTTTATTAAAATAATGAAAGTCTTCTGCTTTTAATCTAGGTAATTCAGATTTATTAAATTCATATTGTTTATAAACTATATCTACACAATCATCATTAAAATAAGGATATTCATCAATAATATCTCTAATATCATCTACTAAAGGACTTTTCTCTTTAATATATTTTCCATTTTTATAAAGAATTTTATATCCATAAAATCTATGATGATTTAGTCTAATTTCTCCATTAACACCACGATGGTTTGGATTTTCACTCCATCCACTATGATGATGTGTTTGTGTATGTGTTGTTGTATGACCTTTACTATCTGTTGTTGTATAAGTAGATGTAGTAGTGTAGTGATAATAGAATTCTAAATAATCATAATTATTAGCTACCATTGTATTATATAAATAATCCCAGTTATTTATTCCTTCAAATGATTCACCTTTAACTCTATAGAATTCTTCATCATCTTTAGTTATTTCAATATAATCTTTATTCCAATTATATTCTCCATAAGTTATACTTTCTGAATCAAGGTATTTTTCTATTCTACCTCTTTTAGAATTTTTAGTATA
>JAEEGL010276600.1_pt1 | contig 11487 bp, 9 predicted proteins | sample 9134231 | NCBI WGS metagenome assembly JAEEGL01 (sample SAMN16246548, study PRJNA631951) | gut metagenome | biome: gut microbiome; feature: rumen; material: fiber-attached | host: Bos | place: Iran: Karaj | collected 2018-10
CTGGCCGTCGATGTTCAGGTTCACAACATATACGTGCGGGGTATAGACAACCTTGCGCAGCTCAGCAGCAGATGCCGTGAAAGCCAAAGCCTCGGGCAGACCGTTCTCACCCTTCTTCTCACCATACAGATTGCAGGGTACCAGACCCTCCTTGCGAAGCAGCTTCGAGGCCTTCTTGCCTATGTCGGTGCGCTTCTGACCGTTTACACTAATCTCTTTCATAATTAATAATGTGTTACTCTAAAATTAAGTTGTTTTTGCTTAATCCACCATCACACGATGCGAAAAGCGGCTGCAAAGGTACACAAAAAATGTGAAACTCAAATCATGAAAAGCAAAAAAATTACTTCAAACGCTCCTTTTTTTATGAATTATCAAGTTTTTCATCCGAAATCACTTCGTTATCTGCTGCTATACGAAGCGAAACAGTGCTGATGACGAAAGTAATCTCCGCTTTGTGCGAAATACTGCCGAAATTTTTCTAGCTCAAGACAGATAATTGTAGATGTGTAATTAAAAATTTCAAAAGATTTAATTTTGTCAGTATTTTAAGAAATAAAGCGTTAATTTCTAACAGCCGTTAAGCATGGAGGGTGAAGTGTTAAATTGCGACAAAAAAACGTGACAATTTGTCAGAATACAAAAAAATGCTCCTATATTTGCACTCGATTTCAGAAAATCAACATGTATTTGTGAACAAAAAACAGAAATTACAAACATTTTAAAAGGAATAACAGATTATGAAAAAGATTGTAAAAAGCATCATGCCGGCAATGTACCTCATGTTCATTGCATTTTCGGCAGCATCGTGTAACAAGACCCAGGCTGCTCCCGCTACAGCCTCGTCAGCACCAGCAGGACAACCCGTTGATTTGACTTACGCAGCCGAGAAGTCGCTGCCTGCAGTGGTTTATATCAAGTCGGTCACCAACTCCAAGGTGCAGACTGTAGAGTACAGCGATCCCTTCGAGGACTTCTTCTCCGATCCCTTTGGCGGTTTCTTCGGACGCGGACAGGGCAACAACGGAAATGGTCGCAAGCGTCAGGTGCAGACTCCGAAACGAGCAGCAGCCGGTTCGGGTGTCATCATCTCGGCTGACGGATACATCGTCACCAACAACCACGTGGTGGATGGTGCCGACGAGCTGACAGTGACGTTGAACGAGAACTCCAAGGAGTATTCGGCTCGCATTATCGGTGCTGACAAAACGACAGACCTGGCACTCATCAAGATTGACGCCAAGAACCTTCCGGCTATCGTCATAGCAAACTCGGATGACGTGAGGGTCGGTGAGTGGGTTCTGGCCGTCGGCAACCCCTTGGGACTGAACAACACGGTTACAGCCGGTATTGTCAGCGCCAAGGCTCGTTCGATGGGTTCTGGTGTCAGCTCGATGATCCAGACCGACGCTGCCATCAACCAGGGTAACTCTGGCGGTGCATTGGTCAACACCCGTGGCGAGCTGATTGGCATCAACGCCATGCTGGCCTCTCCCACAGGCTCGAACATTGGCTACGGTTTCGCCATTCCTACCACCATCGTCAAGAAAGCCGTCGACGACTTCAAGAAGTATGGTGCTTACCAGCGTGCTTTGATAGGTATTCAGGGCGGTAGCGTAAAGGACTATGTTGACCACATGAAGGACCAGGAGAAGGACGTGCAAGACTATGGCACGATGGAAGGTGTGCGCATCGAGAAAGTCGTGGAAGACGGGGCAGCCGCTGATGCTGGATTGGAGAAAGAGGATGTCATCACAGCCATCGACGGACAGAAAGTCAGGGATATGGGCGAGCTGCAGGGAATCCTGGCGCAGAAGCGTCCTGGCGAGCAGGTGAAGGTGACCTACATGCGTAATAAGAAGGAGAAGACCGTCACAATGACGCTGAAGAATGAACAGGGCAACACGAAGGTAGTGAAGAATGCCGACGTCGACGTGTTAGGCATTGACGTGCGCCCCATCACTGACTCGCAGAAGAAGCAACTGGAGATCAACTATGGACTGGAGGTGCTGAAAGTCAACGGCGGCAAGATGAAAGATGCCGGCGTGCCGAAGGGCTTCATCATCCAGCGCGTCAACGAGCAGCCCATGAAGTCGTTCGATGACCTTCAGGAAGCTGTCAAGGAAGCCTCGACGTCGAAAGACCAAATGCTGGTCATCAAGGGTATCTTCCCGACAGGCCGTCGCGGTGGCTTCGTGGTGTACCTGCAGGGTGAATAACACCTGTGGTGGCAGCCTTGGCCGCAGAAACAAGGCAAAAGATAAAAAAAGTAAGGTATTTTTTTGGCCATTCCGAAAAAATACCTTACTTTTGCAACCAAAATGCTTGTAAGAACGGGGTTTACCTCAGCATAGAGCATGCTTTTTGCCTTTGGTTTTGCGCCGTTCATGACATCCAGCTATAATAATACGACTAATGAGACAACTGAAAATCACGAGGTCAATCACCAACCGAGACAGCGAGGCACTGGAGAAATACCTGCAGGAGATAGGACGCGAAGAGCTGCTCTCCAGCGACGAGGAGGTGGAACTGGCACAGCGTATTCGCAAGGGTGACCGCAAGGCCCTGGAGCGGTTGACGAAAGCCAATCTGCGCTTCGTCGTGTCCGTGGCCAAGCAGTACCAGAATCAGGGACTGTCGTTGCCTGACCTCATCAATGAGGGTAATGTAGGGCTGATCAAGGCTGCCGAGAAGTTCGACGAGACTCGTGGTTTCAAGTTCATATCGTATGCTGTATGGTGGATTCGTCAGAGCATCTTGCAGGCCATTGCCGAGCAGAGCCGCATCGTCCGCCTGCCACTTAACCAGGTTAGTTCTGTCAACAAGATCAACCAGGTACTCAGCAAGTTTGAGCAGGAGAACGAGCGTCGTCCGTCTGTCGACGAAATTTCAGAGCGCACCGACTTGCCTGAAGAGAAGGTGGGCGAGGCTATGCTGGTTAATACGCGCCACGTCTCAGTAGATGCTCCCTTTGCCGACGGCGAGGACAACTCGCTGCTGGACGTGCTGGTGAACGACGATGCCCCGATGGCTGACATGCATCTGGTGATGGAGTCGTTGCGCTCAGAAATAAGCTCTGTGCTCAAGATGCTTAACGAGCGGGAACGCTGTGTGATAACAGCATTCTACGGCATCGGCCAGCCGGAAATGACACTTGAAGAGATAGGCAACAAATACGGGTTGACGCGCGAGCGTGTCCGACAAATAAAGGAGAAGGCCATCCGCCGCCTTCGTAACAGTACAACCAACAAGACATTGAAAGCATATTTAGGACAATGAACACAATGAAGTATATACTGATGGCCCTGCTGATGAGCATTGCCGTAACCAGCGAGACTGCTGCCAAGCAGCTTCGTATGTCACACATGTACATGTTCGGATTCTCTGCGTCCTTTCAGGACAGCACCATCTATATTACCGACATTCAGGATGTAGAGGGTGCGTGGATTGACAGTAAGCATGGCTTTTTGCTAGGACGTGAGCATTACTCCACACAGCTGCAGGAACATCTGGCCAATAACATGCAGCGTCCTAATCGCGTCTGCATCACTTTCTTTGCCAAGGACCGCAAGAAGGCTGAGCGCAAGATGGCCAAGCTGAAGAAAAAGTACATCGAGAAGGGCAGGGGATTATACGATGTCCAGTACTTGTCGGCTGCAGACTTCAGCTATCAGGCAGTTAACATGGACGATGACTTCGATGAATGATATATTTTTCGTGAATCATTTATCCCAAACCTTGAAGTTAGGTTAATAATACAGTCCTATAGACAGGCCTGCGCTGCGTCCGTCAAGACTATTGTTGGTCTTAAGGTAGCTGCCGTAGAGCTTGACAAACCACAGGGTGGGATGGTGCTTGATGGTCAGCGGCTGCTGCCAAGTCAGCTCCAGGCGTCCCTGCCAGTAGTTGGCATTGTAGTAGGCCATGTCGGGCAGCAGGACGGACTGGGCATAGAATGCTTTGTCGGACAGTGACTCGCCTTGTACGGTTAGCGCGTCGTTCAGCATCAGGTCGGCTTTGTGGCCGACACGGTAGTTGGCGTTGGCCCTTACCCAAAGCCTGCCGTTGATGAAGCCATAGCCTCCCTCGATACCTATTAGCGACGAAGCATATTCCAGTTGTGACGTGGGAAGCAGGTGCTTGTTGCTGACCGTCTGCAAGTCGTAGCTGGCTCCGACGTAGCCCTTGACGGCATCGTTGCCGACGAACGAGAGACGGTAGTGCAGGTTGGCATCCAGCTTTTTCAGCTGATAGCGTTTCTTGAACGTCATGGTGCGTTCCCACCGCTGTGTGGTGTATGCCCCATCCTTTTCGGTGATAAGCTCAGAGTTGTACTGGTCAGCATAGCCCTGCTCGTAGTTGACATGGGCATCGATGCTGTGCAACAGTGTCTCTTGGTCGATGCGGTTGTGGGTGCTGATGCTGTAGTTGTAGGTGTACCAGCGTCCAGGCTCATACTTATATTGTCCGTAGGTGTACTCCGTGCCACGACTGAGCGATACGCTGTTGACACTTCGGAAGTGGCTGCCCTGAAATGCATAGCTCACCTCTGCGCCCAGGTCGTGGTTGACATATTCACGCCAGTAGGCACTGTAACCGCCGACGCTACCCGTGACATGCTCCATGCCTGTCATAATGTAGTACTTCAGGTTGGGGTCAGTCTGTACGGTGGTCAGCCCTGCAAGCTTCTCCTTGTAGCGGTGGTACCAAGCAGCGAGTCCTATGGTGTGCGAACCCGTCGTATAGGTTGCCGAAGGTGTCAGTTGGTAGTCTGCCAGACGGACACGTGATCGTGGGTCGCGCAGTCGGCTCAAGTCGCCCACCTTATAATATAGTGCGGCACCGTAGTTGAAGTGGCCCAGACGGACGGTGGCCAGTTTGGCGTTCAGCGTAAAGTTCTGCGTGTCGTACTTGCCGAACACAGACGAGCCTGATATGAAGGGGTTGGAGTTGTAGGGGCGCATCACGTCATTCCATGCCCGCTCCTTGGTACGACCCATGTCGAAGTCGAATGAGCCGTAGCCGTAGAGGTACTTACCTATTTTCTGGTAACGTTCTGTAAAGAAGTGCAGCGTGTTATGTTGTGTCCCCTCCTGCACGCGGTGGTAGTCTCCACTGCGGTGCTGCAGGTCGATGTAGGCGACGCCCCGGTTGTCTGCCGAGTCGCTTATGTCGTGAGCCAGTCCTGCTGCATTGTTGCTCTCGTTCCACAACTGTCGCTCGTCGGCCAGCTGGTATTTCTCCTCTGTCATTGTCTGGGCAGAAAGTGCAGAGGCACACAGCATCGCGGCAGAGAGTAGTATATGTCTTTTCTTCATGGTTCTAAATATTCTCTTGGATTGATGTTGTCATTGCAGATGAAGTCGTTCAGGCTGTTGTTTGTGTCCTGCAGAATCTTCCGTCCGTCAGTCGTTGCGGAGAGAGTCTTGCGCACCAAACGCTCGCCGATGTTGCCCGCAGCAGTGCTGAAACAACCGTAGCTGGCATCGATACTTTGCGGCAGTCGCTTGGAGTTGATGTCAGCACCCGTCTGCGCCTTGTTCTTGACGATGTCCACACCGTCGAGCACAGCGTCGATATGCATGCGCATAAACCTGTTGCCGCGTGTCTTGCCGTAGGCATAGACCGTGAGCCATTCCTTCACGTCCTCCGTCGTGCGGAAGATGACGAGAGAGACGGGAGCACCCTGTGCCAGATTCATGCACGAGATGCTGCTGTAGGTGGTATAGACGAGTTCAAGGGCCGTGACGTCGGCATTGTTGGGTATCTTGCCCGTGATGTCCTTCGCCTCGAAGTCGGCATCACGCAAGTCACGCTCATACTCGTTCTGTCCGCTATGGTCGGTGGCACTGTTGACCAGCAGCAGCGATGCACCGGGAGCCACCATGACAGGCTGACCGTCAGGGATGCGGAATACCTGCTTCAGGTAGATGGAGTCGGGAGTGACGGCTTTGTCGTAGGGATATACCTGATAGGCGATGGTACTCTCACTTTCCAGCAGGCCGATGTACAGTCCTGCAGCGTCGACGGAGTCCTCCGAATTATTATACAGCTCGATATATTTTCCGCTGCTATAGGAGCCGCCGTCTATCTTGCTGTTCGACGGATATACCTTGCTGATAATCAGCGTTTCCTTCGGATATACCATCAGCTGCACATTGATGCTGGCATCTGCCGACAAAGCCTGTTTGTTCAGCGTTCCGGTCATGATGAAGTCTATCTGGCCGCCAACGATTTCTCCGGTGTACTGCTCATACTGGCTGTGGCTGACGGTGGCCGATGTCGACACGTCGTAGGTGCCTGGGGCCAGGTCGCTGAGAATAGCCTTGCCTGAGGTGTCGGTTACCGCTGTCACCAAGCCTTCGTCCGACTGCAGCGTGACGGTCAGTCCCGACAGGTCGGTCATGTTGACGAAAGCGTCAGGCCTCACCAACTGTATGGTGGCACTGACGGGTGGTGTCGTGTCGCTGAAATCGACACAGGAGGAAAGGTATAAAGGTAAAAAGGTAAAAAGGTAAAACCATTTTACCGCCTTTATGACCTGATTGTATCTGTTGTTGCTCATTTTCTTTGTCTCGTTTTATGTTAACGTTGGCGTGGACTCCCACTTTTTTACTCTTTTCATCACAGATTAAAGAACAGCTCCACGCCGAACGAGTAGCTGCTGGCGTTGCGCTGAGTCAGTGTGCCGCTGGTATTGGTGGTCATGAACGGCTCGTAGTAAAGCACGTTGTTGGCATAGAACGACAGGCCGGCAAACTTGCCGAACTCCTTGGTCAGGCGGGCCGAGAGGTTCCAGGTGACAGGCTCCTTGACGACCTTGTTCTCGTTGGGGCGGATAAGCTGGCTCTGCAGCGAGATGCCTGATGCTGGCTGCGTGGACGACCAGTTGCCGTCGGTGTCGAGGTAGCCGTTCAGCTGGTCGCTGCCGATGGCGTGCCACTGTAGGTCAGGGGTGATGAAGGCGTACGGGTCTTTGTCGGCATTGAAGCTGTAGTTCGAGCTGTGCCAGATGACCTGTCCTGTGAACGATGCCACCATGCGCAGCTGTGGGATGTTGGTCACCAGTCGCAGGGTGTTGACGAAGCGGCGGGTGCGGCTGTAGTCCACTCCAGAGGGGTACACCAGCTTGTACGGCGTCGTGTTGCGTGCTTTATAGTCGGCAGGCAGGTCTTGCGGGTTCGATGTGTTCAGCCCCTTCGACCAGCTCTTGCTCTCCTGCCAGGCTCCTGAGAAGTAGATGCTGGTGTTGAGTGGTTTGATGCGCCCCAAGTCGAAGTCAAACTCCACGCCTCGGTTTTGCAGCACGTTGTCGTTGCTCACCTGTCCGTTGGTTGTCCAGAAGATGCTGGGTACGTCGTTGGGCGTACCGTCAGCGTAAGCCGTGGGGGTGGCATACTGCAACGACTCGTAGGTGACATACTGCAGGTCGCTACTGAAGCCGTTGGGCGTCTTGTCCTGATAGGCTGTCAGACTCAGTTTGCGACCGCCAGGCAGCTTGATGTCGATGCCTGCCTCTATCTTCGTCGTTGTGGCATTCTTCAGGCCGCGCGAGTATGTTACGGGTTGGACGTAGGTGTGGTTCACCACCATGCTGCCTGGCTGGTCAGGAGCCGTGCTACCGCCAGCATAGTAGGCCAGCGCGATGTGGTCCTTGTAGTTGTTGTCTGGATACAGGTAGTTCAGTCCGGGAGCCTTCGAGTTGAGGCCGATACCGCCGCGAATGGTGAGCCACTTAGTGGCCTCGAAGGTGATGTTCAGACGGGGCGACAAGGCCAGTGTGCTGACGTCGCTGAAGGGCTGCATGGCCTGTAGGCGTGCGCCGGCTACCACGCGCAGATGCCGTCCCTTGGCATACTCCCAGTTGAAGTTGTCCTCCAGATAGGCGGCTATCTGGTGCAGACCCGGCACGTCGCTGAAGGCTCGAGGACGTCCGTTCTCGTTGGGCTTCAGCGGCAGATGCTCGTCGGCGTTGTAGTAGCCCTTTCCGCTGTTCCAGTCGTAGTGGTAGTCCATACCCATCTTGAAGCGCTGGTTGAGACTTCCTGTCTTGATGTGGAAGTCGTTGTTCAGCTTGGCATACAGGTTACCCGGACGACTCTCGGTGTATCCCGTGGCCAGATACGAGTGGTCCAGCCAAGGAACTTCGTAGTAGCCAGTCTCGCGGGCTGTCACGATGTGTACTACTCCGCTGGACGTCGGCACGTATCGTGTGTTGGTGTTATCCGTACCTGTCAGCGTCAGTCCTACCGTATAAGATAATGTACGCGCGAAGCGACGGTCCACGCTGATGCGTCCGTTGTGCGTCAGCGTCATGGTCTTGTTGACGTTCTTCGTCTGTGTGCCGTCCTGCTTGGCGTCGGGGTCGTTGCCGTTCCAGTCCTTGGCGTACGTGTAGCGCAGCTTCGTGTCAGTATGCCAGCGGCGTGTGATGTCGAGGCCGTAGCCCACACTCAGCGTGTAGCGGTCGAACGACTTAGTCTTCATTCGCGGGTCACCCCAGGCTTGGGCGTAGTCGACGTTGAAGTTCAGCACACCGTAGCGGTTCATGCGCAGGCCTTTTCCTAATGAGTAGTTCATCAGTCCGGGGTTCACCTTACCCTTTAGCTGCCACGGTGTGACACCTATCTTCGACTTGACCACCATCAGTCCGCTGGTCAGGTCGCCGTACTCTGCCGATGGTATGCCACGTATGACCTCCACCTCCTGAACGTCGTCGGCAGAGAAGTTGCGCAGGTCGGTGCCGGTGAATGCCGTTGCTGAGAAGCCACCAGCCTCTACTGTGCCGTTGTTCGACACTGGCATGCCATCCATGATGACGCCAGAGCCGAAGGCCGCCGTGTTGTTGTTCGACAGCGTGCGGAGCTGAAGGTTTGTCTGTGCCGTCAGGTCGGTATTGGTCATCAGCTGGCCGGGAATGAGTTGCATGACGTCGGCCAGCGACAAGGCCTGCAGGTGGTCGATGGCCTGACGGCCGATGACGCTGGTGGTCGAGGCTCCGCCGGCTTTCTGGCGCGCCACGACATTCACTTCCTGCAGGGCCAGCGTGGTCTGCGTCATGCGGTAGTTGAGCTTGAGGTTGCTGCCCACCTTGACGCTGGTGTTGACCGGCTCGTAGCCCACATACGATATGTTCAGCCTGTAGGTGCCTGCCGGCACGTTGCGCAGCGTTGCGTGTCCGTCCATGTCGGTGACGGCCATAATACCCGTAGGTTGCAGCTGCACCGACGCCATGATGACTGGCTCCGAGGTGTCCTTGTCGCTGACGGTGAGCTGTAGGGTGTAGGCGGCTTTCTGCGCCGTGGCGTATAAAGGTAAAAAGGTAAAGAGGCAGAAAAGTAAAAACTTCACCCATCCTTTAAGCCCGTTTCTCGATGTGTTGTTATATTGCATGTCTGTTTTCACATAAAAGGGGGCATGTGCCTCATGCACACACCCCCTGAGGCTGTTAGTAATAGTGCGCCTGACAGGACTCGAACCTGCACGCCGTAAGACATTAGATCCTAAGTCTAACGCGTCTACCAATTCCGCCACAGGCGCTGATGCAATTGACGTATCTTTCAGTTTTGCGGCTGCAAAATTACTGCTTTTTATTGAGATAACCAAATTTTTCGGCCACTATTCGCTGTCCGTTGCATGGATGATGGCTCCGATATGGCGATGTCGTTGTTCTGCCAATAGGCCCGGTCAGGCAAAAAACAGCACTTTTCCCGCGAAAAATGCATGAGTTAGCAGAAAATGTTGTACTTTTGCACTCCGTACATGACCTATATACGCAGTGTACGTGATTCTGAAATCGTAGCATGAAAGTTATCGTATCACATGAGATTGAGACAGTGTGTCCTGCATTTGTGGGCGCTATGGTGGAGGCTGAGGTGACTAATTCTGCCTATCATGACGAGTTGTGGAAAGAGATAGACCAACTGGGCGAACACTATCGGCAGACGCTGACCACGGAGACGCTGAAGGAGATGAGCAGCATTGCCGCCACCCGACAGGTGTACCGTGCCTGCGGCAAGGATCCGTCGCGCTATCGTCCGGCATCAGAGGCGCTGATACGCCGCATGCTGCAAGGCAAACAGCTCTATCAGATAGACACGCTCGTAGACCTCATCAACCTGGCATCGATAGCCTATGGTTATAGCATTGGCGGATTTGATGCCGACAAGTTTGTGGGCGACACGCTGACCCTGGGCATCGGCCGTGAAGGCGAGCCTTACGAGGGCATCGGTCGTGGCATGATCAACATCCACGGGCTGCCCGTCTATCGTGATGCCCAGGGCGGTGTGGGCACACCCACCAGCGACAATGAGCGCACGAAGATAGACCTCAACACCCGCCACCTGCTGGTGCTCATCAATGGCTACGACGGCAATGCCGAGCGTGTTGCCGAGAATGCCCGCTACATCCAGGACCTGCTGCGCCGCTATTGCCAGAGCGACGGCGGCAGTTACAGCCTGTATGCGGCAATGTAATTAGCGCCCAAGTTACCCTTGTGAGTGGCCCACTCAGCTCCGTGAGTGGCCTTCTCAGCTCCGTGAGTGGCCTTCTCAATTCCGTGAGTGGCCCACTCATTCTGGGTGTCGGGTGCATGTTCTGCCCACACCCGAACCGACGCCCATCAGCCCCACCAGTCTGATGAATGCTGCAAAAAACGCTATTACTCGCGCGCGCGTATGCGTATATATTGCTAATCGTACTTTTTAACCCACACTTCCCACACTTCTCACACCTAAAGGTATGAGTGTGGCGTTGCAATCCCACACCTAAAGGTATGAGTGTGGCGTTGCAATCTCACACCTAAAAGGAAGTGTAGGAAGTGTAGGAGGTGTGGGAAGTGTGGGAAGTGTGGGTTCTTTTTTTCTTTTCCCTACTATATACGCGTACGCGCGCGAAGGATACTGCACTTGGGAGCAAGTATACATTCAACGTAAATATCATTACTTGGCGTGGGGCATAGATATTCATGATATCCATGAAAACCGCTTTTTCTGTAACTTTTTTGTAGAAAAAATTGGTAAATTCATTTTTTCTTTGTACATTTGCACTTGACTAAGCCAGTCCATTATGGACAGGGCGGGTCATAACATCGATGGAATCCAGAGGCCGACGATGCCGTTTGTAGGGCAGGCCGAAGGGAAAGGCGTTTACGGACGTTATCATTCTGTGATTTCTAACTATATTATTCTTATTAGCAAATATTGCTACAACCAAACATTTAATTTTATAATATGTATGACAAATAAAATGAAACAGATTGCAATAATACTTTTATATGTTTCCTATATGGGTAATATCGAATGTCTAGCAACAAATAATGTTATAAAGTTTGTTGATAGTATTATACTTAATCTCTACTCTCGTTAATTCAAACCATTCCAACATGTGCTCTGGCAACAGGCACTTGGCAAGTATTTCGTATTGTGGATTCATTGTGAAATCTCGTTTCTTATTAGAACGAAATTATCACGATTTTAGTGTGGCAAA
>JAEEGL011779781.1_pt1 | contig 11487 bp, 9 predicted proteins | sample 9134231 | NCBI WGS metagenome assembly JAEEGL01 (sample SAMN16246548, study PRJNA631951) | gut metagenome | biome: gut microbiome; feature: rumen; material: fiber-attached | host: Bos | place: Iran: Karaj | collected 2018-10
CACGGTCCTTCCTGCGGTGGATGACGCGGGTGGAGGCCATTCCGGCGGGCCCGAATACGTTTTCGAGCAGGAAATCCTCGAATGGGACGCCGGAAACCTTCGTCACGAGCTGCGCCAACAGACAGTAGCCGGTGTTGGAATACTCGAACTGCTCGCCCGGCGTGAAGGAAGGCGCCTCGCCGCGCTCGCAGAGGAAAGGAACGATGATCTCGTTGCCCGGGATGATGTTCTCCTCCTTCGCAAACCGCTCCACCCATTCCATGTAGTCGGGCAGTCCGCCGGTGTGATTGAGAAGATTCCTGACCGTAACGCCCTTGAAGGGGATCTCAGGGAAGAACCTCGTGATCTCATCCTCGAGGTCGAGCAGGCCCCGCCGCCGCAGCAGCATGACCGCCGCCGCGGTGAAGTTCTTACTGACCGAGGCCAGATCGAAAAGACTGTCCTCGCGCATAGGCAGAGAGTCCTCCGCATCGCGCCGACCGACGGCGCCCTTTGAGACGACCCTGCCGTTTTCCGCATACAGCCATGTGCCGGTGAAAACGCCCTTTTCGTGCGCTTCCCGGACCAGCGCTTCCATCGTGCTTTTTTTATCCATAGGGTTTTCCCTTTCCGGCGTTGCGCCGTCAAATCGCCTGTTTCGGATGATATGCTTTGCACGGATGCGTTTCAAGATCGAAAGGCTCCGCCGACGAAGGCGTATTGCGGATTCAGACGCCGGTCAGATCGAAGTCGGGGATCATCTCCGTTCCGGCGGCGGAGAGCTCCTGAAAGAAGCCGTTTTCGATGCCGGAGAGAGCCAGATAGCTCCGGCACCGCTCGTACTCTTCTTCCGTCAGCGTGCGGCGCAGCTCCGGCGGGCAGTGCGCGTTCGGCGTGAACTGGCTCATCAGGCTGAACAGAAGCTGATCGCCAGGCCAGCGTCCGGCGACAAGGTCGATCACGTCGAAGCTGTTGTCGAGCTCGCCCGGGAGAATGAGATGGCGCACGAGCACGCCGCGGACGAGCATGCCGTCTGCATCCAGCCGGAAGGGACCGGTCTGCCGGAGCATCTCGTCGATGGCGCGTACGGCGACCTCCGGGTAATCCGGCGCCGCGGAATACTTCCCGGCGAGCAGGGGGGAGCGGTATTTGAGATCGGGCATATAGACCTGAACAAGCCCTTCCAGCCGCCGCAGCGCCTCCGGGCTGTCGTAGCCCGAGCTGTTCCAGACGACCGGGATGCCGAGCTCCAGACCGTCCAGCGCCGCGGCGATCTGCCGGACAAAGTGGCTGCCGGTGACGAGGTTGACGTTGTGCACGCCCTGATCGCGCAGGCGCAGCAGCGTCTCGCGCAGCGCTTCCGCCGTCAGCTCCGCGCCATAGCCGCCGGCGCTGATCGCGTGGTTCTGGCAGAAGACGCAGCGCAGATTGCAGCCGGAGAAGAAGACGGTCCCGCTGCCGCGCACGCCGCTGATGCACGGCTCCTCGCCGAAATGCGGAGCGGCGCGCGCGACGCGCATTGTCTCCCCGCTCTTGCAGAAACCCCGGCCGCGCGGTACGCCGCAGGACCGGGGACAATCGCTGCAAAGGTAGCTTTCATTCGTCATGGAGGATCTCTCCGATATACAGCTCGCCGATCACGGGCGCATCCGCTGGCTTCTGCCGTCCGCTCCGCATGCCGCGCATCGCCAGATGCAGCATCTTTTTGACGGTGTACTTCGTCTCGCCCGCCGCGCGGGGAGAGCGGACGTAGTAGACCTTTTCCGGGGCAAAGCCGAGCCGGGTGATCAGGCCGCGCAGAAACAGATCCTCCGTGCCGAAGCGGCACAGCCGAAGAACGGCCTCCCGGCTGAGCAGCCGGTAATCGGCATGGTTGTAGATCAGCTTCGCGCCGAACAGGTTCATCAGCCGGTAATAGCCCTGCGCGGTGACGCGCTTGAGCGCGCTGTCGCTCTCCCGGTTGCTGCGGACGCCGCAGACGATCTGCGCCCCTGCGAGGTTCTTCTCGATCATGCCGTCGATCGCGTTGATGTCGTCCTGCAGGTCGGCGTCGACCGTGACGGTGACGTCCGCCCAGCGGATCGCCGTCACCAGCCCCGCCATTACCGCGTTCTGGTGCCCGCGGTTTTTGGTCAGGCTCACGCCGTCGATGCGGCTGTTCTCCGCGTGCAGGCCGCATATCAGCTCCCAGGTGCGGTCGCCGGAGCCGTCGTTGACGAAGAGAACGCGGCTCTGCCCGGAGATCTTGCCGGAGTCGATCAGATCGGAAAGCTTGCCGTACAGCACGGGAGCGCTGATCGGCAGGACCTCCTCTTCATTGTAGCAGGGGACGACGATGTAAAGCGTCTGCATTCGATCACCTGTCTTTTCCTCGGCGCTGCGGACGGGAAGACGCACAAATTCTGTGAAAAGTATAGTACAAGTATACTCATTTTGCAAGAAAATTGACGTTTCCCACAACGGAAGCGAAAACAAAATCCATTTTACGGTTGAATTCCACAGGTATTTAAGCTACAATACTAGTATCATACTCGGCGTATTGCGGCCTGCGGGCAAAAGGGGAACAAACTTGATCGACATCGTTCTGGTTGAGCCGGAGATCCCGATGAACACCGGCAATATCGCGCGCACCTGCGCCTGCACGGGCGCAAGGCTGCATCTCGTCCGTCCGCTGGGCTTTGACATCAGCGACAGCGCGGTCAAGCGCGCGGGGCTCGACTACTGGAAATACGTGGACATCACCGCTTATGACAGCCTGGACGACTATTTCTCCAAATGCGGCGACGAGGGCCTCTGGCTGGCCACGACGAAAGCGCCGCGCGCCTATGCGGAGGCGGATCTGACGGGCGACGTCAGGCTGATGTTCGGCAAGGAGACCGCAGGACTCCCGGCGTGGCTGCGGGAGAAATACCGGGGCAGATGCATCCGCATCCCCATGATCGGACCGGTGCGCAGCCTGAATCTCGCCAACAGCGTCGCCATACTCTGCTATGAGGCCCTGCGGCAGCAGGGATTTCCGGGACTGAAAGATTTCGGAGAAATGAAAGGGGAAGCAGAATGAACTACAACAAAAGGACGATCCGCGACGTCGACGTCTCCGGCAAAAAGGTGTTGCTGCGCTGTGATTTCAACGTGCCGCAGGACAAGAAGACCGGAGAGATCACGGACGACAAGCGCATCCGCGCCGCCCTGCCCACGATCCGGTATCTGCTCGAGCAGGGCGCGGCGGTGATCGCCTGCTCCCACCTCGGCAAGCCGGACGCGACCTTCGCCGACTTTGTGAAAAAGCAGGTCGAGAAGGGCCGAAAGGCCGAAGAGCTCACGGAAGCGGACTGGCGCAAGAGCCTGAAAAAGCTCTCCATGGCGCCCGTCGCGCAGCGCCTCGGCGAGCTGCTCGGCAGCGAGGTCATTCTTGCCGAAGACGTGATCGGCCCGGACGCGCAGGCGAAGGCCGCCGCGCTCATGCCGGGACAGCTCCTGCTTCTGGAAAACACGCGCTTTGAAAAGGGCGAAACGAAAAACGATCCTGCCGTCAGCCGGGCGCTTGCGGCGCTTGCGGGCGAGGACGGCGTTTACGTCTCCGACGCCTTCGGAACCGTCCACCGGGCTCACGCCTCCACGGCGGGCGTCGCGGCCTTCCTTCCCGCAGTCAGCGGCCTGCTGATCGAGAAGGAGCTGGAGATCATGGGCAAGGCCCTTACCGACCCCGCGCGGCCTTTTGTGGCCGTGATGGGCGGCGCAAAGGTCAGCGATAAGATCGGCGTCATCAGCAATCTGCTGGAAAAGGCGGATTCGATCCTGATCGGGGGCGGCATGGCTTATACCTTCCTCAAGGCGCAGGGCTTTGAGATCGGCGCCTCGCTGCTGGAGGCCGACCGGCTCGACTACGCGAGGGAGATGCTCGAAAAAGCCGCAAAGCTCGGAAAGCGTATGCTCCTGCCCGTGGATACGGCTGTGCATACCGCGTTTGAAAACGTCGAAACGCCGCGCTATGTGGACGTGGACGCCATTCCCGCCGACTGCATGGGCCTTGACATCGGCCCGAAGACCGTGGAGCTGTTCGCCGAGGCGATACGCGGCGCGGGCACCGTCGTCTGGAACGGCCCGATGGGCGTGTTCGAGATGCCCGCCTTCGCGGAGGGAACGAAGGCCGTCGCGCGCGCGCTCGCGGAGAGCGGCGCCGTGACCATCGTAGGCGGCGGCGACAGCGCCGCGGCAGTCGAGCAGCTCGGCTTCGCGGAGAAGATGACGCACATCTCCACCGGCGGCGGCGCCTCGCTGGAGTTCCTCGAGGGCAAAGAGCTGCCCGGCGTCGCCTGCCTGCTCGACAAGTGAGGAAGGTATAGAGTTATGTTGAAAAAATACCGCAGGCCCGTAGTCGCGGGAAACTGGAAAATGAACACGCGGCCCACGCAGGTCGATCCCTTCTTGAGAGAGCTCGCCGGGGACATGCCGAAGACGCGTCCCTGCGAGGTGATCATCTGCCCACCGTATCCTCTGATCCCGGCCGTTGCGGCGCACGCGAAGTCGTGCCGCATCGAGGTCGGCGCGCAGAACGTGAGCCAGTTTGTCAGCGGCGCGCACACCGGCGAGGTCAGCCTGGCCATGCTGGAGGATCTCGGCGTCCGCTATGTCATTCTCGGGCACTCGGAGCGCCGCGCGGACAACGGGGAGACGGACTTCCTCGTAAACGCCAAGGCCAGATATGCGCTCTCCATCGGCATCCGGCCGATCATCTGCGTTGGCGAGAGCGAGGAGGAGCGCACGCGCGCCCTGACGATGGAGCGCATCGCCTATCAGGTCAAGGCCGCGCTCTGGGGCATCGAGCCCGCAGATATGAAAAAGGTGCTGATCGCCTACGAGCCGATCTGGGCGATCGGAACGGGAAAGACCGCTACGGCGGAGCAGGCGCAGGAGGTCTGCGCCGCCATCCGCGAGCTGCTGCGCAGCCTGTATGACGGGCGCATTTCCCGCGCGGTGCGCATCCTGTACGGCGGCAGCATGAACGAGAAGAACGCCTCCGAGCTGCTGGCCATGCGGGACATCGACGGCGGACTGATCGGCGGCGCGTCCCTCAAGGCGGACAGCTTTGCCGCGATCATCGCGGCGACGGCCGCAGAATGAGAGCCGGGAGGAACAAAAGCGGCATATGAAGAGGATCCCAACCGTATTGCTCATCATGGACGGCTTCGGGCTCGCGGCGCCCGACCCGGGCAACGCGATCGCCGCGGCGCGGACGCCGGAGCTGGACGCGCTTTTTGCAGGCTGCCCGCACACGCGGCTGGACGCCTCGGGCGAGGCGGTGGGGCTGCCTGCCGGACAGATCGGCAACAGCGAGGTCGGCCATACGAACATCGGCGCGGGGCGCGTCGTCTATCAGGATCTCCCGCGCATCACCAACGCCGTGCGCGACGGGAGTTTCTTTGAGAATCCGGCCTATATCGACGCCGTGAACGCGGCGAAGGCGGGCGGCGGCGCGCTGCATCTGCTCGGCCTGCTCTCCGACGGCGGCGTTCACAGCCATATCGACCATCTGTTCGCCCTGCTGGAGCTGGCAAAGCGGCGCGGGCTCGCGCGCGTTTACGTCCACGCCTTTCTGGACGGGCGCGACGTCGGCCCGAAGACAGGCGCGGGCTATGTGCGGGCGCTTGCGGAAAAGTGCGCCTCCCTCGGCTGCGGCAGCATTGCGACCGTCATGGGACGCTTTTACGCCATGGACCGCGACAAACGCTGGGAGCGCCTGCAGCGCGCCTATGACGCAATTGTGCGCGGCGTGGGGAAACGGGTCCCCGATCCGGTTTCCGGCGTGCTGGAGAGCTACGACAGCGGCGTGACGGACGAATTCGTGGAGCCGATCGTCTGCGATGAGGCGGGAAAGATCCGCTCTGGCGACAGCGTGATCTGCTTCAACTTCCGCCCCGACAGAGCCAGGGAGATCCTGTGGGCGCTCACGGGGAATCTGCCGCAGGACGCCTCCATGGATACGGAGCCGGTCTCCCTGCACTACGTCTGCACGGCGCAGTATGACGAGACGCTCTCCCTGCCGATCGCCTTCCCGCCGGAGACGATCGAAAACACCTTCGGCAACTATCTCTCCGCGCTCGGCATGCGACAGCTCCGCATCGCGGAGACGGAGAAATACGCGCATGTGACCTTTTTCTTCAACGGCGGCGTGGAGCGGCAGGACCCCGGCGAGGACCGCGTGCTGATCCCGTCCCCGAAGGAGTTTCCCACCTATGACCTGATCCCGCAGATGAGCGCGGAAAAGGTCACGGACGAGGCGGTGCGGCGGCTGCAGAGCGGAGAATACGACGTCGTTGTGATGAATCTCGCCAACTGCGACATGGTCGGCCACACCGGCGTGTTTGACGCCGCGGTGAAGGCGGTCGAGACGGTGGACGCCTGCGTGGGGCGTGTTGTGAACACGGTGCGCAGTCTCGGCGGCGTGACGCTCGTCACGGCGGATCACGGCAACGCGGACTGCATGATCGCCCCTGACGGCGGCCCGCACACGGCGCACACGACCAATCCCGTCCCGCTGATCGTCTGCGGCGCTGACGTGAAGCTGCGCCCGGGCCGTCTGGCTGACATCGTGCCGACGATCCTCGAGCTGATGGGCCTGCAGCAGCCGAAAGAGATGACCGGCGTATCGCTGATTGAATCCTGAAAAGCATCGACTAATCATTTTTGGAGGTATCGGACATGAAGCAGTATTTGGAGATCGTGGACGTTCTGGCGCGGGAGATCCTGGACAGCCGCGGCAATCCGACCGTCGAGGTCGAGGTGACGCTGGACGACGGCACCGTCGGACGGGCCGCCGTGCCCTCCGGCGCTTCCACCGGCGCTTTTGAGGCCTGCGAGCTGCGCGACGGCGACAAGAGCCGCTATCTGGGCAAGGGTACCCTGCAGGCTGTGGAGAATGTCAATACCGAGATCTGCGAGGCGCTGATCGGGCTGAACGTGCTGGATCAGCCGGAGATCGACCGCCTGCTCATCGAGCTGGACGGCACGTCGAACAAGTCCCGCCTCGGCGCGAACGCGATCCTCGGCGTCTCGCTCGCCTGCGCGAAGGCGGCCGCCGAAGCCACGGGCGTGGGGCTGTACAACTATATCGGCGGCGCGAACGCCAAGCAGCTGCCCGTGCCGATGATGAACGTGCTCAACGGCGGCGCGCACGCCTCCAACAGCGTCGATATTCAGGAGTTCATGATCATGCCCGTCTCCGCGGAGAGCTTCCGCGAGGCGCTGCGTATGTGCGCGGAGGTATTCCACACGCTCAAGAAGGTCGTTCCCTCCGCGGGCGTCGGCGACGAGGGCGGCTACGCGCCGGATCTCGCCAGCGACGAGGACGCGCTCAAGGCGCTTGTGACCGCCATCGAGAAGGCCGGCTACAAGCCCGGCGTCGATTTCCGGATCGCCATGGATGCGGCTGTCAGCGAGTGGTTCGACGAGAAGGACGAATGCTATCATCTGCCCAAGCGCGGTACCGTGATGACGCGTCGGCAGATGGTGGATATGTGGGTGGATTTCTGCGAAAAGTATCCGATCATCTCGCTGGAGGACGGCATGGGCGAGGAGGACTGGGAGGGCTGGAAAATGCTCACCGAGGCGCTTGGAAAGAAGATCCAGCTTGTCGGCGACGATCTGTTCGTGACGAACACCGAGCGCCTGAAAAAAGGCATTTCCCTCGGCGTCGCCAATTCCATCCTGATCAAGGTCAATCAGATCGGCACGCTCACCGAGACGCTCGACGCCATCCAGATGGCGCACCGAGCGGGCTACACCGCCGTCGTCTCCCACCGCTCCGGCGAGACGGAGGACACGACCATCGCGGACATCAGCGTCGCCGTCAACGCTGGCCAGATCAAGACCGGCGCGCCGAGCCGCACCGACCGCGTCGCAAAGTACAATCAGCTTCTGCGTATCGAAGAGGAGCTCTTCGACGTGGCGCAGTATCCGGGCATGGAGGCCTTCTTCAGCATTCGCTGATCGAAAACGAAGCGAACAATCATCGCCGTCTGTTTCGGGAAGGAGGAAGATATGCACTTTCAGGGATTGGTTGACTGTGTGAACGCGCCCTGTGCGGTGCTGTCCGTTTCGTGCGCCGCCGACGGCGGCTGCGGGGAGATACGCGTTGAGAGCAGGAACGCCGCCATGGCGGAGATCATGGGCGAGCAGTTTCAGCCCGGCAGCCCCTATAACGGCGGCAAATATCGGAATATGCGCTTTGAAGAGTTCTGCTTTCGCGCGGCGATCCGCAGGCAGAGCATCCACGACTATTCCTATGTCAACGCGCTCAACAGCTGGGGCGAGATGCAGATGATCCCGCTCGGCTCCGCGGTGGAGGGGATCGGATACTGTCAGTTCATCGTAGAGCCGACCAAGCCGGAGGAGGCCAAACACATGGCCAAGGTTTCCCCGGAGGCGGGCGAGGCGGTCATCAAGGCCTGCATCACGCTCATGGGCGGCGAGGATCTGGTGTGCAGCGCGGAATCCGTGCTGCAGGATATCCTCGATGTGTCCGACGCGTGGTGCTGCCGGATCGTGCTGACGGACAATGAGCGGAAAACGATCCGCAACTTCTGCGAATGCATCCGTCCGAATCTGGAAACCGGGGAGAAGCGGTTTGACCTGATCCGGAAATGGGAAGAGACGATCGGACTCGAGCGCACCGTGATCGTCACGAACAAGACGGAGATGCAGGTGCTCAAAAAGCACAATCCCGTTTGGACTTCCCGCATGCAGGAGTTCGGGCTCGAGAGCATGCTGATGGTGCCCATGCGCCGCGATCAGACGACGATCGGCTTCTTCTACATGGTCAATTTCCGGACGGACAAGGTCGTCGAGCTCAAGGAGCTTACGGAGCTGACGAGCTTTTTCCTCGGCGTGCAGATCTCCAACCGACTGCTGATGGAGCGGCTCGAGGAAATGAGCTACACGGACGCGCTCACGGGACTGCGCAACCGCAACGCGATGATCCGCCGGCTCCGGACGATGGAGCAGAGCGCGTTCCGGGAGAGCTTCGGCGTGGTAAACCTCGATCTGAACGGGCTGAAGACCGTCAACGACACGATGGGGCATGCGGCCGGAGACCAGCTGCTCGTCTGCGCCGCGGAGATGCTCACGAAGGCGTTCTACGAGGAGGACGTATTCCGCACCGGCGGAGACGAATTCGTGATCATTGCGGGCGGCATCGACGAGGAGACCTTCCTGCGCAAGCTGGAGCGCCTGCGCGCGGCCATACAGAAGGCGTCGAAGGTCCGGCTTGCCATGGGCTGCTGCTGGTCGGACGGAACGGGCGACATCCACGCGACGTTCCGCAAAGCGGACGAGAGAATGTACGCGGACAAGGTCGCATATTACATCGCACATCCCGAGCTGCGGCGAAACTGAAAGAGAAACACCGCCGGGGCGCAGAAACGCTCCGGCGTCGTGTTTTGATATGCGGATACGCAGGATCGAATCCTTGACAAGGACAGAAAGCGCCTATATAATATTTGCTCAAAGCACACAGGCTTTAACCGATCTATCGATTAGGAGGATATAGGAATGGCGATCGAAAGCAGATACAAGATGAGTCAGGAGAGTCTGGACAAGCTCAAGGAAAAGCTCCATTATCTCCAGACCGAGCGGGAAAAGGAAGTCGCGGAGCAGATCAAGGAGGCGCGCTCCTTCGGCGATCTGTCCGAGAACAGCGAATATGACGAGGCAAAGACGGAACAGGGCAAGCTCTATTCCCAGATCGCGGAGATCAAGGATCTGATCGAGAACGCCGTGATCGTCGAGCAGACCGAGATGACGGAGGGCAAGGTCGGACTCGGCAGCCGCGTGACGGTGCTCGACCCGGACGAGGGCTCCGAGGAGATCTATCAGATCGTAGGCTCCCAGGACGCCAACCCCATGGAGGGGCGCATTTCCGACGACAGCCCCTTCGGGAAGGGCCTGCTCGGACACTATGAGGGCGAGACCGTCGCGGTGGAGGCGCCGGCCGGCATCCTGCATTTCCGCATCATCCGCGTGGAAAACAACTGACGGAGGGCCATATGCGCGAAGATACAAGCATCCAGTCTCCGGAGACGGAGCTGTCGGAGATTTTGCAGATCCGCAGAGAGAAGCTCTCCAATCTGCAGCAGGAGGGACGCGATCCCTTCCGGCAGACGCGCTTTGAGAGAAGCGCGTGGGCTGCGGAGGTAAAGGACAATTACGACGCGCTCGAGGGTAAAACGGTGCAGGTCGCGGGCCGTATCATGTCCAAGCGCGGCATGGGCAAGGCCATTTTCTGCCACATTCAGGACGGGAAGGGCCAGCTGCAGGTCTACGTCCGCTCCGACGCCGTAACGGAGCAGGAGTTCGCGGATTTCCGCAAGTATGACATCGGCGACATCATCGGTGTGAGCGGCTACGTGTTCAAGACGAAGACGGAGGAGATCTCTGTCCACGCGGAACACGTCGTGCTGCTGAGCAAGTCCCTGCGTCCGCTGCCGGAGAAGTACCACGGCATGACGAACACGGAGCTCAAATACCGCCAGCGCTATGTCGATCTCATCATGAGCGAGGAGAGCCGCCGCAATTTCATCATCCGCTCGCAGTTCGTCAGCTATATCCGCCGCTTCCTCGACGCGCGCGGCTATATGGAGGTGGAGACGCCCGTGCTCAGCACGATTTCCGGCGGAGCGACGGCGCGGCCCTTCATCACCCACCACAACACGCTGGATATCGACATGTACATGCGCATCGCCACGGAGCTGCACCTCAAGCGGCTGATCGTGGGCGGGCTGGAGCGCGTCTATGAGATCGGGCGCATCTTCCGCAACGAGGGCATGGATACCAAGCACAACCCGGAGTTCACGTCCGTTGAGCTCTACGAGGCCTATACCGATTTCAACGGCATGATGGATCTGTTCGAGGAGCTGCTCTCCGGCGCGGCGAAGGAGATCCTCGGGACTTACGACGTGGAGTGGCAGGGGGAGAAGATCTCTCTCGCGCCGCCGTTTCGCCGCATGACGATGGCCGAGGCCGTCAAGGAGCACCTCGGCGTCGATTTCATGGAGATCGGGGACGACGCGGCCGCGGTCGAGGCGGCAAAGTCCGTCGGCGTCGATATGAGCGGCGTGGAGCCGACATGGGGCCACGCGCTGTATGAGTGCTACGATCAGAAGGTGGAGGAGAAGATGATCCAGCCCACCTTCATCACCATGCATCCGGTCGACGTGTCGCCGCTGGCCAAGCGCAGTCCGTCCGACCCGCGCCTGACCGAGCGCTTCGAGCTGTTCATCTGCCGCAGCGAGATGGGCAACGCCTTTTCCGAGCTCAACGACCCGATCGACCAGAAGCAGCGCTTCCTCAAGCAGGCGGAGCTCCGCGCGAAGGGCGACGAGGAAGCGGGCATGATGGATAACGACTTCATCAACGCGCTGGAATACGGCATGCCGCCCACGGGCGGGCTTGGCATCGGCATCGACCGCTGCGTCATGATGCTCACCGGCACCGACTCCATCCGGGACGTGA
>JAEEGL011783007.1_pt1 | contig 11487 bp, 13 predicted proteins | sample 9134231 | NCBI WGS metagenome assembly JAEEGL01 (sample SAMN16246548, study PRJNA631951) | gut metagenome | biome: gut microbiome; feature: rumen; material: fiber-attached | host: Bos | place: Iran: Karaj | collected 2018-10
AAGACGCGCCGGTCATCTCGGACTGCCAGCAGTGCGGGCAGTATCTCGATACGTGTTTTCCGCGTATCATACGGAAATCTTTATAAAACAGCCGGCTTTACGAATCCCTGAAAAGAGAGAAAACAGCCGATTGTTAAGGTGACGTTGTTCTGCTGAACCGGAATCTTAACAATAGGGAAACCGTTTATAAAGCATTGACCATCGAATTGCCCAGGCATGGAACATTAGTAGACATAATGCTTAATATATTAACATTATGACGACATTTAACATACGAATGAAACCGGCACAGGCATAAACCTCCGGGATGCGTTAAGATGATATCGTTTGATATGCGGGTCATCTTAACAATTCCTTCGAACGCACCGGAAAAAGCTAACAGCCGATTTTCTTTTAAAAAATTATTTATATCATTTAGAATCATAGGAGATATCATATGCAGATCCTGATCGATCATACCGGAAGCGACGCGTTTTACACGGACGCCGTCAACATGCTGGCGCAGTACCGGAGTCTTTTGAAGAGACCGGGGCGCAAAGTGGAGAACATGCTCCAGACTTACAAACTGCTGGGGATCGCTGCAGCGGTCATGTTCGCGATTATGGCGGCGATGACCATAGCCTGGGGTTCGGACACGCTCATAAAGGTGCTGATGGCGCTATTGGCCGTCCTGCTCGTTTTCGATATAGCGTATTATCTCGCTTTGAAAAAACTGAAAAAGCGGATGATGGAAGACAAAAGGACGTCCATCTTAACGCTGGATGAAAACGGCGTGGAACTGAACAAAGAGGATTCGCAGGTCGTGCGGATCGGCTGGGACAACCTGGCATTCGTCCGCGTTTACGGAGAGTGCATCGGTTTCGTCAGCAAGGACGTGAGCGGACTGATCCTCTTTGTCGAAAGACGCTATGAGGATCAGGTCATTCCGTATGTGCGCGAAAACGCGCCGGGCGTGGAGATCATCGCGTAGAGGGGAAACAAAATGTTCGAGAATCTGAAAAAGAACCTGGAAAGCAAAGGCTACGAAGTCCTGACGTTCGCGACCGGACGGGAAGCTGCGGAAGCGCTCGACCGCCGCATCGACGGGAAGACGGTCGGCATCGGCGGTTCCGTCACCGTACACCAGACCGGTCTCTATGATAAGTTGAAAGGTCACAACACCGTATACTGGCACGATTACGTCCCGGAAGGGATGACAGCCGTCCAGACGCGGACTGCCGCATCCCGCGCGCAGATCTATATCAGTTCGGTGAACGGCATTTCCGAGAACGGCGAGATCGTGAACATCGACAATACCGGAAACCGCGTGGGTGCGATCTCCTACGGTCCGGAAGAGGTCTATCTGATCGTGGGAAAAAACAAGATCGCGCCGGATTTCGACGCCGCGCTCTGGCGCGCCCGCAATATCGCGGCGCCTCTGAACGCGAAACGCCTGAACCGGAAAACACCCTGCGCTGTCAAGGCAGACCGGTGCTATGACTGCAAAAGCCCGGACCGGATCTGCCGCAATCTGTCCGTTCTGTGGACAAGGCCTGCCGGCGCGCATTATACTGTCGTCCTGATCGATGAGGAACTGGGGTATTAAGCGATGACCGATTTCGAAAGAAAGGCGGCGATGGATCCCTCCGGTTTCGTCGTGCTGGCGGAACATGTTCCTTCGATCGTGCAGGAGATCCGCTACTATTCCACCTATAACTTCATCGGGGACCGCATCGACTGCTATGAAGAGCCCGCCGCGCTCTGCACCCAGGAAGCGGCCAGAGCGCTGAAAGCAGCCGCGAACGAACTCAACGTGCTCGGATACCGCATGAAGGTGTTCGACGCATACCGGCCTGCCGGTGCCGTGCGTCATTTTGTGCTGTGGGGCATCGAGGATACGGACGTCCGGATGAAGCCGTATTTCTATCCGGATCTGAGCAAGACGGAATTGTTCGAAAAGGGCTATATCGCGAGCCGATCCAGCCACAGCAGGGGCAGTACGGTCGATCTGACGCTTCTGGACATGAAGACCGGTAAGGAGCTCGACATGGGCGGACCGTTCGACTTTTTCAGCGAAGTTTCCCATCCGGACTACCGCGGGGTCACGGACGAACAGTATGAAAACCGCATGCTGCTGCAGAGTGTCATGGTGAGGAACGGGTTTGTTCCGTACGACTGCGAATGGTGGCATTTTACGCTGAAGGACGAGCCTTATCCGGATACGTATTTCGAATTCCCGGTTTCACCGGCTTATCTCAGGCGATAGGAGGCATCCGATGCTGAAAGAAGGAGCGCGGTTCGGCGATCCGGCCGCAAAGGACGTTCTGATACAGATCACGGGCGGACAGGAAGACGGTTTCCTGCAGCGCGAATACGAACAGATCTGCGCCTTATCGGGCCGGAGCGATTTCCGTTTTCTCACGTTCACCGTGACGGATTGGAACAACGACCTGTCGCCGTGGGAAGCGCCTGCGGTCTTTGGAGACGAAGGCTTCGGCGGAGGTGCTGAGAATACGTTCCGGGATCTGCTGGAACAGGTCCGGATCCTGCGGCAGGAGGCGCCGGACGCGAAGCTGTATCTGGGCGGCTACTCGCTGGCCGGGCTGTTCGCTCTGTGGGCGGTGACGAAAACAGAGGAATTCGACCACGTCGCGGCGGTCTCTCCGTCCGTCTGGTTTCCCGGTTTCACGGAGTATCTGGAAGCGCATCATACAGAGGTGTTTTCCGCCTATCTCAGCCTCGGCGAAAAAGAGAAAAGCGCGGCGGATCCGATCCGGAGAACGCAGAAGATCCTGGAGGAGCAATTCGCGGAGACCACGCTGGAATGGAACCCGGGCAATCATTTTAAGGACCCGGATCTGCGCACAGCGAAGGGATTCGCGTGGCTGCTGAACCGGAAGGATCTGAACGTTTACGACGATAAGCTCACACGGGTCACAGACTGTGACGGAAACGTATTCGAAGGCATAGCCGAGTACTGTTCTCCGGATTACTGCATGGTCGAATACGGCGAATGCGAGGCGGCGCTGAAGATCGGTACGTTCCTCTTGTACCGCAGCACGATCGTAAACGTCGAAATGCCAGAAGACTTTTCCGCTCCGTTCGGGACGCTGGAAGAGATGACGATCGAATCCGGGATGGACTTGGTCGAAGAAGCACTGGACGATGAGGAAGAGATTCACGTCATCCGCATGCTGCGCTGTCTGGCGCATCATCTGGATCCGGAGACCGGGAGCGGGCTCTCCGGTCAGGAAGAACTGAGGGATCCCCTGCAGTCGCTGCTGAAATGGCGGGAATCGGAGGAGATCAGGGAACTGGCGCGGCAAGTGCTGGATCTGTTGGGATAAGGGCCGCTTTTATGATATAATACCAAGGTCAGAATCTTATATTTCTTGAGATAAAGGGGTATTTATGGCAGGTAAAAGAGAAAAGAAAAAGAAGGGCGGCGCAGGGTTTGTCATCCTGCTTCTGCTCGTCGTCTTTGCATTGATCTATATCATCGCGAGCAAGGTTTATTCGGATTATAAAAACTATGACGTGGCGATGGATCCGGCAGACACGTCTTCCGTCGCGGTCACCATTCCGCCGGGGTCCACGACGACAGGAATCGCCGAGATCCTTTACGAAAACGGCATCATTCCAGACGTCAAGAAATTCAAACTGAAATCCAGGCTGAACCAGCTGGACGGCACGTTCCAGGCGGGCGACTATCAGTTCTCGCCCTCCATGTCCACGTCGGAGATCATGGAACTGCTGCAGAACGGAAGGAATGCGGAAGTCAGCTTTACGATCCCGGAGGGATACACCGTGAAGGATACGGCGGAAAAGCTCGCGGAAGAGGGAATGATCGCCTCCGCGGACGAATTCTACGCTGCCTGCGAAGAGGACTGGGACGAAAGGTTCTGGTTCCTGAAGGACATCTCAGTGCCTGCTGACCCGAGCGGGACCGTATCCGCCAAGGCGAACCGTCTGGAAGGCTTCCTGTATCCGGAAACGTACCGCGTGCCGGTCGGCGCGACGGCTCACGATATCGTGGAGCGCATGCTGACCCAGTTCGACGCCGTGTTCACGCCGCTCTGGAACGACGCGGGCGGTACGGAAGGCTGGGTGAACGGCTTTACAGTCCAGGAGATGGTGACGCTCGCCTCCCTCGTGGAACGCGAATCCAAAGCTCCGACGGACCGCGATAAGATCGCTTCCGTCATCTACAACCGTCTGGGCATTCCCATGAAGCTGCAGATCGACGCCACGGTCCTGTACGCGCTGGGAGAATGGAAGGAGAGAGTCTACTACAGCGATCTGGAAGTGGATTCCCCTTATAACACCTACCGCTACGAAGGCCTGCCTGTCGGCCCGATCGCTTCTCCCGGAAAGGCGAGCATCGAAGCGGCCATCTATCCGGCGAGTACGGAATACATCTATTACGTGCTGAAAGGAGACGGTTCCGGCGAACATAATTTCGCGGAAGACGCGGCGACGTTCGAACAGTATAAAGCAGAATATCTGAACAGTCTGTAACAGACAGAAAGACCTGAAACAAAGAGGTCCGTTCCATTGAAGAACGGGCCTCTTTTTGGTATAATTATCTTGGTATTTTATTGACCGTTTTTTGGCATGCATCCATGGACGATTCTTCAAAGAAAGAAAAACTGCCGCAGGAGATCTTCGCCGTCTGCGCGATGAACGCGGTGCTCCACACGGAAGGCGTGGCCGAGATGGCTCCGCTGCCCGCGCTGAGCAAGGAGATCGAAGGGACGAAAGGCGTCAAAATCGCGGAATCCCGCAAGGGACTCGTGATTGACGTCTATCTGAACGTGAGTTTCGGAGCGAAGATTCCCGACACGGCGTGGAAGATCCAGGAAAACGTCAAACACCGCCTGGAGGATCTGACGAACGCGAAGATCTGTCAGGTGAATATCCATATCATGGGCGTCGCCGCGAAAAGCGGCGCGAAAGGAACGCAACAGAACATATGAAAAGATCACAGGCAAGAGAACTGACGATGCAGATGCTTTTCTCCATGGAAGCGAGAAACGATTTTTCCCCCGAATGCAGGGACGCTTTCCTGGAGTTCTATCCGCCGGAGAACCAGAAGGCGTACGTAAACGCGGCGTATAACGCGTTTGCGGATCACATGGATGAGGTGGATTCCCTCATCGAAGCGAACGCGGAGCACTGGCACAAGGACCGCATCGCGAAGGTGGACCTGGCGGTGCTGCGCCTGGCCATCGCGGAGATGACCTTCATGGAGGACCCGACGCCGGAGGGCGTGGCGATCAACGAGGCGGTCAACGTGGCCAAGAAGTTCGGCAGCGAGGAATCCGGACGCTTCGTGAACGGCGTGCTGGGGAAATACTCCCGCAGCAAAGTCAATGCGTAACCTCGTCCTCGGGATCGACACCAGCAACTATACGACTTCCGTCGCTGTGACGGATGCGGAGACGAACGAGATCCTCGCGGACGAACGCATTCTGCTGACGGTCAGACCAGGCGGGAAAGGCCTCCGGCAGTCAGACGCGCTGTTCCAGCACTGGAACAATCTTCCGGTCCTTCTGGAAAGATTGCTTCCGCGATTCGGTAGCGGATTGAAGGCGATCGCCGCGAGCGATAAGCCCAGAGCGCAGGAAGGTTCGTACATGCCCGTCTTCACGGCAGGCGTGAACGCGGCGAGAATGCTGGCTGCCCAATGCGGCTTGCCGCTCTTCTTCTGTTCACATCAGGAAGGGCACATCCGGGCTGCGGCGGCAGGAAACGGAGTCGATCCGGACGGTGGCAGACCGCTGCTTTGCGCCCATCTGTCCGGCGGAACGCTGGAGATCGTCTTGCGCCATCCGGACGGAACATGCACCATCGCGGGCGGAACGAAGGACATCTCCTACGGGCAATTGCTGGACCGCATGGGCGTGGATCTTGGTTATCCGTTCCCTGCCGGAAGATCCATAGACGACCTGGCCTGCAAAGACGCGCGAGAAGGCCTGAAAAACCCGTTTTCCCGCGTTTTTGTGCAGAAAACGTATCTGAACCTGTCCGGACTGGAAACGCAGCTGAAATCGCCGAAAATCGTCTCCTGCCTTTCCCCGGAAGAAACGGCGCGGTTCGTCATGGAACGCATCGCGGAAAGCTTCTGCGCGGTCGCTGACGCAGCGATGGCCGAGACAGGAACGGACGGGATCCTTGTGACCGGCGGCGTTGCCTGCAGCAGATTCCTGAGAAACTATTGCAAAGATAACAATTACAGATTCGGGGACGCGCGCCTGTGCGGCGACAACGCGGCGGGCGTCAGTCTCTACGGAGGTGCGCAGTGCCGCTGAAGCCGGTATCGGTCTCACAACTGAACACTTATATCAAACGGATCCTCGCGACGGATCCCATCCTGATGAACCTGTCCGTGAAGGGTGAGATCTCCAATCTGACGAAACATTCCGCGGGTCACTGGTACTTTACGCTGAAGGACGAAACGTCCCGCGTTAACTGCTTTCTTCCCCGGGACAGGGTGGCAGGACTTCGCTACGACATCTCGGAGGGAATGGAGCTGATCGTTTACGGCAGCGTATCCGTCTACGAGCGCGGCGGAAGTTATTCCGTCTACGTGCGGGATATCGACGTGCAGGGAGAAGGTTCGCTGAAGATCGCTTTCGAAAATCTGCGGAAGAAACTGGAGGCGGAAGGTCTGTTCGATCCGTCGGTCAAACGGCCTATCCCGGAATTTCCGAAGCGCATCGGCGTACTGACGTCTCCGACAGGCGCTGCGGTCCACGACGTGATTACGACGGTAAAACGGCGCAATCCCCTGGTGGACGTCCTGGTCTATCCCTGTACCGTACAGGGACCGGATGCAGCGGCCAGCATCGCTGCGGGGCTGTCGGAGATGAACCGCCTGTTTCCCGATCTGGACGTGATCATCGTCGGGAGGGGCGGCGGCTCCGCGGAAGATCTCTGGTGCTTCAACGAGGAATCCGTCGCGCGCGCGATCCGCGCTTCGAAGATCCCCGTGATCTCCGCGGTGGGACATGAAGTCGACGTCACGATCGCGGATTACGCAGCGGATCTGCGCGGTGCGACTCCGACGGCGGCAGCCGAGTTGGCCGTACCGCATATGGCGGCTCTGATCGATACGCTGGAACTGTATACGCCGGCGAGACTTTACGGAGCGCTGCAGGCGGGATTCGAGAATTACGCGCTGACGCTGCAGCGGTTGCGGGACAGCGCCGAGCACAGCATCCGCAGCCTGCTGCAGGAGGCTGAGAGCAGGCTGAACCTGCTGAAAAACGAAGCGGATCTTTCGAATCCTATGAACGTGCTCGACAAGGGCTACGCGATGGCCCGTAAAGACGGCGCATGGATCGAGAGGGCGTCTGCCTTCCGCAAAGGAGACAGTCTGGATCTGCGCTTTCAAGACGGCACGCTGGTCTGCCTGGTGCAGGAGGTAACCATCCATGAATGAGAAGACGATAGAAACCATGAAGTTCGAAGAAGCGCTCGCTGCTCTGGAACAAACGGCGGAGGACCTGCGCAGCGGCAGGCTGTCCCTGGAGGACAGCGTGGAGGTTTACGATAAAAGTATTCTGTTATATAAACGCTGCCGGGAGATCCTCGACAATGCGAAACAGAAAATAGAGATCTACCGGCCGCAGGAAGGCACGACGGAGGATTTTGAAGGATGAAGAGCCCGGAATTCAACAGATTGAGGAACCTGGTGAACGACCACATTTTGGACTATATGCCCGTGATCGACCAGAAATGCAGCACGCTCTACGATTCCATGCGCTACAGTCTGACGGCGGGAGGAAAGCGCATCCGTCCGGTCCTGATGCTGGCCGCGGGCCTGATGTGCAAAGAGCGGGAAGAATTCATGCTCCCGTTCGCCTGCGCAGCGGAATATATCCAGACGTATTCGCTGATCCACGACGATCTGCCGGCGATGGACAACGATGACTACCGCAGAGGCATGCTGACGAATCATAAAGTCTACGGTGAGGATATCGCCATCCTTGCCGGCGACGGACTGCTTTCCGCCGCCTACGAGATCATGACGAAGCACATGCTGCTGTTCCTGGACGACCCCGAACGTCTGAAGCGGCTGAGCCGCGCGGCATTCGAACTTTCCAAGGGAACCGGCGTACGCGGCATGGTGGCGGGCCAGGTGGCGGACGTGGAGAACGAAGGAAAAGCCTGTTCGGAAGAGATGCTCACGTTCATCCATTCGAACAAGACGGCTGCGTTCATCAAGAGCGTCACGCTGGCGGGCGGGTATCTCGGCGGTGCGGACGAACAGCTGCAGCAGGATCTGACCGCTTACGGCGAACACCTCGGTCTTGCCTTTCAGATCGTGGACGATATCCTGGACGTGATCGGAGACGAGAAGGAAATGGGCAAGAAAGCCCATGTGGACGCGGAACTCGACAAAGCGACATATCCGGCGCTGTACGGCCTGGACAAATCCATCGACCATGCGATGAGCCATCTGGCAAAGGCGAGAGACGCCATGGAAAAATATTACGACGAGGCGGAAGTCTTCAACGATATCATAGACTTCCTGGAATCGGAGATCCTCAGATCATGACCAACAAAAACAATGAAAAACTGCTGACGGAAGACGTCAAACATATGGATACCCGCAGCCTGGAGCTGCTGGCCGTCAAGATCCGCGAAAGACTGCTGGAACACGTTTCCCGCACCGGCGGCCATCTGGCGTCTAATCTGGGTATTGTCGAACTTACGTTGGCGATCCACCGCGTATTCGACGTCTATAAGGACCGCATCGCCTGGGACGTGGGTCATCAGACCTACGTGCACAAGATGCTGACGGGACGCTGGGACAGCATGGAGACGCTGCGCCAGCTCGACGGCATCTCCGGATTCCCCAAACGCATGGAGAGCCGCAGCGACGCGTTCGATTCGGGTCACAGCGGATCGTCCATTTCCGCGGCGTTCGGCTACGCGACGGCCCGGGACCTGAAAGGGGAGGACTACGCCTGCGTCGCGGTGATCGGAGACGGCGCGCTGAACTGCGGCGTTTCCTACGAAGCGCTCAACAGCGCCGGCGCGCAGCAGACGCCTCTTATCGTCATCTTGAACGACAACGAGATGTCCATCAACTCGAATGTCGGCGGCGTGGCGAAGCATCTGCAGAATCTGCGCACGTCCGGCAGGTATCTGGCGATCAAGAAGGACATCAAAAAAGCGACGCAGAACATGCCGAGGCTGCAGAAAGGCCTGTCCGCGGCGAGAGACAAGGTGAAATACGCCATCATGCCAACGGACGCCATCGTCGAACAGATGGGATTCAAGTATTACGGTCCGGTGGACGGGCACGACATCGACGCCCTCACGGAAGTTCTCGAGATGGCAAGGGACCAGAAGCGCCCGGTCTTTATTCACGCGATCACGAAAAAGGGAAAGGGGTTTATTCCTGCGGAGAAGAATCCGAGCAAATTCCACGGCACCGGACCCTTCGACCCGTCGACGGCGACTTCCGCACCGGAAGAAGCTTCCGGCACCTATTCGGACGTTTTCGGCGCGGCGCTGGCGGAAGAAGCGGCGGAGGATGACCGCATCGTCGCCATCACGGCCGCGATGATGGACGCCACCGGCCTTTCCGTGATGAAAGAACGCTTCCCTGACCGCGTGTTCGACGCGGGGATTGCGGAGCAGCATGCCGTGTCCTTCGCGGCAGGCCTGGCGCTGGGCGGGTTCAAACCCGTCGTGGCGATCTATTCGACGTTCCTGCAGCGGGCTTACGATCAGGTCATCACGGAAGTCTGCCTGCAGAATCTGCCCGTCGTATTCGCTTTGGACCGCAGCGGGGTCACGGGACGGGACGGCGAGACCCATCAGGGCAGTTTCGACATCGCCTATCTTTCGTCCATGCCCAACATGACCGTTCTGGCACCGAAGGACGGACCGGAACTCGTCGCCATGCTCCAATACGCGCTGTGCCTGAATGCCCCCGTAGCCATCCGCTATCCGCGGGGCAAGGCTGCCGATCTGTCCGAATACGCGCTTCCCGCAGGCGTCAGCAGACCTCAGTTGGTCAAGGACGGTCGCTACATGTGCATTCTGGCTGCCGGCAGCAGCGTTTCCGACGCGGTGGAGGTCTCGGACCTGCTGGAAGAGAAGGGGATCCGCTGCGCCGTCTATAATCTGCGCGTGCTGAAGCCTCTGAACGAATCGTTTCTGGAGGAGATCTTCCGCGAATACCGGCACGTCATCACGCTGGAGGACGGCGACGTCTTTGAGGGCGTGGGAACGCGCATCGCTGCGCTGGCTGCGGAAAAGCATGCGGAATGCAGGATCAAGGTCATGGGATGGCCGGACTGCTTTATCGAGCACGGCAGCACGCAGGAACTCAAGGAGCGCTACGGACTGGATCCGGAGTCGGTCGCGGAAACGGCGGTGAACTGGCTTGAAGAACAGGATTGACGTGCTTCTGGTCGAACAGGGGTTCTGCGAGACCAGAGAAAAAGCCAAGCGCATCATCATGGCGGGGCTCGTCTTCGTGGACGGGCAGCGGTGCGATAAAGCCGGTACGTCCGTCCCGGAGGATGCGAAGATTGAAGTGAAAGGGGACGACTGCCCCTACGTTTCCCGCGGCGGGCTGAAACTGGCGCGGGCGTTGGAACGCTTCTGTCTGGATGTGACCGGAGAAATCTGCCTCGATATAGGTTCCTCCACGGGCGGTTTTACGGACTGCATGCTGCAGAAAGGCGCCGCGAAGGTCTACGCCGTGGACAGCGGGACGAATCAGCTGGTCTGGAAGCTGCGCAGCGACGAAAGAGTCGTTTGCATGGAGCAGTACAACTTCCGTTATGCGGTCCAGGAAGACTTCGCCGACGTGATGGACTTCGCCTGTACCGACGTTTCTTTCATCTCGCTGAAGCACATCCTGGGACCCGCTGCCGCGCTGCTGAAGGAAGGGGCGCCCATGGTCTGCCTGATCAAGCCGCAGTTCGAAGCCGGCCGGGAACAGGTGGGAAAGAACGGCATCGTCCGCGATCCTGCCGTACACCGGCAGGTGATCGCAAACGTTCTGGAGTACGCGGCAGAGAGCGGCTTTTCCGCCCTGGATCTCGATCATTCGCCCGTGAAAGGAACGAAGGGCAATATCGAGTATCTGGTATTGCTAAGGAAAGAAACAGAAATGCATTGCGACGTAACCGATGATATGATATCGGACATTGTCTTGAAAGCACACAAGGCGTTAGATCGATAACCGATTCGTGAGAGCCCGTCTTCGGACACGCTCTCACTCAGAATGGTTATACGCCTGAGGGGTGGTGTCCAAAGATGTTGGCAGCTTATCCGAGGCACTTCCTCAGCGATGTATTTATAATCAATAAAACTATTAATAAAGCAGTCCATATGCAGGGCGAGGGTCATGTGAATGCCGCCGGTTCTTAGCGATTGGCGAGTCCACAGGACGATGCCAGAGCTTAGAACCGCTGCGAGCAGAGGTAGCGGAAGCGAGACCCGAGCCCTGCATATGGAATGCCTCTCAATAAAAGCATT
>JAEEGL011915508.1_pt1 | contig 11487 bp, 7 predicted proteins | sample 9134231 | NCBI WGS metagenome assembly JAEEGL01 (sample SAMN16246548, study PRJNA631951) | gut metagenome | biome: gut microbiome; feature: rumen; material: fiber-attached | host: Bos | place: Iran: Karaj | collected 2018-10
AAAAACAAAAAATAACAAAAACAAAAAATAACAAAAACAAAAAATAACAAAAACAAAAAATAACAAAAACAAAAAATAACAAAAACAAAAAATAACAAAAACAAAAACAGGATAAGGACATGTCGGAATTAAGAGGCAGGGAAAAAAGAGCAGTATTAAAAAGAATCGGAAAAATGATGTTAATCGGAGTTCTCTCCGGCACCGTGATTTTAACGGCCGGATGTAAGACATCCGGTGAGGATGCGACGGATCCCGCACTGGTTTTATCGGAATACCGGGCGGATTCGGAAGGAACTCCGGAAGCGGAAGAAACCCCGGAAACAGAGGTGATTTCCGAAAAGGCAGACACGGAGGAAGAATCGGAGACGGAAAAACAGCCGAAAGTGGAAGTGTCGAAAGAAGAGGCTTCCGAAAAGGAAACCAAAGATTCATCCAAAACACCGCTTGAGATTCACGGACAGCTTTCCGTTTCGGGCAATCACATCGTGGACGAGCACGGGAAGAATTTCCAGATTTGCGGTGTCAGCACGCACGGACTCGGCTGGTTTCCGCAGTATGTGAATAAAGCGGCCGTAAAGTCCTTACGTGACGATATCGGTGCCAACACGCTTCGTCTTGCCATGTATACGGCGGAAGGACAGGGATACTGCACCGGCGGTGATAAGAACAAACTGAAGAATCTGGTAAATAACGGCGTATCCTACGCCACCGAGAACGGCATGTATGCCATTATCGACTGGCACATTTTGCAGGATCTGGATCCCAATGTGTATAAGGATGAAGCGAAGGCATTTTTTGACGAAATGTCGAAGAAATATGCCGGAAACAAAAATGTCCTTTACGAAATCTGCAATGAGCCGAACGGCGGAACAACCTGGGCACAGGTAAAAGCCTACGCTAACGAGGTAATCCCGGTTATCCGTGCCAACGATAAGGATGCCATCATTATCGTGGGAACACCGAACTGGTCACAGGATGTGGATGAGGCAGTGAAGGATCCGATTACCGGATACGATAATATCGTATATGCGGTGCATTTCTATGCGGACACTCATAAGGATAATATCCGAAACAAAGTAAAGATTGCCGAGGATGCGGGTTATCCGGTACTGATTTCGGAATTCAGCATCTGCGATGCGTCCGGAAACGGAAATAACAACATTCCCGAAGCCAATACATGGATAAAACTTCTCGATTCCTATGGCATCGGATTCGTTGCCTGGAATCTTTCCAATAAAAATGAGTCCTCCTCCATTATCGCACCGTTCTGCCAGAAAACGTCGGGCTGGAGTTACGATGATCTGTCCCAGTCGGGACAGTGGCTTGTGGGGATTTTTGATACTCATTCCGATCAGGGGTCGCGCCTTGCCAAAGGGCAGGCACCCATCGGCGGAGACGGCGGAAATACCGTAGATAACGGTGACGGCAATAACGGAGGCAATGACGGGAATAACGGCGGTAATAACGGACAGACGGTTGCCGAAAACAAAAGCGGAAATTTGAAGGCAAGCGTTGTTCTTTCCAATTCCTGGCAGGAGGGCAGCAGCACCTGTTCACAGTATTCGCTGATTATTACCAACAGCGGCAGTGCATCGGTGTCCGGATGGACGATAACGCTGGATCTCGGAACCGCACCCGAAATCAGCCAGATCTGGGGCGGGAAGGCTTCCGTTTCGGGAAATACCGTTACCGTTACGCCCGAGAGCTACAATCCGACCATCGAAGCCGGAAAGAGTCTTACGGATGTGGGCCTGATTGTAAAAACATCCTCTGCACCCGGAAAAATCACGGTCAGTGCCAATTAGCTCTGACAGGGAGCCGGCTTGTAATTATAGCGAAATAAGAGTAGAATAAAGTGTTGTGCAAAAACCGGAAAGAAGGATCATTCAAACCGGCCTGGACAAAAAGAACGATATAAAAGTTCTGCGGTTCAGACAACAGTGGAAACCATAACAAAACGAAGAATTAAGTAAAAACATAAGACAGGGAGCGGATTTATGGAACTGATTAAGAAACCGACCACGGGAATGAAGGATATCACGCCGGAGGAGATGGCGCTTCGTTCATACGTCATGGATGAGATTAAGAAAACCTATTCTTCTTTCGGATTCTCGCAGATTGAGACACCCGCGGTGGAACATATCGAAAACCTCTGTTCAAAACAGGGCGGCGAAAACGAAAAACTGATTTTTAAAATTTTAAAGCGCGGAGAAAAACTGAATCTCGAAAGTGCCGAGACGGAAAACGATCTGGTGGATTCCGGACTCCGTTATGATTTAACGGTTCCCTTAAGCCGTTTCTATGCCAACAATGCGGCGAATCTTCCGAAGCCTTTTAAGGCACTTCAGATGGGCAATGTATGGAGGGCGGACCGTCCGCAGAAGGGCCGTTTCCGTCAGTTTATGCAGTGCGATATCGATATTTTGGGAGAGCCTTCCAATTTGGCGGAGATTGAACTTGTGCTTGCCACGACCACGCTTCTTGGGCGCGTCGGATTCAAAGGGTTTAAGGTACATATCAATGACCGCCGCATTTTAAAGGCGATGGCGGCATACTCCGGATTTGCCGAAAGCGATTACGACAATGTTTTTATCGAACTCGACAAAATGGATAAAATCGGTCTCGACGGCGTCTGCGAGTGCTTAACCGAAGACGGTTTTTCCGAATCTGCCGTTGCAAAATACAGGGATTTGTTTGAACGTTTCGGAAATCAAAGCAATCAGCTCGGTTTCTTAAAAGAAGAACTCGGTGAATTCATCGAAGAGAATGCTGCGGATAATTTATCCGAAATTTTACGTGCGGTGGAAGCATCGAAGGGGACGGACTGCGAAATCGTGTTTGATCCGACACTGGTCCGTGGCATGAGCTACTACACCGGTACGATTTTTGAAATCGAAATGAAGGAACTGAACTGCTCGGTAGCGGGCGGCGGAAGATATGATAAGATGATCGGCCGGTTTACCGGTCAGGATACGCCGGCATGCGGATTCTCCATCGGATTCGAGCGAATCATCACGATTATGATGGAAAAAGGAATCAAAGCGCCCGGAAGTGTCGAAAAGACCGCGTTTCTGATTGAAAAAGGAATTGAGGGCGAGCGGCTCGGTGAGATTATCGCAAAGGCGCAGGAACTTCGGGCCGAAGGAAAGACGGTTTTGGTAACCCGCATGAATAAGAACAAGAAATTCCAGAAAGAGCAGCTGGAAGCCGACGGATATACATCTTTTACGGATTTCTACCGTGAGGCATTGAAAAATTAAGGAGGAAAGAAAAATGGCAGAGTCCATGAAAGGATTGAAAAGAACACATCGCTGTACGGAGGTTTCCGAGGCGAATTTGGGGCAGACCGTGACCGTAATGGGATGGGTCGCAAAAAGTCGTAACAAGGGAGGAATCATTTTTACGGATTTGCGTGACCGGAGCGGAATTCTGCAGATTATTTTTGAACAGGGTGAGGGAGATGAATTCGTGGATGCCCCGAATTTTGAAAAGGCATGCTCACTTAGGTCCGAGTTTGTTATTGCGGTTGTCGGCAAAGTCGTAAAGCGCGGCGGTGCGGCAAACGAGAATTTAAAAACCGGAACGATTGAGATTCGGGCAAATTCCCTGCGTATCCTTTCCGAGGCGTTAACACCTCCGTTTCCGGTGGAAGCGGACTGTAAGACGAAAGAAGAAATTCGTTTAAAATACAGATATTTAGACTTAAGAAGACCGGACATTCAGCATAATATCATTATGCGTTCCGAAGTGGTACAGAGAATCCGCAACTTTTTATCCGAAGAAGGGTTCCTTGAGATTGAGACCCCGATTTTAATGAAGTCCACACCGGAAGGCGCGAGAGACTACCTGGTACCGAGCCGTGTACATCCCGGCAACTTTTACGCATTGCCTCAGTCTCCGCAGTTATTCAAACAGCTTTTAATGTGCTCCGGTTACGACCGTTATTTCCAGGTTGCGAAGTGCTTCCGTGACGAGGACCTTCGTGCGGACCGTCAGCCGGAATTTACGCAGGTTGATATGGAATTATCCTTCGTGGATGTCGAAGATGTACTGGATGTCAACGAAAGACTGATTGCCAAGGTATTTAAGGACAGCATCGGCATCGACGTACCCCTTCCTTTGCAGAGAATGAAATGGATTGATGCGATGAACCGTTACGGTTCCGATAAGCCGGATACGAGATTCGGTATGGAACTTAACGATGTATCCGAAGTCGTAAAAGGCTGCGGATTCGGTGTATTTACGGGCGCACTCGAAAACGGCGGCTCCGTGCGTGGATTAAACGCAAAGGGCCAGGCGGAAATGCCGCGTAAGAAGATTGACGCGCTTGTGGATTTTGCAAAAGATTACGGTGCAAAGGGTCTTGCCTATCTTGCGGTGAATGCCGACGGAACTTACAAGTCTTCCTTTGCGAAATTCATGACGGAAGAGCAGTTAAAGGCACTGGTTGATGCTATGGGCGGCGAACCGGGCGATTTGCTCTTATTCGCAGCGGATAAAAATGCGGTAGTCTGGGCCGTACTCGGTGCACTCCGTTTAAAACTCGGCGAAGAGATGGGCTTAATTGATCATGACAAATATAATTTCCTCTGGGTAACGGAATTCCCGCTTCTTGAGTGGAGTGAGGAAGAGAACCGATTCGTTGCGGTTCATCATCCGTTTACCATGCCGATGGATGAGGATATTCCTCTTCTTGATACCAATCCCGGAGCGGTTCGCGCAAAGGCTTACGATATCGTACTTAACGGTACCGAGCTCGGCGGCGGTTCTGTCAGAATCCATCAGGGCGACATTCAGGAAAAAATGTTTGAAATGCTCGGATTCACCAAAGAGCAGGCTCAGGAAAGATTCGGATTTTTACTGGATGCCTTTAAGTACGGGGTACCGCCTCACGCAGGACTTGCATACGGTTTGGACCGTATGATTATGCTGATGGTGAAAGCGGACTCCATCCGTGACGTTATGGCATTCCCGAAGGTGAAGGATGCATCGGATTTAATGAGCGAGGCTCCGAATATCGTGGATGAGCAGCAGTTAGAAGAGCTTTGCATCAAGGTTGTGATTCCCAAGAAAGAGGAAACGCAGGAGTAATTACTCAGGGTGCCTGTCACTTTTGGACGAAAAGTGACAGGCACTTTGAGCCGAAAAGTGACAGGCACCCAAAAGGAAATGAAGGCATGATATATCTATATAAGGCAAATGTCGGCAAAATCGCCGATTTATACGAAGACCACCCGGACATCTTTGAAGAAAAGATGAGTTTGCTTTGTCCCGAACGCCAAAAGTGCGTGGAGAAGGTAAAGCAGCCGATGGATAAAATACGCTCATTTTCCGCGGGGATTCTGCTTCAGTCCGCGCTGCTTGATTATCTTTCCTTCAGCGTCGGGAAGAAGGACTGCGGACATCGTGACGAAAAAGAACTGATGAAAAAGTTTGAGTTTACCGACGAGGTTTTCGATAAAGCAAGGCAGATGCGCCATATGGATATTGCTTACGGAGAAAAAGGAAAACCGTATCTTCCGGAATATCCGGGGTTATATTTCTCCCTGTCCCATTCCGGAAAATATGTGGCATTAGCCCTTTCCTGTCATCCGGTGGGAGTGGATATTCAGGAAAAAAGGGAACTGTCCGCCGCATTGCAGGAAAAGTGCTTTTCCAAAGAAGAGAGGGAGAGCGGATTCGAGCCCTTTGTCATTTTCTCCGCAAAGGAAAGTTTTGTGAAATTTACGGGGGAAGGAATGAACCGGTCTTTTACCGATTTTTCCGTGGACTTAACGAATAAAAAAGTGGTTTCCGCTTCGGGACGGACGTTAGCCTATGTGCGGGGCAAAAAGCTGAAACAGGGGGAATACATCCTCTGTGTATGCGACAAGTGTAAGGATATCGTTTCTTTTTCCGGATAGACTTCACATTTATTAATTTTTCGTTTACAATAAAAGATACTGCATTAATATGTTTTAATACTTTTGTTTACCCTGTATGTTTTTCGGAGGAATTCTTTATGAAATGGAAAAAAATCACATCGATTCTTCTTGTTGTCGTTATGACGGCAGGTCTTCTGACGGTTGGAGCATGCAATAAACCGTCAGTCGAAAATGTGTCAGAGAGCGTATCGGAAGAAGTTTCCGAGGAACCGGTTACGAATGACGGAAAGGTTCCGGCAAGCACCGGACAGGAAATCAAGGTCGGAGCCGAAGGTGAATATATCGAAGGATTCGGAAACGGGCTGGTTAACGGAACCAAAATAATCGATGACCATTTTGAGGAAAATGTCGGCGAGTGGGGAACCTATTCCAACGGCGGATCTTTTAAAATCTATGCCGAAAACGGTGAGCTGGTTGTGGATATTTCCAAACCCGGAAACCTGGATTATTCCTGCCAGGTTTATCGTGACGGTTTTTCCTTAAATAAAGGCTGTGTATACGATGTCGAATTTGACATCCGTTCGGATATCGACCGTGTCATCCAGTGGAGAATCCAGATTAACGGAGAAGATTATCATCCGTATTACCAGGAAGATGCCATGCCCATCGGGACCGAAGTGACTCATGTAAAATCCACATTTACGATGGAGGAAACATCCGATCCGGCACCCCGTTTCTGCTTTAACTTGGGAAAACAGGGAGATCTGGAATCCACGACTTCCCATAAAGTATATATTGACAATATTGTGGTTACGATTACGGATGCGTCGAATGCCATGGCACTCGAACCTTTGCCGGTTCCGATTGCGATTAAGACCAATCAGCTCGGATACGAAAAAGAGGGCGAGAAGCTTTTTGTGGTTCGTTATAATGCGGATGTAAAAGATTTTACCATTAAGAATTTCGATACCGATGAAGTGGTTTATACCGGTACGTTAAGCGAGGATTACAAGAATTCTCCTTCCGGCGGCGGAACCATGAGATACGGCGATTTCTCCGATTTTAAGGAACCCGGAATGTATTATATTTCCGTGGAAGGGGACGGGGATTCCTATCCTTTCGAAATCGGTGACGATATTTATCAGTCTGCCTATAAGGATGTGGTAAGACTGCTTACCCTCCAGCGCTGCGGCATGGAACTTACCGAGGATTTAGCCGGAGATTTTGCACATCCCGAATGCCATACATCGGAAGCAACCGTCTACGGTACCGATGAGAAAATCGATGTGTCCGGCGGATGGCACGATGCCGGAGACTACGGCAGATACGTTGTTCCCGGTGCGAAGACGATTAAGGATTTATTCTTATCCTATACTTCCTCCCCGGCGGCAACCGGCGATGATTTCGGCATTCCCGAGAGCGGAAACGGTGTTCCGGATCTTCTGGATGAAGCCAGATACGAACTGGAATTCTTCTTTAAGATGCAGGCCGATAACGGCGGTGTTTATCATAAGGTAACCTGTGCGGTATTCCCGGAGACGGTAATGCCCCAGGATGAAACGGATCCGTTGATTGTATGCCCGATTTCCACCTGCGCTACCGGCGATTTCGCGGCGGTTATGGCAGAGGCATACGTTCTTTACAAAGCCTATGACCCGGATTTTGCCGAAAAATGTCTGGCCGCGGCCGAAAAGGCATATGAATACATGGATCAGTACGCACTGGATGAAAAATCGGGATTTGTCAATCCGGAAGGCATTGATACCGGTGAATATCCGGATGCAAAGAACAAAGATGAATTTTTCTGGGCAGCCGTGGAATTATTCCTGGCAACCGGTGATCCGAAATACGAAGAGAAGGCAGCCGAACTCGAAGACCTCGGATTTAACATGGGTCTCGGATGGGCGGATGTCGGAACCTACGGTACGTATGATTATCTTTACTATGCAAAAGAAGGCGGCGATGCCGATAAAGCACTTGTCGAGGCACTGACCGATGATATCATGTTCTATGCAAAGAAGGAATTAAAGGCACTCCAGGCGGATGTTTACTTTATTTCCCTTGCGAACAATTTCCCCTGGGGAAGCAATATGACGGTCTGCAACAATGCGATGTTCTATAAGATGATTTACGATCTTACGGGTGAGTGGGAATATGAGTATTATTATTCCCACGGTCTGGATTATATTTTCGGTATCAATCCGGTCGGATACTGCTATGTTACCGCATACGGTTCCCTTTCGCCGGAACATACCCATCACAGACCTTCGCAGGTGGTAGGACACAGCTGTCCGGGAATGCTTGTCGGCGGAGCAAACTCCAGCCCGAGCGATCCTTATGCAAAGGCGGTTCTTTCCCTTCGGAAGAACGGAAAGTGCTATGTGGATAATGCCAGCAGTTATTCCACGAATGAAATCACGATTTACTGGAATTCACCTCTTATTTACCTGTTAAGCATGCAAGCGGATATGGAGCGGGAATAAAGGAATAATCACAATTGTTTAAAGGTAGTTGTTTTTTGATGCGTCCCGGAAGGGACGCGGGAGGAAAAAGTTTTATGAAAAAGTTATGGATGCGTTTGTCGGCCGTGCTTATTCTGGCACTGGCAGTGCTTGTATTCGCAAAAACCGAGGCAAAAGCCGCTCCGGTTGTTACACCGGACGGAACGGTTTTCGATCCGGAGTTTTATGCCAATACATATGCGGACTTAAAGGGTTTCTACGGTTATAATGCCGGGGCACTTTACAAACATTATGTAAACCATGGAAGAGCGGAAGGCAGAATTCCGACCGGAAGTTATGATGCGGTTGGTTCGGTGAATATCATGCCGAACGGGGATTTCTTCAGTGCCTCCTATTATGCGGCAAACAATCCGGATGTGGTTGCATCGGTCGGTGATTCCGAAGCGGCCCTTTATCAGCATTATCTTCAGTTCGGGAAAAAGGAAGGCCGTCAGGCATATCCCGGAGAGATTACTTTTAAGAATTTAAATGCACAGATTAATACCAACACAAAGTATCCATACTATATTCGTATTAACCGTGCGGCAGCAACCATCACCGTTTATGCGATGGACGCGGAAGGGAATTATTCCATCCCTTATTTAGCTTATGCATGCTCCCCGGGAAGAGATACACCCATCGGAGTATTTCAGATTCAGCAAAAAGCCAGATGGCTTGCGTTTGAAGGGAATCAGTTCGGACAGTATACATCCAGGATTACGGGACATTTCTGGTTCCATTCCGTAATGTATAACGGGAAGAGCCCGTCCAATTTAGACTGGCCGGCATACAACCGTCTCGGAACCATCTGTTCCCACGGATGTGTTCGTATGCAGTGCGGCGAAGCTTACTGGATTTATCAGAACTGCCCGGTCGGAACAACCGTGGAAATTTATGATGATCCGACGAATCCGGGACCTTTGGGAAAACCGGACACCATGAAAATAAGCGGTGCCGATCCGAGAAGAGGCTGGGATCCGACCGATCCCGATCCGGCGAACCCGTGGAATGTCGTTTCCACACAGTAAGCGGAAAAATGATTACAGGGGGGAAGAATAGTGACTGACAGAGTCAAGAAACTTGTAAATGAATCGGAACACATTGTCTGCATCATGGGTCAGGAAGCCATGGTAGAGTGCGGCGGCGTGGATTTATGGGATTCGGATAATCTGTACCGTATTGAAAAACAGTACGGAAAGAGTCCGGAGGAGATGCTTTCTGCCGGTGAACTGACGGCAAGAAAGGTTTACTTCTACGATTTTTACAAGCATGAAGTTCTTCGCCGTTTCCCCGAACCGGGACCGACCTATGAAGCAATGCGGAAACTGCAGGATGCCGGCAAATTAGCGGATATTATCAGCTTTAATATTTACGGCCTGGAATATCGCGCCGGACTTCGCAATGTCATTGCACTTTCCGGAAGCGTATATGATAATTACTGCCCGACCTGCAAGAAGAAATATCCGGTGGAATATATGATTGAAAGCAGGGGAATTCCCCTTTGCGATGACTGTAAATCGGCAGTCAGACCGAATATCCGTCTGCACAGTGAGCAGGTTCAGAACGATTTGTATACGCAGGCAGCGTTAGCCTGTGCCCGTGCGGATATGATTCTGGTAATCGGAACCAATTTATCCGGTTCCAAAATCCGTTTCGTCACCGGACATTACGAAGGAAAGAAGCTTGTGGTTATTCATAAGGAACCGCATTATACGGATAAATATGCGGATTATGTCCTTTTGGCGTCTCCGAAGGATGTTCTGCCGAAACTGGCGGAAGATGTAAAACCGGCGGAAAGTATAGTGCCGAAAGAAGATAAGAAGCCGGTGGAAGGTACGAAACCTGCGGATTCATAAGAAAAGAAAGAATTAAGATAAATCTGCTTTATCATCAATGAATACAGTTTTAATCATTCAAATAATAATCATCATCGTGCTGTTAGTTCTGTCGGCATTTTTCTCATCCTGTGAAACTGCGTTCTCGGCTGCCGGTCCGATGAAACTTCGTGCGCTTGCCGATGACGGAGACAGGGGAGCTGAAAGGGTTTTGGACATTTTGGAGAAATATCCGAAATTCTTAAGTATGGTGTTAATCGGAAATAATCTGGTCAATATTTCGGCATCCGCTCTTATGACCACAATTGCGGCTTCTACGGGCGTCGGCTGGGCGATCAGTGCGGGAACGGGTCTATTAACTCTTCTGGTTTTGTTATTCGGCGAAATCATCCCCAAAACATGGGCAAAACTGAATGCGGAGAAAATCGTCGTAGCATACGCGCCGGTGGTAAGTTTTCTTATGTTTGTTCTGACACCGGTGATTTTTGTTATTGAGAAAATCGCCTTTGTATTCATGCTCATTTTCGGAATCGATCCCAGAAAAAAATCGTCACCGATTACCGAGGGAGAACTCCGTACGGTTGTGGATGCTTCCCATGAAGAGGGTGTCATCGAAAAAGAAGAGCGCGAAATGATTAACAACGTGGTGGATTTCGGGGACGCGTACTGCAGGGATATCATGATTCCGAGAATTGATATGGTTATGGTGGAAGATGTCGCCACATATGATGAAGTACGAAAAATTTTCAAAAAGAACATGTACACGAGAATTCCGGTTTACCATGAGGATACCGACAATGTGGTCGGCGTAATCAACATGAAGGAGTTTCTGCTTTTGGAAGAGCAGGAGAAGGCCAACTTCAAACCTTCCGACATCATGAGGGAACCGTTTTACACCTACGAGTACAAGAAAACGTCGGATCTTTTAATCGAACTTCGCTCAGCGGGAACGGCACTTGCCATGGTCTTAAACGAATACGGTGCAACCGAGGGAATGATTACCATGGAAGATCTTTTGGAGGAAATTGTCGGGGAAATCCGTGACGAATTTGATGAGGACGAAAAAAGCTGGATTCAGAAGCGGGCGGAAAATGTTTATCTGCTTCCCGGCAATATGAAACTGGACGATATTAACGATTCGCTGGGCTGTCAGCTTGAAAGCGAGGATTACGATACCATCGGCGGACTTTTAATCGAAAAACTCGACGACCGCCTGCCCGAAAGAGGCGAACAGGTTGTGCTTGACAGTGGGGATATCCTGATTGTAAAAAGGGTCAGCTCCAATCG
>JAEEGL011958399.1_pt1 | contig 11487 bp, 12 predicted proteins | sample 9134231 | NCBI WGS metagenome assembly JAEEGL01 (sample SAMN16246548, study PRJNA631951) | gut metagenome | biome: gut microbiome; feature: rumen; material: fiber-attached | host: Bos | place: Iran: Karaj | collected 2018-10
AGACAGTAATGTAAATATGGATGAATACACAGCTGTTTTGAACGATGATCCAAATAAAGAACCAATGTTTATTGATGATAATGATCAACCAACTCATGAATTGGTAATGCCGTTTACAGAATTAGAGACTCAGGGTGTTAAAACATACTATGTAAATGTGTATAACATTCCAGCACATAGATATGATGATACAATGACAGTAACTCTTTATAAGAAGAGTGATCCTGACACAACATTTAAGATTCACTTCAGCGTTTTGAGTTATGCATATGAGATAATTGAAAAGAACGCAGATGTACCAGAGGGTGTAAACGTGGAAGATCTTAAAAATCTATTGAAATCAATGGTACTTTACAATGTGTGGGCAGAAAAATACTTTAACAAGTACCCAGGTGAATACATTAGAACAAAGAGAGTTATCACAGAAAAAGCATAAAAAGATTGAATTTATAAGACTTTTTAGTTAATATATTACATTCAAGAGGAAGTTATTAGAGGGATAATCATGAAAAAGAGTTATAGAAAACCAAATTTGTACAACGTGACATTTAATGTTGAGGACATTATTACTACAAGTGACGGTCCAGAGTATATCGACACTCACAACAGTATTGTTCAAGAAGCTTTAGATGGAGGAATTGATTGGTTCGATGACTAATCAGTTGTTTCGATGTATAAAAAAGTCCTATTCCAAAGGGAATAGGACTTTTTTTATGGTAAAATGAAATGCGATAGAATTTTTACGGAAATCTGTGTACATATTACTATTTATTTCAAATAATGATATAATATACACGTAAAAATACGAGGAAAGGAAGTATGGCTATGAAGAAATTATTGGCAATTTTCTTATCATTAGCTATTGTCATCTGCGGTTCGTTTGCAGGTGTTAATACTTATGCCGATCAAGATCAAGATGATGATTACGGCAATGCTATTTCCATGTATTTAACAGATAGTACTGGCGATATAATAGAGGGTAAAACAGGCCTGTATACTGTGGGTCAGGACTATTTCTACTTCAAAATTGATGTATATGCATATAATTTGAAAAACCGTAGTGTAGTTCGTAAAATTAACTTTATGAATGATGACGAAACAGTTACTAACAGCGTTTCGAATTTTGAATACTTTGACGGAACTGATTGGGTAGATGCTACTCAGAAATATAGAGGAACTAAGACGGATACATCCCCTACAGAAGTAGTACAAAAAACTGGTGATAACTACATTAGATATAGAGCAAAGTTTAACAATACTCAGCAGTATCTATTAGAGTATTCTGTATTGTGTCAAAACCCAAGCACTTCTATAAATACAAGAAAGTATATTAGATTTAAAGATGGACAGTTTACAATAAGTAAGACATATATTCCAGAGGAAACACCTCAAGAGATCACTCATACTATTTATATAGATGGAGAAGAGGTAGCTGAGGTAAATGACGGTGGAAAATATTTGACACCATCATCATCTGACATTGCTGAATATGGATTCTATGAAAAAGTTACAAAGAAATTGTATAGAAGAGCATTTCAGATTAGCAATATCACTACAGATTTATCTTTTGAGTCTATAGATGAAATTAATATTTCTAATACATATGGTGCAAACATTAGATGTGATGGAGTTCATGGAATTAGATTTGGAGATCAGCTATCTGTAAAAACATCATCTTATTATAGACCTCAGAAGGATATTACTGAAAAACTATTGAAAGATGAAATTATGCAGATGGGTACTATCCTTATGCCACAAAATGAATATGTCTATTACTTTGACGAAATCATCAATAAGCAAAATGTTGATAATATGGATCCGAACTGTGAGCATCACTACGATGTACTAAATCCATCTGATGATTGGCCAATAGATACTACAACACATTTACCAAAGTATGGAACTTGCTATGCAGGAATAACTCATATCAAAGAGTACAATATTGATAGAGTTTTCATGGCATCGGCTTATGTTCAGATGGAATATCAAGATTACGGTGGAAGAACATATACAGAGTATCGCAACTCTGATAATTATTCACAAACAATTAGATCAATCCAGCAAGTAGCCACTAATATGAAAAACGGTGGTTATCAAGGAACTGAACAAGAGATGTATTGGATTAACTGGTATTATAACTGGGATTAATTAAGGAGAATAAATAATAAATGGGCATGTATATTTGGTATGGCTTTCTTATCTCAATGATTGTTGTGGAAGCCGTGTACTTTCTTTTTAGAGTTAAAAGATTCTATTTCGTTCAAAAACTATCTAAGGGAAACAGAAAAATCCAATATGCTATAGCGTCTATACCAGTGCTAGTGCTAATTGTGCTAGCACTTTTTAAAATGGTACCAACCGCTATAGTGGGAGGGTATTTGTTGATTATCTGGATTCTTTGCGATTTAGTCGGAGTAATCATTAGAAAGTTCACGAAGAAGAGCTGCAAAGTTTATATAGCAGGAATTGCGGCAATAGTAATAACTGTATCATTCTTCGGCTACAGTTACTATAACGCACACAACATTCAAAAAACTGAGATTACGGTTAAGACCGACAAAAGCGTGGGCGCCAAAGGTCTAAAAATTTGTATGATGTCTGACTCACACGTTGGAACTATGTTTGACGGCAAGAAGTTTAAGAAGATAACTCAGGATATTATGAAAAGTAAACCTGATGTGGTTGTTTTTGTTGGCGATTATGTGGACGATGACACTTCTAAACAGGATATGATTGATGCCACAAAGGCTTTGGGCGAGATGAAACCTAAGTATGGAACATATATGACTTTCGGAAATCATGATGGAGCATATTTCCACTACAGAGATTTTTCAACAAAAGACTTAAAAGAAGAGTTGGCTAAAAATGGAGTTGTTTTGTTGAAAGACGGTGTGAAAGAAATCTTCGACGGTTGCTATCTAATAGGAAGAAAAGATAAGTTTGATAAACCTAGAAAGGGCACGATAGATTTGATGAAGTCTGTTAATAAGAAAGATTATTCGATTGTGCTAGATCACCAGCCTAATGACTTCGACGCGGAAGCGAAGGCTAAACCAGATTTAGTTTTGTGCGGACATACACACGGCGGACAGTTGATTCCTTTGGGATGGACAACAGAAATTTTCCACACAAATGATTGCAGATATGGAATGGTGAAGAGAGGAAACACTACATTCTTCACTAGCTCAGGAATTGCAGGATGGGGAATGCCATTCAAGTCAGGAGCTATCTCGGAATACGTAATTGTAAACGTGAAAGAGAAATAAAATAAAAAAGTGATATTTTATAAAAATATTATTATTAAACTATTACTCTATGATATAATACTTAAAGACTATTTAATGAATTTCTTTTAGGAGGAAATAAAAATGAAATTTACAAAGAAAATAATGGCAACAGTACTTGTAGTAGCATTGACTATTGCTGCACTTCCTGTGGGAGTAATGGCTGTAACTAAAGATGCAACCAACACAGTTCCTAACAAGAAGAGTCTTATGAAACTTGTAGACGAGTTTTCTACTCCTATTGGTGTAACTGAAGAGTACATCATGAAAGCTGGAAAGACTATGACTTATGACTTTAGCAAAGTAACTGCTAGAGCTGATATGCTTCGTTTCAAAGCTGAGAAGAAAAAACAGGTTAACAAGATTTCTAAGAGAATGTTTGGAAAGAAGACTTCTAAAGTTACTCTTTACCCAGGTGAGTGGGGAGATTCCGAAGTAGTAATGGAGATGGACAGCATCAAGAAGACTTCAAAGAAAAACTACTACGTTAAGGGTCAAGTTTACTTTGCAAGTAGAGTAGGCGGTAAGAAACATCTTGTTGGTACATTTAGACTATATGTTTTGAGAAAGAAAACTGCTAAATATAAATATGTTGCAACAAAACTTTCACTTACAAAATGGAAGAAAGCAACTACAAAGTCTAGCAAAGTGAATCTATTCTCAAGTGCTAAGAAATATAAAAACATCAAAGCTACTATGACTTATCAGCTAATCACTGTAAGCGGAGTTGATGGCTCAAAGGCTATCAATAAAGCACTTAAAGGTGATATGGATGCATTCCAGAAATCAAAGAGTGCAACAAACTTCTACACATGGGTAGCAGAAGATGATGCCAAGAAGATTAAAGATAACTATTACTTCACAGCTACTTCTAAAGTTAAGTACAACATGAACAACATTTTGAGTGTTCGTATTACACTTAAGTGGTATGCAGGTGGAGCTGAAAATACTGATGAGTATGGATATAACTTTGACGCTAGAACTGGTAAGCAGATCGGTATTAAGAGTGTAGTTTCTGGTTCTACAAAGACTATCAAAAAGAAAATGTACACAGCTATCAAGAAAAAGAACTGGTCAAAGGCTTACAAGAAGAAAGCTAAGAAGGTTATCAAAAAAGCTAAACTTAAAGATCTAGAATTCTACATGAAGAATGATAAAGTTATCATTTGCTTCGAGCCATATACATTAGGCAAAAAGCAGAGAGAATTCAAGACATTCTATATCTTTAGTAAATATTTCTAAAATGGAGGAATTAGAAAATGGCAAATAAGTATGCAGGTACAAAAACTGAGCAGAATTTAAGAGAAGCCTTTGCAGGCGAATCACAAGCTAGAAACAAATACACATACTTTGCATCAGTTGCAAAGAAGGCAGGCTATGAGCAAATTGCAGCATTGTTTTTAAAGACAGCTGACAATGAGAAAGAGCATGCAAAACTTTGGTTCAAAGAATTAGAAGAACTTGGAACTACTGAGGAAAACTTAGCAGCAGCTGCTGAGGGTGAAAACTTTGAGTGGACTGACATGTATGACAGAATGGCTAAGGAAGCTGATGAAGAAGGTTTCCCAGAGTTAGCAGAGAAGTTCAGAGGTGTGGCTGCTATCGAGAAGGCACACGAAGAGAGATATCGTAAGCTTTTAGAGAACGTTGAGACTAAGCAAGTATTCGAAAAGTCTGGCGTTACTATGTGGGAGTGTAGAAACTGTGGACATATCGTTATTGGAGAAAAGGCTCCAGAGATTTGCCCAGTATGTGCTCATCCACAAAGTTTCTTTGAAGTGAAAGAAGAGAACTACTAGAGTAAATACTCTATATTAAAAAAAGAGCCATTTCGATGGCTCTTTTTTGTTATTTTATGTTATAATCTAAAATGGTGAGTTATTATGAAAGATGCTAACAAAGACATTAAAAAAATAGTAGATAAGATTTTAAAAGACTATCAGGGTGGTAGAGATATTGATCAAATAGAAATTTTTGATCAGCCAGATACCAAGCTAGTTCAAGAGATGATTAGTAAACTTTTGACAGTTGTTTTCCCTGGTTTCTTTAGAGAGAAACATTATAGATTCTACAACATGGACAACAGACTTACAGCGTTGATAGAAGATGTAATGTTTAATTTAAATAAACAGATTGCAATTGCACTCCTTCAAAGAGAAGATATGAAAGATTCTAGCGAAGATGAGAGATTAGAAGAAGCGCAAAAGATTTCTTTGGAATTTTTCGATAGAATTCCAAACGTTAGAGAATATGTGGATACGGATGTAGAGGCCTTTATAGAGGGCGACCCTGCAGCGTATAACAAGAATGAAATTATCCTATCTTATCCAGGATTATATGCAATTACAGTTTACAGACTTGCTCATGAGTTGCAGCAACTTGGAGTGCCTTTGATTCCAAGAATTATGACTGAGTATGCTCATAGCAAGACAGGAATAGATATTAATCCGGGTGCTACTATCGGAAAGTATTTCTTTATCGATCACGGCACAGGTATTGTTGTCGGAGAGACAACTATTATCGGAGACAGGGTTAAGGTTTACCAGGGTGTTACAATCGGTGCGTTAAGTACTAGGGATGTGATTGGACTTAAGGGTGAAAAGAGACATCCTACTATTGAAGATGATGTAACTATCTACTCTGGAGCATCTATCCTCGGTGGCGAGACAGTGATAGGCAAAGGTTCTGTTATCGGATCTAATGCTTTTATTACTGAGCCTATCCCACCGGGAAGTAAAGTTAAAATGATGAGCAATAAACAGTCGGAGGAATAGAATGAAAAGAATTCTCGCAATTGGACTAATTTTAATAATGACAACATTGACTCTTGCTGCATGCGGTAATGAGTACGATTTTGTTGAAGTGGGAGATGACAAAAAGTCTCTTGATATAGAACTGGATGCTAACAAGAAGGGGTATTCGTGGAAGACCACTATCGGCGAATTAGATAAGCTAGTTCTAAAGAAAGAAAAAGTTAAAGACGGAAAATATATTGCAAAGATTGGAACTATCATTAAGTCAGGTAAAGGCAAAAAGGGCGGAAGAGCCTCAGTTGCTTTTACGTATGTAAATGATAAAAATCCTAATGATGTTTATTTAGGATACGTGGTTGGAGTTGGAATCAATCCACAAGGAAAAGCAGAGATTAGATCTATTGACGAATACAAAGTAAACTTCGAAACCACACTTAAAGAAGATGATTAATAGACCATAAGGAGTCTATATGTTAAATAATGAAAAGATAACTTTAATGACAAAGTTATCGCTTTATGAAGAAAAACATTTCAATGATGAAATCAAAACGAGTAAGCTTTTTAAGAGCGATTACCTATCCTCTAAAATGCTTGGCTCTTTTGCGTGCGTAACAATTGGATATATTTTGATAATGGTATTGTTGTTCTCATACTTGCCAGAAGTTATGTTTGGTTTAATGACTACAACCACCAGTTTCATAATTATGATGATTGCTTTAATACTTATTTATATTATTGTGGTCGTCCTTTATCTTATTTACAGTTACGCTTTTTATTCTCACAAATTTAAAGAGATTCGCGGACACTTAAAAGAGTACAACGGTGATCTGAAAACACTACACCGTATTCAAGAGCAAGAGTATGACGCGATTATCGATGAGTTAGAGGAGGAGTTAGAAGAATGATTGGTTTAATGACTTTAAAAGAAAAAGTGAAAAACATTTACGCTGAGCATGAGTTTATCTTACAGCCAGTGTTAAAGTTTATCTTTTCATTTTTAGCACTTGTCCTATTCAAACTCAATATTGGTTATGCTCCAGTTATTAACAACTGGGCAGTGATGGCAGGTATGGCAGTTATTATGGCGTTCTTGCCAAAGAGAGTGGATGTAATAATTGCTATCTTTGTAATGATATTTGATATCTATTATGTATCTTTGGAATTAGCTGGAGTAGTAACAGTAATATTCATTGTTTTACTAGTATTATTCCTAAGATTTACACCAAAGCAGGGAATCTTCTTAGTTTTAGTGCCATTGGCATTCTATCTAAAGATACCTTACGTGATTCCAATCGTAGCAGGAATCGTTTCTACACCTGTAGCTATCGTTTCAGTGACATTCGGAACTATCATCTATTTCCTAATAGATGTTGTTAATAAAAATTCAGACGCAATTGCGACTATTTCGAAGAACGCGAATGGAAGTAAGGAAACTATTTCCGCAGTTTCTTCTATAGTAAACATTGCAACTAGCAATCCAAATATGTATTTGACGATTATTGCATTTGCAATCACTATCGCACTAGTTTATGGAATCAAGAGAAAGTCTATGGATCACTCTTGGGAGATTGCAGTAGTGGTAGGAAGCATCTTCGAACTAGTAGTATTTTTAGTAGGTGGAATTTTGTTCGACGCAAAGTTCTCAATATTGTGGGTTATTATAGGTTGCGTTCTCTCGTTTATAATTGCATATCTATTGCAGTTATTGGTATTCTCAGTGGATTATTCCAGAACCGAGAATACGCAATTCGAGGACGACGAATACTATTACTATGTAAAAGCTGTTCCAAAAATTAATGTGACAGCTCCAGAGATGAACGTTAAGAGAATTAACGCTCAGCGTAGAAAGAAAAGTGCACCAGTTAGAAGGGAGAGATAATTGAGCGCTATATTTCACAACATATACGATTTCTTTGATAGGTACTTTTCTATCCCAAACATTTATATTAGTGATATTATCGAAATCATTATTATTTCGATAGCGGTTTACTACATAATTCTTTGGTTTAGAAAGAGTAGAGCATGGGTTCTTATGAAGGGCCTTATTTTGCTATTTATCTTTATGTTCATAGCGTCTGTTTTCCATCTAACAACTCTTTTATGGATTATCAATAAAGCATTAAGCGTAGGTATTATTGCAATGGTTATTATTTTCCAGCCAGAACTAAGACGTGCGCTAGAGGCACTTGGTAGAAAGAATAAATTGTTCCAAGTGTTCAGAATTGGTGGACCAACTTATGAGGAGAGATTCTCTGATAAGACTTTGGATAACATTTTGAGTGCAGTTAAAGAACTTGCTGCTACAAAGACAGGTGCTTTAATTGTTATTCAGCAAGATTTTGACTTGATTGAATTTGTCGAGACTGGAATTAGACTAGACGCTAAGGTTACTAGTCAGTTATTGATTAATATATTTGAAAAGAACACGCCACTTCACGATGGTGCTGTTATTATAGATGGCGACGAGATTGTGGCAGCCACTTGCTACCTTCCTATGTCAGAAAACTTTAACTTAAGTAAAGAACTAGGAACTCGCCACAGAGCTGCAGTGGGACTATCTGAGATAGCAGATTGTCTCGTTATTGTAGTGTCAGAAGAAACAGGAACTGTTTCATTGGCTAGAGACGGCGAACTTATTAGATTCGCTGATCAGCCTACCATCACTTCAGAACTTCTAAAGTCTCAGGACAAAGAAGAAGTTAAGGGTGGAAAAATATTTAAGAAAGGAAGTGACCGTAATGTCAAAGGGCAGTAAGATTAAAGACGCGTTTACAAAAAACATAGGTCTTAAGATTATTGCGATAGTCATTGGTGCAATCATTTGGCTTGCAATCGTAAACACAAGTGACCCTTCAAAGACGGTCACTGTTCATAATATTCCTATTACTATTACAAATGAAAATGCTATTTTAAAGAAGGGCTTGGTTTATGATGTAACTAGTAAGCAGGATGTGGCTGTAACTGTATCTGGAAATAGATCTGTTGTTAGCGATTTGAATGCAGAGGACTTTGTCGCTACTGCATCTTTGAAGGAGTTGTCTATGGTTAAGGCTGCTCCGGTCAAAGTGAGACTTAAAGATAGATCGAACAGAAGACGTGTGGATATTATTTCACAGGATGTTAGCACAGTTACAATTGATATCAATAGAGTTATAAAAGAAAAGTATCCAGTGGAGGTTCAGTTTGAAGGTGAGCCTGCTGAAGGATATGTTGCAAAAGTTAAATCACTAAGCTTTAACAATGTTTTAGTTAAGGCTTCAGAGACTGCTAACAAGAAGATTGATAAAGTGATAGCTGTTTGCGATACTGACGGAGCCGACGAAGACTTCTCAGCTACATGCAAACTTAAATTCATCGACAAAGATGGAAACACTATAAAACCTAAACACGCAAAACTTTACAAGAAGAATGTTAAAGTGTTTGTTCACTTAAGTCAGGAGAAGGAAGTTCCAATCAGTCTTGATACAGTTGGAAAACCTAAGAAAGGTTTTGTTAAGAAGAGTATCGAGTTAACACCTGACAAAGTGAAACTAGTTGGCGATGCTAAGAAACTTAAAGATGTTGAACAGTTGAATATAACTGATCCAATAGACATTACTGGAGCAAGCAGAGATATTGAACTAGAGATCAACTTGGATAAGTATGTGAAGAAAGACCTCTTCATCGAGGGCAGCCATACTGTCAAAGTTAAAGTTAACATTGAAAAGAAATAGAGGATTATTATGGGTAAGATATTAGTGACAGGTGGAGCTGGATATATTGGAAGCCACACTGTCGTTGAACTGTTGGATAACGGTTACGATGTGGTAGTGGTAGATAATCTATCAAATTCATCTAAAGAATCGTTAAATAGAGTGGAGCAAATTACTGGCAAGACTGTTAAGTTCTACGAAAATGATATTGCAGATATGGATGCAATGGGCAAAATCTTTGAAGAAAACGACATTGATGCAGTCATTCATTTTGCGGGACTTAAAGCAGTGGGAGAAAGTGTTGAGAAGCCACTCGAGTATTATAAGAATAATATTTCAGGCACACTAAATATGTGTGAAGTGATGAGAAAACACAATGTTAAGAACATTATCTTTAGTTCATCGGCTACGGTTTACGGAGACCCAGAGACAGTGCCTATTACAGAGGAATGTCCAAAGGGAACTTGCACAAATCCATACGGATGGACTAAATCTATGTTGGAGCAGATTTTGATGGACTTCAACGTGGCAGATCCAGAGTGGAATGTGATTTTGCTTAGATACTTCAATCCTATTGGCGCTCACAAGAGCGGAATGATAGGTGAGGATCCAAATGGTATTCCAAATAACTTGATGCCATACATCACTAAGGTTGCTACAAAACAGTTAGAGAAACTTAATGTTTGGGGTAATGATTATCCTACACCAGATGGAACTGGCGTGAGAGATTATATTCACGTGGTTGATTTGGCGAAGGGTCACGTTAAGGCGTTAGAAAAAATAGTTGAAAACCCTGGCGTTAAAATATATAATCTAGGAACGGGCAAAGGATACAGTGTTTTGGAAGTTGTTGAGAACTTCAAAGAGGCAAGTGGAGTAGATGTTCCATATGTGATTGGTCCTAGACGTCCTGGAGATATTGCTGAGTGTTACGCAGATCCAAGTCTTGCTAAGGAAGAACTTGGCTGGGAAGCAGAGTTCGGTATTAGGGAGATGTGCGCAGACTCATGGAATTGGCAGAAAAACAACCCAAGTGGTTATAATAAGGAATAATTATGGCTAAAAAAGAGAAAACTAAATGGGAAAAACTAAAGAGTGTTAGAAGAAAGAAGAAAATCCTTATAACATTCGAAGCTATCTTTGCAGCGCTCGTTATTGCGGTTGGTATTATATGGTTTGTACCACCAGTAAAGGCTGCATTTATCAAAGGCATTTCACAGACTTGCATCGGTAAAGAGATAATGAAATGGTTTGGTAGCGAGGCTTTCGAGAAAGGTGTCTTCGACGACGAATTTGATAAGAGCAAACTTATCAAGAACAATTTGAAGTACAAGTATAATGGTGAGTATTTGAACTTCGTATTGTTTGGCGTTGACTCAAGACAGAAGGAAGTTGATACTTCGAACAGTGACTCTATTTTGATTGTAAGTATTCACAACACAACTGGAAAAGTTAAGATGGTTTCAGTTTACCGTGATACGATGATGGCAATCTACAACAAAGATGGAGAGCAGAAGGATTACTTTAAGGTTAACTCGGCTTTCTCAAATGGTGGTGCTGAAGCGGCCATCAACACTTTGAATAAGAACTTGGATTTGGATTTAACTGACTACGTCACAGTGAACTTTGGCGGAGTCGCTAGAATTATAGATACGCTTGGTGGAATTAAGGTTAATTTGACTAAGGGAGAAAAGCAGCAGATTAACTATCATATGAAGAGCACAATCAGTTCCACAGGCAAGCGCGGCAAAAAAGTTA
>JAEEGL012228987.1_pt1 | contig 11487 bp, 11 predicted proteins | sample 9134231 | NCBI WGS metagenome assembly JAEEGL01 (sample SAMN16246548, study PRJNA631951) | gut metagenome | biome: gut microbiome; feature: rumen; material: fiber-attached | host: Bos | place: Iran: Karaj | collected 2018-10
GATTCCGAGCAGTCGGTTGCCGTTGCTGCGATTCCAATAACACGCTCTCATGAATTCGTGACGTTCAGCATTACCCCACCAGTTGACCTCAACATAACCGTCCTTAGGTCTATTGTATACAGAAATTTGACCATCGTTATAAGTGTCTCTGCCTGCTATACCTTTCTTCATTGTTTTAACAGCCGATGTAAGCAACCATGTGGGCCACTTTTTGTTGAAGCAGTCAAGCATGGTCGTCAGAGTACCGTTGGGCACATTCCTCAGGGTTATATCCTCCCATTCGTTGGCTATTACTTGTAAGTCTGTAGAGCCGCTGAACATGTTTTGACCTACTGCTGTAGACCAGGTGATCAGTGTGAGGAAGGTAATCAAAAATAGCTTTTTCATATTTTGGAAAGTATAAGGAGTTGCTGTCACTTGTTCTTGCCGGTCTGCTTCGTCAGTTCTTGTATGGTCTTTAGCTGACTTGGAGCAAGAGCGGGAATATCGTTGGCGCGTTCATATTCATCCAATTTTTCAAACGGCATATCGCCAACCCAGCCTTTGTTCAACTCTTTGGAGCGGGCTTTGAACTCGTCTTCGTCCATGTAACCGCGGTCTGCAACGTAGAGGTAGATGATGGTGATTGACCTTCCTTTTGAGGTGTCATTTTCCCAGTGACTCAATTCCATTATTTTGTTATTGGCCCGTACCTCACCTTCCTCGTCAAGAGAGTACACCTCGGAGTACTGATAATTGTAGTTCTTGCTCTCTCTCAATTTCTGCTCTTTCTCCTCACCATTCACTTTGTTGGCATAAATCTGCATCTTCGAACCGTCGAGAGTGGCGCGGTATAGTCCGTCGTCATGTAGGAAATGGCCTACCACCCCCTCAGGGTTCTTGACGATCCAACGGGTTTCACCATCCTCTTCAATAGTCGTCTTATAATATTCGTTGAATTTTTTGCCTTTGCGTACCAAGGTCTCTATCGGCACTGGTGTTCCTTTTGCGCCTTTTTCTGCAGTCAGCTCTAAGCCTTGTACGTTCCATGCTAAGGCTTTGTTGGCTGCTCCTCCATACGAGTAAATGTTGCGGGTCTTACTTTTGAAGTTCTTGCCTATCTCAAAGGCCACAGGTAGGATGCCTGCTGCATAGGCACGTAGAGAGTCGCCGATATAGCTGAATCCACGGAAATAATATTCCATATAAAAGTATGGCTTGGGCTTTACCACAACCTCTTCAAGATTGAAGTCCACATCTTCCATCACAATGCGGCCGCCTTGTAGTTGACTGACTGTGACCAGTTGAGGCTTGTAGGCTACATGGGTCAAAGAAACCTTCGGGGCTCCTTTCACGTCGGCTAACACACCGTTGAGGTCGGTGGCGCCTATCAGCACGCCGTTTTCTGTAAAAACACTTACCAGTGGGATGGCATTGCCGTCGCTGTCCACGGTCTGAATCTTCTGGGCCAAGACATTCATGGATGTCGTTAGGGCGACAATTACTGTCAATAAAACTTTTCTCATTTTATCTATGATTTTTTACTTGTATTTGACTGGCAATTCATTTATGGTATTAGTGGAAGTGCTACGAAACTATGTTTAGCCGCCATTATTACCATAATTATCTCTTTGCAAATCTAATATATTTTCTTCATTTCACAAAGGAGAATTGGAAAAAATCAAATATCCCGGTTCGTGTAACATGAAAATTGTGCCCGTCGGGTCTATAACAAGTCTCTTTTAATAAAAATGTGACAATATGGTTTTCACTATGCCTTAAATTGCTATTCGTTGTATGATACTTTGTATTTTTTCTTATTTTTGCATCGTATTCGTTTAGGGCTTCATGCAAACCTCCGGTTTCTTTATGCTATTTTTTTTCCTAAAAAAGCGGATTTAAGGGTAATGATTTTTCATGCTTGTTTGTATATAGAGTAAACAGTAGAAAAAATGCAGGACAGAGAACAACAGTTTGAACGACTTTTCCATTCCGAATACAGCAGGATGTACAGGGCGGCCCTCATCCTGCTGGGCGACGTTGACGAGGCGAAAGATGCCGTACAGGAGGTGTTCGCTCGCTTGTGGGATGGCAGTGTCATGCTGCGTGATGAGTCTGAACGTACCTTTCTCCTGATTTGTATCCGTAATCATTGCCTCAACATCATTGCACAGCGGCAAAGACATAAATCGGCCGATATGTTGTTTGCACAGACCGCCTCTTCAACTGACACTGACCTGTGGCTTGGAAAAACCGATGATGAGCTGGTCACGATGGTCAGGCAATATATCGATGAGCGCCTCACAACGCAAACAGCACGTGTCATACGTATGCGTTACGATGATGAGCAATCCTACAGGGAAATATCAAGCCGACTCGGCATCAGTCTCTCAGCTGTCAATAAGCACATTGTGCAAGGTTTGAGGAAACTACGTAATTATTTAAACAACAGACAAGCATGAACAAGGAAAAACAAATACGTATGCTGCTCCATCCAGAGCGATACAGTGACGGGCAGCTCGACCGGATGTTTGAAGAAAACCGCATTCCTGTACCTGATATGGATGAAGAGTGGCATCAGTTCAAGTCTCGCAATTTTGCCCCTCGAAAACTGCATCGGCCCATGCGATGGGTGGCCATACTTTTGGTTGCAGCTGCTTTATCTGGAATCACCTATGCCGCTATTCATCACCTCCGTCAAGAACGGAGAGAAAAGGTTGCTGAAGTAGTGGAAAACACACAGAAACCCACAGTACAGAAGGATGTCCCCACGTTGACAATAATTACCGAAGGAAACGACACCGTGAGGCAAGACCAGCTCTTCAATAATGTGGAACTGCAACAAATCATGAACCAACTCAGTCATGACTTCGGCTTGAGAGTGGTGTTCAAAAACGAGTCCAAACGCACTCTGCGCTTTTACCTGAAATGGGAGGCTGACGACTCGCTACAGGAAATCATCAATCGTATCAATCACTTTGAGAAAGTTCATCTCTCTCTTTCCGATACGACAATAACAATCGAATAGAAAACAGCCATGCGACTACTTTATATCATCCTCTTGTGCCTTGTTGCTAAAACAGCAGGTGCACAGCAATTGTCACACATTTTCAAGAATGTTTCTCTCTCTGATGCTCTCATTTGGATTGACAACGCACAGGACAGTTACAAAATTCATTTTATCTTCGATGAACTGGAGGATTTCACCGTCACTACCACGCTGAAAAACACCCCGGTGAAGGAGGCAGTGAAACAGGTGGTGGGATTCTATCCTATGCGTGTGATTTCGGAGAAAAACGATATCTTTGTCGAGTGTGTGCAGAAAGAAGACACCAAGGTTATTGGACGTGTGGTCGACGAGAAAGGGCTTCCGCTGCCTTTCGCTACCGTGTCTCTGCTGGCTCCATCCGACTCTGCCTACATCACCGGTGGGGTGAGCAATGAGAACGGTGACTTCGTCATTCCATGTCCATCGCAACATCTCATCGTCAAAGTCACGTTTGTCGGATATCAGACGGTGACAAGGAACGCACCTGTGGGCAGACTGGGAACCATCGTCTTGAAACCGGAGACCTATATGATGAAAGGCGTGACGGTGAAAGGGGAAATTCCGCAATATAAAATGACAACGGGAGGAATGACGGTCGATGTGCTGCACTCTATTCTCCATGACATAGGATCTGCCGACGACTTGCTCTCGATGATGCCTCTTGTGCTGGGAAGCAATGGTAAGTTTAATGTGATGGCAAAGGGGGAACCTGAGATTTACATCAACAACAAGAAAGTTAGGAATGCTAACGAACTGAAACAGTTGAAATCGGTTGATATCAAGAGTGTTGACATCATCACAGTACCGGGAGCTCAGTACAGCGCAGATGTGAGTGCCGTCATACGTATCAAAACGCTGAAAACCCAAGGTGAAGGATTTAGCTTGATGGCTACAAGTCAGACATGGAGGAACAACAAATGGAACAACTATGATGATGTGTCACTCAATTATCGAACAGGTGGATTTGAGGTTTTTGCCAATTTGGGGCTCGACTTTGGTCACTACAGCAATGACCAAGATGTCAATCAGGAGTTGCAGATAAAAAATGATTTGTTCAATGCTCATACTGATATACCTGTCAGAAGTAGTTGGCAGACATTTCAGTACAAGGCCGGACTGAGCTACGACTTTAACTCTGACCATTCAATCGGACTGAGTTTCTCGTCCCAGAAAATGTTGAATAACGGAAAATTTAAGACCGACATGAATCAGAGTTATCAGAAGAACGGGGCATTTTATGGAGATGTTTTCCTGAAAACTGATATTGATGAGATTGACCGACCTGTTTGGGAACTGAACACTTATTATGTGGGGAAAGTTGGTAAACTTGGTGTTGACATGAATGCCACATTGCTGCGGCGCGAATCAGAGAACCATCTCAATCAGTTGGAGTTGAGTGAGGAGTTGGGCGACCGCACCATCACAACGCTCAATAATGAAGACCGTCGGATGATAGCAGGTAAGTTGGTTCTGACTTATCCAATATGGAAAGGAGAACTGAGCGGAGGTTCGGAAGTTACGTCTACGCAGAGCCATGGCCACAATTTCAATCAGGAGAACATCATACCTGAAGCAGACAATGTGATGAAAGAAAAAAATATTGCTGGCTTTGCTGAATATGAGATGCAGCTGGGCTACTGGCATCTCAATGCTGGGCTGAGATTTGAGCACGTGTCAGCTGATTATAGTTCCTTCGGCGTCAGGCAACCCGAACCGAGCCGAATTTATAATGACTGGTTCCCCAATTTGTCGGTGGCCTGGCGAAAGGGAAAGTGGGGCGGGCAACTGAGCTGCAGCAAGCGCATCACACGTCCGCCATATCAGATGTTGAGCTCTGTTGTGGTATACGACAGCCGTATGTTTTACGAGGGCGGTAACCCGCTGTTGCGCCCTTCGGTTCGGCAAAGCATCGATTTCAACCTTACTTATTCGTGGATGAACTTTGTCACTGGCTTTACACGCGAAAACGATCTGTTCACCCACGTGGGCAAGGTCTTTGACGAGGAGAAGGAGATTGGCATATTTATGCCTGAGAATTTCGACCACCAAAACCGTGTCTATGCCACTGTAACGGCGTCTCCAAAATTCGGAATCTGGCAACCTACTGCTACGCTGCACTACTATCAGCAGATGTTCAATGCCGAGAAATATGGAGCTCCGAAGAAAATGAACAAACCTGAGTTTAGCTTCGACCTCAAGAGTTGGTTCGTTCTTAATCCCACAATCAAGGCGCTGGCACAAATCAGCTACACTGGCAGCAACCACTGGGCTTTCATGTATCGATATAGCAATTTCGTAGTGAATGCCCGACTGCAAAAGTCTTTTTTGAATGGAAGGCTGATCTCTGTTCTCTATGCCAACGATATTTTCCGCACGTCTAAGACAAAGGTCACTACCTACTATGACATCGGCCAGACGGCTCAGGATGTCTACAGCTACACACAATGTGTGGGAATAACCCTTTCTTACAACTTCAATGCCGCTCGCTCAAAATACCGCGGTACAGGTGCTGGAAACGAAGAGAAGACCCGTCTGTGACGGGTCTTCTCTTCATAATAGCCACATGAAGCGTGACAGTCTGCCAAGTTATTTTGCGACTGTCTTATTGCTTTGCTGTGAATGAATACGTTGTGTGAGTGGCGCGATGAATGGCGTAGATGGCGATGCCTTCTATGAGATAGGCTATGAGGTAGCTGTACCAGAGTGCTTCTGGCTTCCACTGCGACATTGCCCACAACACTGGGATCACTGTCAGCGAAAGGGCAAATGAGATGAATAGTGCTAAATGGTGATGGTGATACAGTTTATAGACTATCATCAGAACATAGATGTAGCAGAATGGAATGAAACTGAGCGCAAAGATACGCAAAGCATTGTCAGTCTCTGCTATATAGGCTGGATTGTCGGCACCAAAAAGGTAGGCAATCAGGTCTGGGTCTATCCAGACGACTATACACACGATAACCATCGACACCGTGATGAAGCGGAACGCTTTCCTGATAACCAGCCGTAGCCCGTTGGCGTCTTTTTTGCCTACCTGGATAGCTCCGAGCGACTGCAGCGTCTGGCATGTGCCCGAAAGGAACAGGTTGTAAATCTGCAATAGGTTCATACATACGGCAAAGGCGAAAATGCCGCTCTGTCCTAATGTGGAAAGTACGATTCGGTTTGCGGAAAACAGCAGCAGGGTGAGGCTGATAGAAGCGATGGCCAATGGTGCGCCTTGCTTGATAATGGTGGAAACATTGGTTATTATGCTGTTCTGTGAGGTCTTTACGGAGCGTGAGCACATTCTTGCCGTCAATGCGCTCATAGTTGATGGAGTCCATGAGATTGCGTACCAGAAGGATGCCCAAACCGCCAACTGGCCGTTCCTCAGCGGTGAGTGTGGTGTCGGCGGTGGATGCTTCGGTGGGATTGAAGGGTATGCCGCTGTCTATGATGATAAACTTCATGCGGTTTTTGTCTGATGTGACTCTTATGTTGATGTCCCCTCTGCTGCCGGCTGGATTCTTGTCGATGGTGAGTTCTCTTTTTGTTTCTTCATAATTATTCCTGCCGGGTATCTCAACTTCGACACAAAGATAATCCATTTTTCTCAGAAGTAAAGGTGTTATGGAACTTATTTTAACCGAATTGTATCAAAATGAATTACACTTCACTGTTGATGCCATTGATTGTGGCTTAGGTATTTATTCTGTTTGAAAGGCAATGGACTGTCATTGTTGGAATGATTTTCTTTGAAATATTGAATTTTAGGTATATTTTCTGTATTTCAAAGAATATTTGGAGTATATTACTAAAGTTCATAACTTTGCACCATCGAAAATTCTTAATAAAAACAGATAATATTATGAGTACGAAAAAAAATTACCACTTTGAGACCCTGCAACTTCATGTAGGCCAGGAACAGGCTGACCCCGCTACCGACGCTCGCGCCGTGCCTATTTATCAGACCACGAGCTACGTGTTTCATAACTCCCAGCACGCTGCCGACCGCTTCGGACTGCGTGATGCAGGCAATATATATGGTAGATTGACTAATTCAACCCAGGGGGTGTTCGAAGACCGTGTGGCCGCTCTCGAGGGTGGAGTGGCCGGACTGGCTGTAGCCTCTGGCGCAGCAGCTATCACCTACGCTTTGCAAAACATTGTGCAGGCTGGCGATCATATCGTGGCTGCCGACAATCTCTATGGTGGCTCCTACAATCTTATAACGCATACTCTCGCCACGCAGGGCATCAGCAACACCATTGTAAATGTGAATAATCTTGATGCTCTTGAAGCTTCTATTTTGCCTAATACAAAGGTCATTTATGCTGAGACCTTTGGCAACCCCAACAGCGATGTGCTCGACATCGAAGGGGTGGCTGAAGTCGCGCACCGTCATGGCATTCCGTTCATCGTCGATAATACTTTTGGCACTCCGTATCTCATTCGTCCTCTGGAGCATGGTGCCGATATCGTGGTCCACTCTGCCACGAAGTTTCTGGGGGGCCACGGTACAAGCCTTGGTGGTGTCATCGTCGATGGTGGCAAGTTCGATTGGAAAGCTGATCCTGACAAGTTCCCGACGCTTGCCAAACCCGACCCGTCATATCACGGAATCGTGTTTGCCGATGCTGTGGGGGCTGCCGCTTATGTCACTCGCATTCGTGCGGTGTTGCTGCGTGATACAGGTGCTACGCTGTCGCCGTTCAATGCCTTTATTCTTTTGCAGGGTGTGGAGACACTGAGTTTGCGTGTGGAGCGTCATGTGGAAAATGCGCTGAAGGTGGTCGATTTCCTCGCGCGTCATCCCAAGGTGTCAAAGGTGAATCATCCTTCGCTCGAAAGCCATGCCGATCATCAACTCTACAATCATTATTTCCCCAATGGTGGCGGCAGCATTTTTACCTTTGAAATCAAGGGTGGACAGGAAGAGGCATGGAAGTTTATCGACTCGCTGCAAATCTTCTCCCTGCTTGCCAACGTGGCCGATGTGAAGAGTCTAGTGATTCATCCTTATACCACAACCCATTCACAACTCTCGCCTGAGGAATTGGCAGAACAGCACATCACGCCGTCTACTATCCGCCTGTCGATAGGTACTGAACACATCGACGACATCATTGGCGACCTCGAACAGGCATTCGACAATATATAGTAACAGGAGAAATGAGTAAAACTGTATTAGTGACAGGAGCCAACAAAGGCATTGGTTTCGGTATTGCAAAGCATCTCGGCCTTAGCGGTTGGAAAGTGATTGTCGGTGCAAGAAATGAGAAACGGGCCACTGATGCAATAGCCAAACTGCTCAATGAGGGCGTTGATGTGCTTGGCTGGGTAAACATAGAACTAAGGAATCTCGAAAATATCGAACAGGCTGCTTCTGAAGTAGTTGAGAAATATCCTGATTTGTCTCTGCTTGTGAACAATGCGGGTATTCCCGGCAACATGGCTGTTGATAGCGTGCACACTCAGATTAACGAGATACGCGAAACGCTCGATGTCAACTTCATAGGCACTTTCGCACTCATCAAGGCGCTGATACCTTTGCTGAGCAAAAACAACGGCCGAATTGTCAACATTACAGTTCCCTCGGAAATCAGTCCCTACTGGCATCCCTTGGCTTATGTCGCCAGCAAGGCTGTACAAAATGCCATGATGGGTGTTATGGCAATCGAATTCCAGCAGAGTAACACGCCCGTGGAGATTTTCTCCATACATCCGGGGCCAACCACGACCGACTTAAACGGCAACATGGCTCTCCCTGGTTTCCACGACATCGAGACGGTTGGCAAAAAGATTGAGGAACTCATCAACGACGGAAACTCGCACCAAGGCGAGCTGATAGAAATCTTCCCGATAGTGAAGGAGGATTGACAGAAATATGAGTTATATTTGAAATCCCAAAAACCTTTATTTGAACCCGCGATTTTTCACAATCGCGGGTTCAAATGTCAAGTTTCCAACCGTTGTCGGCATGGCATCAACATGATACCAGTCGCATACGCCGCCAAGTTCGCAGCTTTGGGCATGACCGTGGAGGATGACATCTGGATAGATGGTGATTACGAGGGTAAACTATGCCATGTATCATGGGGACGGAGAATTTGATACATTTTCTTGTTTGAAAAATTAGAAATCCTTATTCGCAGATGAATGCTTGGGCTTGTCGGCAGACTCCTTAACCATGATTAAAATATATGCCATGAAGCGGCTACAGGCATTTACGAATGGATTTATTCGGCAGCACCCTAAGTTGAGTGCCTCTTCATTTTATTTCTTGTCATGGTCTTTTGCCGATGCCCCAAGTAAAAACATTCTATAATTTTCCGCTTGCGCCTTTTGGAAGTGGACTTCTTATTTTCCTAAGAAAAGTTGCATTTTTCAAATGAAAGATATATATTTGCGAAAGAATATTTGAGACTGTCAATAGATTATCCAAAAACCATAACAAACTATGAAGCGGCGACAGACGGTTATTTTTAAACAGGTTTTGCTTCGTCCGCTTACGGTCAGCGGAACAGCCAGTCCTGACTCCCAAACCGGCCTTCCCTCCCCGGACGAGCTGAGCCGCATAGACTACTGCGGCAACGTGGTCTACGATCGGGGCGAGCGCAGGCTGCTGCTTGGGAACGGCTACGTGACCTTCGACTTGCAAACAAATGCGCCCTCCTACCATTTCTACCTTAGAGACCACCTCGGCAACAACCGCGTGGTGATGGCACAGAACGGCACAGTGGAGCAGGTGACGCACTACTATCCCTTCGGAGGAATGATGCGGGAGTCGACGAATCCCGGCCTCCAGCCCTATAAGTACGGCGGCAAGGAGCTGGACCGCACCTCCGGCCTCGACACCTACGACTTCGGGGCCAGGATGTACTTCGCCGACCGCCTGCAGTGGGGACAGATGGACCCCATGAGTGAGAAATACTATGATGTAAGTCCGTATGTGTATTGCGCGAATAATCCGTTAATAAACATAGATTCTGATGGGAGGGATTATTCTGTTTATGTTGACAATGATTATGGTACAATTTTAATCTCTGCTTTTTTCTTTTGTACGTTAAGAGATTATGAGAGATGTTCAAATGATTGTAATTATTGGAATCAACAGAGTGGTCTATTCTCTGCTGGGAATTATATGATTAATTTTATGTTTACCCCCATCGTTGTAGATAACACCTTAGAATCTTATTCTATCGACAATAAAATGATAACTCAAAATATATCAAATCTTTCAGATTCTCAATCACTTTACAATTCGTTAAATAGTAGTGGAGATGTTGATACAAATACATATCAAACCGTTGATAAACTCGATAATGATGATTTTGGCAACGCAAAGAATGGAGAAACAAGAAGTGGTAGAATAATAAGAATTTGTTCTTCTAATCCTTTGACTGGAAAACACGAGATGGGGCATACAGCCGGATTGGGACATCATCCAGCAGGTCTAATGACATCCTCATCATCTGATGAAAATAGAAATGATCAAATATATGAAACATATATCAAAGAAATCCTTAAAGGCTCTCTTCCTAACAGGAATGGAGTCCCTGATGCAGGGAAAGGTCATTTAATCGTAAATGGGGAGAATTTCGACAGTCATGTTTTTAATAGAATAAGAAAAAACAAATAGATGAAAAAGTATAAAGCATTTATTATATCTTTGTGCATGGTATCATGTTTATTCTCTCAAAATATGATTCGTGTATTTGATGAAAACAAGAAGCCAAACTATATGATCAATAAAGATGGAAGTTATAATTCATATCTATTCATTGACACACTTTATTTTGAAAATGAAAGTGTGATAAAAAGCAGGCATGATGGGCATGATTATTTATTTAGTGACAGTAGCGAAATATTAAACGTCAAGAACTATAATAATATCATAAAAGAGGATAATGTTTATATATACGAGCCTCTTTTTATTTATGATCTTTGCACATTGTTTAACCGTGATTATTTCCTGTATTTGTTACTAAGAATGCCTGATCCAGGAAGTATGATTTATCCTGATATAGATTACAAAACAAAACATTATTTCAAGATGAAGTTTGAAAAGCCCCCCACGGGTTACTATTTATGCCTCGTTAAAGGGTATATATATAATTACTTGACTTATATAAAATCAGCAGATGTCTATAATCATCCTATAAAATTTCCTGATAATAAAGCCTTTTACAAATTGTTAATCCCCTTTTGGTAGTAAATAAAGAGAACGTATCAATTTGATACATTTTCTTGGATACTGTCCCCAAAAGTGTGTTTATGTATCATGGGGACGGGGAATTTGATACATTTTCTTGTTTGAAGAATATGGAAATCCTCGTTTACGGCTATTGGGAGTCCTTGTGAATTTGAAAGAAATATTGTTTCTTCCCAATAAAAGATGTATATTTGCAGATGAATGTGCTTGAGTCTATTGGCAGACACCTTAACCATCATTAAAATATTTGCCATGAAGC
>JAEEGL012936699.1_pt1 | contig 11487 bp, 8 predicted proteins | sample 9134231 | NCBI WGS metagenome assembly JAEEGL01 (sample SAMN16246548, study PRJNA631951) | gut metagenome | biome: gut microbiome; feature: rumen; material: fiber-attached | host: Bos | place: Iran: Karaj | collected 2018-10
CGCTTATTTTTTTTGTGTTGTGGCTGCGTAAGGATTTGGGCATCCTCAGATAGCCATGTCGGCTTCATGAAATTCCTGACGCAGGAGATGCCGGCTTCCGGCGGATCCTGAACAGCCAGCGGCCTGACATTAACATGATTGTTACGCCCAGGCTTTCTGAAGATGCGGATAACGGATATTTTGCGAAATAAGCACCGCCTGCGGATTTGCCCTTAAGGTCGTCAAGCACCAGAATGATGCCGGGCTCGCTGATGTGATCAAGAAACAGAAAAGTACCGATACGGAAACTGCGGACTTTATCTGCGCGTTTACCAAACACAGGATAATTTACCAGGAAAGAAATACCAATGAGGTGGATATGATGAATGGATTAGATCTCTGGGGGCAGAAACTTCAAGTTTTAGCGGTAATTAAAGTCATGAAACAACTGGGAAAAACTGATGAAGAAATTGTGGATTATGTTATTAAAGAGTTTCAGGTAACCCCGGATTATGTACGGAAGCTTATGAAGGAACAGCCTGAAACTCTTGCGGAAGAGGCAAAAACTCAGACTTCCTCTGTTCCTGCCGGGGCATAACATTAGGAAGCTCTCCTGCGGTTAAAGGGATCTCCTGCCCTTGCCGCATCCCAGACGGGAGAGCGGCGCTGCTGCTGTAACATACTTAAAACGGTGAGAAATGGCTTCAGGCAAGGTCTCACCGCTTATTTTTTTTTGTTGTTGACTGCGGATTAACGGCAGAATACATAGCCCATGGATATGCAGCAGCGGAATACCCTGATGGCGCGGCGGAGCAAGCAGCGCCCCGGAAAATTCCTGAGACCGGCAGGAATGCGGAACGGCAAAGAGGGGAGAAGCGGGGAAGGGGACAAAGGAACAGCAGAAGCCGGAAAGCGGAAAAAGCGGCTCCGGGGGAGACTGGGACTTCAGGGAGGCCGGGCCTCCCTGTTTCAGGGCTCAGTCTTCGAAGAAGTTCGGGGAGACCCGCTGTTTCGGGCGGCGTTCCCGGGGCTGGTTTTCCTGAGCGCGCATAATCACGGAAATATACTCGTTCAGGATGGCCAGATTCCGGTTCATGAGCATGGAGTCAAAGCTTTCATCAAAAACCTCCGAGGTCCAGAAGCTGTCCAGATGAATGATGCCGGAGCTCCTGCTCTTGACCACAATGTCCATGGCCCGGGCGACGATTTCATCAGGAGTGTATACCGAGTAATCATGGGTAATGACCTCGGCGCAGGGAAGCGCAAAGAATTCCTTAAGCTCCATGATGGTGATCTCGCTGCCTTTTCTGGCAATGATCTTTTTGTTGCCTATAGCTATGCCGTGTTTCCATGGCGATGACAGCTCCGAGGGATCCGGCGTCCGGATATGGGTGCCCCGGGGATAATCTGCCTTAGGCTTGTTTTTATCTGTCTGCTGTATTTCCGGAAGTCTGTCAGGCGAGATATCTGAGATGAGATTCGTTAAAATATCCATAGTTTGCGTGTCCTTAAAATCAGGCAAAGTGCCAAATATTTACTGAATAACGACTAATTTTTATCAAATATACGTTGGTATTATCACAATAGCACAACCCCTGTCAAAAATCCATGATTAATGCATCCGATATGAGAATCTGTTTCCGGATCAGAAAAAATGCACTTTTTTTGTCCGGTTTTTCAGGACATCTTTGCATCTTATGAATCAATCCGGCCCCTTTAAACGATGATCCCTCTCCCCGAAACTATGAATCCGGCGGGAGATTTTTTCTGCAGCGGGGATTACCATGACTGCAGGGGATCAGCGAATCAGAAAGAGACGGATGCGAGGCTTTAAATGGAAACGAGAATCAACAGCCGGGGGGCGCCGGAAGTAAGCACCCGCATCCGGGAGGACAGCGAAACCGCTCCTGACATCACGGGAGCATTGCTTCCCGACGGCTTCCGGGTTATTAACAGACTGGACTTCCGTTCCGGTGAAGCTGATATCTATGAGTGCTCCCGTAATTCCCGGGAGAAGCTCCTCCTTAAATACTACCGCAGAACCAATGCCATCAAGGAATCCGTCCTGAGAAAGCTCCGGGATATCCGAAGTCCCTTTGTGGCTCCCGTTTATGCGGCGGGAGTTTATGAGGGGCATCAGTATGTGATTATGCCCTGGTACCGCCGGCGCAGTCTCGCTTTTGAGCTCGCGGCGGGGAAACGCTTCGCCTTTCAGGATCTGAAAAGCCGGATCATCCCTTCGGTAAACGAGGCCCTCCGGGTGATTCATGAGGCGGGGATTATTCACAGGGATCTTAAGCCGGCCAATCTTATTCCTGATGATGACGGCCAGAGAATTCTGGTTATCGATTTCGGCATCAGCTCTGATACGGACGGGAGAACTCTGGTAAGAACCAGCACGGGCATGACTCCTCTTTATGCCGCTCCGGAGGCGGTGCAGGGGATTTATCACCGGGAAAGCGATTACTACTCTCTGGGCATCACCGTATTTGAGCTCTTTGCCGGTTTTACACCCTTTCAGAATGCCGGACTTTCTCCCGAGGAGTCTGCCCGGCTGGCGGCGGTGAACAAAATCAGCTTTCCGGACAATTTCCCCGGGGAACTCCGGGATCTGGTTTTGGGGCTTACTTACCGGGATATTTCCGGCCGGAATGACCGGGATAATCCCAACAGAAGGTGGGGGTACCAGGAGGTTTCCGCATGGCTGAAGGGGGAGAAGCAGCCAGTGCCGGGAGAATATGCTCAGAAAACGCCCACGGAGTTTGCCGGCTTCCCTCCCTATCTCTTTAACGGCATAAAATACCCCGATTCCGGTTCCTTTGTCCGGGCGCTCCTGGCGGATCCGGAACCGGGGATCCGGGAGCTGGGCCGGGGCATCATTTCCCACCATTACAGTCTTTATGACGAAGCCAAGGCCGCCATGGCGCGCCGGGCGGAAGAGGCTCTGGCAAACTCTCCGGCGCAGGCATACGGCATCTTCTGCTCTCTTATGTACCATCTGGATCCCTCCGTAAAGGAGCTTTATGCGGACGGCCGGGGGTACGGGAGCATGGCGGATCTGGCCCGGGATCTCCTGAAGGAAGCCAATACCGGAGGCGACACCAGACTGATTAACCATGGGGCTTCCCTGTTCCGGACGGACTTTCTGGCCTATTACGCCGCGGAAATCGTTAAAAGCCCGTCCCTCGGGGAGATCCTTTCCCGTCTCAGGAGGATCACAGGAAGGCGGGATCTTTCCGACCGGGAGATCGCCTGCATTCTGGGCTGGTCATTTTCCGGAGAGCGGAGCTTCCGGGCCGGAAGCTCCGTATATCAGAGTCCGGAGGATTTCAGGAGCAAAATGCAGCATCTTCTGGAATGCGATCCCTCCGGATATGCGCGCTGTATTGCCGCCGCCGCAAAGGATCTTCTTTTTGCGAGCGAGTTCCTGCCGGACAGAAATGCCGCCGCAATCATTAAAAAAGCTCTTAATGCGAGTCCTCCCGCAAGGGATAACCCCGGAGATCCTGAGAAGACCAATACGGCATCGGAAGGAGGGAAGGGCCGGAGACACGGCGGAGCCGTTATCATTGCAGCGCTCCTTCTGGCAGGAGCGGCCGCTGTCTTCTGGCAGCATCATTCCGTCGGCGAGGCCTGTCAGGACTGTGTTCTCCCCCGCATCCCGGAATCCGGGATGCGGGGAGATCCCGCCCCGAAAGAAAGCCCGAACCTGTCCGGAGCGGAATCCCCCGGCGCCGGATCTCAGCGATCCCGGTATCTCAGCCGGGGCTTTGCTCTCGAGAAGAAAAACGAAAAGGCTCTGGCCCTCCGGAATTTTGAAGAGGCCTGCCGGCTTAAGAGCTCCAAAGGCTGCGCGAGAGCGGGCTGGTATTATCAGAACGGCTCGGGAACACCGCAGGATTACGGCCGGGCCCGGGAGCTTTATGAGCTTTCCTGCGGCATGAATGACGGCATGGGCTGCTCCAATCTGGGCTGGCTTTACCAGCAGGGTCTGGGAGTCAGCCGGGATTACGCCCGATCTCTGGAGTATTACCGGAAGGGCTGCGATCTTGATAACGGGCATAGCTGCGCCGGTCTCGGGTATCTCCACAGGTATGGCCTCGGGACGGCGAAGAATCGGACAAAAGCCCGGAGCTTTTTTGCCCGGGCCTGCCAGCTGGGGCATCGCAAGAGCTGCTCCCTGGCTCAGGAATAGCGGGGAGATCCTACTTGGTCTTTTTCACATAGGTGTTCACCAGGGTTAAGTCCGGGATTTCCGTATCGGGCACGAGGAGCTTTCCGGTGGCGGGATCCGCGATTTTCTTATAGATGAGATACTGCCAGACCGCGGCTTTCATGGCGCTGATTCTTTTCTGTTCCGGGGGGCTCAGCCGGGGCTTAACGCCCTTGAAGACCATGGGAAAGTAGGCGCTTCCGAAGACGCTCTCAAAAAGCTTCTGATTGGGCTCGCAGTTCCCCTTCAGGCATTCCTTCATAAAGTCAGGGGATTCCGCGGCGATAAGATAGGTCAGCGTCCAGTTCCCCAGAACCGTGATGGGGACTTTAAAGTTGCCATGCTGTATGCTGTCAATGGCTGAGAGTTCTTCTTTTTCGCAGTCATCGGCATAGCGGTCAATGAATTCGCAGTCCTTCGCCTCCGGGGTTTCGTCCGTGATGCCGGCTCCGGTGCACAAAAGCGCGGTATCCTCATCCTTTTTGAGGGCGGCTATTTTGGCGGCATCTGCTGCGGGACTGGCAAAGACGGCCCGGACAGCATGGGGAGAGGTTTTGTCGCCGGCCCGGAAGACAAGCTCCGGATCCTTTCCGGCGGCATTGCGCACCTCGGCCACGGTTCCTCTGAGAAGCACCCTCTTATCCAGAAAATCCTGATTCCCCCGGGCCTGACTGATTTCATAGGTGGCGTACATGGCGCGGGCGGAGGATTTTTTGAAGGAGATCTTTGTTGAGAGGCAGTAGTCAAACATGGTAACGGCGCCATGCTTAATGGCTTCCCGATCCTCCTTCATCATGGCTTCATTAATTTTCATGACAAACTGTTCCCTTTCCCGGAAGAGGGCTTCGTCAGCGGGAGCCTGAGCGTTCTCCTCGGCATTATCAGGAGCGTTGGCCGCGGCGAATTCTGCCAGAGTCAGGGCCTGGCATTCCCAGGAAACAGTCCCGGCAAGGGTAAAAAGGAGCAAGGAATTTATGAAGGACTTCAGCATGAGGAACCACCCTGACAAAAAAGGATTGCAGTTTGAGACAGAAAGGAATGGCGGGAGATGCAGAGATGAAGATGCCGCACCGGGAGTTCCGATCCGGTCTTATCAGCATCTTGGCCCGCTCTTTTAATGTATTGTAGGCGCTTTCCCGGGAAATACCGCGAATACGGTCACGAATGCCGGACTCGTCCCCGAACCCCGGGCAGGTTCCGGAGAAAACAGCTGAGAAAAGCAAAAAATGAGAAAGAGAGCCGGCATTCAGGATAAGTCATTTTCAGGGGGGTTACATCAGAGTAGCTATTAACTATAACAGAAGCTCTGACAAACTTGCAGGCTACGACATCATTTATATCCGGTTACCCCGCTCCGGTGTTAAAATCGGAAGAGGACGAACCAGGCGAGATTTACGGAGATCTGAGATGAACGGATTACTGACCAGGGCTTTTCTTAGAGGGTTCATTTTGCTGTCCCTTGCGATATTCCCGGCATCATTTGCGGCGACGGAGGTACTCAGGGATGCCTCCGGGAATCGTATCGGCACTATGGAAAAGGATGCATCGGGGCGTCATGTGGTGTACCGGGACAATGCCGGAAACCGGGTGGGTTCGGCGGATGCGGATTCCTCCGGGCATATGGTTTTCCGGGACAGCGCCGGAAACCGCGTGGGCACGGCGGATGTTGATTCCTCGGGGAATCTGGTTATCCGGGACAGCGCGGGGAATCGTACCGGCACCGGCACCAGAGACGGCGCGGGCCGCATGGTATTCCGGGACAGCGCCGGGAACCGCACGGGCACCGGGGAAACCGATGCTCGGGGGAACCGGGTATACCGGGATGCCAGCGGAAATATTACCGGCTACGGCGGCCGCTGACGCAGTTCCCGCCTTTATTTTTGACTCAGGAGACAGAAGATGAAACGGTTTTTTCTGCGGGCAGTTATTCATTCAGTCATGCTGTCAGCCATCGCGGCGGCTCTGTTCAGCGTCTCTTCCTTCGGAGCGGGGGATGCCGCTGCCGCCACGGAGGTAATGCGGGACAGATACGGGAATCGCGTGGGCACCGCGGAAACGGATTCCCGGGGCAAAACCGTGTACCGGGATAAATACGGGAACCGCACCGGCACCTCCGAAACCGATTCCCGGGGGAGAACCGTTTACCGGGATCGGTACGGGAATCGCACCGGCACCGCGGAGACGGATTCCCGGGGCAAAACCACTTACCGGGACAGCTACGGGAACCGCACCGGCACCTCCGAAACCGATTCCCGGGGGAGAACCGTGTACCGGGATCGGTACGGAAACCGCACCGGCACCGCCGAAACCGATTCCCGGGGGAGAACCATCTACCGGGATCAGCATGGGAACCGCACGGGGGAGAGCAGCCGCTGACCTGCGGCAGCAGCTGAGAGGGCTGAATTTTCAGGAACGAACGGAGCAAACAGGGAGAACAGGATATGAAGAAGGTGTTACTGGCATTAACGCTGCTTAGCGGGGCGGTTCTTTTTTCTCAGGATGTCCTGGGGGCTCCGGAGGTGATTCGGGATAAGTACGGAAACCGCATGGGCACCGCGGAAACTGACTCCCGGGGCAAAACCGTCTACCGGGACAGATACGGGAACCGCATGGGCACCGCGGAGACGGATTCCCGGGGCAAAACCACCTACCGGGACAAATACGGGAACCGCATGGGCACTTCGGAAACCGACTCCCGGGGCAAGACCACCTACCGGGACAGATACGGAAATCGCACGGGCACCGCGGAAACCGACTCCCGGGGCAAAACCACCTACCGGGACAAGCACGGGAACCGCAAGGGCACCAGGGGGCGCTGAAGCCGGATCCGGCCGGCCCGCATAAGACCGCGGCTTAATCGGACATAAAAAACCCCGGCGGGGCGCTGCGCCGCCGGGGCTTTTAACTGACTCTCAGCTGAGATTCAGATCTTTCACGCTGTCAGAGAGAATGCTGCCGGTGCCGGGGTTTTCGTTCCGGCGCAGCGGTCAGTCATTCCCCCGATTGTCGATTACCAGAACCGGACGGGCGGCATCATCATCTTTGGCATCAGCTTCAGTCTCGGATTTGCCGAGAACGTCCTTGATGGTGGCAATGAGATCGTTTCCGGAATACTTGTTATTGTCCTTCATGTCGCTCTCTGCCTGAGCCACGATAGTCTGAGTGAGCTCCCGGCATTCGGAAAGGTCATAGTCATCGCTGCCCCGGCTTACCGCCTCCATAAGATCCCGGAGCTCCCCCAGGGATTTCGGGAGCTTGCCCTTTCTGGCCAGAACTTCGCCGGCAACTACGGTTTTGAGGTCATTTTCATCGCGGAATCTGACATTGTAGTCAACGCTGTCGTAGACGGTCTTTTCGCTGGCCCCGGCCTCTCCGGCAATGCTGGTCAGCCGGTCGCGGTACTCCTGAAAGTCATTGAAGGCGGAGGTGCCGCTGAGCTCGATATCCGTAAGGGTGGAGTACGGGGAAATAATGTACCAGACGCCGTCATTCATGTCCCGGTTTACAAAAATATTGCGGGACATGACAATGTCGCTCCCGGTATCGTCTCTGCCGTCGTAGATGTAATCCCGGGCGCCTTTCCGGGACACGGCAATTGCCTGAAGCGGGGTGTCGCCGCGGCTCCGGAGATCCTCCTTCCAGACACTGAGATGCACGAGGCCGTAATCATTGGCATAGGCCCGGGGTTCATTGCGATCCCATTCAAAGTTGCGGTTCATGTCAATGAACACCATGGCATCATCGAGATAGCCGTCGATCACCTGAAGATCCACCAGAACAGTGTCATCATCCTCGGGATCGTCATGATGATGGTGGTGGTGATCACCGCCGCCGCAGCCGGCGGCGGCAAAGGCCAGGGCCCCGAAAATCAGCGCTGCGGATTTGCTGAATTTGCATTTCATAATTGACTCCTTAACTTCTCCGTTATCCCGCAAGAAAGAATCTCAAAGCTGCCTGAAACAAGAAAAAACTCCGGCAGCCTGGCATTTTGACAGCGAATCAGCTTTAAAGTTCTGTTATGCGGCCGATCATTCATTAAACTGCCATGCTCTCGTCAAAGCGAATCGCCTCGAAACGAAAGCGGGGGTAAACAGGGCGCAAATGGCGGCTCGTAAAAAGCTCAGGACTTGACGGAATATGCGGTCAGATGATGAAACGGCAGAATAAGAGGAGAAATCAGGGCGGGAGCAGGATCGGCGCGGCAGGGCAAAAAAAAGAAACTGATGCCGGATAACAGCGCCAGTTTCTAAACAGTTTCTAAATTAAATAAGGCACTGGGAAAAGTATCACAGCTTTGCTGGAAAAGCAAGGATTTGCTTCTGCCGGCGTGATCCTCCCGGGAAGACTTTTCAAGGATGGTCATAAGGATCCGTCTCTTCAGTCTCAGTCAGATCCGCGGGCGATGAACCGCGCCGGGTTTGCGAGCTTCCGGAACCGCAGGCTGCCTTCCGGAACCGCAAATCCGGGCGGGGCGGCAGCGGCGGGGCAGATCCAAGTGTTCACGAATAATCGTTATTTTCCCCGGAAAAATGTGATCTGTCCCGGAATCCGGCGGTTTTTACCGGAGCTCTGTTAACCGGTAATTTTTTCTAAAAATGTGAACTACTTCACATAATTTAAACAAAGTCGGAATTTGACACCTGAAAAAAGCGGTTATTTTACACATGTCTCATTCTTTGCAATAAAATAGGTAAATTTTACTTGTCTGTTAAAGATATCGACAGTTCTGCGCGGCCGGTGTCACATGTCACAGACCCGCCCGGGAGCCCGCGGCTTCCGGCATGAACTATTTGTTAAACGTTATGGAGTAATCTGCTTCAATGAAGATATCCAACACCGAAAAGAAGCGCATCAGAAAGAGCTTCGGTCAGAGACCGCAGTTCATTGACGTGCCTTACCTGCTTTCCATTCAGGTTGATTCCTACGATCGTTTCATCACTCCGGATCACAACGGAGAATGCGGCCTTTCCAATGCCATAAAGAGCGTATTCCCCATTGTGAGCGCCAACGGCCAGGCCGTGCTCGAGTATGATTCCTTCCGGCTGGACGAGCCTGAGTTCAATGTCCGCGAGTGTCTCATCCGCGGCGCCTCCTACCAGTCCTCCCTCAGGGTCAAGCTCCGCTATGTCCAGAAGGAGAAGGACGGCAAGGTGGTTAACGTGAAGGAGCAGGAAGTCTACATGGGCGAAATCCCCCTGATGACGGAAAACGGCACTTTCGTTATTAACGGCACCGAGCGCGTGGTGGTTTCTCAGCTCCACAGATCTCCCGGCGTTTTCTTTGACAGCGACAAGGGCAAAAACTATCCCGGCCGTACCATTTTCGGGGCCCGCGTGATTCCCGCCCGGGGCTCCTGGCTGGACTTCGAGTTTGACCACAAGGACAACCTGTTTGTCCGCATTGACCGCAAGAGAAAGCTCCCGGCCACCCAGCTCCTCCGCGCCTACGGCTTTGACAACGAGCAGATCATCAATACCTTCTTTGACACCACCTTCTTCGAGCTCAAAAACGGCAAGGTCTGGATGGAGGTTATCCCCGAAAGACTCGACGGCCAGACCCTGAGCTTCGACGTCAGAGTGGGCGATCAGGTTATCGTGGAGAAGAACAAGAAGATCTCCAAGCGTCACATCAGACAGCTGGCCAAGGCTGACATCACCAATACCATTGAGGTTTCCAAGGGACTCAAGGTCAAGGCCATCGAAATTCCCGAGGAATATCTCTTCGATAAGCTTCTGGCTCACAACTACTATGACAAGCAGGGCAACCTGATTGCCGAGGTGAATACCAACATCACCGCCGACGTGCTTTTGAATCTTGCGGAAAACAAGATCAAGAAGTTCGAGGCCATCTACACCAGCAACGTTGATGACGGCCCCTTCATCTCCTCCACCATCACCATTGATCCCACCATCACCCAGAAGGACGCTCTTTACAGCATCTATGCCACCATGCGTCCCGGCGACAGACTGGATGAGGATACCGCCAGAGATTTCGTGGACAGAATGTTCTTCAATTTTGACCACTACGACCTCTCCGAAGTGGGCCGCATGAAGTTTGACGAGCACTTTAAGGAAAACGAGGCTCTGGCCAACGGCGTCAAGTCTCTGGTCACCGCCGGCGAATACAACAAGGACGATTCCTGCGTGTTCATCAAGGACGGCGTGGTTTACATGGAATTCCCCGCTTTCCTGAAGGCCGCCGCCGCCACCAAGGACAAGACCGCCGAGCTCATTCCCTCCCGGATCCCGGATCGCGGCTACTTCAAGTTCTTTGACAATCTGCAGCGCTCCGTTATCCCCGCCGTGACCGATGAAAACGCCGATAACGAAAAACGCTATATCCGCGACGTTACCGTAAACGGTCAGGACAAGCGCATGTTCTGCATCCGGCTTTCCGATGTGCCCCTGGATGAGAACTGCGAGGATTTTGCCGGCTCCGTCGAGGATCATGGCAAGATCAGGGCCGTGGCCGATTATGAATTCCCGGAGCTTAAGAGAGTGCTCAGCACCGATGACATCATCAAGGTGATGCGCTACCTTATCAAGATCAGAAACGGCAAGACCAGCGTGGACGATATCGACCACCTGGGCAACCGCCGCATCAGAAGCGTGGGCGAGCAGACCGCCAACCACTTCCGCATCGGCCTCCTCCGCATTGAGAAGGCGGTGAAGGAGCGCTTCAACAAGGGCGAGCTTGATGCCATCACCCCCGAGGATCTTATCAATGCCAAGCCGGTATCCGCCGCAGTGAAGGAATTCTTCTCCTCCTCGCAGCTGTCCCAGTTCATGGATCAGAACAATCCGCTTTCCGAGGTTTCCCATAAGCGCCGTATCAGCGCCCTGGGCCCCGGCGGCCTGACCCGCGAACGCGCCGGCTTCGAGGTGCGCGACGTGCATCCCACCCATTACGGCCGTCTCTGCCCCATTGAGACTCCGGAAGGTCCGAACATCGGTCTTATCAACTCCCTGTCCGTATACTCCCGCTGCAATGACTACGGCTTCCTGGAAACCCCGTACCGCCGCGTGGTTGACGGCCAGGTAACTGATGATTTCGATTATCTGTCCGCCGTGGACGAGGGCAACTATGTAATCGCCCAGGCCAACGCCGATGTTGACGAAACCAACCACTTCAAGAATGAAATCATTCCCTGCCGTTTCCAGGGCGATTCCACCTTCAAGCGCGCCAGCGAAATCCGCTACATGGACGTATCCCCGCAGCAGATCGTTTCCGTATCCGCTTCCCTGATTCCGTTCCTGGAGCACGATGACGCCAACCGCGCCCTCATGGGCTGTAAC
>JAEEGL013162223.1_pt1 | contig 11487 bp, 10 predicted proteins | sample 9134231 | NCBI WGS metagenome assembly JAEEGL01 (sample SAMN16246548, study PRJNA631951) | gut metagenome | biome: gut microbiome; feature: rumen; material: fiber-attached | host: Bos | place: Iran: Karaj | collected 2018-10
ATTTAAAAGTGCTGCCAATACTACTATTGCCGTTCCGTGCTGGTCATCATGAAAAATCGGAATCTGCGCCTGCTCTATTAATGTGTTTTCAACCTCAAAACATCTGGGTGCTTTTATATCCTCAAGGTTTATTCCCGAAAATGAATTTTGAAGTAACAGAACAATTTCAACTATTTCATCGGCATTTTGTGTTTTTAGGCACAAAGGCAAGGCGCTCACTTCACCAAGCTCCTGAAATAATACCGCTTTACCCTCCATTACGGGCAAACCTGCCAACCCGCCAATGTCGCCGAGTCCTAAAACAGCACTTCCGTCAGAAACAATCCCGACAGGCTTTTTTTGTTCTTCTTCTGTCAGCTCCGTTTCTATAACTCCGCCTGCCATTTTTCTTAACTGTAATGATTTTTCATTTGTTGTTCCAGTCAGTTTATCATAGCTGAACATAAATAAGTTCTTTGAAACGCATAAGAAAAATTCTTTTAAATCAGATGTAACACCCTTTAAAACCGGAATAGAAACATTAAACTCAATACCCGAAACACTTTCGGATATAAGACTTAAATCGATTGCACCAAAAGAGGGTTCTATATTTTCAACAACAAGTTTAATTTTATCTGCGGATTCCGATGAAATTTCAAACGGATAAGCATCAATACCCAAAGCACTTTTTAAAAATATTGCGCGCTCCAGTGATTTTTTATACTCAAACGAAATAACCGCAACGGAATTTTCCCTGTTTGTATATTCGTAGGAATCTTCGGAATTATCTTTAATTTTGAGGCAGGAAGCCGCAACCCCCGGAGTATAAACAATAGCAAGCGCATTTTTATCTTTGACTTCTACCTTTGATACTATTTTTATTCCGTTATACTTTGCCATTATTTTCTTACTTTGTTTTCCGTTCCGTTGATTAGTCTTTTAATATTTTCCTTGTGTCTTATTATTACATAAATTGCACCTGCTGCTGCAAAACAGATATAATAGGCATTTTGGTCAAATATGTTCATTAAAATAGGTGCCAATGCAACTGCAACAACCGAACCTAAAGAAACATACTTTGTAAAAAACGTAATTAATGCCCATATTCCTGCTGTTATTAAACCTACGGGCCAGCAAAGTGCTATTAATGTGCCTATTCCTGTAGCAACAGATTTTCCTCCGGTAAAGCCGAGAAATACGGATTTACTGTGTCCTATTATTGCTCCTAATGCAGCCAGAACAGGAGCTAAACCTCTGTAATCTATAAAATTAAAATATTTTGTTGCAATAAGAACAGGTATGATGCCTTTTAATCCGTCAATAATCAGAACTGTAAAAAACCATTTCGTTCCGAGTACACGTTTTACATTTGTAGCGCCTGTTGAACCCGAGCCTGTTTCCCTTATATCAATACCTTTTAGTCTCTTTACAATCAAATAGCCCGTAGGAACAGAGCCGATTATATAAGATGCAATAAATACCAGAATAAGTGTAATTACTATTTTTATCATTTTTTCTCTTCCTTTTCTTTTGCAAGAATTTTAATCGGTGTACCGTTAAAACCGAATGCTTCTCTTAATTTATTTTCAAGATATTTTACATAATTATCTTTTAAGAAATCTTCATTATTTATAAACAGAACAAAAGTAGGAGGCTGTGTTTTAACCTGTGTTGTGTAGAATAATTTAAGCCTTTTGCCTCTGATACTTGCAGGCGGTGTCATTGAAACGGCGTCCATTACAACCTTGTTTAAAAGGCTTGTGGAAATACGTTTTGTTGCCTGTTCATATACTTCTTTTGACAGTTTATAAAGATTTACAAGTCTTTGTTTTGTTTTTGCGCTTATAAACACGACAGGAGCGTAACTTAAAAAAGGAACTTCTTTTTCTATTTCCTTTTGAAATTTGTTAATGGTGTTAGATTCTTTATTTTCAATCAAATCCCATTTATTAACCGCGAGTATTATAGCTTTTCCCGCTTCAATTATGGTTCCCGCTATTTTTTTATCCTGATCGGAAATGCCCTCTGTTGCATCAATAACAAGAATTGCGACATCACAATTTCTTATTGCTCTAATGGAACGGTCTACGGCAAATTTTTCAATACCCCAGTCAACTTTTGATTTTTTTCTTATGCCTGCAGTATCAACAAGAATAAACTCCTCACCCTCATACTTAACCGTTGAGTCAATTGCATCACGGGTTGTTCCCGATACATCGGAAACAATAACTCTTTCTTTATTTAAAAGAGCATTAACAATTGATGACTTACCGACATTCGGTTTCCCTACAATTGCAATACGGATATTCTTTGATTCTTCTTCTTTTTCTATATAACCGAAATCTTTTGTAACCGCTTCTAAAAGATCACCTACTCCTCCCGAACCGTGAAGTGCGGAAATTGCAATGGGTTCACCTAAGGAAAGCGCATAAAATTCCGTTGCATTTATAAATTTTTCGGGTGAATCAAGTTTATTAACGGCAAGAAAAACCTCTTTCCCGCTCTGTCTTAAAACATTTGCGATATCGTAATCAATCGGGTTTAAGCCGTCTTTGCCGTCAACCAGAAATATGATTTTGTCCGCTTCTTCACAGGCAACCTTTGCCTGTGTAAAGATATTAAGCATAATTTCATCTTCATCGCCGGGAATAATACCTCCGGTATCAATAACAGTAAATTCTTTTTTCTGCCATTCAACGTCAAAATATATTCTGTCCCGTGTAACGCCGGCCTGATCGTCGACTATGGAATGCCTTGCACCGAGTAAACGATTTACCAGCGTAGATTTTCCTACGTTGGGGCGCCCGACTATTGCGACTATGGGTTTATTTGCCATATTAATTTTACTCTCAGTTCCTAATTATTATTTTAATACAAATATAACCAACTGGCACGGTTGTTAAAATTTACTGTTAAACCCTTGTTTCATTGCCTTTATTATATCATTTCTTGTAAGGTCAGAATTTATTTCATTTATACAGGTTATGGTATTTTCTTTTGTTTCTTCTTTAAATATTTTTTCTATTACTTCTTTTTTGTAGCTGAATAAAACAGAACCGTGCTGAAGCAGATACCCCTGAGTTCTGTATTGAGCCGAACCTATTAATTTTTTGCCGTTATATGCCAAATCTGCCCCCGTAGATAAGAGCATACAGTAATCATGAGAAGTTTCAGCTTTCTTCCTTCCGCCGAGCTCAAGATTTATTCCGATAGTTTTAAACCCCTCAATAATGTATGAAGAAATTTCTTTGTAGGAACCGATTACGCTGTTGCCTGCGTTTAAATATTCAAAAGGACAAACAAAAGAATAGGTAACTTCATCATCATGAAGAAGTCCCCTTCCGCCTGTTACACGGCGTACGATGTCTATGCCTTTATTTTGGCAGTATTCTTTGTCAATATTTTCTTCCGACTGATTCCTGCCGAGTGAAACGCATGCCGGCTTCCACCCGTAAAACCTTACAACTGGAGTTTTTTCATTTTTTTTAATTGCTTCATTAAGGAGCTCCGAGTCAAACTCCATATTATATCTGCCGTTATGTTCTTCGTAATCGATAAATCTCATAATAAGATTATACGACTTAATAATTTCATGTAAAAAACGGAATCAGATAAGTTTTATAAAAATCTTATTTTATTTTTTTATGCCAGATATCTGCATATTCTCTTTCTTCGCCGAATACTTTGAAAGTTGCTCCGAATTGATGCATTAACTGGTTACCGTTACCGTCAAAATCGTCTTCCATAACGGTTTTATCTGTATCTGCAAGATTTATTTCGGTTATTCCGCCGTCTTTTAAAGAGATTGCATTTGAATTATATCCGTTAAGTTTAATTTTTAAACCTGCATGTTTTTCAAGAAAATCAATATCGTTTTCATCAAGAACATTATCATTTATGCCGTTGATAAGACCGAATTTGCGGGCTAATGCTTTAATTGCTTCAAATCCGTTTTTAAAGCCGTCTTTTATGCCGTCGCCATCTAAATCGGTGTTGTTGCCGAAACATTCGGAACCATCTTCACCGGAGATGCTGTCGCCGTCATTATCAAATACAAGTACCGCATCGGCTGAGTCAAAGATATTGTCTTTTATGCCGTCGCCGTCTATATCATAAGAAATTATTTTGTCGGAAGTCTTTACACCGTCGCCGTTAATATCAAAAGATAAAGGAGAACAAGTGTTGTAATCTTTATTGCAGCATTTTGCTCTGCCCGAGCATAAATCATCGCTTACGCAGTCAAAACTGAATACTTTATTTCCTGTATATGTATTACCGGTGCTTCTGATGCCGCTCAAATTTCCGTCGCAGCTGCTGATAATGTCATATCCGCCATTTTCACAGTATTTTCTTGCTATTGATATGGCGTTTGTTCCGTTTTGATTCATTTCATAAATATGGTATTTATTATCATTTCTGCCCATTGCAACTATATATTTAGGTGAACCGTCGGGAAATTTTGCTGCTAAATTTATATTGTTTTTTCTTACAAGAGCTTTTTCTGCGTCAGAAATTGATGCTAATGCCTGATTTGCATCGGATTGAGAATTTGGCATTCCGTAGCGTGAAGTTCTTCTTGCAGATTCTTGTCCTGACATGTATCTTCCTGACTCATTACTGATTCTGCTGAAACTTCTAAATTCGTCCGGTTCGCTTCTTCTGACTGAATTTACACTTGAAAATACCGAGTCTGTATTTCTTCTGTTTATATTATTTGTATTTTCATAACGAGAAATTGTATTATTACTGATATTATTATACTGATTTAAATATACACTGTTTAACATAACTACTTCCTTTTTTTAACCTACTTATATATAAAAACAAAGCGTTATATAAAATTGATATATTTAATATATCAATTTTAAGAAAATTTTTAAAACGCACTAGGCATGCACTTTTGCGAATATATACTTTTTTAATATTTCTTAATATTTGGATATAAAAGTATCTTTAAAAAGAAACTTTATATAAGAGTAAAAATTTTTTATGTTAGAATAAATTTGTTTGAAAGTTGGTTTGTTTTGGGTAAAATTGCCTAATTAGGGAGAAGAAGTATATGCACGAAATTTTTGTACAAATGACTGAGTATTTTAAAGCAATGGGAGAACCCGGTCTTGCTTTAAATTCTTTTGTGGAAAGTTTCTTCCTTGTTCCTCCTCCTGATTTTCTCTTAATAGTTATGGATTTGGCAACTCCGGCAAAGGCATTATATTATGCTCTTATATGTACAATTGCTTCAGCCTTCGGCGGTGCTATCGGTTACGGTATAGGCTATTGGGGCGGTCGTCCCGCTTTTAACTGGTTCTTCAGAAAAGGCGGAAAAGAAAAATTTGAAGCGGTTGAAAGGTTATATAATAAATACGGAACGCTTGCGGTATTTTTCTCGGCATTTACTCCTATTCCCTATAAAGTTTTTACCATTGCGAGCGGTATTTTAAGCATGAATTTCTGGAAATTTATGCTGGCAAGTTTCTTCGGCAGAGGTTTGAGATTTTTTATTGTAAGTATTGTCTTAATGCTCTTCGGTGAAGCCATAAAACAATATATAGAGGTTGTAATTATTGCCGTTACAATAGTTATCGTTTTATTCTTTGTAATTTTATATAAGAAAAGAAAATCGTTAATTAAAGAATAGTTACGTTTTGTTACCGTTTATTTGTTTTCGTTGTAACTTTATAATGTTTTTAATAAAATATTATAAGGAATTATGAAGCGGAAAAAAATATAATGAATAATTTTTTTGTCAGATTACTTGCCTGTTTAATGGTGGATAAAGCAGATAGAGAAAGGTTTTTAAACAAATATCTTATTCCCTCGCAATCAGAAATACAGGCTAAATTTCAGGAAATTATTTCAAGAATAAATGACATAAAATATTCGCAAAATATTATTACAGATTATTATATGGAAGCATCTGAAGCCAAAAAAGCAACCGGCGGAAGGAAAATCAGACAGCAAAAACTTCTGAAAGTTCTTAAACGAATGGACGAAATTTGCCGTGAGCAAAATATTGAATACTGGGTAGACTGGGGAACATGTTTGGGCGCATTTCGTCATAAAGGGTTTATTCCGTGGGACGATGATTGTGATACAGCCATGACTTTGGATAATTACCGCAAACTTAAATCCGTCATAGAAAGCGGAGTTTATGCCGATATAGAGGGTAGTGAGTTAAAAGAAGACGGAGTCTATAAGTTTAAACTTAAAGATGATAATACTCTTATTGATGTCTTTGCTTATGATGAATTCCCCGACCGAATTATTAAAAGCTTTCGACCGATTCATATTTTCCCCAGATACGGTGCCTATATACCAAAATCAATAGTTTTCCCGTTAAAAAGAATGGCATTTGAAGATATTGAACTTTATTGTCCTAAGGATATTGAATTGTATTTGAAATGCCTGTACGGTGATTATTATAATCTTCCGCATGGTGCACCTGTTTGGGAACACGGAGCTATGGACTATGTTATCCGTGAATTGAGTCATAATTCATCTTTATACAGAAAGGTCAAAAATGTTCAGTAAATTTATAAAATTGTTCTTTCATGTATATGAAGAAAACTGCAAATTGGTAGTTAGAGTTTTTGGTTTAAAAATAACATTAAAACTTCCTCCGTCCGGAAGTTTAAATACTGAATTTAATGCAATACACAAGTTTCTTAACGACATTGAATACAAACAGGATATTATATCAAATTATTATATGGATATTACTAAAGCAAAGCAGGCAAAAGGAAATTTAAGAGAGTTTCAGTTAAAAGATGTTGAACTCTTGAAAAAATTTGTGAGTGTTTGCGAAAAACGAAAACTTACATACTGGCTTGATTTTGGTTCATTATTGGGGGCCGTAAGGCACAAAGGCTTTATTCCGTGGGACGATAATATAGATGTTTCAATGTCTGATGCGGATTTTATCAGATTCAAAAGTATTGTGAAAGAAGAATTTGGCGAAAATATTGAATTAATTCCCGTTGAAGAAAATAAAATGGAACGCTTAACCGTTACCGATGATAAGCAGCAGCCTTATTTGAATATTTATGCATATAAAGAAGAAAATGAAATAAGTATTAATTGTAATATGCCTTTTGCAAACAGGTTTGCATATTATCCCGTCAGAAAAGACTTGATTTTTCCGCTTGAAAAAATATCATTTGAGAATATAACCGTATCGTGTCCTTTTGAAACAGATGCATATTTGAGGGTAAGATACGGAAATTATATGTTATTCCCCGCAAAAAATGAGCAATCCTATCTCGGTGAATACAAGAAAGTAAGTAAGTATTTTGATTATTATGATGACAATATAGTGAGAAATTAAACAATGAAAAATTTTTTTGTAAGACTTATAAGCTGTTTTATATTTAATAAAAACAAACGTAAGAAGTTCAGACAAAAACATCTGACACCGACAGTTAAAGATATCTTCTATATAGTGGAAGATATGAAAAAGAATATTGATAACATCAATTTTAAGCAAAATCTTATTATGGATTACTATTTTGATGCAAAAGGTGCACGTCCGGCATCAGGGCAGCTTCGTAATTTCCAAATGGAATGCTTTGGGCTGTTAAAAGAGTTTAAAAGGGTTTGTGATAAATATAAACTTGAATACTGGCTTGATTTTGGTTCATTATTAGGTGCGGTAAGACACGGAGGATTTGTTCCGTGGGACGATGATTTGGACGTTTCAATGCCGAAAAGCTCGTTTGAAAAGTTCAGAACTATTGCACAGGACGTTGTATCTGATAATATAGTATTTGTGGATTGGGTTCCCGGACGAATGGCAAGGTTTAAATTGAAAGAAAATTCATTGGGTGCTTTTCTTGATATATATTGCTATGAAGAGGGAGAAGGTGAATTACATACGACACTTCCTTTTGTAAACCTGCATTCAAGAAATCCCGTAGCAAGAGAGATTCTTTTGCCTACAAAAAATGTAAAATTTGAAGGACTTACCGTTTCGGCTCCAAACAATATAGATTATTATTTAAGAATACGTTACGGTAACTATATACAGCTTCCGAAGAAATCAAATTTGGAAATAGGACATACAAAAATATCCGAATATTTAAAATAAAAGAGGTGGAAAATGAAAAAAGTATACATAGGTATGAGTGCGGATTTATTGCACCCCGGTCATTTAAACATTATAGAACAGGCAAGAAAACTGCTTGATGAAATAGGAGGCGGTGAGCTTGTAGTAGGACTTCTTACCGATAAAGCCATTGCAAGTTATAAAAGACTGCCTTATATGAACTGGGAGCAAAGAAAAATAGTTGTTGAAAACGTAAAAGGTGTAACGAGAGTTATTCCGCAGGAAACACTTGATTACGTTCCCAATCTTTTAAAAGAAAAACCTGACTATGTATTACACGGTGATGACTGGAAAACAGGTGTTCAAGCCCACACAAGACAGAGAATTGTCGATATTATGGCTCAATGGGGCGGTAAAGTAATTGATATACCTTATACACAAGGCATTTCTTCCACTCAATTAAATAAAGTTTTAAAAGAAATAGGTACAACTCCCGAAATAAGATGCCAAAGGTTAAAAAGATTAATCGAAAATAAAGATATAGTAAGAATTTGTGAAGCTCATAACGGTTTATCGGGCTTGATTGTTGAAAATACTTTCGTGGATAACAACGGTAAAAAAGAAGAATTTGACGGTATATGGATTTCTTCTTTAACCCAATCCGCAGCAAAAGGTAAGCCTGATATCGGATATCTTGATACAACAACAAGACTTCAAGGTATGCAGGATATCTTAGACGTTACCACAAAACCGATTATCTATGACGGTGATAACGGAGGTCCGTCGGAACACTTCGTATTTACGGTAAGAGCTTTGGAACGTGAAGGTATAAGTGCTATTATTATTGAAGATAAAACAGGTTTAAAGAAAAATTCTCTGTTCGGTACCGAAGTTGAACAAACGCAGGACGATAAAGATGCATTTGCGGAAAAAATTAAAGCAGGTAAACAGGCTCAAATAACACCATACTTTATGATTTTTGCAAGAATAGAAAGCCTTATCCTTGAAAAAGGTATGGAAGATGCCGTAGAAAGAGCAAAAACATACCTTGAAGCAGGTGCTGACGGTATTATGATTCACTCCCGCCAGAAAGAATTTGATGAAATAAAAGAATTTGCAAGAAGATACAATCAATTGCCGAACAGAAAACCGTTAATTGTTGTTCCCTCTTCATACAACCACGTAACCGAAGAAGAATTGGTTAAAAACGGAATAAATATAGTTATATATGCAAACCATCTTTTAAGAGCTGCATATCCGGCTATGGTTACAACAGCGGAAACAATATTGAGAAACCACAGATGTAAAGAGGCTTCCGAAGAATATTGTATGAAAATAAAAGATATAATAACATTAATTCCCGGTGCGAAATAGTAAATAAAGGAAAAGAAATGCAGGTTCAGGATTTTTATAACATATTAAAAGAAAACGGAATAAGCTGTTTGTGCGGAGTTCCCGACAGTCTGTTAAAAAGCTTTTGTGCTTATGTTACGGATAATGCACAAAATCATACAATTACGGCAAATGAAGGCAATGCAATAGGGCTTGCGGCAGGGCATTACCTTGCTACGGGTAATCCGGCATGTGTATATATGCAAAATTCAGGTATAGGTAACTGTGTAAACCCGTTGTTATCTTTGACCGATGAAGAGGTTTATAATATTCCATTATTAATGCTTATCGGTTGGCGTGGTGAACCCGGCAAACACGATGAACCGCAGCACGTTAAGCAGGGCAAGGTTACGGATAAACTCCTTGAAGCTATGGGAATAAAATATGAAATATTACCCGAAGATTTTGAAACAGCCAAGCCGATAATTCAAAATGCTTTTAAATATATGAAAGAGACTCTTAAACCTTTTGCATTTATTATAAGAAAAGGACTTTTTGAAGAGTATAAACTTATAAATAAAACAAAAACACCTTATGAATTTGCTCGTGAGGAAGCAATTGAAACGGTATTGAAGCAGTTAGGTGCAAGTGATGTTATTGTTTCCACAACAGGTCATATCTCAAGAGAGGTATATGAAACAAGGGAAAGAATGGGGCAAACTCATAAGCAGGACTTTTTAACCGTAGGCTCAATGGGACATTCGAGTTCTATCGCCTTAGGTATAGCAATGGAAAGGCCGGACAGAAACGTGTACTGTTTTGACGGCGACGGTGCGTTTTTAATGCATCAGGGAGCGGTTGTTATAAATGCTTCTAAAAAATTGAAGAATTTTAAGCATATTATATTCAATAATGAAGCACATGATTCAGTAGGTTCTCAGCCGACAGCAGCAGGGTGTGCTAATTTAACACAAATGGCACTCGATGCGGGATATGGAAAAGCTTATTCTGTCACTAATAAAGAGGATTTGCAAAAGGTTCTTCCCGAATTTATAAATGATAAATGTACTTCAATACTTGAAGTTAAAGTTAAATGCGGGGCAAGGCCGGATTTAGGCAGACCTAAAGAAAAGCCTTGGGAAAATAAAAAGCTCTTTATGTCGAATTTGGAGCAAACTGATTTTTTTACAGAGGGGCGATTTGCGAACTCTTTAATGTATTAAAATCAGAGAAAATCGCAAACGCCCTTATATTTACAGGAAAAAAATCTTTTGAAGCAATAAGAAAAACGGTTGAAGCAAGTATTCCAAATGATGTAAAATGCACATATTACAGTGATTTTTCAACCAATCCCAAAAAAGAGGAAGTTGATATTGCTATATCAAAACTTGGCGGCAGCTTTGATATTATAGCTGCAGTAGGCGGCGGCAGTGTAATGGATTTTGCAAAGGCTTTTCGTTATTATTCTCAAAAGAATGTAAAACTTGTTGCAATTCCAACTACTTGCGGAACGGGCGCTGAATCTACCAGATTTGCCGTCATATATATAGACGGAGTAAAAACCTCGCTTGATAAACCTGAAATTCTGCCGGATTATGCCATTGTGGATTCTCAATTTGTTGAGAATAATCCCAAATATTTAAAAGCTTGTACGGCTATGGACGCATTTTGTCAGGCCATTGAAAGCTATTGGGCGGTTAAATCCACGGATATAAGCAGAGAATATGCCCAAAAAGCAATGAAATTGTGCAGAGATAATATTGTTGAATACGTTAATACAATTAATCAAGAGGCCGCTTTAAAAATGACCGAGGCTTCTCATTTGGCCGGAAAAGCCATAAATATTTCAAGAACAACGGCTTCACATGCCCTTTCTTATAAAATAACAAGTGATTACGGTATTCCTCACGGACATGCGGTTGCTTTAACAATCAAGAACCTAATTAACTGCAATTTTAATATTGATAATGAAAGTCTGAATGACACGAGGGGTATAGATTTTGTTAAGGAAAGAATAAATGATATAAAATCAATACTCGGAAATGATGTAAATTTATACTTCAATACGCTTTTTGGTAAAATCGGACTTGAGCATAATATGGATAAACTGGGTATTACGGATATAAAATCCATAG
>JAEEGL013218186.1_pt1 | contig 11487 bp, 8 predicted proteins | sample 9134231 | NCBI WGS metagenome assembly JAEEGL01 (sample SAMN16246548, study PRJNA631951) | gut metagenome | biome: gut microbiome; feature: rumen; material: fiber-attached | host: Bos | place: Iran: Karaj | collected 2018-10
CAAGGCTGAACCCGACTACGAGCGTTGCGTGGCCATCTCCACGAAGGGCGCCCAACATGAGATGCTGGTGCCTTCCATCCTCGCCATCCTCGTCCCGATTCTGACGGGTGTCATCCTCGGTGTGCCTGGTGTCCTCGGCCTCCTCATCGGTGGTCTGAGCACAGGCTTCGTTCTGGCTGTTTTCATGGCTAACTCGGGCGGTGCTTGGGACAATGCCAAGAAGTATGTCGAGGAAGGCAACTTTGGCGGTAAAGGCTCCGACAACCACAAGGCCACTGTCGTGGGCGACACCGTTGGTGACCCGTTCAAAGACACGTCAGGTCCTTCACTGAACATCCTCATCAAGTTGATGAGCATGGTCTCCATCGTGATGGCCGGTTTGACTGTTACTTGTCATCTTCTTTAAGAATTAAGATTCTGTTTTCTAACTTCTAAAAAAGAGGGATTTGTCTCTTGACGAATCCCTCTTTTTTTTGTACTTTTGCCCATTCTTACTTTTTACTTTCTTCTTCTATATTTTTAAACAATGGAATCTCTCCCCGCATTATTCTCCGATCTGGCCCTCATATTGGTAACTGCTGGTATTACTACAGTTATATTCAAATGGTTGAAACAGCCAGTAGTGTTGGGCTATATCATTGCTGGATTCCTCATCGGACCTAATTTCGAATGGTTTCCGGTGATCAACGACCATAGCAGTGTGGAGACTTGGAGTGAGATTGGCATGGTGTTCATGCTCTTTGGTATCGGCCTGGAATTCAGTTTCAAGAAACTGAAGAAAGTAGGCGGCACTGTGGGTATCACCGCCATTACAGAACTGGTCACGATGTGCGTGGTAGGGTTCCTGCTTGGTAAGATCCTGGGCTGGTCGCAGATGGATAGCATTTTCCTCGGTGCGATGCTCTCGATTTCTTCGACAACCATCATTGCCAAAGCATTTGAAGACATGAAGCTTTACCGCGAGAAGTTCAGTGGCAACGTCATTGGTGAACTCGTGGTGGAGGACTTGGAAGCCGTGCTGTTAATGGTCATTCTTTCTACTTTGGCCGTGAGCCGTACCTTTGACGGCATGCAGTTGCTTTACAGCATGTTGAAGCTTGGATTCTTCCTGCTGGTCTGGTTTATCGGCGGCATTTTCCTCGTCCCAACCGTGTTGCGTTGGTCCAGGAGGTTCATGTCGGAGGAGACCCTTACGGTGTTTGCCGTGGGTCTTTGTTTCCTGATGGTCGTACTGGCCAACCTGGCTGGTTTCTCTTCGGCTCTGGGTGCTTTCATCATGGGTTCCATTTTGGCCGAGACGCTTGAGGCCGAAATGATCCACAAGCTTACCACACCCATCAAAAACCTATTTGGTGCGGTCTTCTTTGTCTCTGTGGGTATGATGGTGGATCCTCAGATCCTCGTGCATTATTGGTGGCAGATTCTCGTCATCACTTTGGTACTGCTCATTTTCAAGCCCATGAGTAATGTGGTGGGACGGTTGATTGCCGGTTTGGGCCTCAAACAAGCTATTCAGGGTGGCTTTTGCTTCAGCCAGATCGGCGAGTTCTCCTTCATTATTGCCACCCTGGGCTTGAGTTATGGAGTGATTGACGAATTCCTATATCCCATCATCGTTTCAGTGTCCATCATCACCACCTTCCTGACCCCATACGCCATCAAGGCAGCCCTTCCGACCTACCGTTGGTTGACGGGCCGTATCTCTCCTCAATGGCTGAGCCGTCTGGAGAATAAGGAAAGCGGTATCAAGGTGAAGAGTGGCAAGAAGGTGAGCATGGCCAGTTTCCTCGGTCGTCAGGCGAAGCACATCATCATTTATGTAGCTATTGTCATCGCCGTGTTGTTCATTTGTTTTTGGGTAGGTTCCGAAATCATGGTTTACATCCGTGGACTCTGGGGCGCGGCCATCAGTGCTGCCATTACCCTGATTTTGGTGTCGCCTTTCCTGTGGGCAATCGGCTTTAGGCATACCTTGGCGAGGACCACCAGGAAACTCATGGAAAACAACCGGTTCAACCAAACCACGATCCTTGCCGTTTTCATCATACGTTTCATCATCGTGTGGGTGGTTTCCACTTCGGTGATGCGTCATTTCTTCAATGCGGGTTTTTGGTCGCATCTTGGAGTGGGTTCACCCTATTATCGCCTGATCAATATAGGAATGGCATTGGTTTATACCATTTTGCTTCGAGTGCTCAGTCCTGCCATGAAGTTCCACAAACGCATCGAAGAACGGTTTACGGACAACCTCAACAAACGACAGTCCTCTCAAGTGTTTGCCATTCCTGAGATTTTGCAGGAAAACTGCCACTTGCAAAAGATGACCCTCAGTCCCGATAGTGTATATTCTGGAAAACTGATCAAGGAGACGGACTTCCGAGACAACTACAATGTGAGTGTCGTCAGTGTGGAACGAGGCAAGCAACTGATCGAGTTACCCAAGTCGGACTTCCGTCTATTCCCGTACGATAAGATTACATTTGTAGGCCACGAGGATCATCTCCGCCTGTTACTGGGTAAGATAGAGGCTTTCGACGAGACTTTGATTCAGGAACACGATGAGAGCGATGTCGATCTGTACAAGGTGGAAGTCAGGCCTGATAGTCCTTACGTTGGCGTGGCTTTGATGGACTCTGGCTTGGCCGAGGACTACGAGGCCATGATCATCGCCATCGAGCGCGAGGGGCATTTTATCCTGAATCCTTCGGCCAAGATCACCTTCCAGCCCGAAGACATGGTGTGGTTCGTTGCCCAGAAATCCAAAGCTGAAATCCTAATGCATTCCTAACTTCTGTCTCCTGACTTTCCAAGAACATGATTGTTTGCATTGCCGAAAAGCCGAGCGTAGCGCGTGACATCGCGAAGGTTCTGGGCGCCACCCAGGCCCACGAAGGTTATATTGAGGGCAATGGCTATCAGGTGACTTGGACGTTTGGCCATCTCTGCACGCTGAAGGAGCCGCACGACTATACCGACCAATGGAAGGCTTGGGCCTTGACGCGATTGCCGATGATCCCGCCCCGATTTGGCATCAAGTTGATTGCCGACAAGGGGGTGGAGAAGCAGTTCAAGATCATCGAGTCGTTGTTCCAGAAAGCCGATGAAATCGTGAATTGTGGGGATGCCGGCCAGGAAGGCGAACTCATCCAACGCTGGGTAATGCAGAAGGCCCAGGTGAAGTGTCCCGTGAAACGCCTCTGGATATCGTCATTAACTGAAGAATCCATTCGTGAGGGCTTCAAGACCTTGAAAGACCAGTCCGAATACCAGTCGCTCTATGAGGCGGGGCTGTCACGGGCCATTGGTGATTGGATGTTGGGGATGAACGCAACCCGTCTTTACACCTTGAAATACGGACAAAACCGACAAGTGTTATCCATTGGTCGAGTACAGACGCCTACTTTGGCGCTGATTGTCAATCGCTACCACGAAATCGTCAATTTCAAGCCCGAGGCTTATTGGGTGCTCTCTACCGTGTATCGCGATACCACTTTCACATCCACAAAGGGCAAATACGGGACGGTTGAAGAAGGACAGAAAGACTTGGAAAGCATCCAAGGGAAGGTGTTTACGGTTACTGACATCGATACCAAGAAAGGGAAGGAGGCCCCGCCGCGTTTGTACGACCTGACTTCGTTGCAGGTGGAATGCAACAAAAAATACAATCTGTCGGCAGAGCAGACCTTGCAGACCATCCAAAGCCTTTACGAGAAGAAATACACCACTTATCCCCGCGTTGACACCACTTATTTGAGCGATGACATTTATCCCAAGTGTCCCGACATTTTGGCGAAACTGACCAACTATGCCGAATACACTGCGCCTTTGGCAGGGAAGAAGCTGCCCAAGAGCAAAAAGGTGTTCGACAACAGCAAGGTCACCGACCACCATGCCATTATTCCAACGGGAGTGGTGCCGACGGGACTGAGTTTTGCCGAGCAGCAAGTGTACGACGAGGTGTGTTGCCATTTCATTGCTGCGTTCTATCCCGATTGCCAGTTTGCCACTACCACCGTGTTGGGCAAAGTGGAGGAGGTGGAGTTCAAAACCTCTGGAAAACAAATTCTCGTTCCTGGTTGGCGCGAGGTCATCAAACCAGTGAAACAGGAAGAGGAGAAGAAAGAAGGGCAGGAGGATGAGGAAAAGACGTTACCCATTTTTACCAAAGGCGAACAGGGCCCTCATACCCCCCAATTAGCCGAAAAATGGACCACGCCGCCCAAACCCTACACTGAAGCCACCTTGCTCCGTGCCATGGAAACCGCCGGCAAATTGGTCGATGACGAATCCTTGCGTGAAGTGATGAAAGAGAACGGCATTGGGCGTCCTTCCACCCGTGCCGCCATCATCGAGACCTTGTTCAAACGCAACTACATCAAAAAGAACCGAAAGAGTCTTGAACCCACACCCACGGGCATTGAACTCATTGGGCTCATTCATGAGGAGTTGTTGAAGAGTGCCGAACTGACAGGCATCTGGGAGAAGAAACTCCGCGAGATTGAGCAGCACAAATACGAGGCGCGGCAGTTCCTCGATGAGCTGAAACAGATGGTTTCAAAGATTGTCAACAAGGTGATGCTCGATAACAGCAATCGACGTGTAGCCGTCACTGTTACTGAAGAGAAACCGAAAAAGACAGCAACGAAGGGAACTACATCACCAAAACCTAAGAAAGCCAAGGCCGCTGCTGAGACCTCTAATCCCGATGCCATTATCGGGCACCCCTGCCCCCTCTGTGGGAAGGGCTATATCATCAAAGGTAAAACCGCCTATGGTTGTTCCGAATGGAAGAACGGTTGTGGGTGGCGAAAGGCATTTTGATTATTATTTTATTTGACAGGATTTAAAAAATAGAAATTATGAAAAAGTTTACGAATGTTTCAGCAAGCTTAATGCTGATGATGGCGACGCTCGTTGTTGGATGCACGCCGGAGGATGATCCCAACAATGGTGGAGGCAATGGCGGTGGCCAAAACGTCTCGGAGGAGACGATCAACGGCGTCTTTTCTGTTGATACGGCCCGCGTTGTATATTTCTCCAGTGGAAATTTGCAATATAAAGGCTCAGACCATACGTGGTGTTTTGCGGAACATCAGTGGGAATATCTTGGTAATAATGGTCAAGGCAGTGATGCCGAGAATGTTGACCGCGACCTTTTCGGTTGGGGTACCAGTGGCAACAATCACGGCGCAGTATGCTATCAGCCTTGGAGCACGAGTGTTGAATCGGGCGACTATCACGCTTATGGCAAACCCAAATATGATTTGTGCGATTCGATTGGGACGGCCGACTGGGGCTACAATGCCATTATTAACGGTGGCAATGTCCATAACGTATGGCGTACCTTGACCGATGATGAGTGGACGTATATTTTCACAACACGCTATACGCCTTCGGGTATCCGCTATGCTAAGGCAAAAGTGAATGACGTGGCTGGCCTGATTTTGCTGCCTGACGATTGGAAAACAGAATACTTTACGCTGAATAACACAGATACGCAAGGTGCCAATTTCGATAGCAATGTTATCTCTGCCTCGCAATGGAGTACTTTGGAGCAGCATGGCGCAGTTTTCCTGCCTGCCGCTGGCTATAGAAATGGATCTGGGCTATGGGAATCTGTCGGCAACTACTGGTCGTCGTCACATATCTATAGTGGTGGTGCTCATGCTATCTATTTCAGCAGACAATATGTTAGCATGAACTACTTCAATAACCGTATTATTGGCGCATCGGTTCGCTTGGTGAGATCCTTCCGTTGATCTCACTCAATCTCCAGCGTCTTCTTGCAGATCTCGATCTCTTCAGGATCACCCGTGTACTTTCCAAGGTCGTCCGAGAGTTTGACAACTTTCTTCCAGGTGCGTTTCTCAGTGATTTTGGCGGCAGTGAGTTTCACCACGATGTTCATGGCCTTGACGTTGTCGATGTCGCATGTGAGGTGAGTGCCGATGCCGTAGGAGTCTTGCATTCTTCCGGCTACAGCCTCGTGGATGGCGATGGCCTCGTCCACATTCAATCCATTGCTGAAGATGATGGACTTCTGCGCTGGGTCGATGCCGAGTTCCTTATATTTGGCGATGATTTCCTCCAAAGCTTCGTAGTTGTCGCCACTGTCGACGCGTAAGCCGTCAAACAACTTGGCATGCAGCTGGGTGAAGTTCTGGAAGAAGGCCTTGCGGGTGTACGTGTCGTAGAGAAATACACCCAAACTGCCGGCATACACTTCTTGCCAATAATCCATGGCCAGGTAGTTGGCTTCATTGTAGCCGTACAAGGAGCAGGTTTCGATGAACTGATGGCTCATGGTGCCGATGGGAGTGAGGTCGTATTTCATGGCCAACAGTACGTTGCTGGTACCTACGAAGCAGGTCTTGGTGAACTGCTTTTGGGCTTCGATGAACGAACGGATGACCAGGTCTTGATGCTCAAACGAGAAACGACGGCGTGTGCCGAAGTCGCTGAATTTTACACCGTTGCCAATGAGACGGATGGCCTTGGCATAGGATTTCTGGTATTCCTTCTCAGCGTCATAGTGCTCAAACTCGCCTTTCATCTCGTGCATCATCTCCGAGACGGTAGCTAAGATGGGCATCTCCCAAAACACCGTGCGCCACAGTAAGCCTGTCACCTGGATGTGGAGATGGCCTTCCTGGTCTTGGCTCACCTCGACCTCGGAGGGTCTCATGTGGAAACCTTTCAGGAAGGTAAAGAACCAAAGTGGGAAATAATAGCACTTGCGTTTCATGAAACGCACTTCCTCGTTGGTGATTCGAATGTTGCCATAGAGGTCGAATTGTTCCCGGAGTTTCTCGGCAAATCCTTTGGGATAAATAGTATTATTCCGATCTACAAAAGTGTATTGTCCAATAGCTCTTGGAAACTTTTGCAGATAGGCATAACACACGCTAAAAGTGTAAAGGTCGTTGTCGAGCAGGCTGGTGATGTATTGTTTCATGTTTTAAAAACTAGATTTTACTGATGATGCTTCTGATTTCATCTGAGATATATTTCACAGAATTGGTCGTGTTTTCCAACACTTGTACCAGGTCTTTGCGAATCATGATCTCGGTGAGGCTGTGGTTTTGGGTAAACAGTTTGCTGATGTAGTTGCCGTAGAGATCGTCGTTTTCGTTTTCGATGGCCTTGATTTCATGGCACAGGCGGCTGATCTCCTTCCGCTTTTCCGGGTCGTCTGTGAACGCCAGGTTGTGAATGATGGTGTTCAAACTGTCGGCGGCAAACATGATGTTGTCAGCCATAGTGGTGAGGTCTTCGTCGATGTCGGTAAAGCGACGGGTCAGGATGATGTTGGCCGAGTCGTCGATCCGGTCGAGGAAAGTGTCCATCATCTCGGCCAGTTCGTGGACGTCTTCACGCTCGAAAGGCGTCAGTACGGTGCTGAACAGTTGCGTGTAGAAAACGCGTAGCACGGTATCGCCTTCGGTTTCGCATTCTTTGATCTCTTTCTTCAGGCTCTCAAGCTGATGGAGGTCGGTTTCGGCAACCATCTTTCGCAAGAGCTTCGAGGCTTTGCTGATATAATCCGCCTGCTGGATGTAGAGTGGGTAGAACTTGTTCTCCTTGGGGACGAAAAACTGGAAGAAACTGTTGAGACTCATGGCATTCAGTGGGGTAGGAGGTTGAACAACATGTTGAGCACGCCACTGATGACCAGCGGTACTGGGATGGTGAGGATCCACGAGAGCACGATACGTTTGGCGGTGACCCATTTCACCGATTTCACACCGTCGGTGAGGCCTACGCCAATGACACCGCCCGTGATGGTGTGGGTGGTACTTACGGGAATGCCCATGAACGAAGTGGCAATCAAGGTGGTGGCACCGGCAAACTCAGCGGAGAAACCGCGGATCGGGGTGATTTTCGACAGGCCGCCACCCATGGTCTTGATGACGTTTTTTCCGCCAATCAAGATGCCTAACGACATGATGACGTAGCAGATCACGGCAAGCGTGTCGGGGATATGGAAACTTTGGCTGCTGTCGTAGAAGTTGCTGATAAATTCCTTCATGGCTGGACTGACCCCTTGCGTGGTGAACACGCTGGCCATCAGCACGGCGATGATACCCATGGTTTTGGGTGCGTCGTTTGATCCGTGACCGATGCAGAAGGCCGCCGTGGAGAAATGCTGCAACACCTTAAAGATCTTGTCAACCCGCTTGCGGGGACTGTTCTTGAAGATTTTCAGAAAGAGGCATTCGAGGAAGAAACCCAAGAACAGGCCGATCAAGGGTGAAAGCACGATAAAGGCGAGGGTGAGCAGGATGGGCTTCAAATGAAGCACGCTGCTGCCGTTGACAAACCATGCCGCACCGATAATGCCGCCAATCAAGGCGTGCGAGGTGGAGATGGGCATACCGTTGCGCGTGCAGATGGCCACCCAGATGGCCGCGCCAACTAAGGCAGAAAGCACCAGATAGGGGTTGATGACGCTTTGTTCCGCAAAGTTGGCCATGGTGTTACCTACAGCGAACTGTTGGTTCAGGATAAGCCTGATGAAGATGAAAGCGGTGAACTCCCAGAACGAAGCCCATACAATGGCTTGCAAAGGGGTCATCACCTTGGTGGCGATGATGGTCGATATCGAGTTGGCCGCGTCGTTCATGCCATTGAGGAAGGTGAACAAGAGGGCCAGAACAATCGAAAGGATGATGGCTATGGTCAGGAGATTCATCACGATTCTTTTATGATCAAACTTTTCACGGTGGTAGTCACGTCCTTGGCACGGTCGGTGGTGTCCTCGATCACTTGGGCGATTTCCTTAAGCTTAAGCAACTCAATCTCATCTTTTTCGTTGGCGAAAAGGTAGGAGATGTAGTCGCCATAGATGTCATCGACGGCATGTTCGATGAGGGTCACCTTCTGGCAGAGGTCACCAATCTGTTGGTGGTTTTTGCCGAGGTCGTCGAGCAGGTTGAAAACTTCAATCATGATGCTGGCGTCCTCGTGGATGTTTTCGATGATTTCCTTAATCTGCTTGTCGATCTTCTTGGGATTGTACATCAAGATGGTCTTGGCCGAGTGGTTGATGAAATCCAAGAACTTGTCGAGGTCCATGGCCAGGGCATTCATGTCCTCACGGTCGAAAGGCGTGACAAAAGCACCGTTGAGTTCAAAATAGAATTCACGCAACAATTCGTCGCCGGTGGTTTCCTGTTTCTTGATCATGCGGGTCAGCAATTTGCGTTCCTCGGGATCATCGCTCTTGACGAGTTCCATGAGGTATTTTGCGGCAACAAGCGCAGTCTCAGCCTGTTTGATATAGGTAGGGAAGAAGTGCTTCTCGCGCTTGTCTTTGGTAAATAAGTTGTTTAGGGCCATTTTTCTAATGGATTAGCGTTACAAAGATAAGAAAACTTTCAACTGCCAGTTTTTAACTACCAACTTTTTTACTGGCCACTCCACAAAGGTGGAACAGCACCCTTGCTCCGACATTGCCGTCCCAGTCGCCACCATCGGGGGCGGGGGAGACCTCGCAGAGGTCGAAGCCGATGATGGTTTTGCCCGATTCACGGATGCGGTTCAGCAGGTACATCAATTCCTCATACTCCAGACCGCCGGGAACGGGTGTGCCGGTGTTGGGACAGAGTTTCGGATCCAAGGCATCGATATCGATGGAAAGGTAGACCTTGTCGGGAAGGAAGTCAACCATCTCGTCTACGATCGATTTCCAGGTAGCCCCTTCGTACAGGCGTCGACGGCAGTCGCGGTCGAAGAATACCTTGATGCGGTCGGGCTGGCTGAAAGCCAAGGCCTTCTCCTGATGGCAGTAGTCTCGAATACCCACTTGCACCAGTTTCTTCACGTTGTCGAACTTCAACGTATTAAAGAAAATGGAAGCGTGGGAGTACTTGAAGCCTTCAAAGGCGTCGCGCAGGTCGCAGTGGGCGTCGGCATGAAGGATGCCGTATTCCACACCTTCTTTATTAAGGTATTGGTGATAGGCGAGGGGACAGCTGTGGTCGCCGCCCAGCAGACCCACTACCTTGCCTTGGTTTCGCCAATAGGCGATCCGCTCATGCAGCCAGGCGTTTTTCTTTTCGGTGGCAGCTTCAATGCGGGCATACAAGGCTGCGTATTTTTCAGGTTCGTCATCTAGGGTGCCTTCGTATAGCGCTTCGATAATTTCCTCACTTAAAGGGGCCAACTCATCGTGCAAGGCTCGCAACTCCGCTGGGAATTCGTCCATCCAGATGCCTTTTTGCCACAAATCGGGATAGTCGTGGTGGCAGAGGTCCACTTGGAGGGAGGCCTCCATTACGGTGGCAGGGCCGTCGACGGTGCCACGGTTGTAACTTGTAGTCAGTTCCCATTCCACAGGAATGATAATGATTTGCGCTTCTTCGGAAGTACAAGGCAGTCCATAGATGCCGGAGTCGGCAACTGCCGCCGCATTGGGGTCAAAAGTGTTTTCCATTGGTCTTCGAATCTTTCTGCAAAGATACAAAAACTCAACATTCGTTCAATTCCATCCACAATTTTCTGAAACCCTAAGTAGTTGTGCACAAAAAAGTGTGCATGTGTAATAATGTGCATCCTTTTGCACAACTTTGCACAGTTCATGAAAAGATCCACTTGTTTTTAATTCATTGATTATTAGTTAAATATATTTTTAAATCAATTTTGGCATAGAATTAGCCCTAAGGCGAGCAAAATTTTGGTATGAAGAAGTTTCACATTTTATCGGGTATGCTGTTTTTGGCGGTGGCTTTCACCTCATGCGGTGTGAGCACCTCCAAATATGAGGCTTTGCAGGCGGAACGCGATTCGCTTGCCGTGGTGGCCGCCAATGTTACTACCGATTTTGAATCGTCTTTGCAGACCATCAACGAAATTGAGACGGCATTACAGACCATCCGTGAGGCTGAGAACATCATCATGCTTGAGAACCAGGAAGGCAACACCAACTATGCTCAAGCCCAGATAGAGGCCATTGACCGGACCATCCAACAGAACAAGGCTAAAATTGCTGAACTTGAGAAACAGTTGGCCGATGCGGGTTCCAAATCGAAACAGTTGAATGCCACTATCAATCGTCTGAAAAACGAACTCAATGAGAAAGACACCTATATCAATAATCTTCGTGGCGAACTCGAAGCAAGCAAGGTTCAGGTGGCTAGTCTCACCGAGCAGGTCAACGACCTTAACCAGAATGTCGATAGCCTGAATGCCAATATCGAGAATTTGAGCGCACACAACGCCGAACAACAGGCTACCATCCTTCAACAGGACGTCGCCATCAATACGGTGTATTATATGGTGGCTCCGATGGAAACCCTCAGTGAGTATGGTTTGGTGACCAATGACGGCATTTTCTCGAAGAAGGCATCCAATGAGATCGACAAAAAGTTGTTGATTGCCGCCGATAAGCGCGAATTGCGCCATCTTGCACTGAATACCCGTAAAGCAACAATATTGACAAATCATCCCGAAAGCAGTTACCAATTAACCAAGGGCGAAGACAAAATG
>JAEEGL015996813.1_pt1 | contig 11487 bp, 14 predicted proteins | sample 9134231 | NCBI WGS metagenome assembly JAEEGL01 (sample SAMN16246548, study PRJNA631951) | gut metagenome | biome: gut microbiome; feature: rumen; material: fiber-attached | host: Bos | place: Iran: Karaj | collected 2018-10
CATCTTTCACGATTGCATCCAGTTGCTCCCGCTGGGCATCATCCAGTTTGTTGATAAAACCCCTTGTGAATTTCTGCGCATTCACATAGTCGCTTGTACAAACCATGCGGTTGTATTGGTTTGACATATCCAACAACTCTTTGAGATTTCCATCGAATACGTTCATGACAAAGTCGCTGAATTCCTGATTGCCATATTGGAAGAAGCGCCTGATGGTATGGACATGATTTTGACTCACCTTGGTTCTGAGTTTGTTCATAAACTCTTCCCACTTGTTTTTCATATAGTCAAAATCAGGGGTCTTGCGTTTCAAGAAAGTCTCTGTCATATAGCGGTAATCACCGAATTTCTCCGGCATCACCCTGGCCACGACATCGGAATGTGCTATGACGTTATAGAGTTGGGGGTCGATGGAATCATCCTCAACCGGCTGTACTTCTGAAGAATCAAAAGGAAGCAGGACAATCTCATAGGACTTGCTTCTCTCCTGCAACTCCTTGAACAATTCCAGATATGGTTTTGTCTTTTCGTTGATGAAAACAAAAATCTGATATGGATTCAGATTCAACGCATATTTCTCTTCCGTACACTCGAATATTGCTGCCATAACACAAAGTTTTTAATCTCATGCAAAAGTACGAAAAAAAACTTGTCTTTCCAAATCCATTTTCACTCATGATTGAATCAACTCATCCATTCATCCATTTTGTCCATTCCATCCATTTTGTCCAATCTGTTACAATCAACTGCGGCAACCACCATTTTTATGCAGTTACCGCAGCTGTGTCCTCATTTCCCTTTTTGTCTTCTTCCTTTCCTTTACCTTCCTTCAGTCATCATGGATTTGTTCCCAAATCAGCATAGCGTTTTCCCTGTTTGTCAGTATAGGCAGTATGGAGCATTGGGATGAAAGCCATTTGGGGGCATTTGTCTCAGTATATTCAAAAATGCCATCATCTATTCCTCTTGCCATGACTTCAAGGATTCTTCCATCATCTATGGAGCAACAGATATCCCATCCGTCACATTTCACATGAAAATGAGGAGGGTTGTGGTCATTGCTCCATATCTGCAACACCCAATTTTCAAAAGGAAAAATTTCACTTCCTGATTCTTTCATGTTGATTCTTGCCTTCTCAATGAGCGGCTCATTTTGTGGGATATCCATATACCTGGGACTTGTTTAATTGGGTTTCTCCTTTCTGATTCAGTCGTCATAGAATCCCTCTATCACGGCCTGTCTCCATAGATGTGGTGACATCCCAACACCGTTGATGGTGTGGTTTAAGATGCTTTCTTCATTTTCTTTTCCATTCCATTTCCTTTTTGCCACTTCTATCATGTGTTTGATATTGTCAGAAAACAGACTGTCGGCTCTCTCTATTTCGCCAAATGGGATTCTGTATTGGAAATGTTTCCCTGTTACAACCAGGTTGTCGGAAGCATCATTTATCATTGGCATTTCCTCTCCATTCCCTTTCTCTTTCATTACATATCCGTTACTCCTTTTATGATATGGGATTCCGATATTTTCTTTCTCCCAGAATTCACTAAGCATGGTACCGTCAACCATCATCTTTGAAAAGACAAATGCTGTTCGCTGATAATGCCCACATAACGTCTTTGCCATATCATAAGACATGTTCAACACCGCATATAGTTTTTCCTGTCTGTCAAGCATACCTATGGCAGGAACACAGGCATACCTTCCGCTTTTTATATCGCCTAATAGTGCATGGCGTCTTGTTTTGCCATATTCTTTTCGTTGTATCGTATCTATTGGCCCAGCTGTCAGTACGGCTATCGTCTTGATGCAAAGAAGGCCTTGCATCCTGTCTTGTAAAGAGTTGCAGCTGTTCATATTGTTTCAGTTTCATTGTTCAGGATCGTGTCGTAGATTCTGTTGATGCATCCGAACCAGCGCATCCACTGGCGGCTGTTGGGGTTGAGTTTCCCGTTTCGGGTCATGTAGATTCGCTTGTTCACCTCTATCATCAGAGACTTGTAGGTGAAACCCGTCTCAGGGGAGAGCGAGTTGGAATACGGTTCATTGACGGACACCTTGTAGTTGCTTTTCTCGAAATGTTGCTTGACTAGACTGACCATTTGTTCATCATAGGTTTCGTCGCTGTTATGGCCAATGCAGATATCACAATCATAGAGGTCAGAAGGGAAAGAGTGGCAGTCAATCAGCAGGCTGTCGGGTGTCAGCAGGCTTCTTACTGTGTTCAGATGCTGCTTCCTCTGATTATACAAGAATTCTGACTCCATTGTCATGAGCATTCCCCTGTCATAGCCACCGAAGTGTTGGTATAGAATTCCCTGCCCTTGGGCCTCCATGGGGTCGTTGTCGAGCCGTTCCGCATCACATACGAACCGGGAGTATGGGAAGATGACGCTGGCCACCTTCTCATTGGTGGTTGCGAAGAGCATGTCCGTGTACCAGTCCGTCCACCTGTTCACGCACTCATTGATGAAATGAGGGTTTCGCGGCCACTTGCCATAAGGGCCAAAGATGCCGTTGATACTGGCATGGGGTATGTGGAGTACTATCTTATTAATGGCTGTCATTGTTGCCCTTTTCAGCGTCAGGTCTTATATGTCTTTTGTAATAATCCTCTATCACCGTAAATTGGCTTGATATAATCATATCTATCTGCTATTGACTTCTTCTCTCATCCATTTGAGGAACATTTCATCGAATGAATCTGATATTCCCAGTAGCAAGGCTTGTTCCTGTTCAAATATGGGCGTGGTGAAGGCATAGTCAGGAATGAAGACTTCATTGTGTTCCTCATCTATATCAATCTCATATTGTTCTTTGTTGTTTAGGTTCCATAATGATACGGCATATTCGTAATTGTAGTCGAACCTTGTGCTTTTACAAGGCCCTTCCATAAAATCCGAGAGGCAATACAGTTCATCATGGGTCATCCGACCGATACTGTTATCATGTGGATAGTAGTTGACGCCATGCAAGGTGATGGCGATGTCCACACTCACGTCGAAGAGATTGCGTACATGGAAGTGTGGCACCTGGCAGCTGTCATCCGTCCTGATATACACCTCCCATCGGGATGTATTGTTGACGGAAAAGAACCCCACGCGAGCCACGTCTGTCTCCTCACGGACATACTCCTTTGGTGCTACCTCAAATGTCGTATCAATGTCGCACCCTGTGCTCGTTATTGCTCTCAGCAGTTCTGCCATAGAGGAAAAATCCGTCACCTCGTATGTCGCCAGCCCATATTTGATACCAGGCAGGTGTTGAAGCCGTATCCTATTGTTGTTGAAGATACGCCACACCTCACTTTGAAATATGGAGAATACCCCCTTGTCCTTCAAAATGTCATTCTCGCAGCTGCTGACAATAAAGGAGAGTGTCATTGAGCACACCTCTCTGTCTTTCTCTTTATAGGCAAAGCGAGGGAACACGATAGCATTCTCATCACTGGTTTCCTTTCTGAATAACCGAGACAACCTGAACGCCACCTCCTCTTTGAGGTAAGCGTCGATGGGGTTGGTATATCTCCCTTGTTCCGAACTGTCGTAGTAGGGATTCGGCTTACTGATGATCTTTTTCGCCAGTTTTATCATTTCGCTCTCTGATTTTATTCACTTCGCTCTCTATTTGACAGAACAAGAGGTTTTCATTGGGGAACACCCTGTTGATTTCCTCGGATTTGAACTTTTCTAGGTCCTCTTCTGCCTCATTTATGCGCTTAGTAATGTCATTGACCTGTCGCTCGTAGACTTGGTTAGTGTAGTCACCCCTTCGCAGCGCCATCTTGAGGTCACGTTTCTGTTGAAGGAGTTGTTCCACTTTTGAGAAGATATGCATCTCCAAGTCCTTGTATCTGTCGTAGAAGTGAAGGAGTTTCTCCTCCCTCAATTCTTGTCTGGCATTTGAAAGGGAATGTTCCAACATCTCGATTCGGGTATTCAGGTGATGCACACGTTCGTTAAGCACGTTGATTTCTTGCGACTGAAACTGCTCGTTGATGGCATGTGCATAGTCATGGTCACCCTCCTCCTCGTGGTCGAGGATGTCGAGCACCTGTTGGAGCGAATATGCCTGGTATTTCTGCTTGGCGGACTTATAGATATTGTTGATGTGTATGAAAGAATTCCTGCAGTCTTTGAAGGGATGTAGTTCCACGTTCTTGGTTGTTCCATCCTCATGCACCACGTCGCAGATATTGTGGCCGCTCAAGCTGCTTCCCGACAACTTGTATAACAATCCGCGCCTTCCTTTCTTGTCCGTGAACATCGCCCCAGCGCATGTCTCCCACCACTGTAGATAGATGCCTAGCGTAGGGTTCTCAAACCCTGATGACCCGGAAATGGACATTCCGCTTGTGATGGGCACCGGGCAAAGGAACATTCTGCTGTCCGTCAGGATACGTTCCTTGTGGGCCAGAAAAAAGAAGGCGTTTTTGATGAATCTCTCCTTGTCCTCCTCTTTCCTTTCCTTATCGGTGTATGGTGGTTGTTCATTTCCTGTCCGTGGGTAACAGTCCACCACCCTGCCGTCGAGCAGGATGATTTTCCCGTCTGGGAACCTTTCTTCCGTTATCTTTGTCATATCCATTCTATTTTCCATTTCCTTCCTGTTTTTTGTTTCCATCCATTTTGTCCATATACTGTTGATATACCTTCTGCAGGCGGTTTCGCATTCTTGTAGATACCGGTATCGAGGGGCGTAATGTAGCTATGGTCGGTGAATGGTCTATTCCTTCGCATGCCAACGACAGCACTTCATATTCATCCTCCCTGGAACCAAATTCAATACTGAGCGCATGGTCGCATAAGTCAAATCCGCTATGAGTGGCACGATAGTGTTGTAGTTTTTCGGACATTTCACTGATCGTTGGAGGGCATTTCACAACAATGGCAAGATCCACTCTGTTACTACTCCAATAGAAATTTCCCGGGTATCCCAAAACCTCCACGATGTCACCAGGCTTGAACTTGATTTCCTCGGGTTTCCTGCCCTCAAACATGCACAAGCGTCCCCAATAGTTGTATTCCTCAGGCGAAAAACAATTGTCTGGGATGATGTTGCAGTAATCTCTCTTTCCCCACAACGTGCCATCTGGACTATAGACACATTCTGACAGACTTATTCCGTAATAATCGAGGTTAGTATCTATTCTTAGGGGTATCTCCGTGATGACATAAGCATAAGTTCCATAATAAGATGAAGGTTTATTGTCTATATTGATGCGACGGTAAAAACGGCCCTTGTGAGCCACCCATTCTTCTGTCTCCTTCAATGTGGGAAGAAAAGCGGTATTCGCTGTCCTCAGTCGGAAACTGGGGTAATAAATCTTTTTAGGTGAATAATAATGATATTCATAGGTGGTCACCCTGAATATCGAAGCCGGTTTGTTGGTACTGTTTTCATCAAAGGGCACTCTGTTCATCACTATATCCATATCCTTTTAGGGTTATAGATCAATTACGAATTCTCCTCCTTAAATATCGAACATTTCGTAATATTCTGGGTTCACAGCCCTGAAGTCAGCCACAAGTTGTTTAGCTGTTATAGGGTTACGGTCTATCCAATTTAGAATTTGGCTTACATAAGTTGGACTTATTTCCGTCAGATTCTCGTAATTCTGATAGGTTGTCTTTCCGAATTCGAACATGACAAAGTCTGTTGAAGTCAGCAATTCCTCAATCAGTTTCTTTTGGAAAGAGTACTCTTTTTTACAGATGGTGTGATCGGCGTACTGTGTCTCCAGCTCTGAGAGAGTTTTACGCAGCTCAGCATTCCTACGTGTCAGCTTGTGATGGTAAGACTGATATGCATGTGACATCTTTCGGTAATCTTCGATATGCTCCATAATTATGAGCAAGTCGATGAATAGTGCTTGTAGCTCCTCTTCAGCACGGTTTTCAATGGTCTTCTCCAACAGCCATGGACGGAAAGGAAACCTGCTAATGTAAGATGTTACTCCCTTCATAGGAGATGTCATCTCAACCTGCATCATATCACCTACCCATCTACAGATTCCTGTCAGTTGTACACCTTCGAAATCACTCTCTATACTGAAAGACTTGATAGTTCTGTCCATTGTTTGGTTGTTATAATATTTTAATGATTGTTCAAGAAGAGCTTGGCCAAGGAGTCAGCGATGTCTGTTTCCTCCCATGGAAAATATCGGAAAGACTCCTCAATCCGGTCATCGGGATGACCAAAATGGCCCGATAGGGATACTTCATGGAAACGAGGCTCCAACCCATCAAACCTTTCTATGATGCTTTTTGGTGAAAGGTCGATGTTCTCTCTAATCCATTGAGTGAGGTCTTCAGCGAGGTTGGGGTTGCTGTTGGAACGCTTCTCAGAGTCCTTGTCGAAGTTGTCGAGTTCGATGTTGATGGCACAAGGCTGTGGTTGGCCAATGATGTACGCCAGTTCTACCTTTGCAGTATCAGCCAGGTCAGCAGCCACAATGTTCTTCGCAAGGTATCGGCACATGTATGCTCCACTACGATCCACCTTGCTCATGTCCTTTCCCGAGAGGCCACCCCCACCGACAGGAGCATAGCCACCATATTGATCCACTACTATTTTGCGGTTAGTCATACCACAGTCAGAGATACTGCCGCCTATGTGCCATTCACCAGCTGGGTTGATGGTGATTTCAGGTTGGTCCTCGATGATGTGTTTTAGGAAGATATCGTCACTGATATGAATCTTGTTAGTCATGATATAATCATATATAGCAGATCTGCACTCTTCAAGGGAGCATTGGTGCATTGTGCTCACAAGGATGGAGTCAACGTGAGCCATTCCCTTTTCTTTATACGTTACCACCACTTGTGACTTGATATCTGGCCCTAAGTCAAGCATGCAGTTGTCATTACATTCACATAGTTTCCTTGCAAGATACACGCCCAACGGCATCAAGTCTTCTGTCTCATTGGAAGCGAAACCCACGCAGAAGCCTTGATCACCCGCTCCGATAATGCCGCTCTCCTGATCCACACTACGGCTGATTTCGGGAGATTGTTTGCCGATGAGGTTGATGACCTTGATATCATCTCCAGACAAATTATGGTCATCAGGATACCAAATATTATCTATCGCCTCTCTAACTATTCGCTCATAATCTATCTGACCTTCACTCTTCACCTCACCGCCCAATACGACGATGTTGTCCTTAATCATCACCTCGATGCCAGCCCGTGTGTTGGGGTCTTTTCTAAGGAATTCGTCGAGGAGCGCATCGCTGATTTGGTCAGCCACCTTGTCTGGATGGCCGATGCCTACGTATTCACTGATTACAGTTCGATTCATTGTTATCTATTTATAGTGGTATATATTATGTTCGTTTTGTTGTCAGAAAATCCAAGAAAGGAAGTAGCCCAACTTGGGTGCTGATGGTGACCGTTTGAACTTCGACGTGTCTATCTTTACGGTCACGTTCAGTCCGTATTTGCTGTTCAGTTCCTCTGCCATCTTTTGAAATTCCTCGCCATGTGTGAGGTAATTGTCGATATGCTTGTAGGCGAGATAGTAGTGTATCATCTCATGGACGATGACATCGCGCAGCTTATCTTCCTCCCAGTCGAAATAGCATGATATCTCCAAGAGTTGCCCCTTTAACCTCCGTCTTCCAATGATCTTACGGCAGGAGAACTGGCCGCAGAGGCGGTACGACTTCAGCAGTTGTACTAGCGGCATGGGAAGCTCTTTGTTGAAGTAAAGGCGGTTATATTCCCTGAATTTCTGCCAAATCATCTCTATTGTTATCTCCATCGTTCGTTGTTGAAATGGTTAAAAAGTGAGTTTACGTCCTAGGATGTGGATGTTGGCGTTGCGCAGCAGCTCGTAGTCAATCTTCGGTTCCGTGCCATCGGCGATGCAGTCACGGCAAATCATGAGGATTTTGCCGATGTTGTTCTGTCCTCGCCACTCACCGACGTTGTTGATTTTGTTGGTCTCGAGGTTGATGAGCGTGTCCATTTCACTTTGGCTCAGACCTTGGTGACGGTTGATAAGTTCCTTTTCGAGGTTCACTCGCTTGTTGTGCAACTCTTGGTTCTTGCACCCCCATATCGCTGCACTCTCCCATTTGTCCGTGGTAGTGTTTTCCACCAGTGTCACGTCCTTAGGAATGCTCAGCAGCAGTTCTCGGAAGTCTTGGTTTCTCTTGCATTTCTGCCATACGCAGAAGAGCATCCATTGAAGGCGGAATGTGGGGAAGTCCTCCCTCACCTCATTGCGGAAGCGAGACTTTACAAACCTCTTGGCCGCATATCCACTTTTGGAGTCGAGCAGTTCTTGTTGTATGACTCGATGTTTGATAGTGTAGTCGGAGAACTCGCCGCAGAGATACAGTCGTTCGCTGTCTGCCCATGTTGTTCCATTGAACTCGAAGGGGAAGCCACCAGCCATATTGCTCAGCCGAAGGTTGATGCCGTTGACGATATCCTTCACTCTCTTGAAAGACCAAACGTTTGGGTTAGCGGTATAGACTTCTTCTTGACCTAAGATGATGTTGTGCATATGTGATTAGGGGGTGTGACAATTAAAAACTGATTTGCTTTTCATCAGCGAAATTACTGTAAAAGAAAGGATTGGAGTCTATTTTTATAGGTATAAGAAAGGGACAGAAGGGGAAAGGGAGGAATGTCCTCCCCTACCCTTTGTCGTGGTTCAGCTATGGGAGAAGTTGTTTGCCGCCTTCTGTGAGCGTAGTTGCTTGATGCGCTCTGCGGTCTTGTTTCTGTAAACGAACAATTCCTCAAATGGCGGCAACTGTTCCATGATTTCCTCGAAGGAGACACGGCTATTGGCTGCGTCCTCGAAGATGATGCGGTCGTTGGGGATGCGTATCCATTTGAGGTTCAGTCGTTTATTCCCGATGGTTCGTTTCTCGTCCTCGAAACCACACCAATAGCGCAACACATTGTCGAGAACCTTGCTATCCTCCACCGCAGTCTTCGCGTGTGTGCGGAATGTCGAAACCTTATGTTTGTCCTCCGCACATTTTGCCACCCACTGCGCACCACCAGAGCGATAGAGCTTGTCGTAGAGCGCCTTGATGGCTTCGGCAGCTCTTTCGTTGTCGAAGTATTTGTTGGTCAGTCCACCCACCACCTTCTGACACATGAGCGTGAGCACATAGAGCATTTTTGCCCCACGGTGCGGCATGTCGAGTTCAATCTCCTCACCGTCGTCCTTGCAGATGATGATGTTATAGTCACCCTCCTTCGTCGTGAAGTTGGGGTTCTCCGACGGTCTCACCACGATGGAGAAGTTGGGTGAGGCAAAATCCTTGACGATGTCCTTGCCGACCTTCTTCTCGAGGAAGATGAGGATGAGCATAGGGTTGATGTCCATGTCGATGGTGATTTTGTGTCCATTGTTCTCAATTGTCATATAAAATAATGTATTAAAGAAAGTAAATTGGAAATTTGGGATTCTCCGAATGGAGAGCGAGAGATACCGTCATGAAGACCGCAGTCTTCCTGAACCGTTGTGTGTTTATACTTCGAAAAAGGTGGTAGATTCCCCTCAGGAAACCGAAGAGTCGCGTAGTGTTGTCGTCAGACAACCGGCGTGAAGGTCATGTGCAAGGATTTTTTCTATCCCCACACCTGTCAAAAGCAAAATGTAAAATAATAATCTCATAATCATTTTTAATTAATCAGTTTTGGAAAACTGTTAATTCGTATCATTTTCCCACCGTGGCGATTATGCGCTCGGTTGGAGCAGCTCAAGGCTGTCTCTTGATACAATCAAATTTCCAAAGATTTCCCAGGTCTTTGGTGTCCCCCAGACACCTCCCCCTGAAATTGCGATTGCGAAGGTAGGTAAAATATTTGAGAATAAAGAATTTTCAGTCTTAATAATTGTTAACGAAGTGAAGATTTTTCGTTTCATCCCACCATTCTCGTCTAAGTTGACCATTCAGCTGGGTTCAGATATTCCGTAAACCTCAGTGCATTGTCTGGAAGAGAATAGGTCAGATGGCCATCACGCAGTTCCATCAACAAGCGACCCAAAAGGTTCGGTCCAACGTAGTTGTCGTCGATTCGTTTCACGCCCCACGTGTCTGCTGTCTTCTTCGGGAAGGAAGACTGGTCCTCAACGATGAACAAACCCTTCGTCTGCGAGAGGGAAAGACGGAACTCCTCATTCTGTTCATACTTCTTCGAGAGGCAGAACTTCATGGCATCAACGATGATGCTCCCCCAATCACTCCGTCGATACGTCTTCTCCCAATGCTTGGCCGTGTATTTAGGGTTGGTCGCTTTATACACGGCCTTGACCGGTTCTTCGTCCGTGAACTTCATCAGCTGAAACAGTTGCTCGCTGTTCTTGAACACCACCTTATTAATAATAATACGCGCATGCGCGAAGTTGCCCAAGATGCCCCATTCGTCAGTCACCTTGCGGATGCACACACATTGCTCCGCAGGGTATGTCTCGATGGAGTAATACTCAGGATAGTATTGCTGTATGAATGGCGCGATGCTGTAGAAGTTCATCTCCTCTCAGATTTTGACGGCAGTCTGACTGCCCTCTATCAGTTGTTTCTTGTTGTCGAGTTGAACTTGATCAACGCTGACGATTCTAACGTTGTTGTCATCAAGGATGGCTCTGTTCGTACCCAAAGAAGGATTCTTCCAGTTGTATGGCCACTGGATGAAATCCACCCCAATGGAAATCAGGAAAGCAGAAGCCGCCTTCTCACCCTCCAAGTCCACATTTCCCGTGAGTTTTTTGGCGAGGAACTTTCGGAAGTCCTTTCCGTCCTTGGTGAATTTCTCAGGAACCGACTCTCCCAGTTTCTCCTCTGTCCGTTTGAGGATGTTCGGATGGACAGGTTCCTTGAAAGCGATGTAGTTGTCCTCACGAATGTCAGGAACCTCCACGGTATAGACAAAGTACTGCGTTGCAGCGGGATTGACACCCGCATAGTGTGCCGCCGAGCGGTAATGTGAGGTGACATACACCCCATAGCCGAACTTAACCTTACCATCCCCTTCCAAGGCATGGGAAAGGTCGAATTTGGGAAATAGAACGGACGAGCCGTGATAGAAAGTCTGCATAATATGCTTAGTTAAATGTTTCTATTTGAAGAATCGGGCATCCCCTTCCCCATCTGTTAGGCTCTCGACTGCCCGTGTGCAATAGGAAGGGAACTGCCCATTAAATGTTTAGGAAAGGGGCACTCCCTCCCCACTGGTAGGCCCTCGACTGCCCGGAACAACAAGAGGGAGATGCCCATTTTTTACATATTTCAATATATAGGTGGTATTATCACCTATTAGTAAACCTATTTCTTGAATTCAACCACAAAATTACTAAAAATCGTGGGCATAACCAAATGTGCTTGTTCACTTTTTCCTCTTTTATATAAACCCGATTCGGGATGTGTTCTTTTTGAGTATGGTTTCCTCTTGGCAGAAACGTTGTATCTTATCTGCGTCCACTGAGGACTCGCCATAGAGGATGGACTCCACGTC
>JAEEGL012538208.1_pt1 | contig 11486 bp, 15 predicted proteins | sample 9134231 | NCBI WGS metagenome assembly JAEEGL01 (sample SAMN16246548, study PRJNA631951) | gut metagenome | biome: gut microbiome; feature: rumen; material: fiber-attached | host: Bos | place: Iran: Karaj | collected 2018-10
AAAATTATCAACTATATTAAGATATCCTGAGATTGTGATACTACAAAAAGTATCTTTATTAAATTTTATAGAAAGAATAGAAGCTATATTATCTTTTAAAATATTATTTGATTTAATATTTATATTAGCTCTTGGAATTTTTTATATAAAAACTGGTATTATGGATACTTTTAAATTTAAAGGGTTTAAAAAGAAATATGTTTTTGATTTAATTATAGGAATAATTATTTTAATTAGTAGTATTAGTCTTAAAATTGATAATATTTATATATTAATAATTGCTTTAAGTGTGATTTTCTTTATACATATTTTATTAATGATATTTATAAAGGATAAAGTCACTCATCTAAATCAATAGAACTTTCTATATGTTTAAATATATATTTAATAATTACTGACATAGTATTATCTATTTTATTGGATAAGTTATTGCCTAATCTTGATACCTTGTTGTCATAATTCTTTATATCTTTTTTTACATAATTATTGACATCTATATTCTTACCTTCTTTTACATCTTGTTCAAACTTTAATATAGCTTCATTAGTAAGAGTTGTTTTTTTATTTAATTCGTATTCATAGTAACCACTACTACTTGTAAAAATCATTACTAAGAATACTATTACTAAAGTAAAACAAAAGCCTTTAAATAAAGTTTTAGTCATTTTGCTCTCCTATATATTTAGAAATAACTTTTGAAAGTATTTCGATAGTATTTACTGCCTCTTCTATGGTATTTTCATTACCTCCGAGTTCTACTAAGATAGTATTAGGATTAAAATCTTGATTATAAATACCATTTACATATTTACCCTTTTTTTTATATATACCTTTACTAATACCCGGTAGTTCTTTATTTAAATAATTATGTAATGTTTCTGACATTTCTAAATTCTTTTCATAGTTTTTGTTTTCTAGGCCTATGACAAATAATATTTTGGCATATTTTTTATTATTGACTTCTAATGTAGTTAGTTTTCTACTGATAGAATCTCTATGTAGGTCGATAAAATATTTTAATGTTGGTTCATCTTTTATAGCTTGTTCTAACATTAATCTAGTAACTTTATAACTACTGGCATAATTCCAACTATTAATACGGAGTATTTCTGATACGTTATTTTCTTCTACAATAGAAGGTATCTTAAGTTTATTAAGGCGTTCTTTTAGAACATAACTAGCCATCATAACATTAGGTGTAATATTGTAGTTAGCTGTATTACTAGATCTATAATCTTCTCGTTGATGAGTATTATAAATATATACAATTGGATCTTTAATTACTTCATCTGGATTAGGATTATTAATATAATTACTTGTTTTTTCTACTTTTTCTTCTTCATCATTATCAGATAATCCTTCACTTTCTTTTAATAAATATGCATAATTACTATTAATAATACTAACTGGATCAAATAAATTAATATTGGCAATATATTTTATAAAGCCAGTAGTCTTATTAGAATGTTTAGTTTTAATATTAGAAGAATCATCTATTAATTGTTTCAAAAATATATCATTATCTGAACCAATATTTATTTTATCTAAATATTTAATAGTATGTATAAAACTAAGAATGAATATTATCAATAACAAAGTTATCCTTATCTTTGTCCTTAATTTCATTCTTTTTTTTATCCTCTTACCCATATGATCACCACTAGTATGAGTATAATTAATTAATGCTATATATTTTGTCGTATAAAGTATTATTACAATAAAAAAAGATATGTATTGCACATATCGGTTAATATTGTCTTTTATATTTAGTATTAAAAAGATTCTTATATATATTGTTAATAGCAATATGAGTATTGCATATCATCTTCTATACTACAGCCTTTATACGAGCTATCAGTTGCGTGAACATTTCCCCACTCACTTATAAGAAAGGAAGCAAAGCCACTACCATAGCAAGAATATGCATAATCTTCTCCCATTTCATCTGCTTCACATGAACCACCATTTACTTCAAACCAATTTTTTAATCCTTTTAAGATTAATAAATTTTTTTGGCATCCCCCCCAGACATACCCTGTAGACAATGCTCTGTATTATTTGCGATGAAGCATACATATCTTCCTGTGATTTCATTATTGTCTTCGGGGGAAAATGTATATTTTAAATAGCTGGAATGATTTTGGGCAAGTTCAGTTCCATCTTGATATAATTGTCTATTTTCGGCATGGACTATATTTTCTAAATCTGTATATGTAAGAGCATCCCCTGTTTCTTCATTGCTTACTCTGAACTCTGTAGTATGATATGCATATACAGCCGGTACAACCGGTTCAGTAGTTTCTCCTCCACCAGAGTAATTATTTAAATCTTGCTCGTAATTAATAGTTACTGTTATGTCATATGTAATTGAATCTCCTGGTTGAGTGAATCCTACACTAAAATTTGCGGTTGTTGCCGTATATGATGGATCTACTTTATTTACTGCGTCTCCTACTACATCTTTCGATTGTATATTAGTTATTTCTAATCTCCATGTTGAATCTATTGATGCAGTTCCATTAATTGTTAACTCTTGGGCTAGTAATGCATATCCTACTGCCATTGCTACTACTAATATACTTAGTACTGTTATAATTGTTTTTTTTGTGGTTCTTCATATATATTCTCCTTCTATTTTTGTTTATAATGCTATTATACTCCGACGATTAGTAAAAACACATAAAAAGTACAAGTTAAACTTGTACTTTACAACTTTTTTTACATCTTTTGTTTTTTATATATTTGTTTACTTGATTGCCATAGTGATAGACTAATGGTATATGTCATAATAATGATGATAGGGAAAATTATTATTATGGTGTTTAAACCATATCTAAGGAAACCATACCAATCATAATCAAAGGATACTTGACCATTATCTAAATGTATTAATATATTAGTAAGATAGAATAATCCATAGATCATCATAGGGATTATACCACAAATCGTATATATGAATTTTATTTTATCAGTGGATTCAAAGAATATAAATGTTATTATACTTAATATAGGAACAATTAGATGAAAAAATAAATTACTATTTTGATAAAATGCATAATATGGATATTCAGAGTTTGGTGCCAAGAATATGGCTGTTACTATAAATGTTAATGTTACTCCTACAGTACCTATTAATTTTAATATATACATAAAATCTGGTATTTCTTTTCTTTTATTTTGTAATATTTGAATCTCAAAAATAATAAATATTAAGGAAATTATTCCTATTAAAATATTAGATTCTACAGTAAAGTATTTTAACGCCTCTAATTTAGTGGCAATTAATGGTATTTCTTTGGCCATAAATTCAAAGCCTGATAGCATAAAGATACTACCTAGTGTTACTAATACTACTATTATTATATTTATTATTAATGATATTTTTACTTTTTTCATAATATTTTGTCCCTTTTATTTTATTTTTTTAGAAGTTCTAATATTAGTTTAGGAATGATTTCATATCTTACTTTATATCTATGATCGTGTTCTTGTTCATTTCTTCCACTATATAAAGATTTTTTTAATATTATATTATCTGATATACATAGTAGTGCAGTTGCTTTTATATTTAATAATTTGCAACATTTAAATACAAGTGCTGTTTCCATTTCTATAGTTTTAGCATTCATATCAATAATTTTATCAAGATGATAAAATTGTGTAAATACTGAATCGATACTAAAATTTGGTTCTTGGTAATATTTTATATTAAATTGTTCTAGTATAGTCATTAATTTTTCTGTTAGATATTTATCTGGATATTCTTTTTTTAAAAATTCATCTTCTAAATTATCGTTTAAATATCTAGATGCGCCATCTCCACATATTGAATATTTTGGAATAACTATATCCCCTATTTTAATGTTTTCATTTAATGACCCAGCTGATCCCAAGAATATTAAATTTTTACATTTTGTAACACCAAGTGACAAAATAAAATCCATAATAGCTGGGGCACCAACTCTTTTTAGTTCTATGTATGAAAATGATATTTCTCCATTATTTAAATTAAATACTTTTTCACTTATTTGTTCTGATTTAAAATTTAATTTATCAAATATATCGTGACTCCACCACGGTGCGATAATAACGTTTTCTAATATTTTTTCATATCCTTTATTTTTAATAATATCTTCTTTGGTTGTTCCATATTTTTGATGGGCTTTTAATAGATCGTTATATTTCATTTGAATCTACCTTCTTTTCTTATTAGTTCTTCTAAGTATTCTTTTATATATCTTGGTTTATCTACTTCTATTAATTTTTTATTTATTACTGTTACTTCTTTAATATCTACTCCTAACAATAATTCAAACCATCCAGCTACTATGTGTCTATGACAAAAATCCATATTATCTTCATAACAAAGTAATATTAATCCATCTAATTTTTTGTATGTTTCTTTTGGATCTAGTTCTTTTAAGACTTTATTATAAAATTCTTCTATATAATACTTATTATTATCTATATCTGAAATTATTCCTTTATTTGCTTTCCATTTTTTAAAAAAATCTCTTTTGGGAGCAAGTTCTAAAAAAACATCTCCTTTATATCCTGCGTCTTCTCCTTTATCTTTAGAAATAGAAATCGTTTTAAAGTCACTATGTTCCATGGTTTTATAGTTACTTGTATATATCATATATTTCTCCTTTTTATTTATTATAACATAAAAAGACTATCATCTTTAATAGTCTTTTGTTTTATACTTCTTGGATCACAGTTATGATCATTGGTTTTGCTTCTGTTTCTTTGTAATAAAATTTACCTAAGCGTTCTCTTACAGCATTCTTAATTTGGGTATAATCTACTCTTTTAGCATTTGGGTCAATATTTGTTTCTATTACTTCTAAGCAAATATTTTTACTTTCGGTAAGTAGGTCTATACTTTCTTTAACGTATACAAAACCTCTAGTTAGTATTTCTGGTCCTGATAGTATTTGTTTAGTGTTTTTATCTAATGTACAGCTTACTATCACAATACCATTTTCTCCTAGCATTTCTCTATCTTTTAATACTAATTCTCCTATATCTCCTTGGCTTTTACCATCTATTAATATTTCATCAGTTGGAATGTGTTCAAAGGTTTCTTGTAGTTTTCCATCTATAAATTCTACTACATCTCCATTTTGTTTTAATAATATGTTTTCTTTTGGTACTCCTAAAGCTTCAGCAAGTTCGCCGTTCATTACTTGGTGACGATATTCTCCTTTTACTGGGAAATAATATTTAGGATTCATTAAATTAATCATTAACATTAAATCTTCACGTGATGAATGATGTAATAAGTGTTTTTTGGAATCTAATGAAATAGCATTAACATTACATTTAGCGATATCATCCATAATGAAAGCCATTCTTTTTTCCATACCTTCGTATGGTGGTTCTGTGATAAATATAGTATCTGTTTCTTTTAATTTTATATATTTATCAAATCCTTTTAGGATTCTTTCTAAATTCATAAATGGTTTTTCTTTTTCATCAGATATCAATACTACAACATCTTTATCTTCTAAATTAGTTAAATCTCCTATTTTTTTCTTATCTATCGTTAAATATTTCATATCTATTGAATCATTTATTAATTCTTGAAGATATTTTCCCATTATTACTATTTTTCTTCTTGTTTTTGATACTTCGTCAAATATTTCTTGAATTCTATATATATGGGCAGGCATAATAGTTGCGATTATTCTATTTGGGTTTTTATTTAATACTTCTTTTATAAAGCTATTTACTCTATTATTGGGACTAGTATGACCTTCTTTTTCAGCATATATTGATTCAGAAAGCAAACATAATACACCTTGTTTTCCTACATAAGCTAGTTTTCCTAGATCTGTTTTATAGTTTCCCATCATAGTTGAATCGAATACAAAATCTCCTGTATATACAATTGCGCCATCTTTAGTATATAGTACATAACATACTGAATCTGGTATCGAATGCGTTACACTTATTGGAAATACTGCAAGTTTTCCAAATGTAATTTTAGAGTGTGGTCTTATTTCTTTAATGTTTTTGGCCTTTACTTTATTAGCTTCTAAATCTCTTTTTAATATCTCAATAGTATATTTAGTAGCATATACTGGTAGTTCAGGTAAATCTCTTAATATATCCGCACATGCTCCCATATTACTATCGTGCCCGTGAGTTAAAAATAATCCCTTTACTCTTTTTATATTCTTTTTTAGATAACTATAATCTGGTAAGATATAATCTATTCCTAATGTTTTATCACTACCATATTTTAAACCCGCATCAAAAACAAAAATATTTTTGTCGACTTCGACAACATACATATTTTTTCCATTTTCATTTAGTCCACCAAGACTAAATATTTTAATTTTGCTCATTATTTCCTCCTTTCATGTAAGAAAAGCTAGCTCGTTAATTATATCAAAGATTAATGTTTTTTTCAAATATTATTTAGCAAGCTTATTTAAGGCATCTTTGGCCGCTTCTTGTTCAGCATCTTTTTTACTGTTTCCTACTCCTTTACCATATATGATATCATCTATTTTTACTTGAATCGTGAACTCTTTATTATGAGCTGGACCACTTTCATTTATAAGTTCATAATTAATAGTTCTTTTTTCTGTTTGAGCTGCTTCTTGTAGGGCTGATTTATAGTCGTTAAAAAAGATAATACTATCATTTTCTATATAAGGTACTATTATTTTTAATATTACTTTTCTAACTGTTGCGAATCCTAGGTCTAGATATATTGCTCCCATTAATGATTCAAATATATCAGCCATTATTACTTTTTTATACCTTCCTCCTGATGATTCTTCTCCGTGACCCACTTTTATATAATCACTAATTTTTAAATCTTTGGAATATTCATATAAAGCATTTTCACATACATAACTGGCACGTATTTTAGTCATATCTCCTTCTTCTACATCTAAGTTTTTATATAAATATTCACTCATGACTAATTCTAAAACAGCATCTCCCAAAAATTCTAATCGTTCATAGTCATTCTTTTTACCTTGTTCATGAGCGTATGAAGAATGTGAAAAGGCTGTCAAATACAAATTCTTATCTTTTACGTTAATTCCTAGTTTTTTAAATAGTTTTTCCATGATATCACCTATGTTGATTATATCAAAATTTAAAAATATAGTATACAATTTATTGCTTAAATCCTAAATTAATAGTAAAATATTAAGTATGGTGATAGTATGAAACACATTCTTATTTGGTTTATTAGATTATACCAAAAAACACCTTTTGGTTCTCATAAATATTGTAAGTACTATCCTACTTGTTCTGAATATGCGATTATATCGCTTAAGGAATATGGGACTATTAAAGGACTTGGTCTTTCCATAAAAAGAATATTAAGGTGTAATCCTTTTACTCATGGTGGATACGATCCTGTACCTATAAAGGAGAAGAAAAAATGAAAAAAATAATTTTATTAATAGTGAGTGTTGCCATTTGCTTTTGCGTAAGTGGGTGTTTCAAAAGAGATAATATGGAGGATATAAATATTATTACTACAGTATATCCTTTAGAATATGTAACTAGTAAGATTTATGGAGATCATGCATTAATTAGTTCAATTTATCCTGATGGTACTGATACTAGTAATTATGAATTAAAACCTAAACAATTAAATGATTTCAGTAAAAGAGATTTATTTATTTATATGGGATCTACAGATGATAGAGATATAGCAGCAACACTTGTTAATAAGAAAAATGGAATTTTAATAATAGATGGAAGTTTTGGAATGGATTTTGAAAATAATAAAGAAGAACTATGGTTGGATCCAGCTAATTTATTAATGATTGCTCAAAATATTAAAACAGGTCTTCAAGAATATATTAAAAATAATTATTTGAAACAAGAAATAGATGATAAATATAATAAATTAAAGATTGAATTAAGTGAACTTGATGCTGAATTAAAATTAACTGCTGAAAATGCTACTTATAAAACTATAGTAGTGGCAAATGATAGTTTGAAGTTTTTAGAAAAATATGGTTTTAATGTTATATCTATCGCAAGTGATAAGACATTAGAGAAAACTATGAATGATATAATTCTTAAAATTAATTCTGGCGAAGTTAAATATATATATATGTTAGAATATGATACAGATAATAAAAATGTTAAAGATTTGTTAGCATCTACTAAAGTTAAGACTTTAAAATTAAAAAAACTTGATACTATTAGTGATGAAGAACGTGAAGAAAAATTAGATTATATTAAAATAATGAATAATAACATAGATTTGATAAAAAAAGGTTTATATAATTAATATTGTAAAGGAGAATGATTCATGAAGATAAAGAGTTCTGATATAAATAAATTGAAAGAAATGGGTTTAAAGAGTGCAGGTTTGGAAGAAGAAAATGTTAAAATTGTGGATATTACTCCTACTGTTAACAAAGATGATTCTGTTAATATAGATATAGATGTAGAAATTAATAGAGATGAAGATCTAGAAGATGAAGAATATACTGATGACTATGTAAACGATAATTTTGATCTTGATATTAATGAAATAATGGGTGAAGCTCCTGATAATCTTGAAGATATTGATTCACCTGAACTATTAGAAGTTGTTATTTTTGAAGAATTAGATGAGATGTTGATGAAGGATTCTCATGATTTATCAGAATTAAAATTAGAAATAGATGTATTAAATAAAAAAGAAGAAGATGCAGTCTTAGTTAGTGAAATAAAAGATTTACAAAAGGAATTAGATAAGTTAATAAGTAAATTTAAAGAAATCGCTAAAAAGTATGATAATATTTATGAAACTATTGACTATGCTAATATTAAACAATTAAATGATTATTATCTTAATGATTTATTTATTGATTATAAAGAAATACTTCAAAATGAAGAATTATGGAAGTCTTTTGGTAAAGATCCAAAGGAAATTCAAGAATATATAAATATAGTTAATAGTATAATTGAACTCGAAAGTAAAAAGAGTGATTTAAAGAATAAAATTGATGAAAAAAAAGAAAAACTTGATATCAGAGATAGTGAATTTGATCGTCTTAAAGATGAGTACTACTCTATTGATAAAATTAATGATTATGTGAGAGACTTTAATAAAGCTCAATCCAGTAATTTAGAAAAAATTAAAGCTTTGGTTGATAAGAGTGTAGAAGTTCAAAAAACAATTAAACATAAAAGAGAATATACTTTTAATTTAGGAAATGCATTAGGAGGTGCATTACTTATATCTGGTGCTTCTTTTATACCGCATAATAGACGTGGAAATATGCTTAGAATTGGTCTTTTAATTACTGGTATTGCTGCATTAAGTAGAATTATTACTCACGAAGATAAAGAAGAAATTGAATATAGTTTTGATATTACTAGTTATGAAAAAGAAATAAATAATGGTATTAAAGGTATAAATAATGTCATAGATGATATCGATAAAGCTTTTTTAGATATTAAAGTAATTAGAGATAAAATTAAAGAAGAATTGGGAGATTATATAAATGATGTTCCTGAATTTAAAGAATTACTTATTAATATTAATAAAGTTGAAAAAGCACTTAGTGTTCAAAAAGATATAGCTAAAAATTATAGTAATGAATTTAGTAATACATTAAAAGAAAATAATGAAAAGATAAAAAAACTAGATAAGTACAATAACTAATCTAGTTTTTTTTTATATCACTTTTCTTTATGATGTATAATTTTTTATTTCGATAAAAACCATAGAATATATCTTCTAATAATACTTGTTCATTAATTAATGTCTTAGAAAGCCATAAATGATCTTTTTTGATTTGTCTTAGGGTTCCATAATCAATTACACCATCAAGTATTAAAGGAAGCGGATATGTACCTAAAAGTTCATTATTTTTATGAAATACAGATAATTTACCACTAGTTTCTAGAATAGCATAATCTACTTCCTCTATAGTTCTTATATGTTGTTCTCTTAACTGAGTTAAAAGATCATCTAAATTATATCTTTGTTTTACCATTTCTTTAAAATTTATTTTCCCCCTATTTATAATAACAGATGGATTACCATCAAAAACACTTCTTATTTTAGGGTTTTTTAAAGAAGAATATGAAACTATTATTTGAATGAATACTAATAATAAAATTGGAAAAATAGATAAAAAGATACTATCCTCTCTATTATCAATAGAAATAGCTATTAATTCAGCAATTAATATAGATACAGTTAAATCTACCATTCCTAATTGTCCTACTTCTCTTTTACCCATAAATCTGTATATAAATGTTATTATAATATAAAATATTATTGTTCTTATTAATACTATAAAATAAGCCATAACTACCTCCTACTTCTATTATGATTTATGTAATAATTTTTTATACTTATCATATTTTGTATTAGGTGATGAAATGTTTCTAGTTAAACATATAAAAGCAATTGGTTATATTTTTTTATCCATTTTTATTATTACTTTTATATTAAATACTTTTTATTATTTTGATTTTATTGGAAAAAATTTATTTAATATTTTAGAAATATTATCTATTATTATATCTATGTTTATTGGAGGTTTTTATATAGGTAAAAATAGCAATAATAAAGGTTATTTACAAGGATTAAAACTAAGTGGAATGATTATTCCAATATTAATAATAGTAAATTATTTAATATTTAAAAATATATTTAAATTAAAGATTATAGTATTTTATTTAATTATTGTATCATCTTTAGTACTTGGTAGTGTCATAGGTATAAATAAAAAAAGAGTCAATGCTTAATGCATTGACTATATAAATAATTATTATTTTAATCACTACTTTCTAGTATACCTCGTAGTTTATGAAATATTAGCTTTTAGCAAATGTATTACTGGGTGAACGGCGCCGATGTTATGAATCACTGCACAGCCACTAACTAGCCTGTATGAATAAACAAATCGCGGATTAGAAGAATAATCAGGATGTGGTGTCATTGACCAATATCCATATACATTGTTTTTGTTTTCACCAAAATTTTGATATACCCATGATGCATACTGCGATGATGTACAAGTATAGCTGCTACCATTACTAGCACAACCTAAATTAGATGTTAATTCATCTACTGTTATTAATCTTATTTTATAGCCATCTACTTCTTTTAGATTATTCGCACCTAGTGTATTTATGTATGTTCCTTCTAAAAATTCTTTTACTTTACTTGTTGCGTAACTATTAGTATTATCACAGTAACGACTGCTAGTTGAATATCCATGGTTATCATTATGGCAATTATCTGTCCATGTATATTCCATTGTGTCATATGTTCCGTTATATGCATATTCTCCCAATTCGGCATTTGTCAATACTGTTTCTTTCATTAATGTTACATAATCTTCTTCTGCTGTTGAATCTTTTATTACTCTCCAATTACTTCCGGCAAACTCAATTGTATCTCCTATTGAATATACTCCTGGTTCTAGAAATAAACAAAAAAAGCACAAGTTAAACTTATGCTTTACACACTCTTGTAAACGTAAATTAAATAGTTAATT
>JAEEGL016087371.1_pt1 | contig 11486 bp, 11 predicted proteins | sample 9134231 | NCBI WGS metagenome assembly JAEEGL01 (sample SAMN16246548, study PRJNA631951) | gut metagenome | biome: gut microbiome; feature: rumen; material: fiber-attached | host: Bos | place: Iran: Karaj | collected 2018-10
ATAGAACAGTACTGTCTGCGCTCCTGCAACCCGGACAAGAAAAAGTACGCGGATATCTACGTGACCGACCTGCAGGTGCAGGGCGTGGCCGTGGGCGTCTATCACAAGTTTTAGGATGAACGGAACAACCATTCTGCTGCAGGAGCAGGAGAACGGCGACCTCCTGTATATTCGAAAATGGAAGGGATCCAATCCGGAGAAGAAGAGGTTTCCCGTCCTCAAATGTCCGCTTTGCAAAAAGAATTTGCATCCGGTGCTCAATGCCAGCGTAAAAAACGACGCGATTCTTTTCGATGTGGCGGACCCAAGATACAAGAATATCCCACGGAACCACGTGTATAAATGCGCAAGGTGTCACCACACCATCGGCATTCACTACCTGAACGATGAGGAGCGGAAGAGGGCAGGCATGCCGCTGCAGCACGAGTGTCACGGGAAAATTGTCCTGGCATAACAACTGAATGATCGACGAAGCCGACCGTCCTCCCATCTGTGAATATGGGATACCGTGATGGTATACAGTCTTCGGATCGCGCTCAAGAATGAGAGCAGCGGATCCGTTGATGAATAACAAAGGGCAGGTACCAAATTTGCAGCGTCACATTGTAAGCACATGGCCACATGTGTTTCCTTTGTGATGCTGTTTTATTTGCGTACCTGCCCGTTTTATTTTGAATCGAGGTGATGATTTTGGCGCGAGCGCCTCCTGTTGCTGCTGCAAATTGGAGAAAACTGAATACACATTTCGTGCAATTGTAAATTGAAAAGTGAATAGAGAGAACAGCGCCAGCTGGTTAATTACCGAGCAAAATCGGTATGAAGTTGAAAGGGGATTATAATGAAACAATCCATGTATAAGTCGTTTGATGAGCTGCCGCTGTTCCTCAATGCGGAAACAGCGGCTAAGCTGCTGGGGATTTCTATCTCCAGCATGTACGAATTGATGCACGAAAAAGGATTTCAAGTGCATCCCACATATCGCATGTGGTGCATTTGACAGGGCGAGGGCATTTTCAATTATCAACTCAGTTTTTTTACAGCTTTTTTGGCTAGCTTCTCTGCCAATTCCCTAGACTTATCGCCATCTCCATTCAATTCATGAATAACAAAATCGGCAGCCTCCTGTTCAGTCATGATTCCAGTGTTATTCGCTCTCTTAAAAGAGGTTATCATAGATTCTCTAGCGGCCTTTCCATCAATGTTAAGCTCATCGATAAGCCGCAAAAGCTCAGTCTTGTGGAAAGGATACAACTGGATATTATCATAATACCTTTGGATGGCTTCTGCCTGATACTTTCTATCATTCTTAAACAGCTTATAGGTTTGAAGCAACTGCAGCCCAGCATGAATGTTAATTCTATTGAACAAATACTGAAAATATAAATCTGCTGCGTTTACAAAAGATTTTCCTTCTTCCTCAATGAATAGCCCCATCATTCGATAGCATTCACAATACTGTTGTGTGTTTGCTGAACCAGACATCGGGTCTTTCTGGAAAGCGAGAGCTGCTTTGTTCATTTGGTCATTCAACTGACAATAAATGATATCCCTGTAAGGCCGCTTTGGGTTTTTTACAAACTGCTCGTTTACGGACCAAATATCAACACCAACTTCATTGACATTGTAAGGATGTTTTTCAAGGAAATACTGAATGTAGGGATTAGCTTTCAATTCTTCTATCCCACTTACTGTGAGCTTCCATGTACGTTCCTTCACAAACTGGGAAAGACTATCTTCGCCCGCCTTTGAGAGCTGCGAAATAATATCTGCCTTATTCCCTTTAACCACAATTCCCAATGAAGATGCGATTCCTTTAAGTTCAGGAAGCTTAAAATGGTCTAGCGCATCAATAGCACTACCAACCTCAATAAGACCTTTTGTCTGTAAACTTTTCAGTATTTTCGGTGGATTTGCAATTTCATATGTGTATGTCAAATAGCCAGGAAAATTGGTCTCTGTGGTTGTATATTGCTCCGCCAAAGACAGCATAACTAGTTCAGAAGGATAAAGACCAACTGCATCGGGTTTGCCTTTAAGATGCAAAGATGGTGTTTTGCTTGCATCCTTTTTTGTTGCTGAAACCTCAACAGCTACTTGCTCTTTCTTCGGGGCATCCTTTTTTCCGAATAATGATGACAGAAGACTCATAAGGTTCACGCTCCTATAAACATGATCGATACAATTATTATACTGTGTTTTACTAATTCCTGCAATATAACATAAGGCCTCTGATTGTATCAAAATCAGAGGCCTTCTTTGGTCCGAGTGGGGAGACTTGAACTCCCAGCATCCAGCTCCCAAAGCTGGCGCGCTGCCAGTTGCGCTACACCCGGAAAGATAGCTGTGTCGTCCAGCTTGGATAACGCAGTTACTATATCAGCTTTTTCCCATTTTGGCAAGGACAAAATCCACTTGGAATAGGCGCCGAACGGCGAATCACGGATTGGCCCGACTGAGCAGATCAATTATTATCACACAAAAATCGAGATCCTATCTATGAATATGCGGACTCCCATATTGAGATACCGTGAAATCTGTGTTATGATGAAGATATCAACCAAACGAAAGGTACCCGGCAAGAATGACATACAAACTGCGGGAGAACCGCACGACAGGCGCGATCCTCCTGAATGGGCTGATCGCGGCGATCAGCTTATTTATCAATGGCTTTGGAATCTATCTGACGATCCAGGCCAATATTGGCGCTGCTCCGTGGGACGTGCTCAATCTTGGTCTTTCCAAAAGCCTGGGCATCCTATACGGCACCGCTTCCATTGCCGTATCCATCACCATCCTTCTGATCGATATTCTGATGAAAGAGCCAATCGGCATCGCCATGTTTATCGATGCCATCGTCGTTGGAAAGGCGGTGGACTTTTTTAACTGGCTCCACCCTGTGCCGCCCTGTCAGTCACTGCTTACTGCGATCCCCGTTATGGTGGCAGGATTGTTTGTCCTGGCGTATACACAGTATGCCTATATGATCGCGTCTTTGGGCTGCGGTCCCCGCGACACCCTCATGGTGGGGCTGGCCAAACGCATGAAACGCATCCCCATCGGTGTGATCAGCATTGCCATTCTCAGCACGGCTACGTTGATTGGATGGCTGCTGGGAGGACCGGTTGGAATCGGAACAATTATATGCGCATTTGGAGCGGGGCCAATTATGCAGCTGGCGTTTCGCTCCGTCCGCTTCGACGCAACGGACATCCGGCATCAGCGTCTGCGCGACTCTGCCAAGGTGCTGTTCGCCAAACGGGAAAAATGATCTCTTCTGTGACAAGCGGGAGATTCTGTTATCCGCCATGCTGACCGGCGGCCCGCATTTCCGCATCTACCCCTGCGAGGATCTTGAAGAGATATTCCCTGTTCCTGACCATGTCCTTTGCGACAACGAATAAAGGACAGGAAAGCTCAAAAGAACCGTTTCTCCATAATAGCAGAAAGCCTCCGGCTATGCCGGAGGCTTTTGATGTCATGGTCTGGATCACCGGGACTCTTTCGTCTTTTTTCCCTTGAAAAAGCGGATAAACAACATCAACAACGCAAAGTAGACGGCAATGATGCCGGTGACAATATAACACATCAGGTCGGATCGGGCGGCCATGGTGACCAGGATCAGGAGCGGCGCTCCGAAGAGAATGGCATAGCTGGAACCGACCACCAGATTGTTGGCCGCAGGGGTGCGGAATTCCGGATCGATCTCGCGAAGGAGCAGGATTCCGGATCCGATGGTGCCGGTCATCATGCCATACATGGAAATCAGTCCCTCGTGGTAATACCCGTCGTAAATCCGGCGGCTGACCCTGCGCAGGTACAGCCAGGTGACCACGCCGCCCGCCACTGCCATCAACGCAAACGGCAGCCACAGCCCCGAAAGGTCCTCGGGGTCGATGCAGGCAATACCGGCAACGATCATGATGTCAAAGAAGAAGCCGGAGAGACGGTTGAGAAGATAGTTGTTTTGGTAGCGCCGCTTTATGATCCCCCGCTTCTCCGCACCGCCCAGCAGCGTCTTGACCAGCATGGCAATGGCGGAGCCGATGATGAAGTTGAACCCCCAGAGCATGGAGTTGAGCAGTTTCGCCAGACCGGGCGCCCAGGCGTTCAGAGCGGATGTAACGCCCAACGTCACCAGATACGTAATGACATACACCACCAGCACCAGAGCCGTCTGGACAGAGAGCTTATCAATGGAATCGGACACGGGAATCTCGTTCTTGTCCTGGAAATAATCCACAGTGAGTTCCTGCTTCTGCCCGGTGATGTTCCTGGAGATATCCAGCTTTTTATGGTTCTTCCAGTAGTTCAGCACCAGTACGCCCACGGTGCAGGCGCAGATATAGCCTGCCGCCGCAATGGCAAGGCCGAAGCTCTGTCCGCCGGTGAAGCCATAGGTCTCATAGGTCATGCCGATGTTGTTGGCCTGACCGGGGCCCTGGCCAAATCCCATAGGGAGCAGCAGCCCCGCCGCCTTGAACAGGCCCGGCATCAGCGTCAGCGACAGCGCGATTGTGATTATCAAACCCACAAACCCCTGGATCAGATAGGAGCCAACGATGGCCGCGCCGGATTTTGCACCTGCCAGGCCGCTCCCCTCCCCTGTTTTCTGGCTGACACGTAGGCTCATGGCAATGAAGCCCAGAGCGATGCAGTGATACACCAGCGTGTCCAGCAGTTCAACATCAAAAAGGTCATTTATTTGAAAACACTTCTGGAGCACCAGTTTGAGGGCAAGCATCAGAAAACCGGCCAGGACGGAGACCGGCATCAGGCTCTTGCGGATAAACGGGATACGTCGTCTGAACAGGTTGGCCAGCAGCATCAGCGCGGCGATAATACCCAGCTGAATGATCAGATTCCAGACTCCCGGTGTGGCGTAGAAGATGGGCCTCACATCGGGTGCGGTGGCTGTACAGGAAATAAGCATCACTCTCCCCCCTTTTCCGTTGAGTAAAACTGCTTCGCCAAAAGATAGGGCCGCAGAATTCCATTCTTTGTTACGATCTCATAGTAGCTGCCATTCCACTCGAACAGCAGCCGATTGGTTTTGACCATTGCCATATCTGTGAAATCCAAAAGCGGTATGGCCTTCCCGTCAATGACAATGGCGCCGCGTCGAAGATCCAGATGGAATGGAACCCTCTTCTTAGTCCCGCCGGAGAGATCCGCCATCTTTCCTTTTGCAGGGAACAGTTCTGCGTTCTCCTCCCCTGTACCCATGCGGCGCTGCAGCTCTCCCTGCTGCCAGATATCCCATTCACGGACGGTGGGAAACCTGCCATTCTGAAAGAAGGAACTCCCATCCAGTGTCACGCGCATATTGCATTTGGTGCAGAAGATGGCGTTTTTATTCGTCCGCAGACTGCCCATCTCTCCGCATTCCGGACAGATGAACAGCGCCCTCTCCAGACCCTCTGCACTTGCGCCGGAGATGAACGGGGCGTTGGCGCGCCGCTGGGTCTCCCACGCGTTTTCATAGATGTCGCAATTGATGGCGGCGGTAATCTCCTCCGGGCTCATCTTCGCCAGCTCCTCCGGCGTGTACCGCCGTACGACCCTTCCGTTGATGCTGCCCCTGCGAGAGGCCTTGGCCCAGCGGGGTTTTGTAAGATAGTTGCCCTCCAGCCGACAGGTGACCAGGGGAACACGGCTGATTTTGGCCAGTTTACCCGTGGCGGGGAATACCTCGTTCGATACGCCGTCCCAGGTACACTCCCCCTCCGCGAACAGAACCACAGACGCCCCCTGCTTCAGGGCACGCAGAACGGATCGAACCGTGTCCACCGCGGTGGACGCTTTTTTTCTTGGGATGATAGAAAAGGACCGGGTCAGAAGCGTTGTCACAAAGCCCAGCCGCTCCAGATGCTCGCTGGCAACATACGTCAGAGGTTTTTCTCTGCTGAGCAGACCCACAAAAATCGGATCGGCATTACAGGCGTGGTTGCACACCAGCAGAAATGGGCCATCGATTCCGATCTGCTCAAAGGAACCGTTATATTTTCGCGATACGATCGGTGCGACGATTTGCTGCGCGATGCGCCAGATTCTGCGCTGCACCGGTTTCACCACGACCTTTCCGGCACCAGATGGACTTTCTGTCATCTTGCTGTACCCCCCGAGAGGAAGTATTGTTATTGTAAAACCATTTTCTGGGATTTGCAACTGTTTCGCGGTTTTGCCAAGGATAAAAGTTATGAAATGCGCCTCATTTTCATGGTTTGTTTTCCGGATTCTCCCCTTCCATCCGCCCCATCGCAAGTACACTCAATACTGTTTTGACGCGACGCAGCACAGAAATGCCCCTGCCGCAAGGCAGGGGCATCTATCCATTTCATCCGTTTTCCAGGGCAAGGGCCAGCACATCGGCGGCGATTTCCTCCACCGGGCGCATCCGTCCGTTGATGGCACAGTTCACCACGCTCCACCCCAGTTCGGCGGCGCAGTACTCCGCGGCATGGGCAGAGCGATCCAGGTACGCCAGATCGTGTTCATGGATATCCTTGCGGCTCTCGTCGCCATGGTAGCGCTCCGTCATAAGGCGCTGGCTCACCGCCAGATCCACCCGCAGAAAGATGACCCGATCCGGGGCAGGTATCCCCAGCAGCTCATACTCAAAGTGGAATAACCACCGGAGATAATCGTCCCACTGCCGGCGGGGCAGCTTGGAGCACTGGTGCACGGCATTGGATGTCGTATAGCGATCCGCCACCACAATGCCTCCGCTGCGGTAAAAGTCCTCCCAATCCTTTTTAAAGCTGGCATAGCGGTCTACCGCGTAGAAGCTGGAGGCGGCATAGGCGTTGACATCATCCGGTCTGCTGCCGAACTCCCCCGCCAGATACATCTTCACCAGGGCAGAGGAGTTGCTCTCGTAGTCCGGAAAGGATACTTTCCGCACCTGCATTCCCCGCGCCTCCAGCGTCTTCACCAGCGCATTTGCCTGAGTGGCCTTGCCGGAACCGTCCAGGCCCTCGATGACGATCAGTTTTCCGCTCATAATCCACACCTTTTACTTACGCATATTCTTTCCACATATGATACCATCCGCCCCTGTCGTTGTCAACGACAGGGGCGGAACGGTTTCTGAATCCGCTATAGAACAAAACTACCGATGATGCGGCAATCCGGATCCGCTCACCCTTCAATGGAGGTGACCGAATAGTCCTCCGCCTCTACGGCGCGGCGCATGGCATCCCTGTCAGCATTTCCGCTGAGCTTTACAATGGCTACGCCCTGCTCATGACTGGCCTCCACGCTCGCCACACCGGGCAAAGCCTCCAAGGCGTGTTTTACCGCATTCTCGCAGTGCTGGCACATCATGCCCTCGATGTGGATGGTCACTGTCTCCCCTTCCGGCGCCGTTCTCTTTGGAGAGGTCCGGGAGCTGTGCTTCCTGTCACCGGCAGGGTTATATACTTTACACCAATTGAGCCGCAGAGCATTGGTTACAACAAAAAAACTGCTCAGGCTCATGGCGGCAGCGCCAACCATCGGGTTTAAGGTGAGCCCAAGAGGGATCAGTGCGCCCGCTGCCAGAGGAATGCAGATGACATTGTAGAAGAATGCCCAGAACAAATTCTGATGGATATTCCGAACCGTGGCGCGGCTGAGCCGGATGGCCGCCGCCACGTCGGTGAGCCGGCTCTTCATCACCACCACGTCCGCCGCGTCCACCGCCACATCGGTGCCTGCGCCGATGGCTATGCCGAGATCAGCCCGGGTCAGAGCGGGGGCGTCGTTGATTCCGTCTCCCACCATGATGACCCTTCCGTCCCTCTGGAGTGTGCGGACCGCGCTCTCCTTGCCCTCCGGCAGGACGCCGGCGATGACCTCGTCCACACCGGCCTCGCGGCCGATTGCCCGGGCAGTGCCCTCATTGTCTCCGGTGAGCATCACCACGCGCATGCCCATGTTCCGAAGCTGACGGATGGCCTCAGGACTGTCCTCTTTGATGACGTCCGCCACCACGATGAGGCCCAGAAATCTCTCCCCCAGGCTAAATAGCAACGGTGTCTTTCCCTGTAACGCCATGCCCTCCGCCTTCCGGCGTATATCCTCCGGTACATCCACCTGCGCGGACATAAATGACAAGCTGCCGCCTATCAGCTTTTGCCCGTCACATACCGCCTCCAGGCCATTTCCGGGCAGTGCGCGGAAGTTTGTCACGTCGCGCAGTACAGTCCCGCGTTTCTGCGCTTCGGCAAGCACGGCACGGGCCAGCGGATGCTCGCTGAATTGCTCCAGCGAAGCTGCCATATCCATCAGCTCTGCTTCGTCTTCTGAGATCATATCAGTGACGCGCGGCTCGCCGGCTGTGATGGTGCCGGTCTTATCCAGCACCACGATATCGGTTTTGCCGGCATTTTCAAGTGAAACGGCTGTTTTGAACAGTATCCCGTTTTTCGCGCCCACACCGCTTCCAACCATTATGGCAACAGGCGTGGCCAGACCCAGGGCACAGGGGCAGGAGATAACCAATACGGAGATGCCCCGGGCAAGGGCAAATCCGAACTCCCGGCCCAGCAGAAGCCAAACGAGCGCCGTAACGAGGGCAATGGAGATCACCACCGGCACAAAAACACCGGAAACCCTGTCGGCTATTTTTGCAATAGGAGCCTTGGTCGCGGCAACGTCTCCCACCATGCGGATGATCTGGCTGAGGGTGGTGTCCTCCCCTACCCGTGTGGCACGGCAGCGAAGCACGCCGGAGGTATTCACTGTTCCCGCAGAAACCGCGTCCCCCGCTTTCTTGTCCGCCGGCAGGCTCTCCCCTGTCAAGGCGCTTTCATTTACAGAGCTTGTGCCGTCAAGCACTTCGCCGTCAACCGGGACAATCTCACCGGGCCGCACAATAAACTCGTCGTCCCGCCGCACCTGCTCCACTGGAATGGAGATCTCGCTTCCGTTTCGCACCACACTGGCGGTTTTGGGCGAGAGCCTCATGAGGCTCTTGATGGCATCAGTGGTCTTGCCTTTGGCCCGGGCCTCCAGCATTTTACCCACAGTGATGAGGGTCAGAATCATGGCAGAGGACTCGAAATAGAATTCCTTCATATAGCGCGACGGATCCTCCGCCCCCGTCATGGCAAAGAGTGCGTAGGTGCTGTAGCAGAATGCCGCCGCCGAACCCATGGCAACCAGCGTATCCATGTTGGGTGCGCGGTGAGCCAGCGCCTTGAACCCGCTGATGAAGAACCGCTGGTTGATCACCATAACGATGGCGGCAAGCAGCAGTTCCAGCAGGCCCATCGCCACGTAGTTGCCCTCAAAAAACGCCGGCAGAGGCCATCCCCACATCATGTGGCCCATGGACACGTACATGAGGATCGCCAGGAATCCCGCGGAGTATAACAGTCTCCGCAGCAGCTTCGGGGTCTCCGTGTCCCGCAGCTCATCCTTCTCAGCGGTCCGCGTGGTCTGTTCAGCCCCTTTCAATGCCGCTCCATAGCCCGCGGCCTCCACGGCGGCAACCACCGTCTCCGGCGCCGCTGTGCCCTCCACACCCATGGAGTTGGTCAGCAGGTTCACAGCGCAGGCTGTGACACCGGGAACCGCCGATACCGCCTTTTCTACACGGGCGCTGCAGGCAGCGCAGCTCATGCCCGTCACATTGTATTGAGTCATTCTCTTGCACCCCTTACGTTCACTTACTTCATCAGCTTTTGCACGGCATCCGCCAGCTCATCGGCCACGCTCTCGTCCCCTGCCCGAAGATCCCGGGCCACGCAGGTGCGTATATGACGGGACAGCAAATCACGGTTGAAAGCATTGAGGGCAGCCGATACCGCCGCGCTCTGTGTAAGGATGTCTGTGCAGTAGGCGTCCCGCTCGATCATGCCCTCCAGCCCCCGCACCTGTCCCTCGATGCGGTGCAGGCGGTTGATGAGCCGCCGCTTCTCCTCCTCCGACCGCTCGGTGATCTTCTCACAGCGTGGGCATTTTTCCCGTTCCATATCCATTCTCCCTTCGCATGCTTTGTTTTCACCGTAACTATATACCCCCTGGGGGTATTTGTCAATATAAAAAAGCCCCGGGGACATGATAGTCTCCGGGGCAATCATTATTATCCGTACAGAAATTCCTGCAAAATCTTGGCATTGGCGTAGAAATCCACCGCGTATAGGGACCGTCCGCCCATCCCCCGCATGCCTCCATAAGTGCCGGATGCGGGAATGGTCATCTGCTCCAGGGTGACGCCCTGGAATTTGGGTGCCAAAGCCATCAGCTCCACGATCTCATTTTTGGAAAGATTCGTCCGCACCAGAGGAAGAACTTCGTTAAGCAGGTTGTCGAGTTCGCTTACGCTGAGGCCTTTGGTCTTGTTGATGGCAGCCTGGATCACCGTACGCTGGCGTTTGATGCGCATCCAGTCGCTGTCGATTTTGCGGCAGCGGGCATAATGCAGGGCCGGTCCGCCGGTCAGGTGGTTCATGCCCTCCGTGAATTTTGCCTCCCCCACCTTGTTGTTGATATAGTTGGCCTCAGCCTGGGTCAGCGCGATGTCCACGCCGCCAATGGCGTTGATGCCGGCTTTGAACGTGGCAAAATTGACGCGGATATAATGGCTCACATCGATCCGGAAGCACTCCCGCACTTCCTTCATCATGAGATCTGCGCCGCCATAGCAGAAGGAATGGGTCAGCCAGTCATAATACCCCTTATACTGCCCCTCCAGGATAGGTACGCCTATGCCACGCTCCAGGCTCACCAGCTTCGCTCTTCCGGTAGACTTGTTCAGCGAAAGGATCATGCAGCTGTCGCCCCTGGCAAAAGAACTGAAACCCTCTGTACGCTCATCGGTGCCGATCAGCAGGATGTTGATAACGTTCTCATCGCTTCGGATCTCCAGATCGGGGATTGGGTTGGCAGGAGGTGTCTCTACCACCTCCAACTGCTCCTTCTCGATAGCATCATCCATCTCCTGCTGCTGGTTTTCCACGTCGGGATCGTCACCGTGGATTATCCTGCGCTCCAGTTCCTGCACGTATTCTTCCCAGTCATCATTTTTTTCAAATTGTATTTTGCCGTCGTCATAGCTGATCTTTCCAAGCTTTCCACTCACATACCCGCCGATCGCTGCAGAAAAAGCCAGTACCACTGCCACAACGATCAGTGCGATCTTCCATCCCTTTTTCACTTCAGTTCTCCTTTAAAAATCTTTGCCTGATCCAGTACATGAGCAAACGCCTTTCCGTACTTTGCGTTCCATGCATTATAATCATAGCTGCCGTCGCACAGAGAGCGGGCAAGTTCTGTAAAATCTTTCCGCGTGACCATGTTGATGGCGATCTGCTCTGTCTGGAAAATGTTATCCACCATTTTGGGGTCGAAGGCGTCCCTCAGCTGATGCATGCCTTCCACCACTTCCGGTTGGATGCAGATGCCGCGATAGTCGTTTTTAACACTTTCCGGTTTACACTTGCTGTGGACCAGGCGGACCAGCTTTTCATAATATTCCAGACCGCAGGTCTCGTAGTACAGTG
>JAEEGL016295506.1_pt1 | contig 11486 bp, 9 predicted proteins | sample 9134231 | NCBI WGS metagenome assembly JAEEGL01 (sample SAMN16246548, study PRJNA631951) | gut metagenome | biome: gut microbiome; feature: rumen; material: fiber-attached | host: Bos | place: Iran: Karaj | collected 2018-10
AAACAGACGAGGAAATAAAAAAGATACTGGCTGACGAAGACTAGTCCGCGTCGCACCTTATTATATTATTAATAAGTAACGCCAAAATATCTCGCGGCGTAGCGTTGAAATTCTCTAGATAATTTCATCGTTACGTCGTGAGTTATTTTTTATTACCGTGAGTTATTTTTTTATTACCGTGAGATATTTTCGTATTACCGTGAGATATTTTCGTATTACCGTGAGATAATGTTGCTGTTTCAGAAGAGAAAACGTTTATGTGGTGGCAAATGGTGGCAGCAGAAGGACGTAAAAGCGATAAACAAGGTAAAATGATGGAGAAAAGTGGAAGAAATAGGCCAAAATGGGCAAAAACGGCGGCAAAACTGTGAAAGGAAGTTAAATAATGGGGTTTTGATGAAAAAAAGTGGAGAAATATTTGGAGCGTATTGGGAAATACACTACTTTTGCAGTGTACTATTCAACTAGTACACTAGAATAATAATAAAAACAACAAAACAATAACCCTCAAAAAACCGGAATTATGGAAACAATCATCACAGTAGCTACCATTCTGAGCATGTACCTGAATGCTAGTATCGACAACAAAGGTCAGTATTTCTACAACGCTGACATTGAAAACGGCCAAGTGACAACCATGTACGTATATGACCGCACCTTCGACGGTCTTTCTCCTAAGCTGGAATACCGTTTTACTTACGACGATGCCGAGCGCCTTACAGCCAAAGAAGCTTTTGCATGGAACGAAGAGAGTGGTGAGTGGCAGCATAGCTACAAACTGAACATCAGCTACACCAACGACGGTTACGAAGTGGAGCGCAGCAATTGGGACAGCATGGCCAACGCCTACAAGACAGCCGAAGAAAAAGCCGTTTATCGGTTTGAGTTCAACCACCTGATGTCGGTGAACTACCTGGAGTTGGACCACGAGAAAAACACCTTCAACCTGGTGGACCAGATGCTCATCATGAATCCCAAGAACGACTTGCTGCTGGCTACAAAATAAGACAGGGCATCGAAAAAAAGGAAAAAGACAAAATATACAGAAACAGAATCAAAAAAACAATTAGTATTATGATAGATATTCACAGAATCAGTTTCAGTTATGCCGGCTCAAAGCAGCAGGTGTTTAAGGACTTCAGTCTCCAACTGGACACAAACAAAATCTACGGCCTGCTGGGCAAGAATGGCACAGGAAAATCGACACTTCTTTACCTCATCAGCGGTCTGTTGCACGCAAAACGAGGCATGGTTTACTTCGACAATAAAGATACAAGCAAACGTCTGCCCGAAACACTTCAGGAGATATTCATCGTACCCGAGGAATTTGACCTGCCGGCCATGTCGCTCGAGGAGTATGTAAGCCTCAACGAACCGTTTTATCCGCGTTTCAGCCGCGAGGTGCTCAACAACAGCCTGACCGATTTCGAACTGCCCACCTCGCTGCAGCTCAACGCCCTCTCCATGGGCCAGAAGAAAAAGGTGTATATGAGCTTTGCCCTGGCCGCCGGAACCAAGCTGCTGCTTATGGACGAGCCCACCAACGGCATGGACATTCCCTCGAAGGCACAGTTTCGCCGGGCTGTGGCCAACAATATGACCGCCGACCGCACGCTGATCATCTCCACCCACCAGGTGCACGACGTAGAGCAGCTGCTCGACCATATTCTCATACTCAGCCAGCGCAGTCTGCTGCTCGACAGCAGCGTGGCCGACATCTGCGAGAAATACCGTTTCGAGTATCGCGCTTCGGGCAGCGACATGAGCGATGTGGTTTATGCCGAGCCGTCGCTGCAGGGCAATGCCGTCATGGCGCGCCGCCAGGAAGGCGACGAAGAAACCCAACTCAACCTGGAACTCTTGTTCGACGCTGTGATCAGCGGAAAAGCAGAAGGGCTGAGAGGTTAGAAATCGGAAAATGTGAGTTAGAAGTAAAAATGTGAAACAGATAAAATCATTGAATTATGAAAAGTTTTGATATGCAGAGGTTCCTGAAGACCCTGAAATGGATAATCATCGAAAACAAGCATAAGCTGACGCTTTGGACGGCAGCCTCGACACTGGGTGTTTTCTTGCTCGAAATGTTTTTCTTCTACATGAATTCGCCTTTTACTGACAGCGAGTCTTACTGGAAAGTGGTAATGGTAGTGGTTGGCACATGCTCGTTCTTCATCACCCTTGCAGCCCTGATCTCGGTGAGCGGACTGTTTAGCGAGTTCAGCACCAAACAGCGCCGTGTGTCGCTGCTCATGCTGCCGGCCAGCAACCTGGAAAAGTTTCTTTCGGCCGTGATTTACTCGTCGGTGGTGTCGGTAGCCTGCATTCTGCTGGCCTTTGCCGTGGGCGACACGCTGCGAATGCTCACCTACACATTGTTTTTCCATCAGCCCTTGTACTCGGGCGTAGGCGAAATGGCTCGCGACCTGTTCGCCATGAGCCACAACACCATCTCCATGGGCTATTGGCAACTGATGCTCCTTGAAGTGCTGGCTCCCATCTTCTTCCACGCCACCTACGTACTCGGCGGCTCGCTGTTCCGCAAATGGCCCTTCCTGCTGGTCACCACGGTCCAGATTGTAGTGACGATGCTGGGCAGCATGCTGATGATGTTCTTTTTCCGCCACTTTGACTTCAGTTTCGTGGAGAACTTCTTGAACGAGACCACTGGCAAGATACTTTACTACGTGTTCTGCCTGCTGCTGGCAACCGTCTCTGCGCTGTTCTACTGGCTCAGCTACCGCATCTTCTGCCGAATGCAAGTAATCGGCCGCAAATGGGTGAACGTGTAACTTTGAGCTTTGAACTTTGAACATTGAACATTGAACTTTGAACATTGAACATTGAACATTGAACCGAAAAACTATAAGCTATGACATTCAATAACGAAAAAGCAATATTTCTGCAAATGGCCGACCGCCTTTGCGACGAGATACTGGCCGGGAACTATCAGGACGACGCACGCATACCCAGCGTCCGCGAGTATGCCGTTCTGCTGCAGGTGAACACCAACACGGCCGTGAAAGCCTACGAGGCACTCTCGCGCGACGGCATCATCTACAACAAACGTGGACTGGGCTATTTTGTCACTCCCGGAGCGAAAGAGCAGATTCTGAAAGGACGCAAGCGCGAATTCATCGAACAGACGCTACCCGAACTGTTTCGCAACATGCGCCTCCTGGGACTCGGCATGGACGACATTGAGCAGGCTTGGAAGAATACTGAGGAAGCCAACTGACAAGCAGGTAACCCTACACGGGACGGAATGCAAAAAAGATTCCGCCCCGTGCAACTTTTCTATAAGCAAAATCGTCTTTAATATAAATCAATCACAAAAACCAACCCATGCTTCACCTCAGAGACATCAATAAAACTTATTTCGGAGCACAGCCGTTGCATGTGCTCAAAGGAATCAACCTCGACATTGCCCGAGGCGAGTTTGTCAGCATCATGGGCGCGTCGGGCTCCGGCAAATCCACCCTGCTCAACATACTCGGCATACTCGACAACTACGACTCGGGCGAATATATCCTGGCCGACACGCTCATCAAAGACCTGAGCGAGACGCGCGCCGCCGAATACCGCAACCGGATGATAGGATTCATCTTCCAGTCGTTCAACCTCATTGCCTTCAAGACAGCAGTAGAAAACGTGGAGCTGCCCCTGTTCTACCAGGGTGTGAGCCGCAAGAAACGCCACCAGATGGCGCTGGAATACCTGGAGCGCCTGGGCCTGCGCGATTGGGCCGACCACTATCCCAACGAGATGTCGGGCGGACAAAAGCAGCGTGTTGCCATAGCCCGGGCGCTCATCACCCATCCGCAAATCATACTGGCCGACGAGCCTACGGGTGCCCTCGACTCGAAAACCTCAGTAGAAGTAATGCAACTGCTCAAGCAGCTCAACCAGGAGCAGGGCATGACGCAAATCATCGTCACCCACGACCCTGTGGTGGCCGATCAGACTAACCGTATTATCAGAATCAAGGATGGAGTTATTGAATGAAATATGGCAGACAGCACGGCGCAACAAACTGCGAACCGCGCTGACAGGGTTTGCCGTGGCTTGGGGCATCTTCATGCTCATTGTGCTGCTGGGCGCAGGAAACGGACTCATCAACGCGCAGCTGCAGCAGAGCGAGCGATTCCTGAGCAGCTCGATGGTGGTGTTTGGCGGCTCTACGTCGAAGCCCTACCACGGACTGAAAGAAGGACGAAACATCCGTCTGCGCACCAACGACATCATTACCACCGAGACCCGCTTCACCGACAACATCGACGAGGTGGGCGCCCAATATCGCACCATGGGCACCATCAGCCTGGGCCAGCAGTACATCAGCACGCAGATAGCCGGCGTATATCCCAACCATCCCCGTATAGACAAAACCGAGATGCTCTGCGGGCGCTTCATCAACGAAATAGACCTGCGCGAGAAACGCAAGGTGGTTGTGCTGGGCAACAGCCAGGCCAAGGAACTGCTGGGCAACGACGCTTACGCATCGCTCATTGGCAAGTATGTAAAAGTGGGCAGCCTGGCATTCAAAGTGGTGGGCGTGTACAAAGAAAACCAAAACGGGCAGGCCAACGCCTTCGCCTCGTATTCGACCATCAAGTCCATCTATGGAGCCAATACCGACGACGTGGGCCGCATTGAGTTCACCTTTCACGGACTGCCCACCGAAAAGGCCAACGACGACTTTGAGAAAACCTACCGCCAGAAAATAAACATGGCCCACGAAGCCCACCCCGACGACGAGGGGAGCATCTGGATATGGAACCGGTTCAAGCAAAACCTGCAGATGGACAATGGCCTTGGCATCATACGCACGGCGCTCTGGATAGTAGGACTGCTCACCCTGCTGAGCGGCATTGTGGGCATTTCGAACATCATGCTCATTACCGTGAAGGAGCGCACCCGCGAGTTTGGCATACGCAAGGCCATCGGCGCCAAGCCCTGGAGCCTGCTCAGACTGATTATCGTTGAGAGCGTCATCATCACCACCATTTTCGGCTATGTGGGCATGTTTCTGGGTGTGCTGGCCAACGAGTACATGGACGCCACGCTGGGCCACAACCCGGTTGACACGGGCCTCTTCAAGGCAAACATGTTTATCAATCCCACCGTGGGGCTCGACGTATGTTTCGAGGCCACCATGGTGATGATTATAGCGGGAACCATAGCAGGACTCATTCCTGCCCTGAAAGCCGCTCGCATACGCCCCATTGAAGCCCTAAGAGCCGAGTGATAATTGATAATTGATAATTGACAATTGATAATTGATAATTGATAATTGACAATTGATAATTGATAATTGATAATTATTATGCATTATGCATTATGAATTAACAACATGAAGATAGATTTAGACAGATACCGCGAGATACTCGACACACTCACCCGCAACAAGAGCCGGTCGTTTCTTACTGGTTTTGGCGTGTTCTGGGGTGTGTTCATGCTCGTCACACTCATTGGCGGCGGACAAGGACTGAAAGAGCTCCTGAACAGCAATTTCGCCGGCTTTGCCACCAATTCGGCCATGGTTTGGGCACAGCCCACCACCAAGGCCTACAAGGGGTTCCGCAAAGGCCGCAGCTGGTCGATGGAATACAAAGACATAGAGCGCATAAAAAGCCGCGTGCCCGAACTGGCTGTGGTCACTCCGCTGCTGTTCTCCAACGGCGGCACGGCCTACTACTCCGACAAAAAGACCACCGTGGGTGTGAACGGCGCAACGCCCGACTATCAGTACGTGATGAGCCCCACCATGTACTACGGGCGCTACCTGAACGAAGCCGACATGCGCGAGCATCGCAAGGTGTGCGTCATTGGCAAGAAGACCTACAAGGACCTGTTCCCCGGCGGCGGCGACCCCTGCGGCAAGAGCATCCGCATCGACTCCATCTACTACCAGATTGTGGGAGTGGATTACAATGTGAGCGGGGCCATCAACTTTGGCGGCGAGGCCGGCACCAATGTCGTGCTCCCCATCACGCTCATGCAGCAGACCTACAACCGGGGAAACCAGGTGGACATGATTGCCGTTACAGGAAAGAAAGGGGTGGTGATGAGCTCGCTCACCAGCCGCATCAGAGAAACCGTTGCCCGCGCCCACTACATTGACCCCACCGACGAGCAGGGGGCCACCGTGTTCAACACCGAGGTGCTGTTTCAGCTGCTCGACAACCTGTTCCGCGGCGTCAACTTCCTGATTTGGCTCGTAGGCCTGGGCACCTTGCTGGCCGGAGCCATCGGCGTGAGCAACATCATGATGGTGACGGTACGCGAGCGTACCACCGAGATAGGCATCCGCCGCGCCATAGGAGCAACGCCCCGCAACATACTCTCGCAAATCATCTCAGAGAGCGTGGTGCTGACGCTTGTGGCGGGCATGAGCGGCATACTCATGGGCGTGGCCATCCTGCAGATGCTCGAGCTGGGCAACACCGAGGACGGCATAGTGAACGCCCACTTCCAGGTGGATTTCTGGACAGCCATCGGAGCCGCCGTCATCATCAGTCTCATGGGAGTGCTGGCCGGGCTGGCTCCCGCCTGGCGGGCCATGAGCATCAAACCAGTAGATGCGATGAGAGACGAATAGAATAATCGCAAGCTTCGCTTGCAGGGAGAAAACAGGAGTTAGCGGCAGTTAACGAGCCTGGCTCGAGAAGTTAACGGACAATAGTTAACGTCAAAAAAGCAAATGTCCATTAACTCCAGAGGTCGAAGACCTCTTAACTTCCAATAACTACAGATAACTCCTAATATGCGAAAGTTGAATTGTCAATATAAAGAACCAGCTAACAGGAAAAAACAAAAAAGTAAAGTAAATATATGAAAAAGTACAGCAAACTGATCATTGCCGCCATAGTGGCTCTGATTTTCATCGGAACATTTGTGTTCCTCTGGCAAAAGTCGCAACCCAAGCCCATTGTCTATAACGAGTTTGTGCCCACGGTAGGCGAGATAAAGAAAACCACCATCGTAACCGGCAAAATAGAGCCGCGCAACGAGGTGAACGTGAAGCCCCAGATTAGCGGCATCATCACAGCCCTGCTCAAGGAGGCCGGCGACTACGTGAGTGCCGGCGAGGTGATAGCCCGTGTGAAGGTGATACCCGACATGAGCCAAATCAGCAATGCCGAGAGCCGCGTGCGCCTGGCCAACATCAATCTGGCACAGGCCCGCATCGACTACAGCCGCGAGGAAAGTCTCCACAAACAGCAGCTTGTGAGCGACGACGAGTTCGACAAGGTGAAGCAAGCCCTCAAGCAGGCCCGCGAAGAGAAGACGGCTGCCGAGGACGCGCTGGCCGTGATTCGCGACGGTGTGTCGAAGAGCAATGCCAAAGCCACATCCACCCTTGTGCGCAGCACCATCAGCGGCATTATTCTCGACGTGCCCGTCAAGGTGGGCAACTCGGTAATTCTGAGCAACAACTTCAACGACGGTACCACCATAGCGAGCGTGGCCAACATGAACGACCTCATCTTCCGCGGCAACATAGACGAAACCGAGGTGGGCCAGCTGGTGCAGGGCATGCCCATGAGAATCACCATTGGCGCCCTGCAGAACATGAACTTCGACGCCTCGCTGGAGTACATCTCGCCCAAGGCCGTAGAGAGCAACGGAGCCAACCAGTTTGAGATAAAGGCCGCCGTACATGTGCTCAAAGGCAGCAAAATACGCAGCGGATACAGCGCCAATGCCGAAATAGTGCTCGCCAGCGCCAGCAAAGTGGTGCAGGTGCCCGAAAGCGCCATTGAGTTCAGCGGCGACTCCACCTTCGTGTATGTCATCAAGGGCAAAGGCGACAAAGCCACCTACGAGCGGCGGCAGGTGACCACCGGACTGAGCGACGGCGTGAACATAGAAATCAAGAGCGGCATCAGCGTAAAGGACAAGGTGAGAGGACCGCAAATAGTGACCGAGGAAAAAGAAACAAACTAAACCCAACCGCCCCAGCAACATGAAACAGATTATCGTGGCCCTCATACTCATGTCGCCCATTGCTGTCCAGGCGCAGCAGAAATGGACGTTCAGGCAATGCATCGACTACGCCGTGGAGCACAACCTGAAAATCAAGCAGCAAACCCTCACACGCCAGCAGCGAGAGCTCGACGTTGACAACGCCCGGCATGCCCGCCTGCCCGACCTCAGCGGCTCGGCCAGCGAGAACTTCTCGTTCGGACGCGGACTTACCGCTCAAAACACCTACACCAACACCAACACCAGCAGCACCTCGTTCAGCCTGAGCTCCAGCGTGCCCCTCTTCACGGGCTTCCGCATACCCAACACCCTGAAGCTCAACCGGCTCAACCTGGAGGCCGCCAACGCCGACCTGGAGCACGCCAAAAACAACATACGTACGCAGGTGGCACAGGCCTACGTGCAGATACTCTACGACAAAGAACTCTGCGCCGTGGCGCAACGCCAGATTGAAATAGACTCCCTGCAGGTGTTCAGGCTGAAAGAGATGCAGCGCAACGGAAAGGCCAGCGGCACCGAGGTGGCACAACAAGAGGCCACCCTGGCGCAGAGCCGGCTCACAGCCACCCAGGCCGACAACGACCTGCGGCTGGCCCTGCTCAGCCTCAGCCAACTGCTCGAGCTGCCCACGCCCGACGGGTTCGACGTAGAAGCCCCCCATTTGGCCCCCGAGGGAGCTATGGAGGATTTGCTGCCCCTGCCCGACGCCATTTTTGCCGAGGCCATAAGCGTGAAGCCCGAAGTGCAGGCCGAAATGCTACGCCTGCAAGGCGCCGAGAAGAACATCGACATTGCCCGGAGCGCACGCTATCCGCAGCTCACACTCTCGGCCGGACTGGGCACCAACTATTACAACACCAACGGCCACCAGTCGGAAGGATTCTTCAAGCAGATGAAAAACAATTTCAGCCAGTTCATAGGGCTCAGCCTCAACGTACCCATTTTCAACCGCTTCGAAACCCGCAACAACATACGCCTGGCCGAACTCCAACACCAGTCGCAGCAGCTGAACCTCGACAACACCAAGAAAGACCTCTACAAGGAAATACAGCAGGCCTACTACACCGCCGTCAACGCCCGCGAGAAATTCAGCAGCTCGCAGCAGGCCCTGCGCAGCAACGAAGAGGCCTTCCGCCTGATGTCGGCAAAATACGAGTATGGCAAAGCCAACATCACCGAGTTCAACGAGTCGAAAAACAATCTGCTACGAGCACAAAGCGACCTGGTACGCGCCCGCTACGAATACATCTATCAGCGCACCCTACTCGACTTCTACCGCGGACGAGAGCTCGCTTTGAAGCTGTAAAATCCCCCAAAAGTCTCTTCCCTGTGCGCTCTCTACGACGCACAGGGAAGCGAATCTGCCCGCCCCTCGGAGCGGGCTTTCTCAATAGAAATGTTAAAATTGCGTTAATTCAGGGGCTAAATGGTGACCGGTGACCCGGTGACCTGGTGACCCGTGAGCTATTTCGTGTTAGCCAACCGATAGCCTTTGAAACAATCTGCCGCGGATTCAGGGCGCAGCAGGCCGTCCTCGTATTTCGTCATGCCGAGCGTGTGATTTACGGCCTCAAGAACGCCAAAAGTCTTCATGGTCTGTAGCGCAAGGCTCTGCTGACTCTGTAAAAAGCTGAGAATGAACAACTTAAAATGCTTTTGGCTCCATATTTTCCGAGATGTTTACCATCAATAAATTCCTCCCTGTTTTCTATAAAGATTTTACTTAAATTTCTCTATCTATCTCATTTAAAGCCCGTTACAATGTTGTTTTCTTGAAAATCAGGGTCACCGGGTCACCAGGTCACCGGGTCACCATTTAGCCTATAAAAGTTTACCACTCAAAAATAATTAATATATATATAATATATATATATTATATATATATTAAAATTTCTGTGATTTTCTAAATGGTGACCGGTGACCCGGTGACCCGGTGACCCTAAGCGTACCAGGCAGCAGGCAAATTCTTTTTCTGTTTATTTGTGAGCGTACAATCATCGTCGGAGCAGATTTTTTCATCTTTCGACGCTAAATTTTCATCTTTCGACGCAAAAATTTCATCTTTCGGCGCATAATTTTCATCTTTCGGCGCGCGCTCCCTGGCCGAAGGAAAAAACCACCCCGACCCCTCTTTTCAAGGAAAGTCCCCGATGCGCCAGCCTCTCCCCTCCCTTAAAGGGGAGGGGGTAGGGGTGGGGTCTGTAACTCTCACACAGAGGTGAATATTCTCACACAGAGGAACAGAGGGAGCAGAGGGATTATCTCACGCAGAGGCGCGGAGGTATTTGGAGGTTTAGGAGAATATTTTTCAGAGTGAAGGAGTCTTTCAGAGTGAAGGAGGTTTTCAGAGTTTAGGGAGTCAGCGACCGTAGGTCGCTCTCTGTTCCCTCCGTTTCCCTCTATGCGGCCAGGGGCCGCTATTCTCTGTTCCCTCTGTTCCTCTGTGTGAGACTTCCTCTCTGCGTGCTCAAAAACTACTCTGCGCCTCTGCGTGAGATAAGTTTCAAATCTGCGTGAGATAAGTTTCAAATCTGCGTGAGATAAGTTTCAGACCCCACCGTGGCCTACGGCCACCCCTCCCGAGGGGAGGGGGGCGGCTTTGCCAATAGCGAGGATATTGTTACAGGAAAGGTCACCGGGTCACCGGGTCACCGGGTCACCATTTAGCCCTTGAATTAACGCAATTTTAACATTTCTACCGAGAAACCCTGCTCCGAAGTATGCTCCGCTCCGCGAGTCTTTCATCCTAGGGAGCGGGGCTTCATGGATTCTATCGGGCAATGGAAAGAGAAATAGAAATAGAAGATAGGCACGGGCAGGAATCGTCCCTCCAAAACAAAAGCCCGCTGAAAAAGCGGGCTTCGTTATCAGAGCATCTGCTGGGGGATTAGCAGAACGGATTCTCGGTGGGGTAATAGTCACCCTTGGGGAAGTTGTAGTCGATTTCCTCAACGGGGATGCCCATATACTTGAGCACTTCCCACAGATACTTACCGGCATGCTCGAACATCACGGCTGCGTGGTGAGGATAGTGCTTCTCGATGAGCACGTGGCGGTAGAAGCGACTCATGTTCTTGATGCCGAAGGTACCGATGGAACCGAACGAGCGGGTGGCCACGGGCAGAATCTCGCCCTGGGCGATGTAAGCGCGGAGCTTGGTGTCGGCTGTGGACTGCAGACGATAGACGGTAGCCTTTCCGGGTACGAGGTCGCCTTCGAGGGTTCCGTTGGTTACCTCTACAGGCAGAGCGCGGGCCATGATGCGCTGGAAGCACATCTGGCAGTTGCAAACCTTGCTCGATGCTGTGTTGCCGCAATGGAATCCCATGAAGATTTCCTTGTCGGTATAGGTGTCGCACTCGAACTTCTTTCCCTTGATGCTCTCTTCGTACATGTCCTTGGGTACGGAGTTGTTGATGTCGAGCAGGGTGACGGCGTCCTGAGTGATACAGGTTCCGATGTACTCGGAGAGGGCGCCATAGATGTCAACCTCGCAAGCTACG
>JAEEGL010310904.1_pt1 | contig 11485 bp, 10 predicted proteins | sample 9134231 | NCBI WGS metagenome assembly JAEEGL01 (sample SAMN16246548, study PRJNA631951) | gut metagenome | biome: gut microbiome; feature: rumen; material: fiber-attached | host: Bos | place: Iran: Karaj | collected 2018-10
CTTTTGTGAAGCTAAATAGTGTGCGAGAAGTTTTCTGAAAATTATTGTAAAGGCAAGCTCAGAACAGATATTATAAAGTATAAGCCTTGACATAACGGAGGAAAACATTTATGGAAACTATTATAAGTAAGCTCTACTACGGCGAACTTTGCCCGAGCGAGAAACCAGCCCCCCAGACCAAGCGCTGTATTGAGAACAGAACAATCATCTGTGATACAGAGGCAAAGATGATCGAGCAGTTCCCAAAATGTAAGGAACTGCTTGACACCTACTCGGACGCACTTCACGTTGAAGCCCAGCTTGAATGTGAGGCGGACTTTGCACGAGGGTTCCGGCTCGGGGCTCTGCTAATGCTTGAAGTAATAACAACCGAATAACAAAGTGACCGGCTGAGTATCAATGCTCAGCCGGTTTGTTTTATGTGGCGTTATTCTGTTGTTTCAGGGGCTTCCGCAACATCATCGAGTACGAACGTCTCGCCGCAGAATGTAAGAGAATATACATCGTTAAAGTCAACAGGCCCGTCGAATGCACCAAATAACATCTGCCGGTCATCGACGCTGCTGTCATCTCCAGCAGCGTCATAGCCGCTGTACCATACCGTTCCGTCCTTTCTGACCACAATAAGCTGATTATGCAGAGATTTGAGATAATAGTCGCTTCCCGACTGTTCCATTTTGAAGCCATACGGCGATATAATTATATCGCGCGTGCCGTATTCCTCGCTTTCGGTATGGAACGTGCGGGTATATCCTGTATTATTATCCACAATCCCACCGTACTCTATATATCCCACGGTGCGGTTTGTATCAGAGGAATCGTCCCATATTCTTCCTGTATGGAACTGTCCGTTTTCGGGAAGCACTGTGAAATAGGTATAGCCTACATCGCAGCCTTTATCATCGGACTCTGCCGAGAAAGCCGTACCAGTTTCTCCGACAAGCTCGATGCCGGTGATCATGAAAACGTGATCGTCGGGGTCTGCCGACATTTTTGCTTTCATTTTATTTGTACTGTAATCGGGGTCATCGGAATGGACGGTTATCTGTGTTTTGAATATAAATCCGTCGTAGTGCATATAGTCGATGTGTGCGGTCGCACCGTCATCGAGTTTGAAGCTGTCGCCGGCGCTGAGCTTCGGTATTTCCTCGCCGTACAGTCTGTACTCGTCGAAATAGACCTCCGAGACCTTCGCAGTATCTATCGGCTCATCGAAATAATATGTCAGCCATACAATATTCGAACCGTCGTCCGCAGTTATGATACTGAATCTATGAGCTTCCTTGATCTCTCCGTCATTCATCATCACCCTCATATTTTCATTACCGAAATAATCAAAAGCCTTTGATTGATCTCCGTTTTCCCATATCAGGCGTTCCGTTATGTGAGTGGGCGTGACAAGTAGTTTTGTCATCCATAGCGCATAGTCGGGGAAATCTTCATTAAAACGTGCGTAAACATCCTCTCTGTCGAGCTTTAACACGCTCTCGGGGTCAAAGTGTACCGTTACCGCGAAGGCTGCATTTTCCGACGTATAGGACTTGTCGGTAAGGTCTGTAATGTTTTTTCCGAACAATATTCGTGCGATCTCGACGGGCTCATACAGTGCAACTGTCGCATGACAATTTTTTACCATGTTGTTTTCCTTGTCCTCAGTTCCTGCTGTACCGTTGAATACGGCTCCGTTTATACCCATGGGTCTTATGTCCATACGGGTCGTTCCTATTATATCATAGTAGAACGTCACTACCTCGGAATCAAACTCATAGCCCGTGAAATGCACGGTAACATCGTCGAGCACTATAGACTTATCCATAGGAACAATGCCGTTCACTGCTTTACCGACTGCGTCTATCTCTATACCTTGGCGTCCGATCCTTTTATCGGCATAAACGGTGTATGAACCGTCATATTCGAGCGATTCTTCTTTTGTTGGATGAAATTTCACCGCTGTACAATCCGTGTAGACTTTCAGAGTTGTCTTGTAAACACAGCTTTGTGTATTTCCATCTTCCGACAAAAGCTCGCCTTGGCTTTCCGCACCGTTTTCTTCATTCATCACCGCATGGGGAATTATAGACGCAAATTTCTCAGCCGACGAAAGAGTGCATCCTTCCGCAAATATCACGTCATAATAAACATTCAGCGATTTGCCGTCAAAATCGTATTTTGTGACATTTACCGTGAAGTCATCGTACACGAACGATGCGAGGATGTCATTGTTTTCGGTTGTATCCGCCGAAAGCTGTTCCGTAACATCCTCATGATACCCTGCACCCGGTCCCTGCACATCCGGACCTTTCAGCCCGCCGTGCTCGTTGAGCCAGTTGAGTCCGAACACCGCACCCGTAAGCACCGCGGCTGTTCCTGCAACACCCGCGAACACATTGCGCGCTTTATGTGACTTTTTCGGCTCGGCATATTCCGGAGTGATCTCCGTGAACTTGACTTGCCGTACATTATCGTTTTTCTTCATTTTCTTCGCCCTTTCCAATATATCTTTGCAGATAGTTTTGTCATCGGGCAGGTCATGATCTTTCCTTATATCGGAAAACGCTCTGTAAAAGTATTCCTTGATCTCCATATTACATTTTCCTTTCATTTTCAAGAAGTTTCCGAAGCTGTTCCTTACCGCGGGTCAGCCTTGCACGTACAGCAGATTCGCTTACGCAAAGTATCTTTGCTATGTCGGCCACCGTGTATTCCTCAAAGTAGTGTAGATACAGTACTGCGCGGCATTTCCGGCTGACCTTCATAAGTATGGGGATAAGGCGGTTTTCTCCGCTTTTCTCAAGCGGGTCTGTCGTCCTTTCCGAGACACTCTCAAGCGGTTGCGAGAACTTGTGCCAGCGCGAACGCAGCAAGTCTGTGCTCTTGTTTATTGCACATCGCAGCAGCCATGCTTTCAGATGCTCCGTGCTTTCAAAGCTTGTATCGCACAGTAAAAGCTTCAGAAAAACCTCTTGTGCAATATCAAACGCGTCGCTCGGATTTTTGCAGCTGCACAAGGCAACGCCATACACGCTCGAATAGTGCTCACGCACCGCCTTTTCAAGCTCGCTTTCGGTCATTCCTACCCTTCTTTCCTATATTGTCTGAAAGAGCCCTTCAACAGTAATACGATCAAGACACCAAAAATTCTACATTTTGTTTGTAAAAAGTTGATTTTCAGCGATATTGCCAATATTATACATCATTTTTGCAGCAAATGCAACAAAAGCGCGCGAGCCGGAGCCCGTGCGCTTTTTTTGTTGTGTTCTTTAAATGTTGATTATTGTGTCGTAAAGCTTTATAGCCTGTATCTCGGTCACGTCTATGACATTGCCGCGTGACGAGAGATAGGTATGGGGCTCCGCTGTTCCGTCTCCATGATTGTTAAACTGCATAAGAGTGCTGTTGCCGAAGCCGGATGTGTCCATGACCGTACCATCCTTATATATGAGATAGATCGGAACTTGGTAAATCGCACTGTTATCTTCATGTGTGTCGATCAAGTTGTCTAATGTGAAATACACATTCACACCGAACGGACTTATCCTTATATTATTTACGGTAAGATTCCTGTCGTCCGTAAGCTGCTTTGAGTATTCCGTATCAACGTCAAGTATAAGGTCGTCGGGAACGGAAAGCTCTACATCGAAAGAAGTAAGATCCTTGTGCTCCTGTTTTGTGACATACTCCATAACAAGCTCCGCTTTTTCAAGGCCCTCGCTCATATCAGTTATGAGATCTGATCTGCATTCCAGACCGTTCTCGGTTTTGGTGACACTATCGCTGCCTCCGCCGACGATAAGACAGTCTTCGCCGTTATACAGGCTGAACATTATCGGGCAGTTAATAAAACCGTCGTAGCCGTTCATGGAATTGTCGCCCGCCTCAGTCCTTTTGCGAAGCTCCTCGTCTGTTTTCAGCATTTCGCCGAACTCATCAAGCCGCCTGTTATTTTCCTTGATAAGCTCCTTCACCTCATCGGAATATGTGATGTCATACAACACATCGAACCTTGTTCCGTCAAAGGCGTATCCGTAGATTTGTACGGTATATCCATTGTATTCTATCGTCTCGTCGAGCGGGTGGGATATTTTTTGCAGTATATCATATCCGTTTCTCTCCCCGCAGTCTGTCACAGCATTTTCCGGTCTGTATTCTCCGAGCTGTTCGGGGTAGAAATCCATGATGTTGGTAACGATAGATGTCTGCTGTTCCTTTACTTTGTCAAGGCGCTGCACGAACAATGAAGATATATCCCAGTTCATTGCCGCTCCCACCGAAACGGTAAGTGCCGCCGCTGCCGCTATCGAAGCCGCAATAACCGCGGGCCTCTTCATTTTGATTTTCTTCTTTTCCATATTACTCGCCCTTTCTTTAACTATCCGAATGAATCTGTCATCGTCGGGAAGTCGTGCAATACTGCGAGCCTCGTTTATTGAGCTTTCAAATATATTCCTGTAATCCATTGTCGCTTTCATTCCTTTCTTCAAGCAATATCTTTCTTAGCTGCTTCCTGCCTCTGCTCAGCCGTGCCATTACCGCGCTTTCGGTCGTTCCGAGAAGCTTTGCAATCTCCGCGGCAGGGTAGCCCTCGTAATAGTGAAGATAAAGAACTGTCCGTATCTTCGGGCGCAGCTTGTTAAGGAGCTTCAGTATATCGGCATTCTTAACGCTGTCACAATACACTTTGTCTCCCGCTTCCTCAAGCGGGGCGGAAAATTTATACCAATACGAACGCAGAAGGCTTTTGCTCAGGTTTACGGTGCATCTTATGAGCCATGCACGGATATGCTCGTCGCTGTCAAATTCGCCATCGTATTTATACAGCTTCATGAAAACTTCCTGTGCTATATCATCCGCGTCGCTCGGATTTTTCACAAAGCACAACGCTGTTCCGAAAACAGTGCTTCGATACTTGCGCACGCAGTTTTCGAGATCGTTATCCGACACTCCTTCTCACTTCCTTCCGATTCCTGTTTGAAAGATCTTTCATATATAATACGAATGGGAAAGGCAAAACCTGACATTTTCGTAAAGTTTTTTTAATACTATTATACATCATTTTCAGAGCGAATGCAAAAAGCAGCCGCGTATGTATTATGCGGCTACTTTATTATCAGAATTATTGTTTAGTTTTCGGCGCTCCTGCGCCGCGTTTGGGGGTAGGTCTCGGGAGGGCGCTCCCTCCTGAGCAGGTAGTACCGCGCAGTCTATGCAAAGCCCGCACTTGTTCGGGATTTGTATAGCCAGCGGTGCTACCTGCCTATCGCCTCTGACCGCCGTAAATTTATTTGTTCGGCTATCCTCGGCGGTCAGAGGCGATGAAAATATGGGGCGCTGCCGATTTTCAGCGGTTTTGGTATCAGCACGGTATCATTTTTTGCACAAATTGGTATATGCTGTTTCGGGCGCGGGATTGTCGGTATCAGATCAGCTCGGAATTGGTGTTATACGCGGAAATAGCGGTATTACTGCGGTGCTGTTCCAATATACAGTGAAAATGCTCTACAAAAACCTCAAAACGACACAACAGGCACACGAGTCGAAGCCCGTGCGCCTGTCAAATATAAATGCTGTAGGGGGCATTTATTTCTGTTATCTTTATTCTTCTGCAGCTACCATAAATCCGGCATATACAGTCTCTGTAATACTTCCGTAGCAGATATTAATAATACTTCGTAACACACCTATTGTTTCGTGTATTGTACCCAAGATTCGCCATTGTCATAAAATACTTTTACTACCATTCCTTTTTCAACCTTGCCCTCAGTAATCTGAATTTCTGTGTTTTTTGAATCATCATCGCTGTTATAGACTTGAACATCTGCAACGCCTTCAATTTTCAAAAGCAATTGCTTTAATTCTTCAATTTGCTCACTAGAATTAACTAACTGCTCAATATTTGCCAGAAAATCTACTACTTCATCAGATTTATCCCCAATACTGCCGTCCCAAGAGCCGCCTTCAATTTGATACTGGTACTCAAACTTGAGTGGGTTAGGATTACGGCTTGCTTTTGACACATCTACTTCGGAACTCTCACCCGGACGCACCTTTCTTGCGAATACTGCAACTCTTGTATCAGTGTCAGGACCGAATGGATAGTAGAAAGTCGAAAGGGTCAGGATACTGTCTCCGTAGGTCAGGTCAACATCAGTACACAAGACACTTCTGTCCATTATATCAGTAATGAAACTGTTGAACTCATCAGCATCGGCGAAGTCGAGTATTTGATTGTATGGGTAAACTTCGCCTTTCTCTTCCTGTGTATTGAACAGCGCGCAGGCGAATACCTTCCATTCAGCGTTCTCATAGAGCGTATTGAATGTTACAGTTGGATTCTCTTTGTAGAATCTCAGATTGTCATTTGAATCGCTGTCTTCATAATATCTGGTGAGGTTTGCGAACATTTTATCTCCATACCACATATTATGACCATACAGAACGGTATTGCCGGAGAGCAGCCCTTTGTCGAAATTATTGCGGAAATCCGCAAATATAGCACCTCGCTCTACCTTATCCTTAAAGACGTTGTGCGTGAGGTAATAGTCATTATCCTCCGCCTGAACCACTGGATAGTCTATAACAGGATCATCGGTACTTCCTATTCTTATCCAGCCTACAATATCATTATTTGTCTCGTAGAGCTCTGCAAAGCTATCCTGAATTGAGGGCGCTTCCGCCGGTCTGCTGCTGAGATAAACGATTATATCATTGACCCTTATCTCGTCAATATCCGACGGGTCAAAACTTTGCGTAATAAATCGTATGTACAGTTTATCGCCTTCCTGCCGCTCATACCAATCCTGTGCGGATATAATGCCTGTCGGCCTTATCTCCGTACCGTCAGTCAGCTTGATAATAGTTTTAGGTTCAAGCTGTGCCGCTATGCCGCGCTCCTCCGGTTTATTCTCAAAAGTCAGGCTGATGCCGCTTGACGAAGCGTCGATATGTATAAGCTTTTTTGTGATTCCGGTATCATTGATCGGAATATCCGTACCGAGCAGGTCAGCGGAGAACAGATGAACGCCTTCGGGTATATCCGCCGTAAATGTGTAACGTGTCCCGTCCGCTTCCGACACGAGATCAACTTTTGTGCTATGAACTATTCCGGGATAGTATACGGATGCCTTCATTACCACACGGCTGTCAGAGCGATTCAGCAGATAACCGCTGATAAGTCCGCCCTCGCTTTCGATCCTTACGCTGTTATCTATGTCAGACGGCATCTCTCCTTCGTATACAATATCATACGCAAGAAGAAGCGTCATGCCGTCAAAGGTACACCAGCGCGGTTCAACATAAAACCCGTTAAAATCGTATCTCGTTCCCTCCGGAATATCGACTGCGGGATACGCGTTTCCTTCAAGGAGATCTTTATCGCTCTGAGTCAGAAACATACCTCCGCTAGTGGGGTCATTTTCCGATGATGTCGTTTCATTATACCCTTCGCCCGCCCCCTGCACATCCGGACCTTTTAGCCCGCCGTGCTCGTTCAGCCAGCTAAGCCCGAACACAGCTCCGGCAAGCACTGCTGCTGTTCCTGCGATGCCCCCGACGACCTTTAATGCCGTGTGGGGCTTTTTCGACTTCGCATATTCCGCGTAATCATCCGCGAATGTCATTTGTTTTGCTCTTTCTGTTTTGCTCATAGCTTTCGACCTTTCCGTAACGTTTCTGAACGCTGTCTCGTGATCGGAACAAGGATATGTTTCTGTCACAGAGGAAAAGGCTTTTTTATATAGTTCCTTATAGTCCATATTATCAGTTCCTTTCACTGTCAAGCAGCTTCTTAAGCTGTTTTCTTCCGCGGAACAGGCGTGACCGAACCGCAGTTTCACTTATGCAAAGTATATCGGCTATATCCGAAACCGAATACTCTTCAAAATAGTACAGATACATCACTGCGCCTATCTTCCTATTCAGCTTCATAATGATTTTCAAAAGCCCGGAGCTCTCGGTATCGGCGTTATCACTGTGAACTTTTCCGTCGGCAGCTTCAAGCGGTGCTGAAAACCTATACCAATGCGAGCGCAGCAAGTCAATGCTCTTGTTTATCGCACAACGCAGCAGCCATGCCTTGATATGCTCATCTCCCGTGAAAGAACCGCGGTATGTATAAAGATCAAGAAAAACATCCTGTGTTACATCATCTGCGTCAGACGGGTTCTTGCAATGGCAAAGCGCAACGCTGTAAACGCTTTTATAATATGCGCGCATATATCTGTTAAGTTCGTTGTCGGTCATTCCTATCCCCCTTTCTGTGTAAGGCACCTTCAATAATAAATCGAATGAACGAGCCGTTTTTATTCATTTTCTTAAATATTATTTCAAATTCATCATTATGCACAACATTATACTATATTTTTACTGCAAATGCAACAACAAAAACGTTAAGTTTCCCCGATTTGGTATAAAATCGGTCAAAAAAAGGTCATGGGAAACAGCCTTCGTATGAGGTATATTATAAGTAGAGGGTAGGCTTCGGTTTAGTAAAGTATGTTTATCGCGTTTTGCGTCAAATAGCCGTCAAATTGCGCTCATAGAGTTTGGCTCGATTTAGAAGTATAATATAAATAGAGCTGTATCGACTACCAACGAAAATAGCATAACCCGCCGACAGCACGATGCCGCCGCGGATCTCAGTTATATCGAGGCCGAAGAAATCAGCTTGACCTCATTCCATATATCGAACACGACCACCGTAAAAAGAAATTTATTTTTCTTATGAAACATACGGCACAGCCCCGCTGCTTGTGGTATGCTTATACCCGAAAGGGAAATGCCGACACCGGTTGCGAGCTATTCCATATCACATTTGCACAAAAGCCTATCCCCAGCATTGTCGATAACGCTGATTTAAAATGAAAATTGTGTGAAACTACCGCAAAAAACGCAGTTTATTTTCCCTCTTTATGAGAGACCTTTTATCGGGCAGTCGATTTCTGATTTGCGAGAACTACGGGATAGGCGAAAAATGCACAAAGGAAGGTCTCTCCAAAATCCTTTACCCAGCACCTTGTACGAAATGTTCAGAAATGTTTGAAGATCGGTGTCTTTTTACCTATCGTTTTCGGTATTTTCGTTCCCTTATTATGAAGGGGGATGATTTTGAGTGCCTATCTGCAACATCAAAAGTTATTGCCCGTCATCTGCATATTCCACAACAGCATATCAAATTCGGTGGCGTTGCATAGTCAACTATACAAATTTGTTTAAAAAGCGGGACAAAACCGCCGTTTACAAGCCTAGATATATGAGGGAACAAATATTTCGGAGCCGAGGAGATGATCTGAACAAAAAATGAATAACGACCGGGGGCGGTCAAAATGTGAAACAGTCGGTATACGTATACCGACTATAAAAAGTAACTTTAGCAAGCAGAGAAAGTGTACGTACACTTTCTGAAATTTTTATGGACCCCCATAAAAATTCCGCGCACTTTTCGGGACGAAAAGTGCTGAACCCACATAGGCTTCGGCTAACGTCCGAAGCCGCAAAAGGCGCTGTCCGCGCCGCAAAGAAATATAGATAAAGCCATAAGGCTAAGCAAAAATGGAATGATAAAGGAGATGTGAAAATGCCGATCTTAAAGTCAATTGCGATTCACGACAACGTAAAAGCAACGCTGAGGTACATACTAAATCCAGATAAAACGGAAGGGCAGTATCTCTGCAACTCCCATAATTGTTTCTCTAATGCCGAGGACGCTTACATAAACATGAAGTACATTTATGAACATTTCAGCAGTCACCGATTTAACGAACCCCTCGCAAAAGTGGGAAAGAACAGAATCAAGGCTATCCACTACATTCAGTCTTTTAAGCCGGATCCGAATCTCACACCTGAACTGGTACACCGTATGGGACGCTCGTTCTGCCGCATGGCTTTTGGCGACAATGTGCAGATGGTTATTGGAACTCATGTGGACAAGGGGCATCTGCACAACCACATACTGATCAACACCTACGGCGTGGACGGTCACAAGTATAACGACAACTATACCACGCGTCGGGAGTTGCGAAAAATCTCGGACGGGGTATGTCTTGTTTTTGGTGTGCCGGTGACCGAAGCCAAATGTAAGAAGGGCATGTCTTATTGCGAATGGAAGCATAACAAACAGGGTACATCATGGAAAGAACAGATACGCCGCGAGATAGATACGCTGGTGCTGACATCAAAGAATTTTGATGAACTTGCCGGCACACTCGAAGAAAAGGGCTATGCGATTCGGTATGGTGAGCGTACCGCGATACGCGCCCCGGGGCAGAAGTATTTCACTAATCTGAAAACTCTCGATGATAACTACACCATTGATAATCTTAAATCCCGTATTCAGTGGAAGGACGATATGGGCAATGCTTCCCGCGATGATGTGTATAACAAGGGTCATGTGCTGACCATGTGTTTTGCCGGCATCATATCTCAACTTGCAAAGCGCGTGGTTGACGGAACTAGACGAGAAAAGAAGCGCGATGAAGATTTGCCGTACCTGCCGCATAACGACCGCGATGTTTTCCAGTTATGCGCGCAGCTATCACTTATCAACCGTCTGAATATTCATTCCATAGGCGAGGTCGAGGCGAAAATAGAGAAAACCCGAGCAGAACACGATAAGGCAATCGCCGAATTTAATGCGATCACGGAAGAACACCATAAACTCACAGATTTGTCTGACCAATGGGATAACATCTGCGAGCTTGAGGACAAGCACGATAAAACTATCGCGGACAAAATGAAACTCTCACTTGCGCGGCAGTCGCTTTCCCGTCATGGCATATCGAGCCTTGATGATGTCCGCCGCCTTGAATTGCGGAAGCGGGAATACGATGAACGAATTGCCGAGCTACAACGAAAAATTGAAGACAGCGATAACCTCGCGAAAGCACTGCAAGAGATTGCGGACACCTACAACGGCATCTCAAAGGGCGACTACATCAGCAAACTTATCGAGCGTGATAATGCTCAGCCTGAACACGAGGTAAAACAGTCTGCACCGGGGCGGTCTGCACCCAAGCCGGACGAGCCCACACAAAATCCGATAACCAAGACCACATCCCGAGGTCGTAAGCATTGATGAATAGAGGTGATGACCAATGATTTACATATTCGGGGGTGTGCCGCCGTAGCTTTGCTATGCCCGTTAACGGGCAACAACGGCATACAGAAAGATAAAAATATGGGAGAAGAAGGAAAAAGGCCGGACAAGCGTAGATAAATACAGGCTTGCCGGTAGAGATAGGAGGTCTATTTGAGAGGAAATGAATTACTCACAACGCCCGCCGTAGCGGATACGGCAGAAATCAAGAACGAGCCGCAGCCCGTTCAGGAAGAAAATGTGTCGATCTATAAATTCGGCAGATCGGTATATAAGGTCAGGACGCACTTCAACCTTGACTGCAAGGAAACGCTTGAAGATGTCATAAACCGTCTGATCATGCGGGATCTTGCAAAAGAAACGCTGTAAAAGAACAAATCAGACAAGCTCACAAAA
>JAEEGL010492245.1_pt1 | contig 11485 bp, 7 predicted proteins | sample 9134231 | NCBI WGS metagenome assembly JAEEGL01 (sample SAMN16246548, study PRJNA631951) | gut metagenome | biome: gut microbiome; feature: rumen; material: fiber-attached | host: Bos | place: Iran: Karaj | collected 2018-10
CGATATGTAGAAACAGGTGAGAATCTGTACTGTCCTTCAGTTAATCTGAATCCGTCCACGGCAAAGTCCATGGCGCGGAGGAGTTCACCGCATCCAAAAATAAAGCCTCTCGTACGCGAAGCTTTTATAACAGCTTCCTCACCCTTAACTTCCACTACGGCTTCTTCCGAAGAGAGAGAGGCGTCAGGTTGGAGACGAACGGAGAAGATACGTCCTCCCTCATTGACTTTGGGCGATACCCGTTCCCCGACCCTGCTCGAAAGCAAATCCCCCACAAAGGCCTGTGCGGGTTCCAGTGCGGAGGTATCTGTTTCTATAACGCTGAACGAACGAGTGCACGACACTGTCATGGCCACTAAGGCCACAGTCAAAAGAATCTTTCTCATTTGAATGTTTCATTGAGTATTGCGGCAAGCCTGTAACCTGCATCACGGAGCTGTCCGAGGAAGAAAACTCTTACGTCCAGGTCGTAGTGCGTGGGAATTACATCACCCTCCTTGAAAGTATTGTGATAAGGCCAACACTTTTCGGCATCGCGACCGACCCAGTCGAATATGTTACCTGCAGTGATCTCCTTGAAATCTTTCTTACTGCCGTTATCGGCCAGATACGCCAGGTCGCGGAAACTCTTCGGGTAGTAAGACTCAAAAATCCTGTCATCCCAGTATGCGTGCAGGGTCGTGGGCTTTCCCCTGTGTTTGAGATTTATCTTTCCCTTGACCTCGTTACGGTTCTTGTAAACAATGTGCATAGGGCAATGCATATCGCCCATCAGATGGACTATCAGAGCTATCTTCTTATACCTCTCATAAGGGTCCATCGTCTCAGCGTTGTCGTGAAGGTCTTTAGACAACAGCGACACATAGTACGCCGCATTATTGATATATGCACCGTCGAGATTATCGGTAGGATAGCATTTAAAGTTCTCGTCCACCGTAACGGAGTGGCTCCAGGGGGCAATGTTAAGAGGCGTGGAGAAGTCAAATTTCTTGAGGAAAGCCACTCTGGCCGCCTCCGGGTTTGTATGCACAAATCCCAGATCCATAGTCCAATATGCACGGAATGAATCGGCATCTGATGCAATTGACGCCAAATGAAGGCCTAAATATTTCTGTATAGCCTTGCGGGCCTTTGGTGTAAGGTGATCTTCCGCAATTTGCGCTACTGTTGAATGGCCGATATTGCCAAAACAATGCGCCACAGGTGCCGTGAAAGCGGCAAAGAAGACAAGCGAAATAGTCAAAAAGATTTTTCTATGCATAAAAACTGACTCCGTTTTAGCGTTTATGCTTAACTAACGGAATCAGCGCGCATTTCCCCCAAGAGGGGAGACAAATAATTATATGAAGAATATCAGTATCGGAAGATAATCGCGCAGGAGTAGCGATATCTTTTTAATTGCAATAGTCATCTGATTCTCGACCGTGGATTCGGCAATACCCATCTCGGCGGCTATTTCCTTGTTTTTCTTTTCTTCGAAGCGGCTCTTCACAAAAACCTCCCTGCAGCGCGGGGGAAGACTTTTTACGGCATCCTTCAAAAGGGATTCCAGTTCAGCTTCTCCAAGATTGTAATCGGGGATCTGCTCCAGTGACGAAAGCCGGATGAAACATTCTTCCTGGTATTTCGCAACCGCTGATTTGTGTCTGATATAATCTATGCACCGGCTTTTTGCAGTCTTGAGCAGATACGAAGAAATCCTGTCGCCGAAATCGATGCTGTCGCGACGGTTCCACAAAGAGACGAAAACATCCTGTACAATGTCATTGCAGTCCTGGGCGGAAAAGGCATATTCCCCTACAAACCGACGAACCCTGGCATAGTACCGTATGTATATGGTGTCGAAGTCTGTCTCCTTATTGATCATATCCTCGCAAAGTTAGAAAAAAAAACAATATTCTTGGTATTGCCTGACTTTAGGGGTTTTAGCTGCAGATTCCGTTGTTATGACAGATCGTATGATACATATGTTTTTGTCGACGGTTATGGCAATCTTGTTTATGTCGCCGTCCGTTTACACACTGCGCAACACCACCGGAGCCGAAGTACGCATCAGTGACTACGGTGCCCGAATCGTTTCGCTCAAGGTGCCGGACAGGAATGGAGAGCTTCGTGATGTCGTCCTGGGATTTGAAAAGCCGGAAGAATACGCAATGCACAAATCCTCCTTCGGAGCCATAATGGGGCGCTACGCCAACTGCATCGGAGGAGCCTCTTTCGCGTTGGACGGTACAGTCTACGAACTGCCTGCGAACAAAAACGGGAAACACTGCATGCATGGAGGTCCAGGCGGGTTCCAGAACCGTTATTTTACTCCTTTGCAGACCGGTGACGACAGCATCGTTTTTTCCTTGCATTCTGCCGATGGAGAGGAAGGCTTCCCCGGAAATCTTTTCCTGAAAGTAAAGTATACATTCTCCGACCGGAACGAACTCCGGATCGATTATGAAGCTAAGAGCGACAGGCCGACGGTGTTGAACCTTACCAGCCACTCTTTCTTTAATTTGTCAGGAGACGCATCCAGGGATGTAACGGATCACGTGCTGACAATAGATGCTGACTACTATACGCCAACCGAAGGGACACCCGTCCCTACGGGGGAAATCCGCTCCGTAGATGGTTCACCGCTTGATTTTCGCACGGAAAGGGCTATCGGGAGCGACATCCCCGAGAATGGTTTTAATCTGAACTATGTTCTCAACCATCCGGGCGATCTGCACGAACCGGCTGCTAAATGCTTTTGCCCGACAAGCGGCATTCAATTAACAGTCCGTACCGACCAGCCCGGTCTTCAACTCTATACTGCCGAGAACCTGGATGGATCCCTGAAGGGAAAGGGTGGGATTCCTCTCTCACGTAGAAAAGCCGTTTGCCTGGAGACCCAGCATTTCCCGGACAGTCCCAACAAGGCCGGATTCCCCTCTACTGTACTGAGACCTGGCGAGTTATTCAAGAGTTCCACGATATACGCATTCACCACTGAAGCGCCCCGACCGAAGGATATCTATCTCGATATTATGGAGACGGCCGTAAAAGCCTATACCCCCGAACGCATCGAAGAATACATCCGGAACGTCGAGGAGGGGGGAATTACCGAACATGGATTTGCAAGGCTCACATCCAATATCGGTATCCTTATCTCGCAGGGGCGCATTCAAGAATACCGGAATCTGTTTTTGAGGATGATGGACATCTGTGCCCTGGAGATCCCTATTGCAAAACAGAAAAACCAGTTCCGCGGCGAGATAGGCAACGATTTCGCTGTAAAAGAGCTGTCATGCTGCCTTTACGAGGTCGGGAAAGCCGGAGTCTTCCCAGAAGAAAGGACGGATGCCTGGCGGAAAGCGCTTAGTGCCATGAATGCCGCTGATATCTATTCTGTGCAACCCGTACCCGGTGATTCCGTAGCCCACAACTGGTGTGTGTATGGTGCTGCAAGTGAGTGTGCAAGGCTTATGGCGGGTCTGGGAGGGGACAGAACCTATGCCGATTTGTATCTAGGCGACCAGATGAGGTTTTTCGACGCTAACGGAATGTTCCGTGATCCTGGATGTCCGATGGTTTACGACTTTGTCACCAGATTGCAGTTCATGGCTGCACTTGATTTTGGATACGACGGCCCGGCCAGGGATGGCATTCTGGAAAACCTAATGAAATCGGCAATCCCAACCCTCCAGATGCAATCCGCCTCTGGAGAAATCCCTTATGGAGGCCGCAGCAACCGTTTCCTGCACAACGATTCTTTCTATGCAGCAGTTTGCGAGTTTTACGCCACCTGGATGAAACGCCTTGGCGACGAAGAACTTGCGTCCCGGTTTAAAGCAGCTGCCTCCCGGTCTGTGGAGTCGATTCTTTTCTGGACCTCGCAGAAACCAGTCAGTCACATCAAGAACCGTTTCCCTCCCGATAGCGGTTACGGTTGCGAGCCCTATGCATACTTCGATAAATACATGGTTACTATGGGCTCGTGGGCATATCTGGCCTGGCGGTTCGCCGACGATTCCATCCTGCCTTCAAAAAAACCGGAAAGAGCATCTACGTTTGTCGCAGAACCGGAATGGCACCGCATTTTCATGAAGGCTGGAGGCTATTCCGTCCAGTTCGACCTCGACGCACAAAAGGAATATGACTCCGACGGCATAGGGTGCTTCCAAAAGGCGGGGGCGGCACCTACCGTGGGTTTGGCTTCTCCCTGCCCGCCAGGTGTACGGCAAAGCAACCCATCGAGTCAACATCAAACAGCAGGCGGCGAGCCCCATTTGAGGATGAACGCGGCAACGGGAATTAATTACAAATTGGATATCCTGAATAATGGCGGGCTTGCGATTGCACCGCTCTGGGAGAAATACGAATTGGTTAAGGCGAGCAAAAGAAAAGTAGTCTTAACCAACGGCCAGGCCGTATGGACCTGCCGGCTCTCGCGCCGTGGGCTGACCATGACATTGAAAGGGGAAGGAATCCAAACGATTATGATTCCAGTTCTTACTTTTGACGGCCAGAACCGGATCAGCCCGCAGCTTAGCGGAAACAGACTTAAGTTCTCCCGTGACGGTTCATGCTGTACCTGGACCACCACCGGAAAAATTTTGGACACCGAAACCGATTACGCTAACCGCGACGGGCATCTGCGTAGATTTGATTTTTCCGCAAACAGGCGGCTGAAAGTACGCGGAAGAATCAGATAGCTGGCTCTTTAAAGTAGTCGAATTTGAATAGCGGGAATGCACTTAGGATTGCGACTTCATCCTTAGGTAAAATGTACTTCGAAAGCTGTGCATTGAAAACCGCACGCTGCGAAATTGAGTCTTTGACTGTAGGCACTTCGGATGCTTCGTTACAAAGGAAATTTGCCTTAATGACATTTTGCCGTTCCAACAACTGCCAGTTCTTCTTGAGTTTTATCAAAGTGATTTGAGAAGGCTCCTTTCGAAAATCCAGGACTATGAAGTCAAGGCTTGCATAGGATGAGAATTGCTGCGCCAAGTTTTTGAATCCCTTGTCATGGCAGTCGGTTCTGGAAACGGAGTATTCCGAGAAATGCTCATCCGGCAGGGTCTTGGTATACCGGATTGCTTCTATCATAGGATAGTTGATATATAGCTTGCCCTGATCCGTTTCATCGCTGAAGAGTTCAAGCATCTCCGAAATCTGCATATTCATTTGCTCAAGCGATATATTCCTGTTCTGGAAATCGTAATCAAAGAACAGGAAAATCTCGGAAAAATCGGAGGACTTCATATCGTCGCTGAAGGGATTGTCCGGCTTGCCTTCGTTTAGTTCACGGAGTAGCGAAACGACTTCGCCATCGCCACCCAGCTCTTTCATCCGGCGATATAACTCGTAGATGTTGTTTCCGAAAGAGCAGACTATATTCTGCCCCTTCGGAAAGAAAAGGTATTCAAGCGTTCTGAATATATCCGGCTCCCGTTTTTTACCTTCAAATATGAACAAGATCATACCTTAAACGCGTCCCCTCTAAAAAGTTTTTCAATATTATGCCCGAAGCGGAGTTCCTTGTCGGTACAGTCGCAAAGTGGCTTGATTTTATTCTCGTTTAGGATGAAATTACAATCCGGACGCAGCAGGTCATTTGTCATCAGGTAGGTGTTGTGGGAGGACGTGAAGACCTGACACGGAAGGGCAAACAAGCGCTTACACACTTCGAAAGATAGTTTAAAGTGGTAGAACGCATCAAACTCATCGATGAAAACGAACGTGGCATTTCCCATCTTGCTCATCCAGAAATAAAGGAGTTTGAGATGCTGTGTCCCTGTAGATGCAATGAGGTCGAACGGGATCCGCTTTTTGTCGATAGTGCAGAACAATATTTTATCGCCGGCATTTGGCACAGCGAATTTGAAGTCCTGGCCGCTAACATTCAACAAGAACCGTCTAAAGTCATCGATCAACTTGTTTTTGATAATATACTCGTCCAATATGTAGATGGTGCTTTCCAGACCGATGAACTCCCGAATGTCGAGACTGCGGAACCACAGCATTCCGTTGACAAACCTCTGAAGCTGAAGCAGATAGTGGCCTGCCGCAAGGGGATAGGACGTCAGAAGGAAATTTACGATGGGGATGTTATTGGCGTTATCAGCAAGATTCTTCTGAATTGCCGTATCCATAGGGAAAGACCTTTGGTCTATCGTAAATTTTCCGGCTTCACGTTTAAAAACCTGCTTCCCCGCCACAATCATTTCCTCGCTTCGCAGAATTCCGTGGTAATCTTTGGCGTACTTGTACTCTACAGATACACCATCAAAGACAAAAGTGTAATCAAACTCAACAAGGAACGACTGATTACCTGCGTACGTAAAGTTCGCATAGTAGTCTGCCTTTTTCCATTTTTGGGTAAGGTGATTAACAATATCAAAAATAGCAAGGCCGAAATTGGTTTTTCCGGAGCCGTTGGGACCATAGATAATGCCGTTCTTAATGACATCATCTTTAATGGCATAAGTGCTGAAATTGTAGTTGCTATGCCGTGTCAAATCCAATTCGATCTTCTCGGCAAATCCCCGGAAATTTTTTACGGAAAACTTTGCAAGCATAACCATATAATTCTATAATTCAGCGCAAATATAATAAAAATAATGAAACTCCGTAATTTTTTTACGGAAATTAACAAAAGGTGATCCCCCCAGCCCTTATATAGTTCGTAATTCCCGATTTTTGTTGAAAATCCGAAAAATGAAGTCAGATTTTAAAGGCAAAAAAGAATCGCGCCGCGGCAGTATCTTATTCCATATAGAACAACTCCGGAAGCGGGATGCTCACCGGGGAATTGTCCGGATTGGTTTCCATTATGTCGGCCATATAGGCCCACCATTTCTGGACGATAGGGTTGTCGCCCAGATCCTGGGAGCCGCCTTCGCCGGAGGTCTTCTGCACTGCAAAAAGGATATTCGTATCCTTGTCCCAGAAGATGGAATAATCGCTTACGCCAGACTCCTTCAGCAGGGCCTTCAGTTCGGGCCAGATGGCGTTATGACGTTTTTGGTACTCCTCCTCGAAGCCGGGCTTGAGGAACATTTTGAAAGCTTCTCTTTTCATAATTGATTATTGGTTTTACGGATTCTTTTGATAAGCCAGAGGATGGCAGCAAGCACGAAGCAGGCGCTTCCGGCTATGAAACTGTACTTTCCGCCCAGGCTCCCCAGCGAAGGGAGGCTGATTACGCAGAACAACACACCGGCCACCACGAAGCAGAAAATGAACAGCGACGAAAGGACCCTTTTGTATTGGGGCGATATGGCGGGCTTCTCTTCTTCGCGGATCGGAGTCGACAATTGCCTGTGGAAAGCCTCCAGTTCTGCCGCCTTCTCTTCGGAAACGCGGTTGGGATAGGGGAAGAAATATATCGCCAGGCACAGCAGTATCTCTATCAGGGTGCCGAGTTCCCAGGAAAGGCCGGGGATCAGGTTGACGACGACTCCGATGCAGACTCCCAGTATGATTGTAAGCGTGGCCGCACTGCCGCCGGGGCGTTTGGTAATGACCCCGAGAATCAGCGGAATACCGAGCGGGATGGCCATTATCCCGCTGAACAGCTTGTTGATTTCGAAAACACCGGTGCCGTTGATGAGTATCGCCCCGAGTGTTATGACTACGCCGATGGCTACCGTGCTGATACGAGCGACCCGAAGCGTCTGGCGGTCGCCCGCGGACGGATTGAAAAGCCGCAGGTAGATGTCGTGGGTGACCACGCCGGACATAACGTTGAATTCAGCGTTGAGCGTCGACATCGTGGAGGCGAACAGAGAGGAGAACATTATGCCCATTATGCCCACCGGCAGTAGTTTGGCCGACAGTATCACATACGACATCTCGGGGTTCTCCAGCCCCGGCACCACCAGGGGAGCCGCAACGGTCGGCAGCAGGAACACCGGAATGAATACAAAGAACAGCAGGGCCGTAAACAAGCCCACGTTACGGGCGGACTTCTCGTCGCGGACGCAGTAGAACTTCTGGATGAAGGTCCAGTTCTCGTTCTGCTTGATTATCGACATTACATAGAAGACCCCGAGCCAGAAAAGATTGCCCTTGGGGCCGTTGAACCAGGTCAGATGCTCCGGCATCTTCGCCGCCATATTAGCAAAACCGCCGGCTTCGCCAAGCGACAGTGGCAGCAGCACGATGGTAACCAGAATGAGGATTACGAACTGGATGGTGCTCATAATGGATACCGACCACATCCCGCCGAACAGGTTGAAGCCCGTCACGATGATTCCCGAGACCACAACCGACCAGGCGAAAGAAAGAGGAGTGACTGCCGTTATCAGGATGCCTATCGCATAAAGCCGCACCATATTGTCCAGGAAGCGCATCACAAGGCCCGCCCAGGTCATAGTCTGACGCACATTGAAGTTGTAGCGGGTTTCCAGATACTCCATCGGGCTGGTCTTGCCTACCCTGCGCCATTTTTTAGCCAGGATTCCGCCTACAATGCAGGCCGGGACGAAGCCCCAGAGCACCGTCATCGACACCAGTCCGTGCTCGTAGGCTATGCCGGCATAGGCAATGAACACGAAAGTGCTGAAAAGCCCCATAAAATTGGTCACCGCGGCCATCAGCCAGGGGATGGCGCCGCCGCCTTTGAAATACGAGCCGGAATCCTTTACCAAAAAGCCGAAGAGCACTCCCACGAATGCCATAAGCAGTATATAGACAAGGATTGCGATGTAGTCCAGGCCCTGTAGCATCATATCACTGTTTCCTCCTTAAATCAGTTACCAAAGTCACGGTCGCACCCGCAGGAATATCGAATTCGAATCCGCACAGATACCCGTCCAGGGGCTTCTCATACGGCGATGTAAGGGTGCCGTAATCCTGAGGGTTGGTCGACCAGGTCCTGTAGGTCACAGCGGCACCGGATGCGGCGAGCGCCATCACGGTGCTGCCGTCGCTCAGTTCTATGCAGTCTTCCTTGACTGCCGGCACCCCGTCGGTGGCGCAGGTCCAGCGGATGTGGGCCGGAGCGCCGTCAGGGGCCGCGAGAATATCCGTAATCTGCAGATACTCCGAATCCTTTATAACCGCACGGCGCACGGCGGACTTCAGATCATCCCCGAAAACGGGAGTAAGGGTTATCTCCCCGCCCAGCTGCGATGCAGTATCGTAACTGTCGCTGATGGTTGCAAAACCGTTGCAGAGGTGGTCCTTGTCGTTAACGGTAAGCGTGCTGTGAGAGCGGTTGTTGTGCTGCAGCAGCATCCAACGGTAAGAACCCTCACCCTGGCCATAATTCGTTATTCCCAGAGCCGCGCACATATTCTCCTGCTCGGTATATGAAGTAGAATAGGTAAAGTCCTTGAACCACCGGGTGCCGTAGGCGTCGAACACTACCTCGCCGGCGTCCATATGGGCGTGGCCCAGGCTGGCCTTGCCTCCCTTGGCAGCAAGGTACAGGTCGTTACTGCCCCATCCTGTCCTGCAGATGAACAGCGGATTCTTGCTGCCCGCGGCCAGATACATCCTACCGGACGGAGCCGTGGCGGTTACGGGGCCCATCCTGTATGCGCAGATGAGCGGAACGATGTTATAGTCTTCGTCAACGTAAGAACCGCCGTCCAGTGCGTACAGGTCCTGATACAGGTAGGAAGGCCTGCGCATCTTGTAGGCAATATACCAGAGACCCACCGATGGCAGGTCTGCCTCTCCGCTGTCGGAATAATTGAAACGTTTTCCGGAATTGCCGCGCTCGAAGATATAGTAGTCGCCGGTCGTGGGAAAACCGTCGATGGTCGTAATCTCAAAATCGCTTCCAAGGGCAGACTCGAGGGCAAGGTTCAGGATGGCCTGGAAAGTGGTACCATATTCCCAATATCCGGGGCCCTCAGGGAATGCACCCTCCGGAGAGTAAATCTCATATACCTGCCTGGCATTGCTGCTGAGAGCCTTGCGGACGACCTCATCCGAGAGGGCCGGATTGCTCTCATAGGTAGCAAGGGCAGCGCAAATCAGCCCCGCGTTGCAGACCTGGTTCCAGTTGCCGACCTTGCCATATGCTTCTCCCGCAACATCCAGGGCATAGGCCTTGAGTTTGGAGGCAGCCTTGAGCCGGGTAGCGTCGGTAAGATCGTCGTAGAGCCAGTCGTAGCCGACGGCCACGCCAAAGGCCATCTCGCCAACGTCCAGGAAGTGCGAAGGATGCCAGTCCGGGAAGTCGCAGACCGCGTTGATATTGGCCTCGGCCGCATCGAGGAAACGGCTCTGACCGGTCACCTTGTAGGCATACGCCATATCGATAATGCGGTGCAAGGCCCTCCTGGAAACGTGCAGAAGCCGGGTTCCGCTGGCATCGAGGGTATACTGCAGGGTTTCGGTGGAACTGGCCTCTTTCGATGCGTAGGTCAGTACCTTGCCGTTCAGCTTGGCAAGATAAGGATTGCTGCCGGCGTTGAGCGCCCGGCGGATTTCGTTGAAATCCTTCTCGAAGAGGAACAGGCGCGGATGGTCGGATTCGGTCAGATTGCCATAGTCGATGCTGATACCCGTCCAGTCCGGCAGGTCCGCCACGGACTTGCCCTGGTTGCGCAGCGGCCGTTCGGGGTAGGTATCGTCCCTGACCTCATACTCGATATCGTTCAGGTCGACGGCATCCTTAACCGGACGCACGGAAACGCCTATATCCCTGGACAGCACATAGCTGGAGTTGAAGCCCGTATTCGACATCTTGATGACGTGCGCGTGCGTCCAGTTGTTCTTTGAGTCACCGCTGTTGACCGTAGAGCTCCAGAAATAGGCTACGTTCGATACGGCCGTCCCCGCCTTGCCGGAGATTATCTTCCGGGGCAGGAAAACCACGAAGCCGCTGCTGTTGTCCTTTATGCTGACTCCGTACGTGGAAGAGCTGCCCGTAACGGTATAGCGCGAAGCATCCTGCATCGCAGACTGCAGGGCATTCCAGTTTTCGATGCTGGGCATATGCCAGCCCGTGCCGGGATACAGCAGCTGCACTATGTCGTCTACCGGATCCAATACCGTCTTGCCGTCGGTCTCGTTGTATTTGTCGTAAACCCCCTGCGCACTGGCGTAGATTTCGCCCGGATAAAAGACATATCCATCCTGATGACCGGCATCGAAGGTGATGCTGGCCGAATTGTTATAGGTAGTGCTCTTGGCAGTGTAGATGACGCCGGTATCCGCCCATCTGTAAAGATCGCCGGCGGAACGGCCGTCGGATGCCGCCATAGTGGCACCCAGGTTATACGCAGACCAGTTGACGCCGTCAATGATTACATCGGTCGCGACCGGTTGCGCCGCCAGGGCAAAGGCCTTGGAATCGATATGGCACAGTCCGGACTCCGGAACCTCAGACTCCGTCGGGACATAGCTGAAAAGGCGGGTATCCGAGTCGATCAGGGATATCTTTTCGATGCTGCATTGCGGCACGGCGATATAGATGGGGCCGTCCAGGCTCAGCGCCGGATTTACGCGGACATCCTTCAATGCCTTCTCGATAAATCTGCTGGGCGCATCC
>JAEEGL010613188.1_pt1 | contig 11485 bp, 8 predicted proteins | sample 9134231 | NCBI WGS metagenome assembly JAEEGL01 (sample SAMN16246548, study PRJNA631951) | gut metagenome | biome: gut microbiome; feature: rumen; material: fiber-attached | host: Bos | place: Iran: Karaj | collected 2018-10
AAAAGCTTCGCGGTAAGAGCGCCATTCTGCACGAACGGCGCTGTCTTCCTTTGCATCGAGCAGCCTGCCCATGAAATCCTTGATGGGGGCTGGCCCGTCGTCATGAAGTCCGAAGTTGAATTCGTAGCGCTTGCGGAGCCCTTCCTGATTTTTATTGCTGAGGGTATAGTATTTCACTAAGCCCTTGGCCTTCAGGTAGGCATAGAGGCTCTCTAACTTCGGGTTGTCCTGGGCAGTGCAAGCGAGTTGCAAGAGTGCTAAAATTGCTAAAGAAATTATTCGTTTCATATCTTTTTCCCTGTTTTTACTTGTCGTTTTCTTCATACATTTTAATTAGTCGCTCGCCGCGTATGCGTATCTGGAGAATCTCTTCTTCAGTATTGATTTCCTCCATCTGCGGCATCTTTTCGTCGAGGCTTGCCAAAAGAAGTTCCATTCGCGTTTCTTCGCTCATCTGTACAGGCTCTTCAATGGACTCCTCCAGATAATTTGGTCGAGGCCTTTGAGCGGTTGCCCTGGTCTTGCGATGTTTAGGAGATATTGATTCTGCATGAGGTTGGATAGTAGTTTCAGTACTGAAGTCTTTCTGCTCAGGAATGCTATCCCCTTGTTTTCCTTCTACGGCTTTAGTCGTTTCGGCTTTCGCCACAATCTGTTCTTCCTTTGGCGCTTGCTCTATCGCCTTCTTTGGAGGTTTGAGGAATATGATTAGGAATCCTATTACGCAAGCGGCAGCCAGCCAAGGCCACATCCTGATAATGCGAGTCGGATGGTCTTCTTGGCGAGCCTTTTCCATCACATTCTGCTTAAGGGTGTTCGATGCCTTGAATTCGCATAGAGGCTTCAGCATTTGCTCAACGTCTTCAATGCTGTTGTTGAAGTTTTCCTCAAGTAAGTCTTTATCATTGTTCATGTCTTGCTTCCTTTCTTCTTGACTTGTTGTTGAATGTGTAAGATGGCATAGCGATAACGCGATTTTGCCGTTGCCTCTGGTATGTCTTGCAGCTCTGCAATCTGTTTGAATGTAAGGTTGTCGTAGCACTTTAGTCTTACAATTTCCGACTGCTCCAATGGAAGCGAGTCGAGCAGACGATTGATTCGTATGTACTCCTCATGAATCTGCCGGTCATTTTCGCCTGCCACATAGGTGGCCGTTTCGAGCGGCACGACCCTGAGTGGCTTTCGGCGCAGGTAGTCTGTACACGCATTGTTGATTGCTCGGATGAGATACTTTTCTAAGTTATCCATGCTGGTCTTCTCGCGCAATCGCCGGAACACACTCAGCAGCACCTCCTGTACCACATCCTCAGCATCTTCCCTGATGCCAATACGCATATAGGCAAAACGAAAGAGCCAATCTTGCCGCTCTTCGACAATCCTTTCCAGTTCCATCAGCAACTGTTCTGTTCTTTCGTTCATCGTTTTCTTCCTATTATGAGGTTTTATGGCCTTTTCCCACAAGGCTCTATCAATAGAAACGTAAAAATGGCAGAAAAGATTTAATTATTCTCCATTTTTTCATCAAACACATCATTTTGTTGCCAACTAAGTTACAAAAAGATGCACAAACAAGTCCTTCGTCGAAGCTTGAAAACAGGTTGACGAGTTAGTGGTTTAGAAAGGTTATTTTAAAATGAGGCAAATGAGGCAAATGAGGCAAATGCGCAAATATAGGTATTTTTTTTGTCACATTTGTCCCATTTGTCACATTACCCGAAAACACTGGGGGTTTGACCGATTTTACACCCAAAATACACCTAAAATACACCTAGGTATATTTTGCACACTTGCAGCAGGAGTGTGCAAAAACGTCGTTGCAAACACCCAAAACGTCTTTGGGGCTACCTTCGCAGGCAGCCCCAAAGCAAGTAAAAATGATGAACAAAATTTATCAAACGTTATACCCAAAAGGAACACATTACTATGAAAGGTCTCTCTTAGAAGCTGATGGGGCCGTGCCCCATGCAGCTTGTAGTCGTGAGGGCGGTGATGGCGGCGGTCAGCATCGCGACGATGACTTCAACGGCCTTTTTCTTGATGAGCGCCCACGCCTTCTCGCCCAGTTTGTCGAAGAACTTCAAGATAAACTTTTTTATAACTGAGAATTGAGAACTGAGAATTGAGAGGTATGATTAGCTTTGCTCGCAGTCTTCCTCCCCCCTTCGGGGGGATTAGAGGGGGCTTATTCGCCTCCGGCGAGATACTTGCCCTTCTCGTTAGAGAGGACAGCTTCGCCGCTGATAATCTTCTGAGCCAGGTCGGTGAAGCCCAGCATGCCCTCGGCGGTCAGCTTGGCCTGACGGATTTCGCCAGTAGCCTTGCAGAGCAGGCGGATGTTCTTGATGTGCTTGCCAATCTCGAAGTGGGCAGCGTCGGCACTGGACTTGCTGGTCACCTGAGCGGAGAAGATGCCGAGGTCGCCCAGCTTCACGGGCTGTCCGAGCAGTATCAGCTCCTTGATGCAGGCCACCATGTCGGTGAGAATGCCCTTGATGACGCCCTGGGAGTAAGGGGTGTTGTGGTCGCTCATGTGCTTAGCCAGCTCAGCCACTCCGATGGGGTCAGCGTTCTTCACGCGTCCGTAGACACGCCCGAACTGCTGGGAATTCTGGTTCTTGTTCTTGTAAAGGTTAATGTACAGCATAACAATTCAGTTTACGGGTTAATTACTAAGGTTAATTTCTCTCTTGTGTCTCATACGGCTCTCCGGAATAAGCCCCTGAATCACGTTACAAAGGTACGAAATTTATTTGAAACGCACCTTTGAATTTAACGTTCGTTAACTCATAAGGCAGCAGTTTTCTTGCGGATGAAAAGACCCTACCTTTATCCGCAGGTCGTACCGACCTACGGCTACTGAGAGGCGACCCCAGGGATCTTCTCCGGCGGTAGCCGCTCCCCTCTTGAACCCTGCCCTTACGGGGAGGGGCAGGGGTGGGGTCTCTAACTTTTTCCGCCGAGAGTACACAGACGATAAGTGATTCGCTGAGAGAAGAACATACGATAAGAGATTCGCCGAGAGTACACAGACGATAAGAGATTCGCTGAGAGAAGAACAGACGATAAGTGATTCGCTGAGAGTACACAGACGATAAGAGATTCGCTGAGGAAGTTACAGACCCCACCCCTACCCCTCCCCTTGAGGGGAGGGGAGTGCCATCCGGCTTCTAAAAAGAGCAGTTGGCCAGGGAATCTTCTCCGGCGGTAGCCGCTCCCCTCCCTTCAAGGGGAGGGGCAGGGGTGGGGTCTCTAACTTTTTCCGCCGAGAGTACACAGACGATAAGAGATTCGCCGAGAGTACACATACGATAAGTGATTCGCTGAGAGAAGAACAGACGATAAGAGATTCGCTGAGAGAATAACAGACGATAAGAGATTCGCTGAGGAAGTTACAGACCCCACCCCTACCCCTCCCCTTACGGGGAGGGGAGTGCCATGCGGAGAAGTTTAGGCAATGAGTCTGTAGCTGTCAAAACTGTGTGCGCATCTGAAAAGACGAACACGCCGTTTGAAAATTTACTGCCACTATGTCAGCAGAACACGTTCTTTCACCTGCTCTTCGTCGAAGCCACATGCCCCTGAGCATATTCGCGGGCCAGCATCCAGCCGTCAATCATGGCGAAGTAGCCGAGACTCTCCGTTCCGTTCTCCATGATGGCCATCGCCAGCCCTAACTTCATCCACGAGACGCCCTCCGCAGAGCTTGGCACGCCGAGGTAGGTGTCGAGTTCGAAATCTGCCTTCTCGCATACAAACTTGATGTAGCGGTCGGTCTTGTTCTCTGAGGGTGGTGCCCACCGCATGATGATGTCCTTTGGTATGTAGAGATGGTGCACGTGATGGTCGTTCCGAGTGAGCAAAAGGAAGGTGGCACGCCAGCCCCATTCCATCTCCGTAAACTGATTGCTTCCGAAACAACAAGCAAAAGGAAGTTTTTTCTTCTTCAGACAATAACTTGCACGCTTTCCCGAAAAAAGCTCAAAGGGTATATCGAGATGACCTGCGGTAGCCTCTTCTTGTCAATCAATTGGCGCGTCGTGAGTGCGCCCTGGTCGACAATTCTGCAAATTAGTTCCATAACATTTCTTTTGGCATCGATATAGCAGTTGGCACTTAATTATTCCGCATGGTACTCCCCTCCCCTCAAGGGGAGGGGTAGGGGTGGGGTCTCTAATATCCTTTCAACGAATCTGTTATCGTCTGTGTACTCTCAGTGGAAAAAGTTACAGACCCCACCCCTGCCCCTCCCCTTGAAGGGAGGGGAAAGGCTACGGGTAGGCGACCGCAGGTCGGGAATGCGGCTACCGCCGGAGAAGGATTCCTGTGACAACTGCTGTATTGTTGCCTTTCTTTTAAAGTTAATTGTAAGTTTTTTTTACGAGTCACTTTCTTTCATTTGGGACAAATGGGACAAAAATTTATACTTATTTTGCACCTCTGCGCGCCGTCCATGGGTGTGGATTTTGCGAAAGTTGAACTTTTATAAATATACATATTATAATATATATATTTATAAACCCATAAGTTCCAACTTGCGAATATAGGTCTGAAATTTTGTCCCGTTTGTCCCATATGCCAAAGAACTCGGGCGCAAAGGTAGACAATGTTCTGCTAAGGAACAAAAAAAATGTTAAATGCGAAGTTTTTGCAGTTTTTTTCCTTCGCGTGTGCGTACAATATTATATATACGCGTGTCGCGCAGTTTACGCATAAATAGGCCGAAAATCCGTAAAAAAAGACCCACAAAACGCATTTTGTAAAGTTTCGCGAAAATAGTATATTTCTTGCCGACACCGCTACTTCATGCAGAAATAGACTGGCTCCGCGAGATTGGCATGTTATTTTAAGCGTTTAATGCTGTCAGGTGTGTAAATTTGCATGGAAAGCGCAAAGTAAAGAAAAATTACCAAAACTGCACACTCCTGCTGGAGGTGTGCAAAGCTAGGTATACCTAGGGTGTATTTTGGGTGTAAAATCGCTCAAACCCCCAGTGTTTTCGCAGAAATCGACAAAATCGACAAAATCGACAAAAAAAAGTACCTATTTTGCGCATTTCCTCATTTGCCTCATTTGCCTCATTTTAAAATAACCTTTCTAAACCACTAACTCGTCGGCTGCAAAGATACAATAATCTTCCGGCATGGCCAAATTTTGTTTAAAAATTGCTAATATGCATCGTGGCCCGAAAAAACTGCACAAAAAATTTGCAAATGTGCAGAAAAGGATGTACCTTTGCACAAAATTTTCAAAATTGTGCAATGAACACAATCCCATGTTTTAACGAATATATACGTCAAGCCATACTGAAGAACTGGAACGAGAACGCCCTGACCGACTATCAGGGCACTACGCTGCAGTATCATGACGTGGCACGCAAGATAGCCAAGCTTCACATCGCTTTCCAGAGTGCTGGAATCGTGCAGGGCGACAAGATTGCCATCTGCGGCAGGAACTCTGCTCACTGGGCGGTGACCTTTCTTGCCACGCTGACCTACGGCGCCGTGGCCGTGCCCATCCTCCACGAGTTTCATGCTGAGTCCATCCATAACATTGTGAACCACTCGGGCGCACGCCTGCTTTTCGTGGGCGACTACATTGCCAAGGAGATAGACCCGGCATTGATGCCCAAGCTGGAGGGAGTGCTCAACCTGCCCGACTTCTCGCTGATGATATCCCGCTCTGAGCAGCTCACGTACGCGCGCGAACATTTGAATATGATGTTCGGCTCAAAGTATCCCAGGGCATTCACCAAAGAGGATGTGAAGGTCTACGCTGACCAGCCCGAAGAGCTGGCACTCATCAACTACACCAGCGGGACGACGGGCTACTCGAAGGGGGTGATGCTTCCCTACAGGACGCTGAGCGGCAACATAGGATTCTGCATTCGCCGGCTGGGCGAGCACGTGAAGGCCGGCTCGGCGCTGCTCGACATTCTGCCCATGGCCCACATGTATGGCCTGAGCATAGAGTTTCTCTTCGGTTTCTGCAACGGCTGCCATCTGTTCTTCCTCAACCGTCTTCCCTCACCGTCGCTCATTGCCCGGGCCTTCACGGAGATTCGTCCCAAGCTCATCGTGGCCGTGCCGCTCATCATTGAGAAAATCATCCGCAAGCGCGTCTTCCCCGTCATGCAGACCCCGCGCATGAAACTGCTCATGGCCATGCCGGTGGTCAGGGACAAGGTACGGCAGAAAATCTGCGAACAGGTGTACCAGGCGTTTGGCGGACAAGCATACGAGGTCATCGTGGGGGGAGCAGCCCTGTCGAAGGAGGTGGAGGATTTCCTCATGCAGATAGGCTTCCCCATCACCGTGGGCTATGGCGCCACGGAGTGCGCCCCGCTCATCAGCTACAGCGACTGGCAGGTGCATGTGGCCGGCTCATGCGGCATCGCCGTCGACGGCATGGAGGTGCGTCTCTCAAACAACGAAATCCTCACCCGTGGACAGAACGTCATGCTGGGCTACTACAATAACGACGAGGCTACCAGAGAGGCCCTCGACAAGGACGGCTGGTACCACACGGGCGACCTGGGCACGATGGACGAGGAAGGCAACATCTTCATCAGGGGACGCCGGAAAAACATGCTGCTGGGTGCCAACGGGCAGAATATCTATCCCGAGGAGATTGAAGACAAGCTCAGCTCCATGCCGATGGTCAACGAGTGCATCGTCGTGCAGCGCGGCGAGAAGCTGGTGGCGCTGGTCTATCCCGACCAGGACGAGCTGATGCACTTCACTGAAGCCGACATGGAAGGCATCATGGAGCAGAACCGTCAGGAGCTGAACCTCAGGCTGCCCGCCTACAGCCGTCTCGCGCAAATACAGCTCATGAAAGAGGAATTCCAGAAGACACCCAAAAAGAGCATCAAGAGATACCTTTACCAATAACAAAGACAACAAGCGCTTATGAAAGAGATACCAAGCTACAACAAGCTCATAGAGCAGAGCATCATCGACCATTGGGACATGGATGCCCTGACCGACTATAAGGGACAGACGCTGCAATACCACGACGTGGCCCGCAAGATAGAAAAGGTGCATATCCTGTTTGAGAATTCGGGCGTGCAGCGCGGCGACAAGATTGCCCTCTGCGGGCGTAACAGCAGCCAGTGGACGGTGGCCTTCCTCGCCACGCTGACCTACGGTGCCGTCGCCGTGCCCATACTCCATGAGTTCACCCCCGACCAGATTCACAACATCGTCAACCACAGCGACGCCAAGCTGCTCTTTGCCGGCGACCACGTCAGCGGCAGCATTGACCCGGGACAGATGCCCAACCTGGAAGGTATCATCCGCAATACCGACTATTCGCTCGTGCTCTCGCGTACCGACAAGCTGACCTACGCCCGCGAGCACCTGAACGAGCTCTACGGCAAGAAGTTCCCCAAGTATTTCCGCAAGGAGCACGTGCACTATTACCACGAGCAGAGCCCCGACGAGATGGCGCTCATCAACTATACCAGCGGCACCACGGGCTTCTCGAAGGGTGTGATGATACCCTACCGAGCCATGTGGTCGAACTACGACTTCGCCTGCTCCGCCATGGGCAACAACCTGAAGCCTGGCTCGAGTGTCATCTCCATCCTGCCCATGGCTCACATGTACTCCATGGCCTTCGAGTTCAGCTACGAGTTTATACGTGGATGCCACGTCTTCTATCTCAACCGCGTACCCTCGCCGGCCATCATCGCACAGGCATTTGCCGACATCAAGCCCTCGGTCATCATCGCCGTGCCGCTGGTCATTGAGAAAATCATCCGCAAGAAAGTGTTCCCCAAGATTCAGACGCCACGCATGCGCCTCTTACTACAGATTCCCGTCATCGAGCAGAAGGTGCGCGACACCATCTGCCAGGAAGTGAAGAAAGCATTCGGCGGAAACTTCTTCGAAATCATCATCGGCGGAGCCGCCTTCAACCAGGAGGTTGAGCAGTTCCTCCACCGCATCAACTTCCCCTATACCGTGGGCTACGGCGCCACCGAGTGCGCTCCCATCATCTGCTATGAAGACTGGCGTTCGTTCGTGCCCGGCAGCTGCGGAAAGGCAGCGAAAAACATGCAGGTGCGCATCGACAGTCCCGACCCCGAGACCATTCCCGGCGAGATCCTCACGCGCGGCCTGAACGTCATGCTGGGCTACTACAAGAACGAGAAGGCTACACGCGAGACCATCGACGAACAAGGATGGTATCACACCGGCGACCTGGGCACCATGGACGAGGACGGCAATGTCTTCATCAACGGACGCTCGAAGAACCTGTTGCTCAGTGCCAACGGGCAGAACATCTACCCTGAGGAGATAGAAGACAAGCTCAACTCGATGACACTCGTCGTAGAGAGCATCGTCGTTCAGCGCGACTCCAGGCTCGTGGCACTCGTCCATCCTGACCTCGACGAGGCCGAGAAGCTGGGCTTCACCATGGAAGACTTGGAGGGTGTGATGGAGCAGAACCGCAACGGACTGAACCAGACGCTTCCTGCCTACGAGAAGATCAGCGAGATAGTAATCCACAAGCAGGAGTTTGCCAAAACCCCGAAGAAGAGCATCAAGCGCTACCTCTACACTTAAGCCCCCAAATAAGGAATCTACACATACGCCCCCCTCCTTATTTGATTTTCGTTTCAACTGACAATGGAAGGTTGTCAGACGAGCCGCCGACAAGGACGGTCATGCCGCCTGGCTCCAAAAGCCATGTCTGGGCAGGTTCGTCCCAATGGCAGAGGTCGGTGCGGCGAATAGGAATAGTAACCGTCTGGCGCTCACCGGCTTTCAAGGCTACTCGCTGAAAAGCCTTGAGTTCCTTCACTGGACGCTCAATGCGCGATGCAGGACGGGCCACATAGACTTGTGCCACCTCCTCGGCGTTGCAGTCTGAGGTGTTAGTAAGGGTGAAGCGCACATCGAAACCATCGGCAGAGGGCTGCACTGCCAGGTCACTATACTTGAACGTGGCATACGAAAGGCCGAAGCCGAAGGGATAGGCCACAGCCATCTGCTTCGTGTCGTACCAGCGATAGCCCACTAGCCCTTGCTCAGCGTAATTGGCCACGGGAGAGAAGTTCCTGCCGCGTCGCCCACGCTCCCCATTCGTCCCTGTATGACTATTCGCCCCATTGTTCACCAGCCCTACGAAGATGTCACCCTGCGGGTTCTCGGCCTGCTGCGGATAGCTGCCCGTAGCATAGGCCGGTACGTCCTCCAAGCGGCAGGGCCACGTCATAGGCAGCTTGCCTGATGGGGATATCTGCCCTGTGAGCACCTCGGCTAGCGCCTGGCCACCCATGGAGCCGTTGAACCACGATGCCACAAGCGCGCTGGAGACCTCGCTCACCGTCGACACATCGACCGGACCGCCGGAGACGATGACAGTTACGAGCCGCCGGTTCGCCTTGGCAAGGGCGACGGCCAGCTCATCCTGTCCCGAAGGCAGCGTGATGCGCTTGCGGTCGGAGCCTTCGGTCTCCACCTCACGGTTGTCGCCGGCGAAGAAAAGCACGAGGTCGGCCTTCTTCGCAGCCTTCACGGCCTCGGCCATCAGCGTAGCATCAGCGGGCTGAACAGGACTGAGACGTTTGTTGCGGCTGTCGCGGTCGAAGCTCTTGTAACCAGGAACGTAGGTCAGCTTCACGCTGTTGCCGAGCACGGTCTGCAGACCCTCTAGTGGCGTCACTTCACGGCGCGTCTTCACACCCGCCCCGACACCGCCGAGCGCCATCGTCGTCACAGCATTTTCGCCGATGACGGCAATGGTTTTAACGTGTTTCCGGTCAATGGGTAGCAATGCCTGCGCCTCGCTCTTCCCCTGCGCTACCGGCTCATTCTTCAGCAGTACAATCGAGCGCCGCGCCACCTCGAGGGCCGTTGCCATCTCCTCCGCATTGCCCACAGGCTTCGTGTTGGCCACCGCCTTATCTATGGGCTTCACCGTCAGGCGGACACGCAGAATCTCGCGGACACGCTGGTCGATGACGGCCTCGCTCACCTTGCCCGCCTTTACGGAGTCGAGCAGCGCCTGCCCCATAAAACGGTTGCCAGGCATCTCGACGTTCATGCCCGCCACAACGGGGTCGACCGTCGAGTGGACACCGCCCCAGTCGCTGATAACCATACCCGGGAAGCCCCACTGCTGACGCAACACCGCAGTGAGCAGGTGTGCATTCTCCGAGCACCACCGCCCGTTCACCTTATTATAGGCAGCCATCAGGCCCCAGGCGTCGGCTTCGCGCACGGCCATCTCAAACGGCCGAAGGTAAATCTCGTGCATAGCGCGGTCGCTGATGCGCACGTCTACCGTTCCACGGTAGTCCTCTTGATTGTTCAATGCATAGTGCTTCAGGCAGACCGCTGTGCCGTCATCCTGAGCGCCCCGTGTGTAGGCCACGGCGAGCACGCCGCTCAACAGCGGATCCTCGCTCAGGTACTCATAGGTACGCCCACCCGTCGGAATGCGCTGGATGTTGATGGCCGGACCAAGTATCATGTCCTTTCCCCTCAGACGAGCTTCACGGCTCATGCCCCGCCCGTAAGCGTAGGCCCACTCGGCACTCCATGTCGCGGCGAGGGCCGAACCCGTGGGGAAGAACGTGGCAGAGTCGGTCGTCAGGTGGGCGGAATTCCAGGAATGCGGCTCCATCTCCTCACGGATGCCAAAGGGACCGTCGGCATACTCCACGTCGGCGATACCCAGCCGTGAGATGCCCGCCGACGAGAACATGTTCTTACCGTGCAGCATTTCCACCTTCTCCTCGAGTGTCATCTGTTTGATAATCTCGTCAATCTGCGCCTCGTAACCCAGCAGCTTCGAGGAGTACGTCTGTGCTTGTACTGTAACGGCTGAAGCCATAACGACAACAGCAAAGATAGTCTTAATCCTACTCATATTCTCATTGTTTATTATTTTTCACAAATGCAAATTTACTAACTATTTTCAACAATCCGCTAGCCATTATCATTGTTTTGTGAAGCAATAGCGTTTTTTAACTTTTAGCTATCCGCTATGTATTATATGCAATCCGAATTGTATCCAGCGCACAGTTTGACGAGCTAACAAACTAATTGTTTCATCAGCCCCCCCAAAAATAATCTCCGAATCGCTTGCCGGTTCGGATTTCTTTTCGTATCTTTGCACCATCGCTAGTTGATGTAACACAGAAGAAGATGACTATAGCAAATCCTATTTACGACTCGGTGTTCAAATACCTGATGGAAGACGAGCGCATAGCCCGCACCATCCTGTCTGCCCTGCTGAAGGAAGACATCGTCAAGGTGGAGATGCGCCCCCATGAGTACAGCAACGGCCAGCGCGAGCTGCTGTCGGTGTTCCGTATAGACTTCGGGGCCACCATCCGCAAGCCCGACGGCAGTGAGAAGCTGATCCTCGTTGAGCTGCAAAAGAACTGGCTGCCCACGGAGACCCTCCGTTTCCGGCAGTATGTGGGTACACAGTATCAGGACCCGCGTAACATCGTGGAGGACAGTGCCGA
>JAEEGL010673492.1_pt1 | contig 11485 bp, 7 predicted proteins | sample 9134231 | NCBI WGS metagenome assembly JAEEGL01 (sample SAMN16246548, study PRJNA631951) | gut metagenome | biome: gut microbiome; feature: rumen; material: fiber-attached | host: Bos | place: Iran: Karaj | collected 2018-10
GAGGTTGGCCACGCCGGTGAACTGGCCACCGTCGCCGATGGGGTTCTTGAAGAGCCATTCCACCTCTTTGCTGTCCATGGGCTGCTTGTAGGTGTCGATGACGGCCTGGAGGAAGAGGTTGGACTTCTCCAGCTGGTCATAGAAGAACAGGTAAGCCTGTGAGAATTGGAAGTCGGCGGGCAGGTTGTGCTGGCGGATGGCCTTGTTGCGCAGCACGTTCATGCCTGTGAACATCCAGCAACGGCCACTCGACTTCTGGTCTGTGATGGCCTTGCTCTCCACACGGTTGGAGAAGTGGGAGTCGAATGCCGTGGCGTTCTCATAGTTCATGGCCAGTTTGGCGGGACTGTTTGTCACCATGATGTTGCGCAGGGCCTTGTCTGTGGCCGAGCCGCCATAGCTTTGTTTCATCTGTTGCATCATCTCGGTGGTGATGCCGCCGTTGTAGGGCTGTGCAGCGGTCTTGCCGCCTTTCTTCTGGGCCATGCCACTGCCCGCAACTAACAGGGCGGCAATAGCCAATGCGAAATATTTTACTCTCATATTGATTGTTATTTGTTATTTAAAACCTGAAGTTTCACTGTTTGAGGGCTTCCACGATGGCGGCCTCGATGTCGTCGCCACGGAGGTTGCGTTTCAGGATGGTGCCATCCTTGTCGAGCAGCAGGATGGCAGGGATGCCGTTCACGCCGTAGTTGTCCGTCGCCGTGCGGGTGGTGTCGATCAGCTGTGGGTAGGTGATACCCAGGTCCTCAACAGCCTTTTTGTGGTCGGGAATCTTGTCCCACACGTCAATGCCGATGATGTTCAGACCCTGGTCTTTGTACTTCTCGTAGAGGCGTACCAGGTTCTCCGAAATCTCTCTGCGGCAGGGTCCGCACCATGAGGCCCAGAAGTCAATCAGGGTCACTTGGTCCTTGTTAAGCATGGCGGAGAGCTTGTTGGGCTGGCCTGTGACGAAGTCGATGCCGTCCACATCCACATACATCTTGCCTTCGCTGGTGTTGGCGATGTTGAAGAGGTGGCGGCGGGCCTGGCGCAGCGGCTCGAAGTCGCTGATGGCCTTGCTGGAGTGGGACATGATGCTGTCCAGTTTGTTGAAGTCCATGCCTTGGTCCTCGTTTTCCACCAGCTGGCAGAGAGCGTAGGCACCGATGATGTTGTCCTTGTTCTGGTTGAACACGCGGCGAGCCTGCTCCAGCTTGTAGGCCTCGTAAGCGCTCATGGCCACGCCGTAGTCGGCGGCTATGGCTATGGCAGCCTGCTCGTCGGTGGAGGCGGTAGCGTAGTATTTATTTGTCAGGTCGTTCAGCATCTTCTCCATGCGGGAAGCCGTGCTGTCAGCGGTGAACGAGCGGAAATAAAGGTCGTTCAACGGAGTGCCATAGAGCGAGTCGTTGACGAGGTTGATGTGTATATCGCCTTTCTCAAGCACCACATTGCTTACAAAGCGCAGGGTGGGGGTCATGGCAACCACACTGGCAATCTGGCTCTCTTTAGTCTTCCCTTCAAACTTAAAGGTGCCGTTTTCCACGATGGTTGAGTCCATGGGGCTCCCGTCGGTGATGTTGGTCAGATAAACTTTGGCTCCGTCAGTGCCCTCGGCGGGCAATTCGCCATAAATGGTGTAGCCAGGGTCGCACGATGCAAGGCTTGTCAGCAGTGCAGCGGCCATTAACAGTTTGAAAATCTTTTGCATATTGTTGTAGTGTTATTATTTTACAAATGTGCAAATATACACATTTTTCTTGATATATACACAGCCCTACATAAAAATATCCTTCTCTTCAAGGCGGTGAAACGCTGTCCGTGTGCATTGGCAGGGCCCGTCCACGCTGGCTCCATCACTTCGCCAAGCGCATTTTTCGCTATCTTGCAGCAAACAACGAATGATTAGGAAACTGTAGGAAGGTTTAACGCTTTTTTGCTTTCGGCAGTGCTTCGGTTCTCTTTTGGGTGGGGAAGAGGATGCGGATGACGCTTGCCGATAATTGAAAATCAAAGATATGAAACATCTGTTTGCTATGCCGAAAAATGGCCTTTCAACGGCCGTTCAACGCTCCTTCAATATTGATTCAATAATGAACGAGCGTTGAACGAGGGGTTGACGGGAGGCCTTGAGGCGGAGCCTTGCGGGCGGGATGAGGAGCGGAGGGCAGTGTGCGGTGGAGGAGGGGGAAAGGGGGCATTTGAACTGCACCGTTGTTGGCGTGGAGGGTGAAAAGGGCAGCTCAGTGCCTGCGGTGCGCTGTTGCCGAGTGTTTGTTTTCAGCGTTTTGCAGTTGGTGGAGCGTTTTTTTTTATTTATGTCGGAAAAAATGGGTATCTTTGCACAATTTTTTAAACGGAAAGAAAAAATCATATTTTACGACTATGTATACAGATACCACAAAATTCATTGGCGAAGGCCTTACCTACGATGACGTGCTGCTGGTGCCGTCGTATTCCGAGATTCTCCCCCGCGAGGTCACAGTGGCGACCCGCTTTTCTCGGAACATTAAGTTGAACATGCCGCTTGTTTCGGCAGCTATGGACACTGTCACGGAGGCCGCCATGGCCATTGGCATGGCCCAGGAGGGTGGTATCGGTGTGTTGCACAAGAATATGTCTATCGAGCGTCAGGCTAACGAGGTTCGCAAGGTGAAACGTGCCGAGAATGGCATGATTGTGGACCCCGTGACCTTAACGAAGGATGCGCTGGTGAAGGACGCCCTGCACCTGATGAGCGAGTACGGCATCGGCGGCATCCCCATTGTTGACGAAAACCGCAAGCTGATAGGCATGGTGACCAACCGCGACCTGCGCTTCGAGAAGTGCATGGAGCGCCCCTTGTCGGAGATTATGATCACCGACCTGATTACCACGCATGTGGGCACCACCTTTGCCGAGGCAACGGAGATTCTGCAACGCCATAAGATTGAGAAACTGCCGGTGGTGAATGCCGACGGCGTGTTTATGGGCTTGATAACCTATCGCGACATCATGAAGACCAAGGAGCGCCCCTTGGCTTGCAAGGACAGCAAAGGCCGCCTGTGCGTAGCCGCAGGTGTGGGCATCACGCCCGACATGATGCAGCGCGTGGATGCACTGGTGAAGGCTGGTGCCGACGCCATCGTCATTGACACTGCCCACGGCCACAGCATCCGTGTGGTGGAAGCCCTGAAGCAGGTGAAGTCCGCCTATCCCGACATCGACGTGGTGGTGGGCAACATCGCTACTGGCGAGGCCGCAATCATGCTGGCCGAGGCTGGTGCCGACGCCATCAAGGTGGGTATCGGACCGGGAAGTATCTGCTCCACCCGTATTGTGGCCGGTATCGGCGTGCCGCAGCTGACGGCTGTGTGCGAGTGCGTGGGAGCCTTGAAACAGAAAGGCTTCGACGTGCCGGTGATTGCCGACGGCGGCATCCGCTACAGCGGCGACATTGTGAAGGCCCTGGCCGCAGGTGCAAGCACGGTGATGGTGGGTTCGTTGGTGGCAGGTGTCGACGAGGCACCCGGCGAGACCATCATCTTTGAAGGCCGCAAATTCAAGTCGTATCGCGGCATGGGCTCGTTGGAGGCCATGCAGAGCGGCTCGAAGGACCGCTACTTCCAGGACAAGGAGGAGGACGCCAAGAAGCTGGTGCCGGAAGGCGTGGTGGGACGTGTGCCTTACAAGGGCACACTGAGCGAGGTGCTGTACCAGATGGTTGGCGGACTGAAGGCCGGCATGGGTTACACAGGGTCCAAGGACATCCCCACACTGCAACAGGCCAAGTTTATCCGCATCACTGCCGCTGGCCGCACCGAGAGCCATCCGCACGACATTGCCATCACCCGCGAGGCCCCGAACTATTCCCGCTAATCAGAATCGTTGGAAACACAGAGTTTAAGATTAAGTATAGTAGAAGTTTAAAAAGATATTTGTCTCAAATATAGTCATCACTGTTTATGAAGAAAGTTTTGTCAACATTGGCGTTGTGTGTGATGCTGCTGAGTGCCGCAGCGCAGAACAATGCCGACCCCGTGATTTTCGAGATAGGCGGAAAGCAGATACACAAGTCGCAATTCATGAAGGATTTCCTCAAGTCGATAGGCAAAGACCCGGCTGCGGAGCCCACAGCATGCACCTACGAGAAACGCAAGGCTTTGGAGGATTATGTGCAGCTGTATGTGAACTTCCAGACCAAACTGGCCGACGCTTACGCCATGGGTCTGGATACATCCAAGTATCTGCTGGAGGAGTTGGGCGTGTACCGGAGGGATTTGGCGGCCCCTTATTTGATTGATTCTGCCACGATGATGTCGCTGCTGCGCGAGGCTTACGAGAGGAACCACTTTGCGCTGCATGCGGCACACATCCTTGTGCCCTGCCAGGAGTCCGCCTCTCCCGCCGACACCCTGAAGGCCTACAACCACGCCATGGAGCTGTACCAAAAGGCGCTGGAGAACCCCGATTTCTATTCGGTGGCACAAAAGGAGATGCACGACCAGCGCATTGATAATATAGACCCCCTGGTTCGAGACAAGGCCAATGAGGTGAACCCCTACGAGGGCGACCTGGGCGCCTTCACGGTCTTTGATATGATCTATGCCTTCGAGTCGGCGGTCTACTCCATGCAGCCAGGCCAGATTCATACGCCTGTGCGTTCGCGCTACGGCTACCATGTAATCAAGCTGTTCGACCGCTACCCCTATTATGGCAAGGTGCAGTTGGCCCACATCTGGGTTTCAGACCAAGACCCCAACGCCCATGGCAGAATCAAATCTGCCTATGACCAGTTGAAGAACGGTGAGGACTTTGCCGTCGTTTGCAAAAACAACAGCGACGACCCTGGCACCTCGAAGAGTGGCGGCTTGATGCCTGAACTGGCTTGCAACCAGCTGCCGTTCGAGTATGTCGAGGCTGTGTCCAAAGGGCTGAAGGTAGGCGAATTCACCGAGCCTTTCAGAAGCCGTTTCGGATGGCACATCATCAAACTCATCAAGCAGGAGCCTATGCCCGACTTTGAGAGCCTGATTCCCTACTACAAATCGCGCATGACCCGCGGCGAGCGCAGCACCCGTCCGCAGCACATCTTTATCGAGCAATGCAAACAGAAGTACAACTTTGTGGACTACACCAAGGTGAAGACTTCCAAGAAGAAGAAAGCCCCCTACGCTGCCAGTCTCGATGCCGTGAGGGCGTTAATGACTGATTCGGTGTTCTCCGCCATCTTCAACTACGATTCCAACCAGATTACGGACATGCGCCCCCTGTTCAAGATCGGCGACCGCCAGTATAACTCCCGCCAGTTTGCACGCTATTTCTATAAGCACAAAAAGGTATATCCCATCTGCCCGCTGGATATCTTTGTGGCAGACCGCTACAAAGACTTTGTCGACGCCATGGTGCTGAAGTATGCCGACGACCATCTGGAAGAGGATAATGCCGAGTTTGGCGATTTAGTGGACGAGTATCGCCACGGCTTGATGATTTTCTCCTACAACGACATCAAGGTGTGGGGCCGTGCACTGAGGGACAGCGCCGGATTCGAGGCTTTCTACAACCGTATGGCACCCACCCACAGTTATGACGACACCAACGATGCAGTCTATTTCTGGAACCATCGCGCCCGCGTCAACGTGGTTACTGTGGCCGACAGCGCCTGCCTGGCTCCCGCCAAGGCGGTGAAGCTGGTCAACAAGGCCGTGGACAAGGGTTGGGGCATGAGCGACCTGCAAGGCAAGCTGAACGACAAGGTGAGCAGGAAGAAATGCACCGCCGAGGAGCCCGTGACCATCGAGTTGCAGGTGGTGGAGGCTGGCAACCAGACCCTGCTCAGCAAAAACGAGTGGGGAAAAGGTGTCTATGCTCATCCCATGGAGAAGGGCTACCAGATACTGATTGTGGAACAGATTCTGCAGCCCGAGTTAAAGAGTCGTGACGAGGCCCGCGGTTACTACCTCAACGACTATCAGAACTACCTCGAAGAGCAGAACAACATCGAGCTTCGCAAGAAGTACAACGTGGTAATCCACCAGGATGTAATTGACAACATTACCTACTAAAGTTGAAACGGTAATTGGCAATCGAGCATTGTTGCAAGGAGAACCCATGGGGAGGACTTGACGAACCGGACTCGGTTGTTGATTAGAACAAAATGAACATGAAGAAAATAACAATAATCATTGCAGCGGTATGCATGTGCATGGCCGTGCAGGCACAGCCCCGACAGGTGGTGGACGGAATAGTGGCAGTGGTGGGAAAGACCATTGTACGCCATTCGGACATCGAACAGGCTTACACGCAGGTACGTCTGCATCAGGGTATGCAGAATGCCAAGATTGAACGGTGCAAGCTGCTGGAGAATATGCTTGTCAGCAAGTTGCTTGTCCACAAGGGCATGATAGACAGTGTGGAGGTGTCCGAGGACCAGGTGGAACGCGAGGTGCAGCGCTATCTTCAGGCGGCTGTACTCCAAGCCGGTGGCAAGGACAAGTTGAGACAGGTGTTCAACTATTCATACGACGAGCTGCACGACCAGTATTTCGACATACTCCATGACCGGATACTGAGCCAGCAGGTGGAGTACGAGTTGACACAGAATGTGAATGTGACGCCCGCCGAGGTGGCTGAATATTTTGCCCAGTACGATGCGGACAGTCTGCCGGAGATACCGACACAGTATGAGGTGTCCGAGATTGTGATTGAACCGACCGTCAGCGAGGCGGAACGCGACCGCGTGCGCGAGGAGTTGAGTCTGCTGCGCGAGCGTGTGCTGAAAGGTGAGAATTTCTCCATGCTGGCAAAGCTCTATTCGCAGGACCCCGGCTCCGCTTCCAAGGGCGGTGAATTGGGATTCTTTGGCCGCGGACAGATGGTGGGCGAGTTTGAGTCGGCTGCCTTTGCACTGAAACCCGGCGAGGTGTCGCCTGTGGTCGAGACGCAGTTCGGCTTCCACATCATACAGCTGATAGAGCGTCGCGGAAACACGATTAACGCCCGTCATATCCTCATGCAGCCCAAGACCTCGTCGGAGGACCTGCTGCGTGCCCGCATCACCCTCGACAGCTTGGCACAGGAATTGCGCCAGGGCTCCATCACCTTTGAGGAGGCCGCCAAGCGCTACTCCGACGGTGTGAGCAAGAACCAAGGAGGTTCGGTATCCAACCCGATGGATGGCGGCTCGCGGCTGGACAAGGAGACCTTCAACCAGCTGTATCCGGGCATAGGCATCGTGGCCATGGATGAGGGCGAGGTGTCCAACGCCACGGCCATCACCACCAATGAGAACAAACAGGCTTACTGCTTGGTGAAGCTTAACAAGAAGATTCTCGCCCACAAGGCCAACCTCACGGACGACTACGACCGCATCTACAATGCTGCGCTCCAGTCCGCAAAGGCCAAAAAGGTGTACGAATGGTGCAACCGCATGGTCCGCACCACTTACGTGCGCATTTCCGACGAGTATAAGGATTGTCCGGGTTTCCAGGTGGACTGGAATCAGGGCAGTTTGTATGACAACAATAAGTAGTAACCAACGAAAACGGGGACGGAGCGGCGCACCGCTGCTGCTGGTGATTAGCCGCACCGTCGCTGGTAATTAACGGAGAAAAGATACAACATAGGAGTTAGCATGTCTGACAAGGAGCTTATCGATAATTTTGTAAAGCAGTACCATTCCCTAAAGAGCGAGATGGGCAAGGTGATAGTGGGGCAGGACAAGGCTGTGGACAGTCTTCTCCTGTCTATCTTTACTGGGGGACATTGTCTGCTGGTGGGTGTGCCGGGATTGGCCAAGACGTTGATGGTGAATACGCTGTCCAAAGCACTGGGATTGTCATTCAGCCGCATCCAGTTTACGCCTGACCTTATGCCCTCGGACATCACGGGGTCGGAGATATTGGACGAGAACCGCCGCTTCCAGTTTGTGAAGGGGCCTGTGTTTGCCAACATCGTGCTGGCTGACGAGATAAACCGTACACCCCCGAAAACTCAGGCAGCCCTGCTTGAAGCCATGCAGGAGAAATCCGTCACGGTCTCCGGCAAGAGCTATCCCTTGGCTGCGCCGTTCTTTGTCCTTGCCACCCAGAACCCCATTGAGCAGGAGGGTACCTACCCGCTGCCCGAAGCTCAGTTGGACCGCTTCATGCTCAACATCCGCATGGACTACCCCTCTTTCCAGGAGGAGGTGGATATTGTGAAGGGCACCACCGCCAACAATAATCCCAAGGTCGAGGTCATACTTTCGGCTGAGGATATCTTGAGTTATCAAGAGGTCATCCGTCGGCTCCCTGTGCCGGACAATGTGTGCCAGTATGCCGTGCGTCTCTCTTCTGCCACCCGTCCTGCCACAGCCAGCCAGCCGAAGAATAGCCCATCGGCCACACTGGCGTCCAAGTACCTCTCGTGGGGTGCCGGTCCCCGTGCTTCTCAGTATCTGGTGATGGGTGCCAAAACCCATGCTGCCATGCAGGGCAAGTATTCGCCGGACATAGAGGATGTCCAGGCTGTGGCCACTGAGGTGCTGCGCCACCGTATAGTCCGCAACTACTATGCCGAGGCGGAGAATATCTCGACCGAGGAGATTATCCAGCAGTTGCTTTCCATGAACGAATAGCCTTTTAGACCGTAATACCCCCTCGCCATGAAACGACTTCTCTTCATCCTGTTCTTGATTGCGGTTGTTGCCGCCAATGCCCAATCGGGTCTCCATATCCCAACAGAGAAACCCATCAAGCCACGCGACCTGCCCAAGGCATGGACCAACCCTGAACTGTTCTGCCTGTTGCTGCAGTTCGACGAGGATGACAGCGCTTACCGCGAGGAGGATTTGGACTTGCTCGACTCGGCCTACAACCTGGCTTTCAATCGTGAGAACCCGATGATGTATACCATGTCCATCGAAGCATACGGCAATGCCCGTAATGAGGAGTTGATGCGTGCCCGTGTCGAGTCGGTGTACCGCTATTTCACCATGCGGGGACATGAGATTGTTCCGGTACGCTATGCTTACAATCCCATCCATTGCAGCTGCCACGGCGACACGGTTGAACTTTTGCGCTACGAGGTTCCCACCGACAAGCAGGTATACGACTGTGCCGACCTGCCCTCCAGCCGCAAGGTGCTTAACAAGGACATCTCCTTGGAAGGCACTGTGCTGGTGACCTTCCGCAACAATCCTGTGGAATGTATCGGTGGCGGTGGCGGATGCTATCTGCCCGCTCAGGATAGCAACATCAGAGCCTACTATACACAGCTGATACTCAAAAAAGGCTCCATATATGCGGTTGACAACACGCGCGACTCCTGCCCGCCGCCCGTGCAGATTTCCATAGATGAGCATTTGGATTACCAGCAGATTGTGGAGAAGTATTTTCTGGTTCCTCATCGCCGCAACATTATCCTGCCTGTGGGTTATGTGGTTCTCCATTCCTCCTTCAACCGCTCACCCGAGGAGTGTGCCACACTCACCGATTCCATTTTCATTCGTTTCCCGGTCACAGAGGAGCAGTTGGAGTCGCACCTGCGCGTCTATGCCAAGAAGTATGGCAGCAAGGGGATGGAATTCAAACCCCTCAGCACCAAAAAGATTAAGGGGGGTCCAGTGGTTATGATTCAGGCAGCACTCAACCCCACTCAGTTCGATACCATCTATATCGCCAAACGCATCACCGAAGAGGAGGTGTCCAAATATCTCTTCCCCGCCGACTCGCCCACTGAGCAAGGTGCTGTCACCATCACTATCAAGGGCGAGGAGCGTTTCTTCAAGCCTTTCCGTATGGACCGCACGGGCCAATACGAGTTCAGAAAACTTTTCCGCAACATGCTCCGCATCATCGATGATGAGGAAGAGACCGTCGACCCTGCGGGCGACAATCTGTTCCGCAATGACGGAGACGAGGAGATTGAATAAAAACTTTCATTATGGCTTATTTACAGACAGATGTAACTAAAGTTACCACTCATGTTCTCCAGCGCATGAAAATGTCGGGAGAAAAAATTGCTATGCTTACGGCATACGACTATTCAATGGCTAAACTGCTTGATGCGACAAAGATAGATGTAGTGCTTGTGGGCGATTCCGCAGCCAACGTGATGGAGGGGTACGATACCACCCTGCCCATCACTCTTGACGAGATGATTGTCTATGCTTCGTCCGTCAAGCGCGCCATCAAACGTGCTTTGGTGGTTGTTGACATGCCCTTCGGCACCTATCAGGGCAACTCAAAACAAGCTCTTGCCACGGCCATCCGCATTATGAAAGAGACCGGAGCCGACGCTGTGAAGCTTGAGGGCGGCGAGGAAGTGCTGGAATCCATCTCCCGCATCCTTACCGCGGGTATTCCTGTGATGGGACACCTCGGGTTGACCCCTCAGAGCATCAACAAATTCGGCACCTATGCCGTCCGTGCCACGCAAGAAGACGAGGCCAACCGCCTAATCCACGATGCCCATGTGCTTGAAGACGCCGGTTGTTTCAGTGTCGTCCTTGAGAAGATCCCTGCCAAGCTGGCGCAGCAGGTCACCAATGAGCTGAAGATTCCCACCATTGGCATTGGTGCTGGACATTTCACCGATGGGCAGGTGCTTGTTTTGCAGGACATGCTGGGCATCACCCAACAGTTTACACCGCGCTATCTGCGTGTCTACGGCAGTTTTGGTGCTGATATCAGCAACGCTGTCCGCCAGTATATTTCCGATGTCAAAAGTCAGGACTTCCCCAACGAGAAAGAGCAATACTAACCCACTGATGTTCCCCGTTGGCAGCTACAAGCCAACCAGGGCAATCGTGAAGCCGAAATAAAAAAGAAAGTCCTTGTCGCCAGTGGGTGTCAAGGACTTTCTCTTTTGGGAACGACAGCCCCGGGGGCTATTTCTTCTTCTGCAGGGGGTCGGTAGTGAGTCCGATGCCCAGCTTCTTGAAAATCTTGCGGTCCACCTCGCTCAGCATCACAGTGGCATGCACTTGGCAGCCGTCCAATTGTGGAAGCGTGGCCAATGCGCGGTGGCAATTATCGTCCGTCAGGCTGAGCATGGAGAGGGCCACCAGCACCTCGTCAGTATGCAGTCTGGGGTTGTGCCCATGCAGCAGACGCACCTTGGTGTACTGTATGGGTTCAATAATCTCTTGGGCTATCAGTTTCACGCCGTGGTCAATGCCAGCCAGATGCTTAGTTGCGTTAAGCAGCAACGCTGCGCTGGGGCCGAGCAGGGCACTGCTGTGAGCTGTGATGATGGTGCCGTCCGCCAGCTCTATGGCCGAGGCTTCGGCGTTCTCTAATTGCTTGCGCTCCTGTGCGGCCACGGTGGTGCGTCGATCCGCTGTTGTCAGTTTCAGTTGCTTCATCAGCAGGGCAATCTTGTTCACCTCGGTGTCGGCAGTCTTGCCCGATGCGAAATTGCACAGCGCGTCGTAGTAACGGCGGATAATCTCGTCCTTGGAGGCCTTGCAGCACACCTCGTCGTCGCAGATGCAGAACCCCGCCATATTCACTCCCATGTCTGTGGGTGATTTGTA
>JAEEGL010858612.1_pt1 | contig 11485 bp, 8 predicted proteins | sample 9134231 | NCBI WGS metagenome assembly JAEEGL01 (sample SAMN16246548, study PRJNA631951) | gut metagenome | biome: gut microbiome; feature: rumen; material: fiber-attached | host: Bos | place: Iran: Karaj | collected 2018-10
GCCGATCTGCGTGCCGTAATTGGTCATGAGCTTTCACATATTAAGAATTATGACATTCGCGTAAATATGATTATATTTGGATTAGTATTGCTAGTGGGATTCATGTCAGACTTTGGCTTACGCGTATTATTCTATGGTAATCGCCGTTCGGAGAATAATTCACCAATTGGTGGTTTGTTTACGTTAATCGTAATAGTACTGTCACCAATTGCAGCTACCATTGCGCAAATGGGTGTATCGCGCCAGCGAGAATATCTTGCTGATGCCTCATCTGCTGTAATGATTGGTAATGCGGATGATATGATAGCGGCTTTGCGGAAACTCGACTCCCAGGCTCAACCAATGCATCAGCAAAATGTCGCTACGGAATCAATGTACATTGCATCTCCACTACGCAAATCCGTTCTATCAAAACTATTTTCGACACATCCGCCAATTGAAGCGCGCATAGAAAGGCTCGAAAATGCCAAGAAGTAAGCCCCAGAATTCACCTAATAATCCCAATAAAACTGTAAAACGAGAGAAAGAAATGAAGAAAAAAGAAACTGCCAAGGTTAAAAAAATCAAAGAAGATAAAACCAAGAAAAGAAAACCGCGCAAAAGCTTTAAGGAAGCTTATACGGAGTCTCGTGATAAGGTTTGGGATAAAAAACGTGCTCGTGTTAAGCTGCACCATTCTTTCCGTCGTTCTTATCGTGAAGATTATGATCGTCCATTGCGAGCACCCGGCCTAGTTGCACATGCCAATTCAACCCTCAAGATTATTTTCAAAAACTGGAAAATTTTTGGTCTTCTTCTAGTCTTTGTAGTAGTTTGTAACGTCATCTTCGTCGGCATCATGAGCGAGGATACGTATGAAACGGTTCAAGATAGTCTCGAAGAGAGCTATGACATAATCAAGAATGGCGGAGAAATGGGAAGATTTGCTAAATCTGCCTTACTCTTAGTTTCTACCGTCACGACCGGTGGTCTATCTAGTGGCATGACGGAAGTGCAGCAGATTCTTATGATCTTCTTCTTCGCGGTTACTTGGCTCGTCACGATTTACTATCTGCGCCATCTTATGGCGGGGAATAAACCAAAATTCCGAGATGGTATTTTTAACGCACTGACGCCACTAATGTCGAGTTTCGTTATGGTTGGGTTAGTTTTCATACATGCCTTGCCAATCATCTTTTGCGTCATTGTCTATTCGTCAGCGGTATCAACTGGTTTCTTGGAGCAGCCACTTTATGCGTTTTTGTTTTGGCTATTCTGCGGCTTGTTAGCCTTATTGTCTTTCTACTTGCTGCCAGTCTCAATCACAGCACTTGTAGCGATATCGGTGCCAGGCATGTATCCGATGACGGCCGTACATGCCGCGACGGATCTTCTTCAAGGACGCCGCACAAAATTCATTATTCGTATATTATTCGCCATAATATATCTCGGAGTTATTTGGGTAGTAGTAATGGTGCCACTAATGTGGCTCGACTTAGTGCTGAAGGATAATTTCGACATTTTTGTCGGCTTCCCATTTGCGTCACTCATGCTTCAAATCATGACAACCTTCACAGCGATTTATTTAACTTCATATATTTATCTGTTCTATAGAAGGATGCTCGATGATACCAACTAGTGTGACTGAACGCGTCGAAAAGCTACGTAAATTAATTAATGAATACCGCTATCACTACCACGTCCTCGATGAGTCAATTATGTCCGAGGCTGCAGCAGATAGCCTCAAACATGAATTATCTCAAATTGAGGAAAAATATCCCGAGCTAATCACGCCAGACTCGCCAACTCAACGCGTAGCGGGGCAGGCACTCGATAAGTTCCAGAAAGTCGTCCATGCCGAGCGCATGATTTCGCTTGCCGATGTTTTTTCAGAAGCAGAAGTACGCGACTGGCTTGATCGTATTGCTAAACTTGGCGCCATTAATCCTGAACTATTTGTAGATATTAAAATGGACGGCCTTGCAATGGCTCTTATCTATGAAGACGGCCTGCTAAAGCAAGCCGTGACGCGCGGCGACGGTAAAGTTGGTGAAGACGTTACCATGAATGTCCGTACTATTGAGAATGTTCCTCTTAGTATTGCGCAAAAAGAACACACGGAAGTTCGTGGCGAAGTTGTGATTTTTAAGAAAGATTTTGCCGAACTAAACAAAAAGCAGATTGCTATGGGCAAACCCGAGTTTGCTAACCCGCGTAATCTAGCGGCTGGAACAATTCGTCAGCTTGATCCAAAAATTGCTGCTAGCCGCCCACTCAAATTCATGGGATACGATATGGTGTCGCCAAATCTTGATACTAACGCGCATGTTTATGATCGCTTAAAAGAGCTTGGTTTTCGTATTTCGAATCAACAGCACATCTATCAAGATATTCGTGGCGCAATGGACTTTATTCATCATCTCGAAACCGCTCGCCAGGATTTGCCATTTGGCACAGATGGCGCCGTCATTAAAGTAAATGACCGGAAAGTTTATCAAGCACTTGGCATCGTCGGCAAAACGCCGCGTGCTGCAATCGCCTTCAAATATCCGGCCGAAGAAGCCACGACTATTGTTAAAGATATCGTCATTTCCATTGGTCGTACTGGCGCCGCGACGCCGGTTGCTGTTTTTGACCCAGTGCAGGTAGCGGGTACTACCGTCAAACACGCTTCTTTGCATAATGCTGATGAGATTGCACGTCTCGATGTGCGCATTGGCGATACGGTTGTGATTTATAAGGCGGGTGATATTATCCCTCAGGTTAACCGTGTGCTCACGGAGCTTCGCCCAAACGATTCTGAACCTTATGACTACGAAAAAGCCTTACATGAACAATATCCTGAGCTCGAATTTGAGCGTCCTGCCGGCGAAGTTGTCTACCGCGTGAAGGGAAGTGACGCTGGCGAAATGCTCAAGCGTTCAGTAGAGTACTATGCCTCCAAACCAGCCCTAAATATTGAGGGCCTTGGCGAGAAGAATGTTGAAGCATTAATTGATGCCGGCCTCGTCGGCTCAATAGCTGATTTGTATACTTTGACTGCTGGGCAAGTTCAAAATCTTGATCGTTTTGCGGAAATTTCTGCTCATAAATTAGTAGATAACATTCAGGCCACTAAGAATCCGCCACTCGCACGCTTCATTACCGCCATTGGAATTCGCCACATCGGTAGTCAAACCGCTATTGACCTCGCGGCGCATTACAAATCATTTGATGCTTTCCGAGAGACTACGGAAACCGAACTCATGGAGTTGCCGGGTATTGGCAAGGTGGTCGCCGAATCAATCGTTGCCTTTTTCTCAGACGAAGATAACTTAAAACTACTAGATGCATTAAAGGCGAATGGCGTTGAGCCAGTTTACCAGGATACCTCTGACGGTAAGCTTAATGGCCTATCCTTTGTTGTTACCGGCACACTTGATTCTATGGGTCGTGATGAGGCAGCGGAGAAAATCCGTGCGCTCGGTGGAGAATTCCACAGCTCCGTTGTAAAAACTACTACTTATCTCGTAGCGGGGCACAATACTGGACAATCCAAATTGGCGAAAGCCGCCAAGTATGGTACCGAAGTTATCGATGAAGAAAAATTCCTCGAACTCCTGGGCAAATAATCTAAATTAGCACTCTTGACTTGCGAGTGCTAAACGCTTACAATAGATTACAGCTACGCATTTTTCCGCAAAAATTCAGTTAATAATCGTAGCATGGGAGAATAAAAAAATGATGGACGATTTTAGTGAAATTATGAATCATCTCAGCGAGAACGCGCGCTTTGCGTTGCAAAAAGCTGATATGTATAGCAAACGCTACAATCAGGGCTACATGGGCACCGAACATCTTTTGATGGGCATTCTCGCGCAAGACTCTAGCACGGGTGCCAAGTTGCTCCGTGATGAAGGTATTGATATTGATCAGGTTGAGCGTGCTCAAGGAAAGGTTGCTGTTGATGTGCCCGCTGCGCCAATGGCAATGATGTCGCTCTCCGAAGCAACCGTTCTAACGTTGCGCATGTCGATGAATTTTGCGCGCGAAAACGGTCTCGATATTATTGGCACCGAGCACATGGTTTATGCCATGGTGCGCCAGCCCAATTCGCGCGCCAGCGTGTTACTTACTAAGCTAGACGTAGATTTAGAGCATCTCGCTGAAAACATTGAGGAATTAGTCGAGAAACAAGCCAGTGAAGCCAAGATTGAAGAGCAAAAACGCAAGGCCGGCAAGCGCACTAATTTTCGTTTCTTGACGAAATTTGGTACAGATTTGACCGCACTCGCTAAGGAGGGCAAGTTAGATACGGTTATTGGGCGCGAGCAAGAAATTGAGCGTACTGTAACAGTTCTTTGCCGCCGCACGAAGAGCAACCCAGTATTAATTGGTGAAGCCGGCGTCGGTAAAACCGCCATCGTGGAAGGCCTCGCTATGCGCATCGCAAAAAACGATGTGCCAGGTAAACTAATTGGCAAACGTATTTTTCAAGTTGATTTGAGCTCGGTCGTCGCAGGCACTAAGTTCCGTGGTGAATTCGAGGAACGCATTAAAGGTATTATCGACGAAGCCGTAAATGATGATTCGGTTATTCTGTTTATCGATGAGCTACATTTGCTTTCTGGCGCTGGTTCGGCAGAAGGCAGCATGGACGCAGCTAATATTTTGAAACCGGCCCTTGCTCGCAACTCACTTAAATTGATTGGTGCTACCACGCTTGATGAATATCGCAAAGGCATCGAGAAGGATAAGGCGCTAGCACGCCGCTTCCAGACGGTTATAGTAAATGAACCATCGCCAACCATTACTTTACGTATTCTAAAAGGCATCAAAAAGCATTATGAAAGTTATCATCAAGTTGTAATTTCCGACGAGATTCTAGAAGAAGCTATTACACTTTCTGAGCGCTATATTTCCGATCGTTTTATGCCGGACAAAGTCATCGACGTGATTGACGAGGCTAGCGCCATCGCGCGCGTTTCGCTCGATAAAAAAGGTGGTAGCGAATACAAGAAATGCAAAATTGAGCTATCGGATTTGCAAAGTAAAATTGAAGCTTCGGCCGAAAAAGAAGATTACGAAAAAGCTGCCATGTATAAAACTCGAGCGGCACAGGTTGAAGAAGAAATCAAAAGGCTTGAGAAGGCCAATAAGAACATCGACCAGGCCCCAGCCGTTACTTCTGAAAATCTCGCCACGGCCATTAGTCTTAAGACTGGCATTCCAGTCAATCGCGTACATGGTTCTGAACAGGAAATCCTGGTCAATCTCGAAAAGCATCTCAGCAAAGACATTATCGGGCAAGACGAGGCTATTAAGGCAGTCAGTAAAGCAATTCGTCGTGGTCGCTCAGGCATTGGTGATCCGCATCGTCCAATTGGTTCATTTATTTTCATGGGCCCAACCGGCGTTGGTAAAACCGAGCTTGCTAAAGTTATTGCGCGTGAAGTATTTGGCGGTGATGACTCACTCATCAAAATCGATATGTCTGAATTTGCCGAAAAGCACAATGTCGCCCGCCTTGTTGGTGCACCAGCTGGTTATGTTGGTTACGATGACGGCGGCAAGCTCACCGAGCAGGTGCGTCGTCGTCCTTATTCAGTAGTCCTCTTCGATGAAATCGAAAAAGCTGATCCTGAAGTATTTAATATTTTACTTCAGATTCTAGAAGATGGCACTTTGACGGATGGGCAGGGCACTAAAGTTAAATTCAATAACTCCATCGTCATTCTGACTAGTAACCTCGGTGCAGAAGAAATGTATCGTGAGTCCGAAATGGGCTTTACGGCTAAGACTAAGAAAGATGCCAAAGCTCTCGAAGCCGAGCATGCGGCCAACGAAGCTTCCGCTATGAAGGCTTTACGCAAAATGATGCGTCCAGAACTCGTCAACCGTTTTGATTCAATCGTGACGTTCAATGCCTTGAGCGAACAAGACGTGAATAAGATTTTTGACAATATGATTGAAAATCTCAAGAAGCGTCTCGCTGAAAAATCCATTGGTTTGCAGCTTACTGATGCGGCTCGCAAGCGCCTTATTGAAAAAGGCTACGATGCCAAGAATGGTGCTCGCCCGCTTCGTCGCGAAATCGAAGATGAACTTGAGACTCTTCTGGCTGACTATATTCTTCAGGGCAAATTGGATAAAGGCAACATCGCCAAAGTCGATTTCAAAAAAGACAAGTTCTCGCTTAGCATAGTTAAAGAATAAGCGATATAATTGATACGTGTACAATGGCTCGAACCAGGCAATGAATAACCAGGTCGATCAAGAAGAACTGGTTAAAATCCACAAGTCATCTTGGATTTTGTTAGCCTTTGCGACTATAGTTGTAGTCGTCTGTGCATTTATGATGATTTATCGTCAGCAAATTGTTGATTATTTTGCTGGTCGTGACTATAAACCGACAGCAGAGATGGCGGAATTAATAAAAAGTCTTCAGCTTACCGAATCGGCGGAGTTTATTCTGCGAGCTACGCGCCCAGAGCTTCAGTCTGCGGATGATTTCAATATTAATTGCCCAGATTATGGCGAAGATACCTCGACGCTTGGTTGCTATGTTTCGACTGGCCATATTTATCTATATGACGTTGAAAGTGAAGAGCTTGATGGTATTCATGAATCTGTACTTGCGCATGAACTTCTGCATGCCATTTATGCGCGCATGGGCAACAAGGAGCGTTCGCTCATTGACCGCGAAATTGAATCTTTCAGCAAAGCCCACAAAGATAAATTTAGCGATTATATGGCGAGCTACGAAGATGACATGTATATGACAGAGTTACATTCAATTATCGGTCAACGTATTCGCTCCTCGGAATTAACAGATGTTTTGCGCGAACATTATGATAAATACTTTAAAAATCATGATGTTGTTGTGGCTTATTACGAGAAATATCATTCCAAATTTGAAGAGCTTAAGGATCGAATCGCTAAGCTCAAAGATGAGATCGATAAAGATCGCGCTGTTATTGAGGCTGCGCGTGAAGCCTACAATCGTCACGCTGCCGAGGTAAAAAAGGAAATTGATAAGCATAACAACCGCGTAGATGAGAATAGTTTCAGCTCATACGAGGAGTCGCAACGTAGCTACGAATCAGCCGTAAAGCATCGTAAGGAGCTCGAGGATGAGCGGTTGGCTTTAAATAAATCGGTAGACGCCCTCAATGAAAAAGTCAAAGCCGTTAATTCTGAAATTGAACACCAAAGTCTACTATATCGTGACATTAATAGTAAGACTGTAAACGAAGAGAAACCGGTCGTCGAAACAGAATAGATTTGGCACTCTTGACTAGCGAGTGCTAATTATATACAATGGACTCATAGGAGGAAAATGAAGAATTATTTAGTCCCTACAGTTGTTGAAGAAACTAATCGTGGTGAACGAGCCTATGATATTTATTCGCGCCTTTTGAAGGAGCGCGTCGTCTTTATGGGCGATCAAGTTACGCCGGAAACCGCCAATATTGTAATAGCGCAGCTATTGCATCTCGCCTACGAAGATCCAAAGAAAGATATTAAACTCTATATCAATTCACCTGGTGGCTCCGTATACGATGGCCTTGCGATTATTGACACGATGAATTACATTGAGCCCGATGTGCAGACTATTGGTATTGGTTTACAGGCCTCGATGGGCGCCATGTTGCTTTCTAGCGGCGCCAAAGGGAAACGCTATTGTTTACCGAACGCCCGCATCATGATTCATCAGCCAAGCTCTGGTACTGAAGGCAAGATTACCGACCAGGAAATTGCCCTGCGTGAAGGTGTCTATTTAAAGAAAGTGCTCGCCGAGATGATGGCGAAGAACACTGGTAAAGACATCAAAGAAGTCGAAAAAGCGATGGACCGCGATCACTGGATGTCTGCGGAAGAAGCTCAGAAATTCGGCATCATTGATGAGGTTATCAAATAATACAGAAAAAAGGATAAGCCCGACTGCGAGAGTCGGGCTTTTTGGTGGGTTGCAAAGTGGTTACTGGTACATTTCTTCCAGTTCGTCGCGCCAGGCACGCAGGTTGTGAATGCGCAGTTTCAGGAACGGCTTCAGCAGCATGCTCTTGGAGGCCATGATATCCATGGGAATCGCCACGACCAGCAGCATCGGAGCAATCGTCCAGACAGTCAGGGCATCGGGTCCGAAGATCCCAGCCACGATTGCCATGCCGGCGAACACGCAGAGAAACTCCACGAGTGCCAGGGCGATGCCCCACATGATTTTGCCGATGATTGTGCTCGTTCCGTACACTTCGTTGGAACGTTCGCAGTCCTTCATGTCTTCATAGTAGTCGATAGCGTCGGTGGCGGCCTGGATGGCGTCGTAGGCGTCTTCCTTCACGAAAGTTTCGTCGTCGGAATGCTTCATAGCATACCTGACGATCTTGGTGTTGTTCCGCGCATTAACGCGACGGCACTTATCCGCGAACTTCTCCTCACGGTAGGCAATGAGTCTGTCGTAGAGGATGGTGAACGGATTGGCGATGACAAAAGCGGTCTTCATAGCAATTTTCCTCCCCCATAAAAAATCTCTACTATCCCGCCAATTCGGGCTAGCATTTAGGCCCCTCTCCTAAAAGCTAGTCCGAATCGAATCACTTTGCTTGAAATGTGCGATTGGTTACTTTTGTAACCAATATCTACATTATAGCATAAGCGCATAAAAAAGTCAATAGTTACATCATATTTTCTGCTTATGCTTGGCGCGATTTGGGGGCGTGATAAACTTAAAGTATGACAAAGACAAAATCGAGGTATATCTGTCAAAAATGTGGTGCTAGCTACGCAAAATGGGCTGGCCGCTGTGAAAATTGCGGTGAGTGGAATTCGTTACTAGAGCAAATAGCGCCTACGGAGTCGGAGTCAAAATCCGCTTTGTCGCGCGGGGCGGTATCTGGCAAAAAATTAGATGCTGTATCTATAAATACTATTGAGCCTTCAGATTCAGGCAGCCGTCTTCATTCTGGTTTTAATGATCTCGATAATGTCCTTGGTGGCGGCATTCTGCTAGGCTCTGTTAGTTTATTAGCGGGCCAACCAGGTATCGGCAAATCTACACTGTTAATGCAGATTTGCTCGCATATTTCCGCTTCCGGCCACAATGTACTTTATGTTTCGGGAGAGGAGTCGGCAGGGCAGGTTAAACTTCGTGCGGTGCGTCTGGGCGCCTCATCTGATAAGCTACATTTTGCTAGCTCTACCTCTGGTAATGATATCGCTAAGACCATCGAAGAGGGCAACTATGAACTTATTATAGTGGACTCTATTCAGACGCTCAGTATGGCGGAGATTAGTTCTGCGCCGGGTACTGTCAGCCAAGTTAGTAGCTGCGGTAATCTTATTATTCGCGCCGCTAAAGCCAGCAATTCGGCCGTTATCATAGTCGGCCACGTCACCAAAGATGGTACGTTGGCTGGTCCAAAGGTGCTTGAGCATCTTGTTGATGTTGTTTTGAACTTTGAGGGCGACCGTTATGGTGGCTTCAAGACCGTCCGTGCCGTCAAAAATCGCTTCGGCTCCACATCGGAAGTTGCTATTTTTGAGATGGCCGCGCAGGGGCTCATCGAAGTTAAGAATCCGTCCGAGGCATTATTATCAGAGCGTCAAAATACGGACGGCAGCATCATTATGGCGACCATTGAGGGCACGCGCCCACTTCTTGTCGAAATTCAGGCTCTCGTCAACCATACAAATTTTGGTTACCCGAAGCGCACCGCGTCTGGCTTTGATTTAAATCGCCTTAACCTCCTAATTGCTGTTCTCGAAAAACGCACCAAGCTCAATTTTCAAGATAAAGATATCTTTATTAACGTCGTTGGTGGCATGCGCCTGAATGATTCCGCGGCCGACCTTGCTATCTGTATGGCTATTGCGAGTGCCGCCGCCGGACGTAAGCTCGATGAAAAAGTTGTCGTGTTCGGAGAAGTTGGCCTGGGCGGAGAAATTCGCAGTGTTATTGCGCCGGATCGCCGCATCGCGGAGGCCAAAAAGCTTGGCTTCAAAAACGCTATCGCGCCGGCTACGATCAAGGATAAATTTGTTTTGCCTGTCAAAGATTTGCGTTCAGCACTTGTTAAATATATGAACAATAAATGACGTTATGGTATCACTGATACGCATTAATCAAAGCTGAATGGGGCTTTTATTACGACGTCGTTTAGTTCAGAACTACTTAAGCCGAAATCTTCCGGGTGAATAATGACGCAAATGTTATCGTCTTCGTAATACCAATAACCTGGGATCATGGTACTTTTTTGAATCAGGGACTTCCAGTTCTTGTTGATGTTATTTTGATTTCTTTGATACAGCTCACTTGCTTCAAACTCAGCATATAACTCTTTCAAGTAGCTTGATCGATTATCGAACGGAACAGCAATGGCAAGAGTTCCATCGTATTGAAAAACATAACTCTTGAATCTAGAAATCTCCGTCCCAGAAGCCGTACTGGTTTGCTTCAGTATGAAAGATATACCTTGGTCATCAAATAGCGTATCTTGTGTAGATATCCGCTGGCTTACTTCTGACATTTCTGGCATTCTGGCGCTGGAATAATCATATGCACAGTATGGCGCATTAGCTTGATTCATCTCGCGTATGTATCGATTCAAGTTTTCTGTAATTGAAACAGCAGCGTTACTGGATTCTTCTTTTAGGAGATAATTTGCAATTGCAGATTTATAGGATACGTCGCCTTTTTTACAGTTATACATATCCATTGTGTAAGAGATGTCTTCCCAGAGCGTCATAATGTATTTATTATCTTCCAAAACCGCCGCGAGCAAACACTTTTCTTCCTTGGTCATCTGCAGGTCATTGGCGAGCGTCAGGCCACTGGCTTTCATGTCCTCGCCAATCTTTTTTAGCGTGTCGAGCATCTTTTCGTCTTGAAAACTAACGGTTCGTGTCCCAAAATCAGACGATTTGTATGAACGGATGTCGCGACTTCTCACCTGGATTTGATCATTGCTAAGTACGAGAATTTGATTATATTTTTCTTCGAAGTTGTAGTCTATCTGATAGAGAACAGAATAACCTTCAGAATCAGGTGCAGGTTCTTCAAAAGATGATCGTACTTCGGTATACATTTCGGCAAGAGTCCCTAAAATTGACATTATTGCCGGTATGAATGCAAAGAGGATAATTATAGTGGCGAGCCTTCTGGATGCCTGGTAGTCACGATTGGTTTTGGCTGCATTTGTATAGCTAGATGTTGTGTTAGAAAAGCTAACTCGGCTTTGGACGGGGTCATTGCTCCCATACGGGTCAGTATTTATCGGCCCATTATTGCTTCCGTAAGGGTCAGACGTTTTTGGTGCTTTTGGTATATCGAACATTTTGTCCCTATCTTTAGTTTTAACATTGAGCAGCTTTTGGACTGTATCGAAAAATAAGCTCTACCTTTATCATAATTCTTTCACACTCTCTACGCAAATGTTGCATCTCTGGCGAATCTGTGTTAAAATTTATGCAATATGATTACAAAAGATAAGAAGGCTAAGGCGATCAAGAAGCTCGCCCGCAGTGA
>JAEEGL012313775.1_pt1 | contig 11485 bp, 17 predicted proteins | sample 9134231 | NCBI WGS metagenome assembly JAEEGL01 (sample SAMN16246548, study PRJNA631951) | gut metagenome | biome: gut microbiome; feature: rumen; material: fiber-attached | host: Bos | place: Iran: Karaj | collected 2018-10
TTCAAAAAGTTTGTCTCCGATGGGAAGAATGTAAAACTGACTTACACTTACAGCTGCTTTTCCGATGCAGTAATCCAAAAGCATATTGAATTTTAAATGCTTTTTTTTACTGAGCCTTACTAAATTCGTGACATCGACCGTCTTAAAGAAAGTTACCATTGGATTTGGTGCTTTCATCCAAAGTTTAAATGCGGATGCCCTTGTTGTTTCTTCTGGTTTTATTTCTTTTTTCATTTTTCCTTTAATAGCGGATTATTGAGTCGTCCGTATTTTATTAAATCAATTAAAATAACAATGAGTTTAATCGCAGACTTGCTTGCCCAATTTAGTGTCTTTGGGCTTACTGTTCTGTGATTTCTCCGTAGTGCTTTCAATTTTTATTTTCAGATTGCAAAAGCTGGACTGCTTCTTCAACGGTAATTATCTTTGCGTAGCGTCTTCCCCACATGAATTCGTTAAAATACTTGTAGGCGGTTTCCTTGTCGAAATAGGGATTGTCATAGGTTGAGTTTGTGTATGCAGGGACATATATGTTGAATCCATTTTCGAATCCGCTTTTGATTGTTGCGTCCATGCAATAGTCTGTTGCTACGCCGATGGTCATAATGTCTTTTTCGCCCTTGGACTTAAGGTATTCCGTCAATCCTGTCATGGGATGAAAGGCACTGTTTACATTTTTTTCAAATCGTCTTTCGTTTTCCCTTGGTGCAAAATCTTCATATACTTCATAGTTATCGGTTGATTTTTCTAAATCACTTCCCGGGCCATCATCATGCTGGACATACGCAACTTCGACATTATTTTCTCGTGCCGTGTTGATTAACAGTTTTATATTTTTTCTTACGGTTTCAAACGCATATAGATTTTCGTTGAAACATCCCTTTTGTGTGTCTACAACCAACAGTATCATTTATTTCTCCAATATGTTTTTTAGTCTATAACAATTCCTGCTTGCCTGCACTCTAGTGCGGGCATCCACATAACAAATATTATATTGTCAAATCTAGTATTTGTAAATTAATAACTGCAATGCTGAATCCGCTGACATCCTGCGTCTGCACAAAATTCATTGAATTAAGAAATTTTTTTTGAAATATATGTTGACACACGACATATGTCGTAGTATGATATAAGTATATCGAGTGACGATATAACGAATGTCGACTATGTTGTATCGCGATATAGACAGGCCTTAGGGTTCAACAGGAGGAATCAGCATGAAACAAACAAAACAAGAGCCGCTTTCAGAAAGCTATTTTTATATTCTTCTGTGTCTTTCAAAAGGAGCAAACCATGGTTACGGCATTATGAAGATGACAGAAACACTTTCGGAAGGTGAAGTAAAAATCGGATCAGGTACAATGTACGGTGCAACCAGCAACATGATTAAAAAAGGCTGGATCAAGGAAATTGCATCTGATGAACCGGGGTCAGAAAAAAAGAGGCTTTATGCTCTTACGTCTGAAGGAACAAAAGCTTTTAAGGCAGAAGTTACCCGTCTTAAAAGAATGCTTAGCGCAATCTAAAAGGAGATTTGAATTATGAAAGAATACAAAAGAGTTTGGAATGCTTATGCCGCATGGGATTATACAAGGGAAATTGAAGATTTGAACAAAATGTCGGACAACGGCTGGCAGCTTATTAAAGGCGGTTTATTTTCCAACCGCTACAAAAAGAATGATTCAATGCGTTATCGCTATCAGCTTGATTTTAATCCAAAAATCGAGGACATGGGACGCTACATCGAAACTTTCCGTGAACAGGGCTGGGAATATATAAACTCAACTTTCAACGGCTGGCATTATTTTAGAAAACATTTTGATCAGGCCGGTGATGATTATGAAATCTACAACGATTCAGAGTCGCTCAAGGAAATGCAGTCAAAATGGCAGAAAATGGGAATTGCTCTTGCAATAATAGTTGCTTTGTTAGCAATCCTTGAATTGATTTCTACAATCAGACATTTCCGCATTCATTCTGCACTTCTGACTTTGACTCTGATTATTGAAGCTTTTGTAATTGGCCGCGGTGTATTTGTTCTTCGCAATCCGCAACGTGCCGATGGTCATAAACGAAGTTGGAACGGAATGCCTGCATTTATAATAATCCTTTTGATAGGGGTTGCCGGTTCAACTGTTTTTATGGGACTTCGCGGCAGCAACAGTTTCAATACGAAAAGTCAGGATTACGCACCGATTTCTTCTTCACTTACAGATGCAGTTGACTGGGGAGAAGTAAAAATTGTTTGCCCGGATTTTTACAGTTTTGAAGCAAGCGGTTATACAAGTTCACCAATTACGGTTTGTGTGGTAAACTCTAAGTCAGGAGAAGTTGTAAGCCAGATTCGTGTGGATGCTTCTAAAGCAAAAGACGGCAAAAACTTTAAGGAAGAACACAACATTCTTCTTAAGCATGGAGTTTATAAACTCTATGGTTTGGATTTTGCCGGAGGAGAAATCAATCTGCATATAAGTTTGAATTAGTCAAAAAGTGCCTTGCGGAAGAAACTTGTAAGGTGTATAAATGGTTTTATGGAAAATAAATTTACGGCAGAAAATGTAAGGCTTGAACCGTTTGACATGAAGAATCTTCCGCTTGTGCTTGACGTGGTGGTTCCGCTTTGGAGTCCACCAGTCGGTGATGCGGAATTTAAAAGATTCAACGTTGAATATATTGTTCGCATGAACATTTTTGACAACGACCAAAATTATCAGCTTGTGGATGCATCCAATGGAACTTTGCTTTCGGCCGCTTTTATGGCAAAAAAAGGAGAGGCGAGCAAGGCTGATGAATGGTTTAGCGAAGCATCCAAAAAATATCCCGACAATTTAAAAAACGCGTCCAAGATGAGCCATGATTATATTGCCCTTATGGACAAAAGAACCTTTTCTTTGATGAACGACGGCGACATAAAACTTTCGCTCTTTGTAAGCAGAAAACCTGGCTGCGGTGCTTTAATTTTTGACCGCCTGTACGAAAAATTTCGTGCCGAAGGTTATAAAAACATTTATCTTTACACCGACTGTGACTGTAATTGGCAGTGGTACGTAAAGCGGAAATTCACTCTTGTCCAGGAAGACATTTATGAGCCATTTTGTGATGGGCAAGAAGATTTCAATACATATATTTTTAAAAAAGAGATAAAGTAAATTTACAAGCATAATCCAAGGAGACTGTTATGCCGTTTGACTACAAAAAAGAATTTAAGGAATTTTACCTTCCACCAAAGAAAGCGCAGATTGTACATATCCCGGAAATGCAGTTTGTTGCTGTTCGCGGAAAAGGAAATCCAAACGAAGAAGATGGCGAATACAAGGCAGCTCTCGCCGTTCAGTATGCAATTTCCTACGCAATCAAAATGAGCAAAAAAGGTGATTATAAAATTGATGGATATTTTGATTATGTTGTTCCTCCGTTGGAAGGATTCTGGTGGCAGGAGAAAAATGGGATTGTTGTTCCGGGATTTGATTATACGGACAAATCTTCTTTTAATTGGATTTCCGCAATCCGGCTTCCTGATTTTGTAAGTCAAAAGGATTTTGATTGGGCAAAGGAAAGTGTTAGTGCAAAAAAAGGATTGGATTGTTCTCGTGCTGAATTATTTTCTTTTGAAGAAGGAGACTGTGTTCAGATTATGCACATTGGTTCTTACGACGATGAGCCTGCAACAATCAAGCTGATGGATGAGTTTGCTCTCAACAACGGCTGGCAACTTGACTTTTCCGCTACAAGACTTCATCACGAAATTTATTTAAGTGACCCGCGCAAAACTGCACCGGAAAAACTAAAGACCGTGATACGACATCCTGTGAGGAAAATATAAAATGAAAAATGATTTGATAGAAAACATCGAAAAACTTCACACAACACCAATGGGCGTGGACCGTATCCGCCGCAATCTTTCTCTGGGTGATGATGTTGAAGATGTCGTTGAGTGGTGTCGCCAGAAAATTCTAGATACCAACGCAGACACTACCCGCCAGGGAAAAAACTGGTATGTCAAAATTGATGGTTGTGTCATTACCGTGAACGCCTACAGTTTTACGATAATTACTGCGCATAAACTGCCAACTTCATAGCAAGCTGTTCAAAAAGTTTGTATGAATTCATAGGGGTGTGTCAGGAGCATTGATTAGTTCCTCAGCTTAATCCTCACATAATATCCGCTCTGATTTTTGTGATGAATCACTCCGCCGTTTTTTAGCATAACACGGAGACTTGCAGGATTGTCAATGTTGCAGTGAAGATACAGCTCGTTTTCCGGGACGATTTTACGAGCTTCTTCTATCAAAAGCTTAAGCCCCTGCGTACAGTACCCAAGCCCGCGATATTCTTTTTTGATGAATTGGCCGACGTGTCCGCTTCCGGTTTCGAGTGAAGCATTCAGATGGTGACGCAATCTTAGTTCCCCGACAATTCTGTGATTTGTGCGGTCATCTGCATTTCCTTCATTGCTCCAAAGAAAATAAAAAGTCTCCGGGACATATCCTTCCGGCAGATTTTTACCAAGAGAAAAATCAATCATATGCGGCAAAACCGTGGACCTAAAATCTTCAAATGAAACCCCGTGATAATCATTAATAAATCCATTTTCGTCTGTCGGTTCTGCAACAACAAATTCGTGTTCTTTTTCTATGTCTTCAAAGTTTGCGGGTTTTAGATAGAGCATGTTGATTATTCCTTTTCATCCTTTTTAATTTCTAATGCTTTTTTGTCTTTTGCATTTAATGAAGATACTGCTTTTAATCCAGTTGCTTTTTCGTATTCTTGTTTTGCAGTGTTTGCTACTTTTCCTCCACGAACTGCAACATTTTTGTTTTCTTCAAAACCTTGTGGTTGTTCCTGCTTCGAAATTGATGTTGCGGTGACTTCAGCAAGCATATTAAGAACCAATTCGATATTCGTCATGTTGTCCCTCAGATTCTCTTTTTTAAGTCCTTTTTTCTGTTTGTATTCTTTTACCGTCAGACCACTCCAGGCTTTTGTCATTTCATTTGTAAGAATGGCATAATCAGTTTCTTTTTCAATTCCACGCGCCTTCCATTCGTCTGTGAGTTCCTTACGCATTTCGATAGTCTGCAGGCGTTGATTAATCCAGCCTTCTGTGTACCCCTTTGCACGATAATACTCTGCACTACGAATAATTGCTTTTTCCGGATCAGCGTATTCTTCAAGCCTGTCATTTCCAACCTGTGCAAGCCACACCTTAAAAGGTTCTGCTTTTGGTGACGGAATTGACTGAATTAGTCGGAGAACATTTTTTGTGGAAAGAACGTCTGTTTCACGCATTTTCCCATCAGCGGCTTGTAATTTCAACCGGTGACAATTTGTCACCAGTTCACTTCCTTCTGCTGTCAAACGCTGTTTCAACTTATTCCAGTATTTTCTGGCAGTTTGAAAATCTTTGCTTTCTGCCAATACTTCCACTATATCCACTACCGAAAAATACCAGTCTTCTTCTTCGTCATTCCAGGCATAGCGGATTTTTTTGTTTTCAAAAAGTTTTAATTTGTTTTGAGTTTTTTCCATGCTAGTCCCACCCCCTTTGTCAAATAAAGATTTCTAAGCCGTAAACCAGTCTTCAAGGCGCAGGAATGATTTTTCCTTAAATTGTTCAAAGTCTGATGTATTGTGAGTGACAAGCACCATGCCGTTGGAAACTGCCGTTGCCGCAATCTGGGAATCATAATAAGGAACGGTTTTTCCGTCTTTTTCAGCCGCCGCCTGTATTTCACCGCAGATTTGAGCGGAAAATTTATCGAAAGAGATGACTTCTATATTCAAATCTAAATCATCTATAAAACTCTTGAGAGTATTCTTTCTTTTTCCTTCTGGCATTCGAGATACTCCTCGAATTATTTCCTGCCAAGTAACGGAAGAAATCGCGCATAAATCTTTTCTGGCATTGTAAAAATCTATAACCTGTTCATCTGGTCTTTCCTTTACAAATTCCGAAACGATATTTGTATCTAATAAATAAGTCTTTTTCATGTTGAACCTTCCTATAGCCTAAGCCCAGGGGTCTTTTGAATAATCCGGGCACTCTCTTGATGGTGTAAAATCAAAACCTGTTTCATCAAGTTCGCCTTCATGTTCTTTACGCCACTTAGTAAGCCAATCGACTTTATCAGCTTTTCTGTCTTCATATTCAGAATAGCTCATAATCACCGCCACAGGCTTATCATAGCGGGTAAGCTCAACGACCTCGCCCTCTTCTGCAGTTTTAACCAGAGCCGAAAAATTATTGCGCGCCTCATAAATAGAAGTCCTGCACATAGCAACCTCCTTTTTTCTAGTTTCATGAATATTATAGCATGAGAAAATACTCTAGTCAACTTAATAAATGTTAGCCAACTTTAATTCTTAGAAAGATTTTTCCAGACCGTTTTTACGATTTCAGCTTCATTTCCCTGATAATCTCCAATCCCCTGATAGATTTGAACAAAGCCGCATTTTCCCAAAACACACACAGAGGCAATATTTTCCGCAAGGCAGATTCCGAAAACTTCTTTTATATTGAGTTTTTTTGCCATCACCGAAAGAAAGGCTTTTACAGCTTCCGTTGCATATCCCTTCCCGGTAAAACGTTTTGCAATGTGATAGCCGATTTCCCAATCCCCATCATCAAGCTTACAAAGCTGAACATATCCGATGTTTTTTCCGTCATCATTTTTTATTATGGGATAAACAAAAGGTCCTTCCGTGCTGTCATACCGCGACATCAAAAACTCAATCGCAGTGTGCGCTTCTTCAACAGATTCATAAACTTCATCCGGCACAAAACGTCTGTTGTCTTCGTCCTGCGAGTTTTCATAGACACTCTGGGCCATGGATTGCGAGAACTTTGTGATTGTAAGCCGTTCGGTTTTTATCTGCATAATTTATTTGTTTTCATCCAAAAGGTTTTTTATCACTTTTGTGATTAGTGATTCACCGCCTTTGTGATTCCAGATGAACTGAACGTCGCTTCCGGCAACTGGCACCTGCTCCAAATCTTCTGCAAGTCTGCATGGAATTACCAGCTCCCAGTAACGAACGTTAAAAATATCACCATCCACAGATTCCACAACTCCAAGGTGCTGATTAAAAATCTGCATGAAGCCTTCCTGAACTTTTACTTTGCGGTAGGAAGGAAATTCCTTGCTGATTTTTTCGAGAGAGGCGGCATCTTCAATTTTTTCAAAATCCGGGCTTTCTTCAAAATGACCCTTGAAAGTCAAAAAATCGTCACTCAGCGGATAACACAAATAGGCATCGTAGCTGTTGCCCCCTGCATCCGTAATTCCAAAATCCTGCATGCGCTTAAAGCCAAACTTGGGATAATAACCTGGCTCACCGCAAAGAATTATTCCCGTAAGCCCCGCTTCTTTTGCAAGACGGATTGTTTCACAAATCAGCGCACCGCCGATATTGTTGCCTTCCAGAGTCGGTTCAACTGAAAGCGGTCCAAGCATTGCAACTTCATGCCGTGTGCTGTCCTCACCGACAATCCAGGCTCTTGTGTAAAAAGCTGCACCTGCGATTTTTCCGTCCAGCTCAGCAACGCGACTGATTTCGCTCAGATAATCTTTCGACGCTCTTATGACACGAAGCATGTTATGTTCCACACAACCCGGAAAATATTTATTCCAGAAACTGCGCATGGTCATAAGTTCAGTGTTTTTGTAATCTTCCGTTTTTTCCGGACGAATGATTAAATCATTCATATTTATAAACTCCTTATCCATTCAACCCGTTGTGTCATACACTTTTCTACGATTGAACTTTTTGTTGCCGTTTCGTAAGCGTGGCATGTACCTTTAATGTCGCGTACTTCAACAGGGATGCCCTGAGACTTTAGCTTTTCTGCAAACCAAATTCCTTCGTCGTGCAGGCAGTCATATTCTGCCGTTTCAATATATGTCGAAGGAAAAAATTCCAAAGATTTAATTTCTGAAATTGATGCGTACTTCGTCTGATTTAAGTCATGATTTTTCAAATATAAATCCCAGAAAAGCTTATCGCAATTTGAATCCCAGATTGGAGTGTCGTTAAAGCGCTTCATCGAATCCGTAATCATTCTTTTATCAAGAACCGGATATATAAGCATTGCACCTTTTGGAAGCGGCCGATTTCTGTCATGCAGCATAACCGTTACCGCAGCCGCAATATTTCCTCCTGCACTATCTCCGACTACGATGATTTTTTCTTTGTTGATGTCCAGTGATTCTGCGTTTTGCAAAACCCACATGTAAGTGCCGTAACAATCTTCAATTGCAACAGGATAGCGGTGTTTTGGAAGCAGTCTATAATCAGGCATTACAACTTTGCATTTCAATTCTCGGGCATACCATTTTGCAATCTGATAGTGAGCCGCAGATGCCCTCATCAAAAATCCACCGCCATGAAAAAACATAATGCATGGAATATTTCCTTCATACTGACGAGGTTCGATTACCAGAGTTGAAATCTCTGCCCCATCATAACCAGGAGTAAAAACCTTTTTCACAGTAACAAAATCATCTGATTTACATTTGATAAATCCGTACGCAAAGTTTACCAGAGGATACAAACGTCCAACCATTGAACCGCTGTAAATTGAGATGCTTTTTAATTCTTTATCGATCGGATATTTCATAAGAACCCCTTACTTCAATTCAAAATCCGTTCGGATATTCATCACTGCATCAACATCGCTCAAGATTTTTACAAGACGTTCATCCAGATCCGAGTTGTTGTCGCGGTAATCGATTTCTGCATATTGAGTGCGGATTGGAAATGCAAGCTTTTCTTCTTCAAGACTGAACTCTGCATGAACAGTTGACTTGTTTCCGCGTGCATCCAGTCGAATCCATTTTTGCAATTCTGGAACATACACGGTGTTCAGGGCATGGATGATATAACCGTCACCGTCATCATCTCCGCGCGTTAATTTTTGATAAGAGATTCCGGCGGGAATTCCATTTCCACGAAGCAGGGCCGCAAGCAGACAGGATTTTGTCCAGCAGATTCCGGTTTTATTTTTCAAGACTTCAGCCGCATTTTTTGAAACGACTTTTGCCTTTATGTCCCAGGAATGTGGAATTTCATCTCGAACAAATTCGTAAGCATTTTTTATATAGTCAATCTGCGAATATGATTTTTCACGAAGCTCCTTGATTTTTGCGGTAATCAGTGTATGAGAAAAATTTATGCTTGGTGTTTCGCGAAGATATTCTTCAAACATTTTCATACTCTCTTATTTTTTCGGTTCCGGAAGTTCATCGTACATCCGCACGAATCAAGATATTCTTTGCTCGACGCCATTGTCTTTCCCTATTTCAAATACTGCACACTTCCTGCCAATATATTATCAATTATATGCTGGAAATGGTAATTTGTAAATTAAAAGTGCATTATGGCCCGATGATTAATTCTATCTAAAAAAGCAACAGTCTGTTTCTTTTTATACAATGCGTTGTGTGATATAATCAAGGCATAAAAAGGAGGACGCAATGCCAAGACCGCATAACAAAGAAGATTTGCTCAAAGCAGCTCAGGAAAACTATGAATTGCTAACGAAACTGATTGCGGGGCTTTCTGAAAAAGAATTGAATACCCCGTTTGATTTTTCAGACCACCCGAGCAAAAAAGAAGCCCACTGGAGCCGCGATAAAAATGTGCGTGACGTTCTGATTCACCTGTATGAATGGCATCAGCTTTTGTTGAACTTTCCAAAAAACAATGAGGGTGTTACCGATAAAAAATCCGCAATTGCATTTTTGCCAAGCGAATATTCGTGGAAAACTTACGGTGCAATGAACCAGATGTTCTGGAATCGTCATCAGGAAACAAGTCTCGAAACTGCAAAAAAGATGTTCGCCCAAAGCCACACAGCCGCCATGAAATTAATCGAAAGCTACACCAACGAAGAGCTGTTTACGAAAAAGTATTTTCCATGGACAGGCAATGCGGCCCTCGGCGATTATTGCGTAAGCGACACTTCAAGCCACTATGATTGGGCAATAAAAAAGATTAAAGCTCACAAGAAGAATTGTGGAAAATAACTCTACTTCCTCTTCACTGGAATCCAGATGGCTGACTCATAATCTGCGACGGAGGAATCGCCTTTCATGTAGTACTCGATGTTCATGCCCATGGCGATTTCCCATTCTGTATTTCCTGGAAGCCACTCGTTAAAAATCTTTGTGTTCAGAGACTGCAGCGCACCGGGGAGAGGACCCTTGCTCAAAAACTTAGCCCAGGTTGTTTTGGGAATCTTGTAAAGCGAAAGACCTTCTGGAACCTCTCCACCCTCGTACTTACCGGCAATCATATAGCGGAAGGTTTTTGAATCGTTGCTGTCAATACAGACACCGAACATCCCGATGTGGTTTTTGATGACAGCTTCCTCAACTGCATTTTCCGGTCTGCTGTTCTGCCATGCTTTTGCCAGATGCTTTTCGGTAATTTCATTCCAGAACTTCGGCACTTTTTCGTAGCCCTGATCAAAGGCAAATTCCCGCTCAAAACCAATGACAGTAAATTCTGCCGACTCTTCAATAATGTAATCCATTTTGTTACCCCCTTGGATTGTGATATTGATTTTAAGAGGAAGAAAAGTATTGAGCCTGTGAGGTTCGTTTTTCAGCTGCATCGGAGTAACGCCATGAAATCTAGAAAAAGCCTTTGTGAAACTGTCGGGCGTGTCGTAGCCGAAATCAAGGGCCACGTCAATCACCTTGCGTCCCGAGAGAATATCAAGTGCCGCAAGATAAAGCCGTCTGTTCCGAACATATTCCGCAATCGAAAATCCGGTCATAATCGCAAAGCCCTTCTGAAGATAAAAAGCTGAAACTCCAACTTCCCGCGCAACCTTCCCGATGTCAAAATCATCGTCCAGTCCCGCGCACTCCAGAAGCTGCTCCTCAAGAATGTCAATCGTTTTCCGAATACAGCTCAACCATTCCATGCCAAAACCTCCGTCCTCTTATGATACCACTTTACCGCCCAAAAAAGGAAGTTTCCCGACATTTCTTGCAAACTTTTGTCCGATTAAATACAGATTGAGTTTCTTCTATTATATCCACGCATTTATAAACTGCTTTGTAATCATCATTTTTCCGTGCTCTGTTGTTGTCGGATATGAGTCGCCGAAGTCTAAGCATTTCCCGGAAGCATCAAAAACTTTCCGGCCTTTTACAATTAGGTTTATGTTTCTGGAAATTCCGTTTTCGTTTATTTCCATGATTAAAATATATTTTTCACTAGATTTAGAAATGCCTTTGGATATCAGCCTGACCCGCATTCCATTTTTCATTTCTATCCAGATATTCAACAAAATGTTTTCCATAGAATCTCCGTCATTAGCAGGTTTTCGTTTTCTCAATCACCAACCCCGCCGCAGAGCAATACGCCACCTTGTGGCACGGTATGGTGTTCTCATAAGGTATTGCAGTCGGATTTAATACCCCTTGTTTCGCCCCTATTAGCAACGCAGTTTCAAGATGAGGGGCGGGGTATTAAA
>JAEEGL012544681.1_pt1 | contig 11485 bp, 10 predicted proteins | sample 9134231 | NCBI WGS metagenome assembly JAEEGL01 (sample SAMN16246548, study PRJNA631951) | gut metagenome | biome: gut microbiome; feature: rumen; material: fiber-attached | host: Bos | place: Iran: Karaj | collected 2018-10
GACGGTCTTCGATCTGCTGCTGAAGCAGTTGGAGGAGGACGGCGATTGAAAGAGAGGTTACTGTCCGCACTCTCGATGGCACGCGGCGCAGGGAAACTGAAAATCGGCCTCGAGGCGTCCAAAGACGCTGTAAAAGCCGGCGCACCGCTGGTGATTCTGGCATCGGACACTTCACAGAGGACGAAGCAGGAGATCCTGTCTGCCTGTTCCGAAAGGACGCAGGTCATGGAGACGGAGAAGACACAGGAACAGATCGCGGAAAAATTTGGTTGGAGATTCGGCGTTGCAGCCGTTACGGAACGGAATCTCGCGGCGCTTGTAAGGAAGGCAGCCGATCAGGATAGGGAGGATACTGAATGATTATTAAATACAAGGTAAGTGATCTTGCGAAAGATATGGGGATGTCCAACAAGGACGTCCTGACGGTTTTAAGTCCCGTTGGAGGAGAAGACCGCAAACACGCCAGTCTGCTGTCGGAGGATGAACTGGATTTCTTCTTCAACTCGGTGACGAAAGAGAATCAGGTCGCCTCGCTGGAAGCATATTTCATTCAGACTCCCGAACCGAAGAAACCTGAGCCGCCTAAGGAACCGGCAAAACCCCAGCAGAACCAGAACAAGGGCCAGGCGCAGGGACAGGCGGCCGGAAAGAAACAGGACAAGCCTCAGCAGGAAAACAAGCCGCAGCAGCAGAAGAAGCAGAGCGGCGCGAAACCGGCGGAGAAACACAATATCGGCAAAAATGCGGAAAAACAGCTCCGCCGCGCCGAAAACAAGGCTGCTCAGCAGGGTACGACCAGGATCGTTGTTCAGGAACGCGAGAAACGAGTCGTTGACACAAGATCCGTGGAAGTGGACCTGAGCAAATACAACGAGAAATTCGATGTTATGGCTGCTCAGAAAAACGGCGAGCAGAACGAGCGCCGCGGCGGCAAGAACAATATGAGCGGAAACCGCCAGAAGTTCACAAACCGCCAGAACAAAAACAAGCAGCAATATCAGAAAAAAGAGACGGAAGCGCAGAAACTGCAGAGGCTGCAGCTTGAAAAGGCGAGACACGCTCAGCTCAAGATCGAGATCCCGGATGAGATCTCCGTCGGGGAGCTCGCGACACGCCTGAAGATGACGGCGACCGTCGTCATCAAGAAACTGATGTCTTTCGGGGTCATGGCCTCCGTTTCCGAACTGATCGATTTTGACACCGCAGCTCTGGCAGCTGAAGAACTCGGGGCAAAGGTGGAGCGAGAAGTCCACGTTTCCATCGAGGAACGGCTGAACATCACCGACGCGGATACTATGCAGGACGCACCGGAAGATCTCGTCCCGCGCGCACCTGTCGTCGTGGTCATGGGCCACGTCGACCACGGCAAAACGTCCATTCTGGACTACATCCGCAAGAGCCGCGTTCAGGCTGGCGAGGTCGGCGGAATCACGCAGCACATCGGCGCATATCAGGTCCATCAGGGCGGTAAGACCATTACTTTTCTTGACACCCCCGGTCACGAGGCATTCACGGCGATCCGCGCGCGCGGCGCGTCTGTGACAGATATCGCGGTGCTGGTCATCGCTGCCGACGACGGTGTCATGCCGCAGACCATCGAGGCAATCAACCACGCAAAAGCGGCGAATGTGCCGATCATCGTGGCGCTGAACAAATGCGACCGGCCGGAGGCGGATCCGGATCGCGTCAAGACCTCTCTCACCGAGTATGGTCTGATTCCGGAGGAATGGGGCGGAGACGTCATCTGCGTCAACGTCTCGGCAAAGACCGGTATGGGAATCGATACCCTGCTGGAGATGATCAATCTCGTGGCGGAGATGCAGGAGCTCAAGGCGAATCCAAACCGCCCGGCTCTTGGAACCGTCATTGAGTCCCGTCTGGACAAAGGCCGCGGTCCCATTGCCACGATCCTTGTACAGAATGGCACGCTGCATAACGGCGACGTCGTAATCGCCGGTACGGCAGTGGGACGTGTCCGTCAGATGATGGACGAACGCGGAAAGGTCATCAAGGAAGCGGGCCCGTCCGTTCCCGTGGAGATCACCGGTCTGGTGGAAGTCCCGCAGGCGGGAGACAAGTTCAACGCGGTCGCCGATGAACGTCTGGCGCGCGAGCTTGTCGAACAGAGACGCACCGAGCAGCAGGAGGAAAAGTTCCGCGCATACCACAAAGTGACGCTGGACAACCTCTTCAGCCAGATCGCGGAAGGGGAGATCAAGGAACTGCCGATCATCATCAAAGCGGACGTTCAGGGATCCTGCGAGGCGATCAAACAGAGTCTGGAGAAACTGTCCAACAACGAAGTCCGTGTACGCATCATCCATATGGGCGTCGGCGGCGTCAATGTCAGCGATATCATGCTGGCGGATGCTTCAGGCGCGATTATCATCGGCTTCAACGTCCGTCCCGACGCCACGGCTACATCCCAGGCAGAGGAAAAGGGTGTTGAAATGCGGATGTACCGCATCATCTACGATGCGATCGACGATGTCCAGAATGCATTGAAGGGCATGCTGGCTCCGAAGATCCGCGAAGTGGACCTTGGTTCCGCGGAAGTCCGTCAGGTTTACAAGATCAGTTCTGTGGGCACGATCGCCGGATGCTATGTTAAGAACGGTGTGATCACCCGGAACAGCATTATCCGTGTCGTCCGTGACGGCATCATTATCTATGACGACGATATCGCATCACTCAAGAGGTTCAAAGACGATGTCCGTGAGGTGGCTGCAGGTTATGAGTGCGGTATCTCTCTCGGCAAGTTCAACGACATCAAGGAAGGCGATATCCTTGAGGCGTACAAGAAAGAAGAATATCGGGAGTAATCGAGATGGCATCTCATCGTTCTGAACGAATCAATGCCGACTTCCGCAGGGAACTCGCCATTTGCATCTCCAAGATGAAAGACCCGAGAATCTCCATGCTGGAAGTGGTCCGTGTCAAGGTGACATCTGACCTGAACTATGCGAAGGTCTATATCGCGTCACTCAGCGGCGGGGAAGCCGCCGCTGATGCGTGCAAAGTCTTGAAGGGCGCTGAAGGTTATCTGAAGACCGAACTTGCGCACACTATGAAGATCCGCAAGATCCCGGCGCTGGAGTTTCTTCCGGACGATTCCGTGGATTACTACAACAGGATCGACAGCATTTTGAAGGGGCTTTCTCATGACGAAGCAGCTGACAGTCCAGCAGACGGCGGAACGTCTGATGGAGATGGATCGGATCCTGATCCTGACGCATAATCTGCCTGACGGCGATGCGATCGGCTCCGCACTTGCGCTGGCGACAGGACTCAGGCAGAAAGGAAAACAGGTTCGGGCCACATGGTCCGGACAGCTTTCCAGTTGCTACCACATTCTGACGGACGCCTATGAGTCGCAGGAATTCGAGCCGGAACACATCATTTCCGTGGACCTCGCCGGTCCGCACCTTCTTCCGGAAGAAACAAAAAAATACGCCGATGTGATCGAACTTGCCATCGACCATCACGGCACCAATACCGGATTCGCTCAGGAATCCCTTGTCGTGGCGAAATCCGCGAGCTGCGCGGAGATCGTCATGGATGTTATCGAGGAGTTCGGCGGGACGATCACGCCGTATATCGGAAGCTGCATCTATGTCGGTCTTTCCACAGACACAGGATGCTTCCGATTCAACAACACGACGCCGGAAAGCCACATGCGCGCCGCAAGACTGGCGATGCTGGGGGTCGACATCGCGAATCTGAACCAGCTGTTCTTTGAGCAGCAGGCCAGAGCGAGAATCGAGATCGAACGGCTCGTGCTGGATGGCATGGAGTTTACGGACGACGGCAGGATCTGCTTCATCACGATCACTCGTGAAATGATGGAGAAAACGGGATGTCTCGAAAGCGACATCGAAGGCCTGGCAAGCCTTCCCAAAAGCGTGGAAGGCGTCGAAGCCGGGATTACCTTGCGTGAGAGACCGAACGGAAACTGGAAGATCTCAGTGCGGACGAAATACCTGAATGCAGCGAAGATCTGCGCGTATTTCGGCGGCGGCGGACATACATTCGCCGCAGGCTGCGAGTGCTCCGGAGACCCGTTCGACATCAAGGTAGCCATGACGGATATCCTCAAACGGGAGATGAACGCTTGAACGGAATCATCATTCTGAATAAGCCTGCAGGATGCACATCGTTTGAAGCGGTGCGCTCGGTCAGCAGGCTTTTTTCACGGGAAAAGGCCGGCCATACCGGCACGCTGGATCCAATGGCAACTGGTGTGCTTCCTGTTCTGCTGGGGAGAGCGACAAAACTGAACCAGTATCTTCCGGAAACAGGGAAAAGCTATATCGCAACTGTTGTATTCGGCGTTCAAACGGATACGGGAGATTTCGAAGGCAGGGCCATCGCGGAAAATGCGGCGAGGCCGAATAGAGAGGTATGGGAAAATGCTGTCCGGAGGCGGGTAGGGAAGCAACTGCAGGTCCCGCCGATGTACAGCGCGCTGAAGAAAAACGGAAAACCGCTTTACGAACTGGCGCGCAGAGGAGAGACCGTAGACCGGATTGCCCGGGAGATCGAGATCACGGAACTGCAGACGCTCTTCTTCGATGGAAACACTGCGCGTATACAGGTGTCCTGCTCAGCAGGAACCTATATCCGGACGCTGGCGGAAGATCTGGCAGCGGACTGCGGATGTCTCGCACATCTCACAGCTTTACAGCGTACGGCAGCTTGCGGATTCTCCTTGGAGGAGGCCGTTACACTGGAAGAACTCAGCACGGCTGCGGATCCTCAGCGGTACGCGGTATCGCCGGAAAAACTGTTTGCCGGCTGTCCTTCCGTCAGACTCAGTCCGGAACTTGCGAGACTGTTTCTCAACGGCTTCGTGTTTCCGGCGGGAAGAGCGGGACTGAAGACTGCAGGATTGCCGAAAGTATGCGTGTACAGAGAAGAAACGTTTATAGGCCTCGGCTGTGTCGACGGGGAAGGTTTACTGAAAAAACTGTGGCAGACTGAAACGGTCTGAGTGGAATATTGGAGATCATCAGCGGAAAAACTGCATATAAAGAAACAAGGAAGTCCGCAGTCGCGGTCGGCTATTTTGATGGCATGCACGTCGGGCATATGGCGCTGATCCGCGCCATGCTGACGGCAGCGGAGGCTGGCGGCTTTGCTTCCGTACTGCTCACTTTTGACATGTCCTCCTTCCGAGCGGAAGGAAAGGGCACTCAGGATCTGATCACGAGAGCGCAGAAAGTCCGCATCGCGGAAGAGACCGGAGTCGAATATTTCGCGGAGATTCCCTTTGAGAAGGTCCGGGACCTCTCACCGGAGAAATTTGTGGAACAGGTACTCGGCAGTGATTTTCTGAAAGCGGAGATCGTCTGTGTCGGGACGGATTTCCGGTTCGGAAAGGGACGGGAAGGTTCTGCGGAAGATCTGGTCCGAATCGGAAAAGACGCCGGATTCCGTACGCTTACGGTGGAGGAAGTCCGTGTCGGGGATACAATCGTGTCCACTTCCGCGATCAAGGAACTGATCCGGGACGGGCGGATCGGGGAAGCGGATGTCATGCTTGGCTATCCATACCGCATCGAGGGGACCGTCATCCACGGGAACCATCTTGCGGCAGGCATGGGGTTCCCGACGGCGAATCTGCTGATCCCGAAAGAAACTGTTCCTCCCAGAAGAGGGGTCTATCTCTCCAGAACGCTCATCGGCGCCGGATCCTATAAGAGCATCACGAACATCGGCACGCGTCCCACAGTGACTGAAGATACGGAGCCGACTGCGGAAACGCATCTGCTGGACTTCTCGGAAGACCTGTACGGAAAATCGGTCGCCGTCCTGCTCTATGAGTTCATCCGGCCGGAGCAGCGCTTCTCCTCTGCGGAGGATCTGATCCGGACCGTCCGCGCGAATATCGAATACGCTGAGAGCAAGGATTACTGATCCGGACTGCGGACAGCAGACGGCAGCGTATCGGAAAACAACGGAAAAACCAAGAAAATACGGCAGAAAACATGTTGCGAAGCGTTTTGCTGCTGTGTTATAATCTTTAGGCTTGTGAAAAGCACATACCTGTTTCACGGTTGCATGGCAGATGCCCTGACAAGAATTACCTGCGACTGTGATCACGGTGAATCAAAAAGAAAGGGGACAGAATCATGCTGAAGGACAAGAAGGAAGTCATCGAGAGCGTGCGCCTGAGTGAGACCGACACCGGATCTCCTGAGGTTCAGGTCGCTCTTCTGACAAACCGGATCAACCATCTGAATGAGCATCTGAAGGAACATCCGCACGATAAGCACAGCTATCGCGGACTGCTCAAGATGGTCGGCCGCCGCCGTAACATGCTCGCATACCTCCGTTCGAAGGATGTTGAGCGTTACCGCGCACTGATTGCGAAGCTCGGACTTCGTAAATAAGAAGTGGATGTTAGGCAGATGCGCAGCCGCGTGTCTGCCTTTCATACAATACATTGGACAAAAAAGAAAAAAAGAGATCGGGTTTTGCAGTGAATCGAGCGCTTTTCCTCCGGAAAAGAATTGGATTCGTTGCGAAACCGATCGGAAAAAACAAATCGGAGGAACAACATGTTTGAGAATTATCGGGTTTTCGAAACCGAGATAGCCGGAAGACCGTTCAAGGTCGAGACCGGCAAAATGGCAGGACTGGCGAACGGTGCCGTCCTGGCACGCTACGGCGAGACCGTCGTGCTCTGCACTGCTACAATGAGTGCGAAGCCGAGAGAGGGAATTGATTATTTCCCGCTTTCCGTAGACTACGAAGAGAAACTGTACGCCGTGGGAAAGATCCCCGGAAGCTTCCTGCGCAGAGAAGGACGTGCAAGTGAGAAGGCGACGCTCGCCTCCCGCTTGGTAGACCGTCCTCTGCGCCCGCTGTTCCCGAAGGACATGCGCAACGATGTGGCGGTCGTCATGACCATCATGTCCGTCGATCCCGACTGCGCGCCTGACATCACCGGTATGATCGGGTCCTCGATCGCCATTGCGATCTCCGATATTCCGTGGAACGGCCCGGTTGCCGGCGTTTCCGTCGGTCTTGTGGACGGAGAGATCGTCATCAACCCCACGCATGAGCAGAATCAGCACAACGACCTGCAGCTGACAGTTGTCAGTTCCGCGAAGAAGGTCGTCATGATCGAGGCCGGCGCAAACGAAGTCGACAACGAGACGATGTTCAACGCCATCGTGGCCGGCGACAAAGTCAACCGTGAGATCGTTGCTTTCATCAATTCGATCGTTGATGAGATCGGGAAGCCCAAAATGCCCTTCGAGAGCAAAGAGGTCCCGCACGATCTGTTCGAGGCGGTCAAAGACATGGCAGTGGAGAAAGTCCGCGCTGCGATGGATACGGACGATAAGCTGGTCCGTGACGCAGCTCTTCTTCCGATCTATGACGAAGTGCATGCCGCTTTCGACGAGCAGTATGCGGACAACACCGCTGTGATCGATGAATGCATGTACAAACTGCAGAAATACGTCGTACGCCGCTGGCTGCTTGACGACGGCAAGCGCGTGGATGGACGCGGGATCAACGAGATCCGTCCCCTCGCCTCCGAAGTCGGCCTGCTGCCCAGAGTGCATGGAAGCGGCATGTTCACCCGCGGTCAGACCCAGGTCCTGACGACGGCCACCCTCGGCATGATGGATATGGCACAGCTGCTGGACGGACTGGACGATCAGACCGAGAAGCGGTATATGCACCACTACAACATGCCCAGCTACTCTGTCGGTGAGACCCGCCCCAGCCGCGGACCCGGCAGACGCGAGATCGGACACGGCGCACTCGCAGAGCGCGCGCTGCTGCCGGTCATCCCCTCCGTTGAGGAGTTCCCGTACGTTATCCGTCTCGTCTCCGAGATCCTTTCTTCCAACGGATCCACTTCCCAGGGTTCCGTGTGCGGCAGCACACTGGCACTGATGGACGCCGGTGTTCCGATCAAAGCCCCTGTCGCGGGCATCTCCTGCGGCCTCATCACTGAGGATGACCGCTGGATGACCATGGTAGACATTCAGGGCGTGGAAGACTTCTTCGGCGATATGGACTTCAAGGTCGCCGGTACCCACAAGGGCATCACGGCGATCCAGATGGACCTTAAGATCGACGGTCTGACCTATGACATTATCCGTGAGGCGCTTGAGAAGTGCGAAAAGGCACGCTTCTATATTCTTGACGAAGTGATGCTCAAAGCGATCCCCGAGCCGCGCAAGGAACTGTCCAAGTACGTTCCCAAGATGGAGTCCATCACTATCGATACCGAGAAGATCGCAGACGTCATCGGCAAGGGCGGCTCCGTCATCAAGAAGATCATCGCCGAGTGCGGTGTTGACGTGGATGTCGAGGAAGACGGACATGTCTATGTTGCCGGTCAGAACCTTGAGGGCGTCAAGCGCGCTATCGAGATCATCCGGACTATCGTTACGGATCCGGAAGTCGGCGCGATGTATTACGGCAAGGTCACGAGGATCCTCCCCATCGGTGCGAAGGTTGAGATCGCACCCGGCAAGGAAGGACTCGTTCATATCAGCAAACTCGACGACCACCGTGTCGAAAAGACGGAAGATGTCGTCAGCGTCGGTGATATCATCCCGGTCAAGGTCATCAAGATCAGCGAAAAAGGGATCGATCTTTCCAGAAAAGACGCCATTGCGGCGATCAAAGCGGCTAGAGAAGCGAAATAAGCGAAAAAACGAAGGGAGCCGCGAGGCTCCCTTTCTGTAAAGAGGGATTGAAATATGTTTAATGAGAAATTGGCACTTCTGAACGATTTCTATGAGTACACGATGGCGAACGGTTTCCGGGAAGCCGGAATCGGAGACAAGATCGTCTATTTTGACATGTTCTTCCGCTCGATTCCGGACGGCGGCGGATTCGCGATCGCCTGCGGTCTGCACGAGCTGATCGACTATCTGCAGAACCTGCACTTTGACGACAGCGACATCGAATATCTCCGGAGCAAGAAATGCTTCTCCGAATCGTGGCTGGAGTCTCTGAAGAACTTTCACTTCAGCGGCGACATCTGGGCCGTTCCGGAGGGAACGGTTGTGTTCCGCAACGAGCCTCTGGTCACTGTACGCGCAAGAGCGGAAGAAGCTCAGATCCTTGAGACTTTCCTGCTGCTCTGCCTGAACCACCAGACCTTGATCGCCACGAAGGCGAACCGTATCGTCCGTGCGGCGGAGGGACGTCCTGTCATGGAGTTCGGCGCACGCCGTGCACAGGGGGCTTCCGCTGCATATCTTGGCGCCCGTGCCGCCTACATCGCCGGCGTGGCAGGAACGAGCTGCACACTGACGGACAAGGAGTACGGCGCTCCCGCTCTGGGAACGATGGCGCACAGCTGGGTACAGATCTTCGACGATGAATACACCGCGTTCAAGACCTACTGCGAACTGTACCCCAATAACGCTACGCTGCTGGTCGACACGTACAACGTTTTGAAGAGCGGCGTGCCCAACGCGATCCGCGTCTTCAAAGAGGTGCTCTGGCCGCAGGGCATCCATAAATGCGGCGTCCGCATCGACTCCGGAGACCTGAGTTACCTGACACAGAAAACCAGAGAAATGCTGGATGAGGCAGGTCTGCAGGAGTGCAAGATCGTCGTCAGCAACAGCCTGGACGAGTACCTGATCCGGGATCTGATCCGTCAGGGAGGATTTGCGGACAGTTTCGGCGTCGGCGAACGCCTCATCACCTCCAAGAGCGATCCTGTCCTCGGCGGCGTATATAAGCTCGTCGCGACAGAAGATGCGAACGGCACCGTGATCCCGAAAATCAAGGTCAGTGAGAACGTCGAAAAGATCACGACACCTCATTTCAAGAAGATCTACCGTCTGTACGAGCGCAAGACAGGCAAGGCGATCGCCGACCAGATCTGCGTATATGACGAAACGATCGACGACACCAAACCGCTGGAGATCTTCGACCCGCATGCGGTGTGGAAGCGCAAGACGGTGGAAGATTTCACCGCGAGAGAACTGATGGTCCGCATTTATAAGGACGGAGAACTCGTCTATGACATGCCCACTGTGGAAGAGAGCAGAGCATACTGTGTACGCGAAGTTGATTCTCTCTGGGACGAAGTCAAGCGTTTCGAGCATCCTCACGGATATTATGTGGACCTGTCCCAGAAACTGTACGACATCAAGAATACCCTGCTGATGGAGAGCCGCTGATGCCACGCTACGACCTTGTCCTGCTCGATTGCGACGGGACGCTTTACAACACTTATCCCGGCGTACGGGCGAACTATGAGAACACGCTGCGTGAGATGGGCCTCCCCGAAATGCCGGCGGATTACGACTGGAACCGCTGTATCGGACCGCTGCTGGAGTATTCTCTCGGAAAAGAGCTCGGCGTACCGGAAGACCGGATCGATGAAGCGAAAACGATCTACCGTTCGACGTACGGCGACATCGGGATCCAGGGAAGCATCCTTTACGACGGGATGAGAGAATGCATCGACCGTCTGCGTGAAGCCGGCGTCAAAGTCGGCGTTGCCAGCAGCAAGACGCAGCACAATCTGGAAGCGACCATCGACAAGGACGGGATCCGTGATCTGTTCTCCTGCATCATCGGACCGCAGGTCAACAGGCGGTATACGAAGGCTGAAACGATCATGCTTGCATCGGAACGTCTGATCATGCCGATGGAAAGGATCCTCATGGTGGGTGACACTCATTTTGACGGACAGGGTGCCGAAGAAGCCGGAGCGGATTTCTGCGCGGCAGCCTGGGGGTACGGCAGTCCCGAAGAGTTTGATATGCATCCCTGCGTGTTTATCGCGCAGACGCCGTCGGACGTCGCGGATTACGTGCTGGGACTTGTCTGAAATAAAAGGCCTTCCTTCGGGAAGGCCTTTATTGTTTGTTATACAACTCGTCAGAACAGCGACGGCAGCAGGTACTGTTTTCCGAAAACCGTATCGTACTGGATCAGCATACGGATATCATAATCCGCCTGCTGGTCTTTTGTTTTGGTGAACACGATCCTGTCATCGTTGGTGATCAGATACCCCGAAGTGACACCCCGGTAGCTGCCGACACCATTGGCGAAATACGACCAGTAGGCGGGACAGCCGATCTTATATGCGGAGAGGGCGTTGACCAGCAGTTCGTTCGGCGAGCAGAGGCCGAAGGATGTGCCGGCGTTTTCCGAAGCGTAGTTCGTCCACACGATATACGGTGTTCCGTGCAGTTTCAGGAAGTCCTTTTTGCTGTCGTATGTGTCATAAAAATCCGTGTGGTGCAGGACGTCGCCCAGATCCTCGTTCTCATAGATCGACGTCTGATGGTCACCGTATGCCAGAAGGATCACCTTGCGGTCAACCGTGCGGAAATAATCTGTCAGGATCTTCAGCGCCTGATCGGTCCACTTCAGCGAGGTGCAGAAGCGGCGCATGACGAACTGATCCGGCACGGTGAGGGTGTCGCTGGTGAGGGAGACCAGTTCCGATGAAGAGAACCGGTCGTCCTGCATGGGAAGGTGGTTCTGC
>JAEEGL012838625.1_pt1 | contig 11485 bp, 8 predicted proteins | sample 9134231 | NCBI WGS metagenome assembly JAEEGL01 (sample SAMN16246548, study PRJNA631951) | gut metagenome | biome: gut microbiome; feature: rumen; material: fiber-attached | host: Bos | place: Iran: Karaj | collected 2018-10
CCTCGCCCTCTACCTCAATGGTGAGAAGATTCTTGTTGCAAAGTGCGACCAGGCTCAGAAGGGTGGTAACACTGCCGACCAGGAGCGTTTCGCCAAAGAGCTTCAGAAGCTTTGTGATGATCGTATTGCCAATGGTTTTGCTACAAAGACCGTTCCTGCCGAGGCTATTAAGCTGAAGAAGATCGACTATTTCAAGAAGTACGATCTCGATGCTACCGATAAGGGTGTATACGATCGTTATACCGATGTTCTTCAGGAGTTCCGTGGCGGTGCCCAGCCTTACTACATCTCACAGTGGTGCACCAACTCCTTGAAGCTCGCCAAGTCGGGTCAGCATGACAAGAATCAGTACATCGAGGACTACATGAAGTCTACCGAGTATCTAGACGAAGCGCTTGACCGCTACGTGCTCCGTTACAACGATGACACCACCAAGCTCGTTGCTGCTCGTGTGGCTGGTCAGGACACTGCTAAGCTCTTCCGTGCTGCTGAGGTTACCAAGGGCCTGATGAAGGGTGCTCGTGACAACAAACTCAACCTTACCTCGCTGTTCGCTCAGTCTGGCTATGCTGATGTCAACACCCTTGTTGAGATTTTTGCACCTCAGGTTGAAGAGAAGAAGTCCGACCTTGCTTTCTTAACTAACGTATCTAAGCTTCTTGGCCGTAGCGCGGAAGGTCGTGAAACCGACCTCTACACTCATGTTGCCGACTACTCTTATCAAATCAAGCCATCTATGGAAGCCGCCAAGGGTCTTGCTAAGGCTGCTCTCAAGGCTAAAGATTATGACCGTGCTCTCCAGTACTATGATGAGGCCCTCACTCATGCCATCCAGCCTGATGACAAGACAGAGATCTTGATGTACGAGGCTGCTATCTATCAGCAGGAAGGCCAGAAAGCTAAAGCTCGTGACGTCCTCCGTCGTTCACTCAGCATCGATCCTGATCAGGATACTCCTCACGTAATGATTGCCAACATGTATGCTTCTTCAGCTAACAGCTGTGGCGAAGAGAAGCCAGCCCTCAAGAGCCTTGTCTTCGTAGCTGCTTACAATGAGATGCAGCAGGCTATCGCTCATGCTTCAAGCGACGAAAAGCGTGCCGCTTACCAGCGCACCTGTGGCTCTTACAAGGCCGCTTTCCCTGCCAAGGGAGATCTCTTCATGCAGGCTGGCAAGACTCCTGGTCAGTCTCACACACTTGGCGGATGGATGGGCGTTACAGTGACAATCCAGTGCCAGTAATTAAGACTTCGCATTTGACTAATATAAGCTCCGCTGTTCAGTGGAGCTTATATTAGGTTTTTCTTCTTACCTAAACTTGTAAATAGCTTTTCATTATTATTTTCTTTTAATATGAAGAGGTACATCAAGCCAAGTATTCGATACAATCAAGTTCGTTCATGTGATTTAATCAGTACTTCTGATCCTCAAATCATTGACGATACTAATGCCGACCCCAACATTCCTGTTCTAGCTCCAGAACGTGACAAGGATTGGGAAAACTGGAGATAATTATTCTATTTTATTAAAAAATGCATGACTTTAAGACTCTCAAGCGTTTAGTCAAGAAGGATGTCTCATCACTGCCAGTGTTAAAGGTGTCCTTACTTGGTGACAGTGCCACGCAGTTCCTTGCTACTGCTATTCGTGGTATCGGTGTCGAACGAGGTTTTAATGTCGATCTTTATGAATCCGATTATAATCAGATTGAGCAGCAGGTATTAGATCCTACCAGCGATTTGCATGTTCATCGAGCTAAGTATACGATTCTTTTCCAATCTACCCATAAACTTTTGGAAAAGTATTCATTGATGCCTCTAGAGCAGCAACTTACTCTTGCTACTGATCGCATCAATTTTATTCATTCCGTTTGCGATAATGTTCTTGGAACCATTATTGTATATAATTATCCTGAGATAGATGATGCGATTTTTGGATCGTATGCAAATAAGGTGTCCTCTTCATTTACATTTCAGGTTCGTAAACTAAATTATGAACTGATGCTTCTTGCACAGGAGTGTCAGAATCTTTTCATTTGCGATCTTTCAGGGCTTCAAAACAAGTTCGGTCGCGACTTCATGTTTGACCCTACAATTTATGTTTCTACTGAAATGTTGCTTTCCATTGATGCTCTTCCTTATGTTGCATCACGTACGTTCGACATTATTCAGAGTATAGAAGGGCATTTCAAGAAATGTTTGATTATCGATCTTGACAATACCATTTGGGGTGGAGTCGTGGGTGATGATGGATGGGAAAATATTCAGTTAGGTCATGGATTGGGAATAGGAAAGGCTTATACGGAATTCCAGCAATGGGTGAAAAAATTACGCAATCGAGGTATTATCATTGCAGTTTGTTCAAAGAATGATGATTCAAAAGCCAAAGAACCTTTCGAAAAACATCCAGAGATGGTGCTTCGGCTTGACGACATCAGTGTATTCTTGGCTAATTGGGAAAACAAAGCCGACAATATCCGTACCATTCAACAGATTCTAAATATCGGCTTTGATTCTATGGTTTTTATCGACGATAATCCATTTGAACGGAATCTCGTTCGTGAGAATCTTCCCGAAGTAACAGTCCCTGAGTTGCCTGAAGATCCAGGTGAATTCCTCGAATATCTTTATTCTCTAAATCTATTCGAGACGGCGAGTTTTAACCTAGGCGATCGTGAACGTACTCGCCAGTATCAAATCGAGGCTCAACGTATCACCGCTGCGCGCAAGTTTACCAATGAGGCTGATTTCCTCAGTTCTCTCGAAATGGTTTCGGAGGTAACGAGTTTTAATCGTTTTAATACTCCACGAGTAGCTCAACTATCGCAACGAAGCAACCAATTCAACCTTCGTACTATTCGGTATACCGAGGCTCAAATTGCTGCCATTGAAGCTAATCCAAAACTCCAAGGATTTGCTTTTAGTCTTGAGGACAAGTATGGAGACAACGGATTAATTGCTGTGGTTATCTTGCAGGAGCAATCCAGTGACACCCTTTTCATCGATAGTTGGTTTATGAGTTGTCGAGTTTTGAAGCGGACTATGGAAAATTTTACTCTTAATGTCATCGCTTCTTGGGCCATTTCCCATGGATACTCACGTATCATTGGCGAATATATTCCCACTCGTAAGAACCAGATGGTCGAGCGACATTTCCCCTCGTTGGGTTTTGCGTTTTTATCCCAATCTCCATTCGACGAATCAGTTTCAAATACATCGATCGCTACACAGTATGTACTTTCTCTATCTTCTTTCTCACCTTTAGAGACTTGCATACGTTTAAAATAGCATTATTTTTATTCGTTTGTAATCCCATTGATGTCATCGACAAATATGTTGTATCAAGAATTTGTAGATTCTTCCCAATCCCTTGAGTACACTTACTGTATTACCCAAGACATCTTCGATGCCTTCCAGCAACTGTCTCATGATTTGAATCCACTTCATACTGATGCAAGCTTTGCCCAAAGCATGGGTTTCCCCGATCGTGTGATGTATGGTAACATCCTCAATGCATTCGTTTCGCATTTCGTCGGCATGCTTCTTCCGACTCCCAACGTGATGATTCAGACGCAAGACATTCAGTTTCGTAAACCGGTTTTCTTGGGAGATACCATTTTGCTAAAGTCGGAGATTCAGGATACCAGCGAGGCTGTTGAAATTGTAAATTTTAAGCTGAAGTTCTTCCGAACTAACTCCGAGAAACCACAACTTGTAGCTTCTGGTCATGTTCAGGTAGGTCTTTTACATCCAAAACTATGAATATTCTTATTACCGGTGGTACTTCTGGCCTTGGGCGCTCCACTGTCGAGCTTCTCGCGAGCGATTCGGCTCATCACGTCTATTTTACGTTCCTCGATAACGATGTTTATCGCCTTGCTGCCAATGAGCTGACATCGTCATATCCTAATACTACGGCAATTCCTTTGGATTTCACCGATGAATCTGCTCTCGACGCATTTTGCAATGAGCTGCCTTCATTCGATCTCGATGCCCTTGTCAACAGTGCCTATGTCGGTGCTCCTGTGTCTGATCATTTCCACAAGATTCCTTCCGACGATTTCCTGCGTGGTTTCCAGTCCAATGTGATACCCACCATTCGCATCACCCAATCCGCAATCAATACTTTTCGAAAGAAGAAGTTCGGCAAGATAATAAACATTATAAGTAGTTCGGTGATGAATCTTCCTCCTGTCGGCTATTCGATTTATGTCGGCAATAAGGCATATATCGAGAAAATGTCTGATGTCATCAACAAAGAGTATGCTCGTTTCAACATCACTTCTAATTGTATCCTTCCGGAGTTCATGAACACAGGATTCAGTAAATTAGATGAGCGACTGATCGAACAGGCCGAATCTTCACATCCCCTAAAACGCCTCCTTGAACCCGCTGAAGTGGCACAAGCAATTAAGTTTTTTATCGATGCTTCCCAGCAGGTAAATGGAGTTAAACTGCCTATTAACGCTGCCCAATACATAATGAATTAGAGTGGCGAACTTTTATCTTCTTTTTTATCATCTGTATATTACCAATTTAATTTCCTGCATATTATGACAAAATCTCAGATGCTTTCCGAAGTTCAGGACATCTTCCGTGATGTCCTCGATAACGAAGACATTATTCTCGCTTATGAAACTTATTCTGACGATATCGATGAATGGGATTCGTTGACTCACATCCAACTTGTCGTAGCCATTGAAAAACATTTTCACGTCAAGTTCACTAGTAAAGAGATTACTTCTTGGGCGAATGTTGGTGAAATGCTTGATTGCATACTCAAAAAATAAATGGTTCTCTATTCCATCAAATTCTGGTCTTTTCTCTGTGCACTGATGATACCCTATTTCACGGTGTTCTCTAAGTGTGCAAAAGTCCAAAACCTTTGGCTCCTTCTCGGCAGTTTAGTGTTCTATTCTTTTGCCGATTGGAGGATGACTGTACTGCTTGTCACTGCTATCGGTATTTTTTTCTACTTAGGTCTGAAGGTGGATGAGTATTGCCAGGAACAAAACGAAAAGAGAGCCAATCGATTGACGGTCTTGGCAGTTGTTTTAGGCATAGCCTTACTCGTATATTTCAAATATTTGGGCTTTTGCGTTCGTCAGTTCAACAATGTTCTGATGGCCATTGGATTCAGTTCCAGTCTGCCTACGCTCAAGATTATCATGCCTCTTGGCATTTCTTTTTTTACCTTCAAGCTGATGGGATATGTCATAGAAGTGCATCGTGAAAATATTCGTGCAACAAACGATATTGTCAAATTTGGACTTTTCATCTCTTTCTTTCCAACCATTATGTCTGGTCCAATTGACAATCCTCGCAACTTCCTGCCTCAACTTAATGGAGTTCGAACGTTTTCATGGGATAGTGTTAGAGAAGGATTTCGGCGTATCCTTTGGGGTATTTTCCTCAAAACTTGTATTGCTGACCTTGTGTCGGGATATACTGACACCGTTCTGTCTTTGTATTTCTATCATAATACGACTACAATTATTCTTGGAGCAATACTTTATACTTTCCAGCTATATGCCGATTTTGCTGGTTATAGCCATATGGCAATCGGAGTTTCTCAGATAATGGGCATAAAGGTCGCTGAGAACTTCAATTGTCCTTATTTCGCACAGAATTTGACAGAATTTTGGCGTCGATGGCACATGTCGCTTACTACTTGGATCACCCAGTATGTTTTCATGCCTCTCAATATCGCCTTTCGAGATATGGGGACGACAGGCCTATATTTGGCTACTATTTTCAACCTTGTTGTGATTGGTGCATGGCATGGTGCCAATTGGACTTTCTTACTATTTGGTCTTTATCATGGTTTTCTTTTGGTCGCAACTATGGCTCTTGACAAGAGACGTAAGCGATTTGAAAAACAACACAATTTGAAGAAGAATCCTGTCTGGAAATACAGTCGAACAATACTTACATTTTTCCTATGGAGTATCTCTCTTCTCTGCTTCCAATCTCCCGAAATCCATTCGTTCCTTCACATCTTTCCCTATTGTTTCGATGTAGGGTTCGGTCTCCCATGGACAGAAGAGTCTTTTCAAAAGGTTCCAGCTCTCGTTTTCATCCTAGTTATGATGTTCAAGGACTACAAAGACGAGAATAGGCTTAATCTGCATTTCTTGCATTCATCCCGATATTGGGTGCGTTTGGTCACAGCAGTTTTACTTGTTGTCTGTATTTTGGGCTTGGGTTCGTTGGATGGAGCTTCATTTATCTATTATAAATTCTGATTTTTTTTGGAAAATCCACTTGACAAATAGATAGTCTTTTCTTCTTCTTTTTTATCTCATAAAAAAAAATATTTTCTTCTGTGCTGAAAAAAACGAAAAAAACGTAAATTTGCACCGTTTTTTCAAGAATTATTATATTGAATATTCTCTTTAATAACCAATCAAAACAACAAGTCTATGCGAGTTATTATCCGTCCTGATTATGCTGAGATGTCCAAATGGGCAGCCAATTATGTAGCAAAAAGCATTCTCGAGTTCAAACCGACACCCGAACGTCCTTTCGTTCTCGGTTGTCCCACAGGTTCTTCTCCTATTGGTCTATATCGTGAACTGATCAAGAAATATGAGGCTGGGGAGATTTCTTTTCAGAATGTTGTAACATTCAATATGGATGAGTACGTCCGAATTCCTGAGGACCACCCAGAGTCATATCATAGTTTCATGTGGAAGAACTTCTTCAGCCACATTGACATTAAGCCCGAGAACGTTCATATCCTCAACGGAAATGCCGAAGATCTCGATGCCGAATGTGCTAATTATGAGAAGGCTATTGCTGCTGCAGGTGGCATCAATCTCTTTATGGGTGGCGTAGGTCCCGATGGTCATCTTGCTTTCAACGAGCCTGGCTCTTCTCTCAATGGCCTTACTCATGTCGAGACGTTGACTACCGACACCATCATCGCCAATTCTCGCTTCTTCGACAACGATATCAACCAGGTGCCCAAGAAGGCCCTCACGGTAGGTATCGGCACTGTGATGGCTGCCAAGGAGGTGCTCCTCGTTTGCAATGGTCACCACAAGGCTCGTGCCCTCAAGCACATCGTTGACGGAAACGTTAGTCACAAGTGGACTGCATCTATGCTTCAGACCCATCCTGCTGCCATCGTCGTTTGCGACGAGGCTGCTTGTGACGAGCTTTCTGTCGGCACTTTCAAGTATTTCCTCGACAAGGAGCGTGATAACTTCTGATTTTTGCATTCCATACATATATTTGAGCAGCCTCTATTGGCTGCTTTTTTTTATATTTATACATGTAAATTTACTAATTATATTTGCCAAAATACATATCTGATGATTAAATAAAGGGAAAATTAATTGTTTTTTCAGATTATTTTTCTTTAATTGTACAAAAATATGTATATTTGCATCCATATATTTAGCAAAAGTTTGAGTGTGCATAATTGTGTGTCATACTCAGCGAAGCTTAATGTTTTTATTGAAGAGAGATTAGAATGGAAAAAAATCATGCGATAACATCATCTTTTTCTGCAGCTTTCATTTCAATCTGGAATAAAGTATTTTCTTGGTATTTGTCAAGGAACGCTTTACCATATTGGTGCATTCTTGCAGTTGATTGTATTTCAATCGTTTTTGCAGGAATGCTTGCCATCTATTTCAGTATGGGCGGAGAAGGCCTTGTTGGTAACTTTTGGAACTACCTATTGGGGTGGTCATGTTCATTGCCTTTCTTCTGCGTAGGCATGAGATCTTTTCACACTTATGCAGGTATTTTCCGTTATTCCAGTTTCGCTGACCTTTTGCGCGTCACTTGTGCAGTATTCGTTGGTATCGTTCTGACAGCTATCATATATTATCTTGTGGGAATTTACTTCATTGCTGATTTCCCCAAGTTTCGAGTCTTTTTCATTACTTTCTTATTGGCAATGATCTTCATGTGGGGCATCCGTATCGGAGTCAAGTATCTATACGATACGGCAGTCAAGGATCAGGCCACGCAGAATGTTTATATTTTTGGTATTCAGGAGGGAGGCATTGCACTTGCTAAGAGCATGCGCAATGACAATCCTCGTCAGTACATGGTCAAAGGTTTTGTATCTAGCAAAGCTGAAAACATAGATAAATTCATCCTTGGAGTTCGTGTTCATAAGGCTGATGAAGATGTTATTAATGCAATGCGAGCAAGCAAGGCTAATATGCTTTTCGTTTCTCCTTTGCTTTCAGAATCATTCCGCGAAAATGATAAGCTCGTCAACGCACTCACCAAGGCTGGAATCAAGATTATGATGCTACCTGCTGCTGAAACTTGGGATGGTAAATCAAGTCTGCAGCACAGCCGTCTTCATGAGGTCGATATTGAAGACCTTCTTCCGCGTGACAAGATTGAAGTCGACCTTAATGCAATAGGCAAACTGCTCTACAACAAGCGCATCCTGATTACGGGAGCTGCAGGTTCTATCGGTTCCGAGATGGTTCATCAGATTGCTTCATTCAAACCTGCTGAACTGGTTTTGGTCGATCAGGCCGAAACACCAATGCATCAGGTGCGTCTTTTTATTGAACGAACGTATCCTTCACTCAAGTGTTGGACCATAGTAGGATCAATATCTAATCCTTCACAGATGGAGCAGATTTTCAAGTTGCATCGTCCGGAATATGTCTTTCATGCAGCGGCTTATAAGCATGTGCCAATGATGGAGGACAATCCCTCCATGGCCATTCAGAACAACACTTATGGTACTCGCGTTATTGCTGACCTTGCGGTGAAGTATGGAACCCGAAAATTTGTAATGATTTCTACCGATAAGGCTGTCAATCCTACTAATGTCATGGGGTGTTCTAAACGTATCAGCGAGATCTATTGCCAGTCGCTCGATCGTGCCATCCGTCAACAGCTTGATGGAACGTCCACTTCGCCCATCCTTCTTCGGCAGATTGATGGCTCTCCTGCGGTTACACAGTTCATTACTACCCGTTTTGGTAACGTCTTGGGCTCCAACGGTTCGGTCATTCCCATTTTCCGCGAGCAGATTCGTCGTGGAGGTCCTGTCACCGTCACCGATCCCGAGATAATCCGCTACTTTATGCTCATACCTGAGGCATGCCAGCTCGTTCTCGAGGCAGGAACCATGGGCAAGGGTGGCGAGATCTTCGTGTTCGACATGGGCAAGCCTGTCCGTATTGCAGAACTTGCTCAACGCATGATTGACCTAAGTGGTGCTAAAAATGTCAAGATTATGTATACGGGCCTTCGCGATGGAGAGAAACTTTATGAGGAGGTCCTTAACGACGGCGAGCACACTAAGCCGACCATGCATCCCAAGATTAAGGTCGCTTCAGTTCGGGAATATCCTTACGAACTGGCACTTAAGAATGAAGAAGAACTCTATAAGCTCTCTTTTACTTATAACGATATGAAGATCGTTGCAAAGATGAAGGAAATAGTTCCTGAATACAAAAGTCACCATTCAAGATACGAGGCTCTTGACTGATATTGCTGGCTATTTATAAAGATTAATCTCTTTTTTCAATCATTCCCCATGGAATTTCAATATCACATTTTTTCTCCTTATCGCGTTTGTCCACTCGGTGCACATGTCGATCATCAGCATGGTCTCGTGACAGGTTTTGCTATCGACAAGGGTGTGGATCTCTATTTCAATATCCGCGAGGACAGTCAGGTTAATCTCACTTCCGATAATTTTGAGGGCGACGTACATTTTCATCTGGATACTCCTTCACAGGTTCGCGAGAAGCATTGGGGAGACTATGCACGTGGTGCAAAATATGCACTGCGCAAACGTTTTGAACTTTCAAAAGGCATCGACGGACATCTTCACGGCAGTCTTCCTATCGGAGGTCTCAGTTCGTCGGCGGCCGTACTTATTGCCTACGTGATGGCTTTTGCCAAGGCCAATGGCATCAAGCTCAAACCCTTCGAGATTGTGCAGATTGCCTCCGAAGCCGAACGTGAATACATCGGTCTCAACAATGGTATTCTCGACCAGAGCTGTATTGCTCTGGGTAAAAAGGACGGTCTTCTCTTCCTCGACTGTGATTCCAACGAATATCGTATTGTGAAACGGAATCCCAAGATGCCCGACTTCGAGATCGGCATCTTCTTCTCGGGCCTTACCCGTTCACTCATCAATAGCGATTACAATCTGCGCGTTTACGAGTGCAAAGTGGCTGCATGGAATATGCTCGCCTATACAGGTCAGCCGCTCAAGACTTTCGATAAGACCTTCCTGCGCGACATTCCACGCTCCACCTTCGATAAGACAAAGATTGCTATGCCCGATCGTTTTGCTCGTCGTGCCGAACATTTCTACACCGAGTATCGTCGCGTTCGTCAGGGTGTGACAGCGTGGGAGAGTGGCAATATCAAGCTCTTTGGCAAACTCAGTTTCGATTCGTGCGAATCATCGATGAATAACTACGAATGTGGCAGTCCAGAGCTTATTGCTATTTATCAGATTATGTCCAAATTGCCAGGTGTCTATGGCGGACGATTCTCGGGCGCTGGTTTCAAGGGCGCAGTCATTGCCTTGGTCGATCCTGCCTATAAGGAGAGCATCGAGAAGTCCCTCACCGACCAGTATCTGGCCAAGTTCCCCGAGTACGAAGAGACATTCTCGGTCAACTGGGTCAAGCCTGACGATGGTGCTCGTTTCGTGAGCGAATAAGCCGCATTTTTCATTAGCAATAGTAAATACATTTTCTTATATGGTAAGTTTTAACGTTTCTCTCGAAGGCAAGACCGTGTTGGTAACCGGTGCTGCAGGTTTCATCGGGAGCAATCTCGTCAAGCGCCTGTTCAACGAAGTGCCTGGCATCCGAATCATCGGTATCGATAGCCTGAACAACTATTACGACGTGAACATCAAGTTCGAACGTCTCCAGCAGCTCAACGACCTTGCGGCCAAGCTTCATCCGGGTAAGGATGAACGCGAGAAGTACTGGAAGTTTGTCAAGGGTAACATTGCCGACATGCAGACCCTCAATCATCTCTTTGCTGAGGAGAAGCCTTCGGTAGTGGTTAATCTTGCAGCTCAGGCAGGTGTGCGTTATTCTATCACCAATCCCGATGCCTACATCGAGAGTAACCTCATCGGTTTCTACAATATTCTCGAGTGTTGTCGTCATCATCATGTCGACCATCTTGTCTATGCCTCGTCAAGCTCCGTCTATGGTTCCAACAAGAAGGTCCCTTACAGCACCGACGACAAGGTCGACAATCCTGTGTCTCTCTATGCCGCTACCAAGAAGAGCAACGAATTGTTGGCCCATGCCTATTCCAAGCTCTACAACATTCCTTCCACGGGTCTCCGCTTCTTTACTGTCTATGGTCCTGCTGGACGCCCCGATATGGCATATTTCGGCTTCACCAACAAGCTGCGTCGTGGCGAAACCATCCAGATATTCAACTACGGCAAGTGCAAACGCGATTTCACCTACGTCGATGATATCGTCGAAGGCGTAGTGCGTATCATGCAGCATGC
>JAEEGL013304697.1_pt1 | contig 11485 bp, 11 predicted proteins | sample 9134231 | NCBI WGS metagenome assembly JAEEGL01 (sample SAMN16246548, study PRJNA631951) | gut metagenome | biome: gut microbiome; feature: rumen; material: fiber-attached | host: Bos | place: Iran: Karaj | collected 2018-10
CGCAGAGAAGTTCAAGGAATAGACTGCCATCGCCATTTCTTGAATCGGCATCATCATGCATATCCTGAAGATCGTCGCATTAAAGACGGTTGGATAAAGTGATATGTACCCCCTAAACTGGACAAACCAGTAAAGGGGGTTTTTAAATGAAGTACAGCTGGGAATTCAAACTTGAATGTGTGGAAGAATATCTGAAAGGAAGATGGAAGGAAAAGCCTGAGTACGCAAAGTGCAGCGATCTGCGGTTTCATCACAGCATCAATGAATGGGTACGTACTTATAAGCTTCACGGAGTTGAGGGTTTGAAACATGTTCGGACGAGTAAAGACTGGACAACCGAAGAAAGATATGAACTTATCGTACGCGTTCTGGCAGGAGAAACCAGAACATCTGTGGCTTTCGATGCGGGAATAAATCCGGGTCTGCTTTACCAGTGGATAAGAAAATACAGGACAGAAGGCTATGACGGGTTAAAATTAAGAAAAGGAAGAAAACCCAAAGGACCCGTTATGAGTATAGAAGACAGGAAACTTACAGGAAGCGAAAAAGAGGAGCTGATCCTGCTCAGAAAACAGAACGAATATCTGAAAGCAGAGAATGCCTACCTAAAAAAATTGAGAGCCTTGATTGTAAGGAAAAAGGCGGAGTCGTCAGTCAAGGCGAAAAAGCAGCCATCGTCAAAGGGCTCCGAACAGAAGGATACAGACTGAGTGATCTTCTGAAGATCTCGAAACTTCCAAGATCTACTTATTATTTCGAAGAAGCCAGGCAAGATATCGACGGACTGAAGAACAGGCCTCTTATGATTGAAATCAGAGCCGTTTATGAGGAAAACAAAGGAAGATACGGCGTAAGGAGAGTTCATCAGGAGCTGCTCAGCAGAGGACACAGGATCAACCACAAGAAAGTCCAGAGACTGATGAAAAAGATGGATCTGAAGGGAAAGCGTCCGAAGCAGAAATATCATTCCTACAGGGGAGAGGTCGGAAAGATCGCGGATAATGTCATAGACAGGAACTTTGAAGCTTCAAAGCCCGACGAGAAATGGACCACCGACGTATCGCAGTTCTCTCTGTCCTTCGGGAAGTGCTACCTCTCTCCCATTCTGGACATGTATACCAACGAGATCATCTCCTACGACCTTTCTCTGAGTCCCAACTACGAACAGATCACCAGGATGGTCAGCAGAGCATTTGAATCGCATCCGGATCTTGAAGGTCTGATCTTCCACTCCGATCAGGGCTGGCAGTACCAGATGAAACAGTACAGCGAAACCCTGAAGGACAAAGGCATCATCCAGTCCATGTCCAGGAAAGGAAACTGCATCGACAACTGCATCATGGAAACCTTCTTCGGCAGGATGAAGAACGAGATGTATTATGGGCACGAACAGGAATTCGATACCTTCGAACAGTTCTCTCTGGCGGTGGACGAATACATCGACTACTACAACAACAGGCGTATCCAGAAGAAAACAGAATGGATGCCTCCCTCTGTGTTCAGAGAGACATCCATTCGTGCAAATTCTGTGATACAGTCTGATTAATTAATATGTCCAGGATTGTGGGTACATATCAAAAGCTCCGGCCGTCTTTTTTAAATGTAAGCGTTCCCTTTTACATATCACTAAACATTCTTTCTAATTAATGCTATAATCGTTTTACCATGAGAAGAAAAAAACCGGTAGACATGCTGAAAGGAAACCTCTGTATCAATATCCTGCGCTTCGCAGTACCTTTGATCATCTCCGGTATTCTCCAGCTTCTGTTCAACGCCATAGACATGATCGTCGTCGGCAAGTTTTCCGGTTCTGCATCCATGGCTGCAGTCAGTTCCACGGGTTCTTTGATCAATCTGATAACCAACCTGTTTATCGGTCTGTCGGTAGGAAGCAGCGTCAGCATCGCCAGAAGGATAGGCAAAGGAGATACGGAAGAAGTATCAAAAGCGGTACAGACTTCCATCTGCATCGCCTTCATCAGCGGTGTCATACTGACGGCATTCGGCATTCTCTTCAGCAGGAAACTTCTGATCATGATGAAATCGCCTGATGACGTCATAGGTCTGAGCACGCTGTATCTGAGAATCTATTTTACCGGGATGACCGCTACGATGGTATATAACTTTGCCAGCGCCATACTAAGAGCGAAGGGAGACACCAAAAGGCCGCTGATCGCCTTAAGCATCGCCGGTGTACTGAATGCTCTGCTGAATCTGTTTTTTGTCATAGTAGCAAAAATGGACGTAGCCGGAGTAGCTCTGGCAAGCTCCATATCGTCCTACGTCTCAGCGATTCTTGTCCTGATCGTATTAATCACGGATCCGGGGATGGTACAGCTGGATATCAGACACCTGTATATCGACAAGGAAGCTCTGAAAGACATATCTCTTGTCGGCATACCGGCAGGTATACAGGGAACCGTTTTCTCTCTAAGCAATGTCGTGATTCAGTCCTCCATCAACAGTTTCGGCGGAATCGTCATGGCAGGAAACGGTGCAGCTAGTTCCGTCGAAGGATTCGTATACAATGCCATGAATGCCTTCTATCAGACCTGTCTTACTTTTACCAGTCAGAATGTCGGAGCCGGTCAGCTGAAGAGATCGGGAAAGATCCTGTTTGTCTGCGAGCTGTTTGTCGTTCTGACGGGAGCGATACTCGGTTATGGCGTTTATCTGAACGGAGAGAGTTTCTTAAGGATTTATTCGAATGATGCGGATGTGATTGCGGCAGGGATGATACGTATGTACTATGTGTGCAGAGTCTATTTCCTTTGCGGCATGATGGATGTCTTTGTAGGATCGTTAAGAGGCATGGGCTCTTCCATTCTGCCTATGATCGTTTCGCTGCTTGGAGCCTGCGCCTTCAGACTGGTATGGATCGCCACCTATTTCCGGAGCCATCACGACATTCAGAGCCTGTATGTTTCTTATCCTTACAGCTGGATCCTGACCGCTTCCGTGCACTTCCTGACCATTCTATTCGTGTACTTCAGGCTGAAAAGAAAAACAAGAAATGAAAAGAAATAAAAGGAGCTGTTAAGCTCCTTGTTTTTATATGCGGATATTCAGATCATCTACATGATGCAGCTGTCGAAGAAAGCGATGATGCCGTCCTCCACCTCTTCCTTGATATCGCTGTAGTTGTGGATCTCATGACGGTAACCGGTATAAAGAACGGTCGTTACGTTATGACCGGTATCGGTCAGCCAGTTGCCTGTCTGATAAACACCTGTACCGTACTGTCCTACAGGGTCCTGATCTCCGGCGATATTGTAGATCGGCAGTTCTGTCGGAACTTTTTTCGCCCACTCCTCTCCGGTGATGTCTTTCATCATCTGTAGGAAGTAGAGCCACGCACGGTTGGATGTCGGCTTGGTAAAAGCATCGAACGGGTCTTCTGCATGGTCTTTCTGTACATATGGGCTGTCGCAGATCCATTCGTTGCCGAGCGTTACGCCTTCCTTGCAGCGGGCAAACATCCAGCCCATGAAAGTGGCGCCAAGGCTCGGATCGGAGTCGTCGCCTTTTCCTTCATCCACCAGCTTCTGAACGATCACAATGTTCTCATCCAGATTCGGCCATACGCCGGTTGTTCCGCAGATCGTCGCTCCTGACAGATCCTTTCCGTATCTGGCAATGTACTGTCTGGTAATGAAGGAACCCATGGAATGACCGAACATGAAGTAAGGCAGATCGGGATATTTCTCGACCACCAGATCGTGAAGCTTCTTCTCATCCTCCACCATCGTCTCAAAGCCTTTTTCGCCCCAGTTGCCCCAGCTGTCGTTCTCCAATGCGGTTTTTCCGTGGCCTACGTGGTCATCCGCGGCAACGATATATCCTGCTTCCATGAAACTGGTGATCATGTGCAGATAACGGCGTGAATGCTCACCGAAACCGTGAATCAGCTGAATGATGCCTAAAGGTCTGCAGGCAGGAACGTAGATCCATCCGTAGACTCTGTCCCGTTCATTAAAAGAGAGAAAATCAAGCTCGTGTAACATTAATGATCCTTTCTTCGGGCAAAGCCCGTATCTTTCTGTCTTCATCATAACATGTTTTCTGTGATCGTTTCGTGTAACCCCTCTATAACGCTTTTATAAAAGAGATGAGAAAAAAAGACATCGATCGGCAGGGATCATTCCGGCAGGATTCGGCTGTTATATCGGGTCATAAAGCGAGATAACCGCAGATGCTTTTTATGAATAACGGTTGAAAAAGAAGTCAGAATGAATAAAATGAAAAAAGTAAATAGAATTGTTTCGCAGATAACGTATTAAGGAGGCGTGATGTATTTTTCAACAGGACTGTCATTTATCTTAACGATCTTCGCAGCTTTTATGTGGGGCAGCTGGATGCAGGTAGTAAAACACCTGAAAGGTTATCCGATCACCGGACTGATTTTCTGGCTTTATACATTTTCCTTTGTTCTGATCTGGAGCGTTACTCTGATCGTAGCTCCGATGTTGCTGGATGGGAGCATTCTCTCCTTAACAAAAGAGTATCTTCCGACGATAGGCAGAATACTGATGGGCGGAGCCATGATGTCCACAGGCATGTTCTGTTCTCTGACGGTCATGAAGGATGTCGGCCTGATTCTATCGGTTACAGTAAGCGGGGGAGTCGGTGTTGTTCTGGGTATGATAACATCCATTATGGAGGAAGGCGTTCCGGAAAGCGGTCTCTTCATGGTGCTTCTGACAGCGGCCGTGTATATTGCTGCAGCGATCATCTCGGCTTACGTATCTTACTTAAGAAACGAAGATCATGGTGTTAAAAACGCCAGGAACAATGTTACTCTGCCGTTGCTGGGAATCATGCTGGTATCGGCAATTCTGACTAACGGCTGGTCTATCGGCACAGCAACGGGGACGGCCAGAGGCATTCCTCCGGTACTGACCTGTGCATACATGGTAACCGGTTCTTACTTATCTGTTCTGATCATATCCTTAATCCTGTTTACGGTTAAAAAACAGTGGAAGACCGTATTCTGTATCGGTGCAAGCAAGACTCCGATCTTGCTGGGCATGATCTCTGCCGTATGTCACTACGGCGGCAATCTGATTTCCATCTACTCTATGCCGGCACTGACGGCCATGGTTTCTTTCCTGCTGGGAAGAACCTTCAATCTCTGGACGATTTTCTGGGGCATTTACTACAAGGAATTTGCCGGTATTTCAAGGAAGACAAAACTTTTCCTGTTTACTTCTATCGTTCTGTTCCTGTTAGGAACACTGATGCTGGCGATAACAAAATAAAGAAAGCGAAGACGCAGATCTTCGTTTTTTTGTATCAGAAGCAAGTGATGACGATTCAGTGATACAATAAAAGAAACAAGGAAACGCAAAATCATCAAAGGAGAAAACACCATGAAGATCCTGTTTGTCACCAGTGAATGTGCACCGTACTCCAAGTCAGGCGGTCTGGCTGATGTCGCCTTTTCTTTACCTCCGGCGCTGCTTAAGACGGGCAATGATGTCGAGATCATTACACCTTACTATAAATGCGTCAGAGAAAGATTCGAGAAGGAATGCGAATATGTCAAGGACTTCTCTGTTACTCTGGGAAACAGAGCATTGTACTGCGGTTTGTTCAGAACCGTTCTGTCCGGCGTAACGGTGTGGTTCATCGACAACATGGATCTTTTCCATAGAGACGGATTGTACGGTTATGACGACGACCGTTTCCGTTTTGCCTGGTTCTCCAAGGCCGTGATCGACGGAATGGAACAGATCGGCTTTATTCCGGATATCCTGCACTGCAACGATTGGGAGAGTGCCTTATGCGTTCTGTATCTGAAAGACGATCAGGCACTGCACGGACGTTACCGCAACGTCAAAACGGTTTTCACCATCCACAACATCGCTTATCAGGGACAGTTCGGTGTGTCCGAGCTGACAAATACGTTTGCCCTGGATCCGGGATGGTATGAAGGAGGACTTTCCTACGACTATCAGGGAAGATCCGACATCAACCTGATGAAAGGAGCGATGCTGATGGCCGATGCGGTATCGACGGTTTCTCCGACCTATGCCAGAGAGCTTCATACGCCGCAGTTCGGCAAGGGTCTTGAAGGCGTCTGCGACATGATCGAATCCAAGATGTACGGTATTCTCAACGGTATCGATCCTGCCCATTACGATCCGGCAACCGATCCGCGTATCCCGGCAAACTTCATGATCAAAGACAAGCGCGGTAAGGAGAAGTGCAAAGAATACATACAGGAACAGTTCGGCTTAAGAAAAGAAAAGAACTGGCCGTTGTTTGCGGTGGTAGCCCGACTTGTGGAACAGAAGGGTGTCGACCTGATCTGTCAGATCCTTCCGGGACTGATGAAAAAGGGCGTACAGATCGTCATCTTCGGTCAGGGCGAGAAACGCTACGTCAACTACTTCAATGAATGCAGACAGATGTATCCGGGACAGTTCGGGTTCTCCGATCAGTACAGCGAGGAAATGGCTGCCAGAGTCTTTGCCGGAGCGGACTTCTATCTGATGCCTTCTTCCTTTGAACCGTGCGGTCTTTCGCAGATGATGGCCATGCGTTACGGCACCGTGCCGATCGTGCATGAAACCGGAGGACTTAAGGATACGATCCGTCCATATTCCGATTTCGACGGAATCGGAGACGGCTTCTCTTTTGCCTCCTACGATGCCAAGGCGCTGATGTTGGCGATAGATGAAGCGATCAAGGTATACTTCGCCCGCTACGACGTTTTCAAGACCATCAGAGACAGATGCATGAGAAAGGACTTCTCGTGGGAACGTTCTGCCCAGACTTATCTCAAGATGTATTCCGATATCTGCGGCAGCGGCTATGATCCGAACGTAAGCTTTGCGGATGCCTACGATGTCCTGAAGGTCGCCTATGAAGATCTGGAGGGTTACCGCAATGCTTATCTCTCGAAACAGAACGCTGATTATTCGAATGTTGCCCAGATCCATATCGAAGGGCCGGGAGAGGGAACCTTCTACGTGAAGTTTACGAAACAGGGAATGGAGATGCAGCCGTACGATTATTACGGTGCAGATGTGACGATCTCTACCAGTTTCGACAATCTCTACAACATGGCGACTGGGACGATATCTGCCGATAAGCTCTTCGTGAACGGACAGATGAAAGTGGATGGAAATATCTCCAAGGGCGCGGAAATGCGTTATCTCTTGGGAAAACATAAAAAGTAAGGGAGGAAAAGATATGGATGAAAACAGACTGAAGCTGGGTTTTGGACTGATGAGACTGCCGAAACTCGAAGGCGGAACGATCGATGTGGAACAGACCAAGAAGATGGTCGATCTGTTCATTGAAGCCGGGGGAACCTACTTTGATACCGCCTATGCCTATCCCGGATCGGAAGAAGCGATCCGTCAGGCCCTGGTAGAAAGATATCCAAGAGACAGCTATACTCTGGCAACCAAGCTCTTCTGTTCGCCGGAAATCAACAGCGAAGAAGATGCCAGAAACGAGTTCAATATTTCTTTGGAAAGAACACAGGCAGGCTATATCGACTACTATCTCCTGCATGCCATACAGAGGGGAAACTACAGGAAGTACGAGGAATATCATATCTGGGACTACGTAAAAGAACTGAAAGAAAAAGGATTGGTGAAGCACTACGGTTTCTCGTTTCACGGAGATCCTGATCTGTTAAAGGAGCTTCTGGCTGAACATCCGGATGTCGACTTCGTACAGCTGCAGATCAACTATGCCGACTGGGAAAATCCGGGCGTAAAATCAAGAGAGAATCTGGAGATATGCAGGGCTCACGGCAAGAAAGTGGTTGTCATGGAACCGGTAAAGGGAGGCATTCTTGCGGATCCGATCCCGACCGTTAGGGAGATCTTCGACAAGGCCGATCCTGATGCGTCCTATGCGTCCTGGGCTGTTCGTTTTGTCGCTTCTCAAGACGGGATCTTCAAGGTCTTAAGCGGCATGAGCAGTCTGGAGCAGATGGAAAACAATCTTTCCTACATGAAGAACTTCAGGCCGCTGAATGAAGAAGAAGAAAAAGTCATCGCAGCAGTACAGAAGGCGATCGATGCGGATCAGTCCATCCCATGTACCGGCTGCCGTTACTGTACCGAAGGCTGTCCGATGGGCATCCCTATTCCGGACATCTTTACTGTCGAAAACAGAAGAAAAGGTTCACCGGAATTCAGAACCAAGAGAGAATATGCGATCGTTACGATCGGCAAAGGAAAAGCGAGCGACTGTATCCAGTGCGGACAGTGCGAGAGCGTATGTCCTCAGCATCTGCCGATCATCTCTCTGCTGGAGAAGTGCAGAGAACTCGAAGATTAAAATAGTGCCATACGGCACTTTTATTTACATCTCTTCAGCGTTTCCTTCAGTTTCTTTTTGAATTCTTCTTTCAGTTCTTCCGGTTCAATGATCGTAATGCTGTCCATGAACTGCTGAGCAAGATACATGGCTCCCTGCGCCGGAACTCTTACTCTGATCCGGAATCCGTCATCTTCCGGCAGCACTGTAAGATCCGGACCGAAGATGTCTATCATGTGATCCATGATTTCGTTTCTGCATCTGAATGCGACCGTTTCCGTTTCTCCGGAATACATGAAGAGCTTGTTTCGGGCATAGTCGTACGGATCCGATCTTCTAGGCAAAGGTCTTGACCTATCTGTCAGGATCCTGGCATCCGCCATCCTGTCGATCCTGTAGTGGATGAATCCCGGATGATTCATGCTGGTAACGATCATGTACGGTCTGGCATCCGCATAGACGATGTATCTCGGTTCTACGATATAAGGCTCGTCCCTGCGCGGTACGAGCTTTTTCTTGCTGTCATAGCGCAGATACCTGAACTGCAGCTGCCTGCTGTCTCTGATCGCGTCAGAGACCGTTTCCAGATTGTAAAGAAGCTGTCTGTTCATCGACTTGAGCGGATTGGGCATGAATACCTTGTCCTTGAAATCCGCCTTCACGTATCTGCTCTGGGTATCCAGAAGCTTACCGATCAGGGAATTGGACTGATTCGCCGAAATGAAATGCGAAGCATGTACGGCATTCGCCAGAAGCAGGATCTCTCCCTTGTCGAATTCTCTTTCCGCCAGATAGTATCCTTTCCCGTTATCCTCGAAATCGCTGATCTCGTATCCGAACTGCTCCAGAATATCCAGATTGGTATAGATAGTTCTGCGGTCAAGCACGGTATCGTACTCATTCTCCAGATGAGCCTGTATCTCCTTCAGAGTCAGGACGTGTTCCTCGTCGGAATACTTCTTCAGGATCTCCAGTAAAGCCAGAACGCTGTGTTTCTTCTCTGCCATGATCGTCTCCTCTTTTTCATTCTAGCATCCCTGTTCATTTTTTTGTATCTGTCACGGTTTACCATCAGGGTAGCAGCAGGCGAGGTATTGGTTATGAAAGATAAAAGCGTATATATTACGATCAATCATCTGAATCTTTTTGACAGCGTTTCTTTTCTTAAACCCGGAGACCGACTGGTCCTTCGGAAAGACAGAAACAACATCTATGACGATGAAGCGATCGCCGCATACAGGGATAAAACGAAATGCGGGTATGTTGCCAATTCCGTTCACTCGGTCGTCAGAGGAACGTATTCCGCCGGAAGAGTATACGACCAAATAAAAGATGATGCGGAATGCATCATCAGATTCATGAATCAGGAAATGCTGATCTGCGAAATCGCAGGATAAATCAGGCAGCCTTCTTTCTGAAGATCTCGTAGAGCAGATAGCCGATCAGATAGATCCCGAAAAACACGAAGAATCCGAGAATACCTGAAGCGATATCATAGAAATCCATGTCACCCGTTCCGGAAAAAGCCTGTCCGATCTCAATGGCAAAACTGATGACAATGACAAGCGTAAATACATAGAAGAATGTGATCATCAGTTCGGCATGGTGCCTGATCAGCCACTTGACGATCGGCTGTATCACCGTCAGCATGCAGAATCCGAATAATCCGATGATTAAAAAATGCAGCTGCTTATCGGTAAGATTTAAGCCGCGGCTGTCGTTTATGGAAAGAAGCTTCGTATGAAGTTTCGTAATCAGCTGAATAAACAGATAAATCAGTCTGGTCATAACTTTACCTCCATTTCCGGTATTATAGTACCATTTCCCTGTAAAAACAACAAAACAGTGTCCCTTATGGAATCATTCGGGATTCCTGTTGTAATATATAAAACAAGAGGATAACATGCCACTGGAAATAAGCAGAAACGATATCAGAAACATGACTGCCGATGTCATCGTCTGTCCGACGGATGCCTTTTTGTCGGGATCGGGAGGAGTAGACAGGATCATTCATGAACTTGCAGGTAAGCAGCTTGACGAAGCCTGCACCGTTATTGATCACCTCTCAGCAGGAGAAGCTGTTTTAACGGATTCCTATGATCTGAAAGGGTATCGCTATATCATCCATACCTGCGGGCCCGACTATATCGATGGAAAGCATCAGGAAGTTCAGCTGCTGGCATCCTGTTACAGGGAATGTCTGAATATCGCCAAGGAGAAGCAGCAGGAATCGATCGTCTTTCCTTTGATCGCATCCGGCTCTTTATCCTTCCCTAAGGGACAGGCCTTAAAGACGGCAACTGATACGATTACGGATTTTCTGCTGGATAACGAGATGAATGTCTTCCTTCTGGTCTATGACAAGGATTCTTTCGACACCGCCGGCAAGCTTTATACCGACATCAGAAACTATCTGGATGCGAGATTCAATCCGCCTCTATATCAGTCTTCCTATGTACCGCATATAAAACAGAAAAAGGCGCACAGAGAAGAAAAGGTTTCTTCAAGTATCGGTGGCAAGATAAAGGATCTGGTTATAAATCAGTATGATAAAACATGTGACGAAGAAAGTTTTGAAGCAGTGGGTCCAAGACCCGAATCATATTACATCGATAAGAAAAAAGACCTGTTTGAACCGGATGAATCCTTCTCGGAATGCCTGATCAGAATGATCGACGAGCGGGGACTGCTGGATCCTGATGTATACAAGAAAGCCAACATCGACCGCAAGCACTTCAACCATATCAAAAACACCAAGGACTACCGGCCGAAGAAAAAGACGGCCGTAGCTCTGGCTATCGGCATGAAACTGAACATCAAAGATACAAACAAGCTCCTGGAAAGAGCCGGTTATGTCTTGAGTAGTGCCAGCAGGTTCGATCTGATCATCAAATACTGCATCGAACACAGAATCTACAACATCTTCGATGTCAACGAGATCCTGTTTACGTACGACCAGGAAACCCTGGGCTGTTAAATGTCGTTTGACAAACGACCATTCATCTATCAGTAAGTCTTATGATGTGATCGTAGAAATACGGTCACATTTTTAAGGAGGTAGAAGAATGAACAAGAATCTGACAGAACTGGTATTTATTTTAGACAGAAGCGGATCGATGAGCGGTCTGGAAGAAGACACGATCGGAGGATTCAACTCTTTCATTGAAAAACAGAAGAGGGTTGACGGAGAATGTCTGGTTTCGAC
>JAEEGL015382659.1_pt1 | contig 11485 bp, 4 predicted proteins | sample 9134231 | NCBI WGS metagenome assembly JAEEGL01 (sample SAMN16246548, study PRJNA631951) | gut metagenome | biome: gut microbiome; feature: rumen; material: fiber-attached | host: Bos | place: Iran: Karaj | collected 2018-10
AAAAACGAGAAGAGAAAAGAGAAAAATGTCATGTCGGGCACACTTTTTTCTTCTTTTCGCACTTCCATCCGTCATTTTTCACTTCGTATTGTTCGATTTTCCGTATCTTTGTCGGCACTTAACACGTTAACGAGTTGAAAATTGAAAATTGAAAGTTGAAAGTTGACGAGTTGACAAGTTCTTCGAAGTGTCGAAGCGACCAATGTCGAGCGGGCGAGCTTGCTCGAAAATCAAAAGTCAGCGAAGCTAAAATTGAATATGATAAATATTAAATGGTATGCCCAATAGCAGTTCTTATAATTTTTTGAATTATTTTTCTGATAATATTCTTCAAGTATGAAGCGTCGCAAGCGCCGAGCGGAGCGGAGCGACCATTAAAAAACAATATGACTCCTATATCACAAACCCTAAACCCTAATTCTAAACTCTAAACAACTACACGTGACACTCAATTACATTTGGATTGCTTTTTTCTTCATCGCCTTCATCGTGGCTACGGTGAAGCTGGTATGTTACGGGGACACCGATGTCTTCCCAAACCTGATGAGTGTCTGCATGGACTCGGCCAAGACAGGCTTCGAGATCTCCCTGGGTCTGACTGCTGTGCTCTCCCTGTGGATGGGCATCATGAAAATTGGCGAGCGCGGCGGCATGGTAGAGCGGCTGGCCAAGTGGCTGGCACCCCTGTTCCGCCGTCTGTTTCCCGAGATCCCCGAAGGTCACCCCGTGGTGGGTAATATCTTCATGAACCTCTCGGCCAACATGCTGGGCTTGGACAACGCCGCCACGCCGCTGGGCCTGAAGGCCATGGAAGGTCTGCAGGAGCTCAACGCCAGAAAGGACACCGCTTCCAACGCAATGATTATGTTCCTGGTGATGAACACCGCAGGTCTCACCATCGTGCCTGTCAGCATCCTGGCGTATCGTGCACAATTGGGCGCGGCACAACCCACCGATGTCTTTGTGCCCATTCTGCTGACCACCCTCATCTCCCTGGTCGTGGGCGTGGCCGTCACCGGAGCCATCCAGCGCATCAGCCTGTGGAACCGGCCTGTGTTGCTGACCCTGGGCCTCTTCTCCCTCATCGTGGCCGGCATGGGATGGGCCGCGCAAGCGCTGAGCCGCGAACAGATGGGCATTTTCTCCAACAACCTGGCCAATGTGATCCTCATGGGCATCATCGTGGCTTTCCTTTTTGCCGGTGTGCGCAGGAAGATCAATGTCTATGATGCCTTCATCGAGGGTGCCAAGGGAGGGTTCTCCACGGCCGTGAGCATCATCCCCTATCTCATTGCCATTCTGGTGGCCATCGGCGTCTTCCGTGCATCGGGTGCCATGGACTGGCTGCTCGGCGGCATCGGATGGGCTGTGGAGGCCTGCGGCGGCCCTGCCGATGTCACGGGTGCCCTGCCCACGGCACTGATGAAACCGTTGAGCGGCAGCGGAGCGCGCGGGCTGATGCTGGAGTGCATGCAGACCTATGGTGCCGATTCCTTCGCCGGGCGCCTCAGCTGCATCTTCCAGGGCAGCACAGACACTACCTTTTATATCCTGGCGGTCTATTTCGGCTCCGTGGGCATCCGCCACACGCGCTATGCACTGCCCTGCGGCCTCCTGGCCGACCTCGCATCCATGGTCACTGCCATCGTGGTAGCCTCGATGTTCTTTGGGTGAACAGGACAAAAACCGTTCAAGAAACAACAAAAAACGGCAAAAATGACGGTCCCATCCCGTTTTTCTCTGATCGAAGGGCGGGAAACGTGATGGAAAAGCATTATCTTTGTGCTGACAAACAAACAGCCTTCCGTCATGACTTCATTGCGATACCTTGTCCTGCAGATGTCCCTGTTGCTGTGCACGCTGGCCGGTGCGCAGACCAGCCACAGGGTCTTCCGGCGTTTCATGAGTGCCGACGGTCTCTCGGACAACGCCACGCTGTGTGGTCTCAGAGACAGCTATGGTTTTCTGTGGATTGGCACCTCCGACGGCCTCAACTGCTTCGACGGCGAGCACAACGCCATCTTCCACCAGGTCACTCCGGCCACATCGGTGCAGGAGGGGAATCAGATCACATCGCTCTTGGAAGTTGACGATCATCTTTGGTGCGGAGGACCCTTCGGATTGTATGTCTATAACCGCGACCACGGCACGTTCGCGCGCTTCACGGCCGCCACGCGCTATGGCGTACTGGTCAGCAGCACCGTCTCGCGCATGGCCAAAGCGGCCGACGGCCGCGTGTGGATCTGCACGCTGGGACAAGGGCTGTTTCTCTATGACCCCGGCACGGGCGAACTCACACAGGACAGCCGCACGGCCTCCTTCATCACCGACCTGGCCTTGGGGCGCGACGGACGGGTGTGCCTGACCTCGCTCGACGGCCGTCTGCTGGTGTACGCCCCTGACGGGCACCCGCTGGCGGAATACGCCGTGCCGGACTTCGTGAGTGACAAGAACACGCTCAGTGTGGGGCGCGTGGGCGACCGCGTCTTTGTGGGCAGCGACCAGGGACTGTATGTCTTGCAGCCCGAGGCCCGACAGCTGCAGAAGGCGGTCCTGCCCGGACAGATAGGTTACATACGCACGCTGCTGGCCGAGGACACCGACCATCTGCTGCTGGGAACCGACCACGGCCTGTTCCTCCACCAGCTTTCCACCAACACTTTCTCTCGCCTGGATGACCCCGGCAATCCCATCGACGGGCTGTCTGACGACTGCATCAACGACCTGTTGCGCGACCCCGACGGCACGCTCTGGATCTTTACTCACAACGGCGGCGTGTGCTATCAGCCAGCGATGCCAGCCTACCTGCAGCTGTATCATCTGCCGGCGCTCAACGCGCAACCTTCGTCCTTCAACGCGCATTCCTCCACGCTCAACCCCCACACCTTCTGTCCCATGCCCGACGGCACGCTCTACGTGGGCACGGATGTGGGACTGTATCACTTCCGCCCCGACAACGGACGGACGGAACCGGTGCCCTTGGGCAACGAGTCGTGCGAGATCACAGCCCTGCTGGCCGACGGCGATGATTTGTGGGTGGGCACGCGCCATGACGGCATCATCGTCCGCTCGCTGACCAACGGCACGCTGCGCCGTTACGTCTATTCCGCCACACAGCCCTATACCGTTGCCAGCAACGGCATCACGCGCATCTTCCGCACGCGCAGCGGGAATATTTTCGTTGCCACGGACTGGGGCATCTGCCGCTACGAACGCAGCACACAGCATTTCATGGGCTTCTCCGAGATCAATGCCATGACACCCTTTGTGGATCTGGCCGAGGACAGTCTGGGTAACCTGTGGGCCGCCAGCGCCGGACGAGGGCTCTTCTGCAAGACGGCCGACGGTGCCGCCTTCACCAGCCGTACCACCGAAAACGGCCTGCACAGCAACGCTACAAGCGTGATCATGACCGACAGCTACGGCACGCTGTGGGTGGCCTACAAGGACGGGGTCCTCGGTCGCCGCCGCAGGGGGGAGGAGTCGTTTGAGAACTTCGCGCTCGGCACATCCATGGCACCGCATAAGATTTATTTCATCATGGAAGACGAGGCCACGCGCCTGTGGGTGGGAACAGATGCCGGTCTCTGCTGCATCAATGAGAGCCGCACCGAGACCAACGACGTGCCGCGTCTCTCGGCACTCCTGCTGCATGACCGCCCCAACCACATCGCCGCGTCCTTCTCCGCCGGCAAGGGTTTCATTGGCCTGGGCGACAAAATCGCCGCCTTTGACCCCAACCGCGCCTGCACCGCCGAGCCTCCGGCGCCCGTCTATGTGCGATCCATCACCTTCCCCTATGCCACGGACAGCCACAACGAACAGAGCCGCCTCGGCCTCGAGCACCCCCTCTACACCACCTCGGACATCACCCTGCCCTTTGCCGACAACAGTTTCACGCTACACTTCTCCGCACCCCATTTCACCGGGCGCTCACCCGTGGGGTTTGAATACAAGCTGGAGGGCTATGACCGCACCTGGGCACGCAGCAGCGAGAACGCCGAGGTGACCTACACGCACCTGCCACACGGAGACTATGAATTTCTGCTGCGAGAGGCCGGGGCGGTCAACCCCGGCACCTACGCACGGCTGAACATCACCATCCGGCCGCCATGGTACAGCAGCCTCTGGGCATGGCTCATCTATGCCCTCCTGGCTTGTCTCATCATCGCACTCATTATCCGCAGAACCAGCAGAACCGTGCGACGCCGATATGACCGCCGCCTGCGAGCCTACCAGCTCGAACAGGAGAAGCTCAACTTCCAGTCCAAAATCAACTTCTTCATCAACCTCGTCCACGAGATCCGCACACCGCTCACCCTGATGAGTCTGCCCCTGGAGCAGATGGAGAAGGAGATTTCTGCCAGCGAGGAACAGGGGCAGGGACTGCACAGACACATGGCTGCCATACGCAGAAACATGAATTATCTGCTGGGCATCACCAACCAGCTGCTGGACTTCCAGAAAGCCGAGAACGGGCGCGTCAACCTGCAACTCACACGGACCGATGTGAGCCAGCTCCTGAAGGACATGGCAGCACAGTTCACCGATGCCATGGACGTGCACGGCATACAGTTCCAGCTGCAGCTGCCTGCGGCACCACTTTTCACGGTTCTGGATAGCGACAAGATCTCCAAGGTGCTGATGAACCTGCTAGGCAACGCACTTAAATACGCCCACTCCGAGGTTATCCTGCGACTCCAGGAGACGTCGGATAACACGTTCTCCATTGCTGTCATCGATGACGGACCGGGTATTCCGGAAGAGGAGAAAGACCGCATCTTCGACCTCTATCACCAGATAGCCGGGGACGATGTGGCCGCCACGCTCGGTACGGGACTCGGACTGGCTTACGCCAAGATGCTGGCACGGGCTCACGATGGCGACATCTGTGCCACGGACTCACCCGGAGGCGGCACAACGTTCACGCTGACGCTGCCCAAGAACACCACCACTGCGGCAACGGACACCACCGCTGACCAGAGGGCAGAGGGAATTGTCAACAGCGAGATTCCAGCGTCACAACTGACCGCTGACGCCCTATCGGGGAGAAAGGGGGGAGAGTCCGCGGCAGAGAACGCGCCTCCCAAACGCACCATCCTGCTCGTGGAAGACAACGAGGAGCTGCTCTCGCTCACCGCTGCCGGACTCAAGGCTAACTACCGCGTCCTCAAGGCACGGGACGGCGTGCAAGCCCTGGATCTACTCAAGCATCAGGACGTTGATATCGTCATCTCTGATGTCATGATGCCACGAATGGACGGCAACCAGCTCTGCCAGAGCATCAAAGAGAATCTGGACACCAGTCACATACCCGTCATCCTGCTCACCGCCAAGACCAGCGTGCAAGCCAAGGTGGAAGGCATGAAAGCCGGAGCCGACATCTATCTGGAGAAACCGTTCTCCATGCAGCAGCTGCAACTGCAATTGCAGAACCTGCTGCGGCTGCGGCAACAGTTCCACGAACGGTTGCGCGGACTGGACACGCCGGCCACCACCGCCGCTGCCGAGAGCGAATACGGTCTCAACGAGCAGGACTTGCGCTTCATGCAGCGCCTGCAGGAACTGGTGGAAAAGAATATGCGTGACGAGCAGTTTTCCATCGACTCCCTGGCCGAGCAGATGAACATGAGCCGCAGCAGCTTCTACCGCAAGATCAAGGCGCTCACAGACCTCACACCCGTGGACTACATGAAGACACAGCGACTGCAGCGCGCTGCACAGCTCATCAAGCAGGGACAACGCATCACCGAGGTGTCCACACAGGTGGGATTCACCTCCAGCAGTTACTTTGCCAAGTGCTTCCGACTGCACTTCGGGGTCCTGCCCAAGGACTACTCCGGACAGCAACCCCTGGCGGCCACAAAAGTTGAAAGTTGAAAGTTGAAAGTTGACGAGTTGAAAGTTGACAAGTTGATAGTTGACGAGTTGACAAGTTCTTGAAGTGTCAAGCGACCAAAGGTCGAGCGGACGAGTTGACGAGTTGAAAATTGATAGTTGATAGTTGACGAGTTGACAAGTTGACAAGTTGACAAGTTGACAAGTTGAAAATTGAAAGTTGACAAGTTAACGTGTTAATGTGTTAACGGCGCAGCCGTGTTAACTTGTTGAGGGTATAGTAAAAAAATGTCAAATCTTTAGGCAAAACCGAAAAAAATGTTGTATCTTTGCCTTGCGAACAAGGAAAAAAGACAATCATTTATATCCAACTAACTGATTTATGAGACGTTTATACATTTTTCTGATGATGACGCTGCTGGGACTGCCCATCAGCGCACAACAACAACAACTGACGAACCTGCCTACGGTGTATATCAACACCGAAAATTCCGCAGCTGTGACCGACAAGAAGATATTCGTCGATGCCACATGGATACTGGTGGACGCAGGTCAAACAGAGACCATTGAGGGGTTAAAGATCCGGTGCCGCGGCAACTCAACGTTCAGCAATGCCGGCGCCACCAAGAAAGCCTATCGACTGAAGTTCAACAATAAAGTGAGCCTGCTCGGAGACAAAGGCGTGACCGACAAGAACTGGGTGTTGATGGCCAACCATTTCGACAAGTCGCTCATTCGCAACGCACTGACCACCGACGTCATGGCGCGTTTCGCAGGGATGCCATTCCGCCCAGGCGCACGATTCGTGGACGTGGTGCTCAACGGCGAATACATAGGAAACTATCAAATAACGGACCATCCCGATGTGGAATCCGGGCGATTGGACATCACTACCCCGGGCACTGACGATGAGAGCGAGGGATTCTTCCTCGAAGCCGACGGATGGAAGGACCACAAATACGTAACAACCACGCGGTGCAGCGTCCCCGTGCGCATACACAAGCCCAAGGACGGCGAAGTAACCGATGCGCAGGCCGACTACGTGAAGACGTGGTTAGATAACTTCGAGACGGCGCTCTTCAGCAAGGATTTCACGGATGCAGAGAAGGGGTATCGCTCGCTCGTGGATTCTGTGTCGCTGGCAAACCTGTACCTGTGCACCGAGATGAGCGCCAACTACGACGGCTTCTGGAGCACCTATCTCTATAAGCGCCCTAACGACAAGAAAATGTACTTCGGACCGCTGTGGGACTATGACATCGCCTACAACAACGCCCCGCGCGGCACTCACACCACCGAGAAGATGATTGTTGACCTCAACACCGGCGTCTGCCGCTCTTGGTTCACACGCATGTGGAGGGACCCCTGGTTCCGTCAGCTCATCCAGAGCCGATACAACGAGTTGCGCACGGCTGGCATCGAGGAACGTCTGCTGCACGCAGCAGATAGCCTGGGCGCACTGAATGCACAGTCTGCTGCCTTGAACTTCAACAAATACGGTATCAACACAAAGGTCTATAACGAAGTGGTGTTGCACGACACCTACGCCGAGTATATCACCGACCTGAAGGATTTCATCACCGCACACTTCGCGTATTTGGACACTGAGATTCCGGCACGTGTCAATGCCACTTATGACGCTGCACAGGAGTTTGAACTCAACAACAACTACTTCTACCGCGTCAAGAGTGTGAAAGACGGCACGCTCTTCGACGTCACCAACGAGGCGCTGACCGCTGGCTCCGAGACTTGCCTGCTGGCCATCAATGAGAGCCGCCGCACGCAGCAGTGGACCATCAGACAGGTGGGAGACGCCTACCAGTTCCTCAATCGCGCCAGCGGACTGGCACTCTACGCTCCCAACGGCAATTTAGATACACGCCTGACGCTGGCACAACCCGACGAGAACGATGAGGCGCAACTCTGGACCATCGCTCTGGCCAACGATGAAAAAAGCTACTACAATATCGTCAACAAGGCTTATAACCGTACGGCCAACGCTTCGGGCAGCCTTGCCGGAGCGCTCATCTGCTGGGAGAGCAACGAGAAGAACTTCACGAGCACTGGCCGCCAGTGGATCATCACGCCCGCCGATTTCAACTCCGACGAGGTGTGGGACGTGGGCGACATCAACGAGGTGCTGCAACAGCAGATTGACAACTATTCGGCATTGTTGGCAGCAGAAACACCGGGCACGGGGGGCGGTCAAGTGAGTCAGACGGCCTATGACGAGCTGCAGTCCGTCATCAACGAGGCGCAGGGAGTCAAAGATGCCGGCACCCTCAACGTCAATCTCATGCACTCTTATATTCATTATATGGAACGCGCGTGGGACGCTGTGGACGAAAGCCGACTGCCCGAAACGGTCAAGGCCATCAACTTCGATGCCCAGGGCAACTACCACCTCTTCCAAAGCGTTCAGGGTGCCACCCAGTCCACCTCGTCCGATGACTTTACCCTGAACAACGACACGCCGTGGGGTTTCTACCGCTATGAAGTGAGTGACGGCACCTACACGAAGTTCAACAAATATGACACCAACGGCAAAAATGGAACTGCAGCGGAACGCGGTGTCGCCTGGTACCTGAACAGCGAATACTGCTTCGTCTCCAACACGGGCCATTATCACGCCCTGGCCGGCAGCGGACAACAGGCGTCACCCGCCATCGTCTTCACAGCACCGCATGACGGCATCTATTATGCCACTATCACCGTTTGGCGCGACAAGTCCGGCAAGAGCAATACCCTATATTTGCGCAGCCGCTGCATCGACAAAGGCTCGGATCTGCAATGTGACAAGACCAAATACATGTTTGAAAAGGCCTACGGAACCCCCGCCATTGACGGGTCCGACGGCAAGGTGCCACAGACACTGGACTTCTACATCAATATGAAAGAAGGGCAGCACTTCACCTTCGAGACAGAGGCTTACACCGCAGGAACCGATGCCGACGGACGCACTCACATAGCAGATCTGGCCGTGGCCACCTGCTATTCCGCTGGCGACCCGCTGACCTTGGAAGCAGCGCAAGCCCATCCTCGGTTCTACGATGCCGTGAACGCTGCTGACGTTACACAAATCGACTTCGATGCAGAGGGCAACTACCACCTCTTCCAGACTGCAGAGGGAGACACTTATGCCACCGCTGCTACCGTCTTCTCTCAGAACAACGATTCTCCGTGGGGCTTCTACCGCTATACGCCATCCAACAGCACCTACACCAAGTTCTCGACATTCGATGCCAATAATGACAAAGCCAAATCCGCTAACGGAAAAGGCTGGTACACCAACAAAGAGTACTGCTTCGTCACGGAGAACGGTTGCATCCATCCCCTTGCCAGCAATGGAAATCAAGCCTTCCCCGCCATCGCATTCAAGGCTCCCAAGGACGGTCTCTACTTCGCCACAATGACGGTTTTCCGTGACAAGAGCGGACTAAGCAACCCGCTCTCCTTGCGCAGCCGCTGTCTGGATAGCCAGTTCAAGTGTGACCAGAACAATTTTATGTTCGAAACGGCTTACGGAACCGCCGCCATCGACGGCATCGACGGCAAAGTGCCGCAGACGCTGGACTTCTTTGTCAAGTTAAAGAAAGACCAGGTTTTCACCTTCGAGGTTGATGCTTCGTCCGACTCCGGCGCCCGCTCCTTCATCGCGGACCTGGCTGTGGCTTCAGGCTATGACAGCGAACATCCCTTCGGCGAGACCGAGGCACAAGCCTTTGCCCGCTACTTTGACCCCGAGGTGGCGGCCGTCAGAGCCGACTTGCTAACCGCCATCGACAACGCATCACAGACCAAGCAGAACTATGCTAATTACGTAGGGACCCGCGCCTTCCAAATCCCTGCTGCTGCCAGAACGGAACTCACCAACAGCATCACCTCCGCGCAGACCGTCTATGACAACAGATTCGCCACGGCCGATGCCGTTGCATCTGCCACAACGGCCGTCAACGCAGCTGCTGCACAGTTCCTGCAGGCAGAGCGCAACACTCCGTCGGCAACACAGGCCTACAACCTTGTCTTACGCTGCGACGGACACCGCGCCACGGGTAACGCACTGACACTCATACCCAATGTTGCTCAGACCGAAGGGCACTACGACCTCAAGTTCCTGGCCCCCGCCAACAAGAACCTGGCACAGGCCTTCTACTTCACACACACAACGGGCAACAAGTTTAAGGTGTTCGCCATCGGGCATGACGGTGCCAACAGCTTCATCACCACACAGGCAGAGGGCTATGCCTCCACAGACTACGACGAAATCCGCACCACCCCCGACGCCGACAAGGCGATGGAAATAGAGGTGCGCCCCGCTACCGGCGGACGCTACCTGCTCTGGAACACGGGAGCCGACAAGGCGCTGGGACACAACGGCGTTGACAACAACGACTTGTTTACAGCTAATACTGCCGCCTTCGACCTCACTGAGACCACCAAACCCTCTATCGTCATCAACACCACTGCCGCCGGCTGGGGCACCACCATCCTGCCTTTCGCCGTGACGACACTGCCCGAAGGCGTCAGCGCCTACAAGTGCTCCGAAACGGACGACAACATTCTGACACTGGCAGAGGTCAGTGCCCTCGAAGCCAACACGCCCTATATCCTCCAAGGCGCTTGGAACGAAACGCTGACTGGTGATGCTCTCGGCTTTGCCCTTCAGAACACCGAGGGCCTCCTCACCGGTGTCTATGAAGAAGGTCTCGTGCCAGAAGGCAAGTATGTCATGCAGAAGAAAGACACAAGGATTGCCTTCTTCTTCGTGGAGAGCGGGCAGCAGCCCACCATCCGTGCCAACCGTGCCTACCTGACGGCACCCGTCAATGGCGTCAAAACCTTCTACTTCCCTGGCACGAACACCGCCATCCAGCAGGTCTTTACCGAGATGGCCAAGGGTCATATCTTCGACCTCTCTGGCCGCAGAGTACAGCAGATGCAGCCCGGAAGCATATATCTCATTAATGGACAGAAAGTGACTGTAAAGTAAAACATTAACTATAAAGAACAAACGAATATGAAAAAGATTTATGTGAATCCTTCCTTCGTGCAACAGTTGGCCGAAGAGACCGCAATGATTGCCCTCAGCTTAACCGAAGAGTATGCTGACAAGGACAGCGAGGTCCTGGTGAAAGATCAGGAAAGTTCCATGCGCACAACCACCGTGGATTGGGAGGACTGGGAATAAATTGTTAATTGTTGGAGCAGCGAGCGCCATCAAGCTTGCTTGTTTGGCCATCCGTGCCCGATGAGGGGAGCCATAACTCTCAACACGTTAACACGGCTGCGCCGTTAACACATTAACACGTTAACTTATACGGCGACGGAGGGCGTGCAAAGCGGCCTGAAAGGCCAACGAGCTAATAGCCCAGGGCATCGCCCTGGGTTTTCGGACACCATGGTTAATTCGCCCTGTAAGGGCAAAAGCACCAACAGCAGAATGTTTTTCCATAAGAGTTTTTCTATAATGCTTTTGCCCTTTCAGGGCGCATATACTGGATACATACCTACCCAGGGTATCGACCTGGTTGATAATCAATGGGTTATATTTCGCCTTGTAAGGGCAAAAGCATAATAATGGACTTTTTCAATTAGATTCAAAGTTGAAAATAGATAATTGTCAAGTTAACGAGTTAACGTGTTAACG
>JAEEGL015811194.1_pt1 | contig 11485 bp, 8 predicted proteins | sample 9134231 | NCBI WGS metagenome assembly JAEEGL01 (sample SAMN16246548, study PRJNA631951) | gut metagenome | biome: gut microbiome; feature: rumen; material: fiber-attached | host: Bos | place: Iran: Karaj | collected 2018-10
GAAGGGCGGCGCCTTCGACTACCTCACCAAGCCCTTCAAGGTGGACGAGCTCCTCGTCACCATCCGCCGCGCCCTCAAGTACCGCAGCCTTGTCACCGAACGCGACCAGCTCCGGCAGCAGCTTTCCGCAAGCTATGCCTTCGACAACATGGTCGCCCAGAGCCGTGCCATGCGCTCCGTCTGCGAGATGATCAAGCGCGTGGCGCCTTCCGACGCCACCGTTCTAATCTCCGGCGAGAGCGGCTGCGGCAAGGAAGTTGTCGCCCGAACGATCCATGGTTCAAGCCGCCGCAAGGACAAGCCCTTCGTCGCCGTAAACTGCGCCGCCATTCCCGAAGCCTTGCTGGAGTCGGAGATGTTCGGCCATGTCAAAGGCGCCTTCACGGGGGCGACCGCCGACCACGACGGCCTTTTTGCAGCGGCCGACGGCGGCACGCTCTTCCTGGACGAGATTTCGGCCCTGCCCCTTCCCCTGCAGGGCAAGTTCCTTCGCGCCCTCCAGGACAAGGAAATACGGCGCGTGGGCGGTACCGAGTCCATTCCCGTCGACGTACGCGTCCTCGCCGCCTCCAACGTCAACCTCGAGAAGCTTGTCTCCGAAAAGGCCTTCCGGCAAGATCTCTACTACCGCCTCGCCGTCATCACGGTCGACATCCCGCCGCTCCGCGACCGCCGCGAGGACATCCTTCCCCTTGTACAGCACTTCATCTCCAAGGAACTGCAGGATCCGGAACACAAGGTCAAGGTCTCGCGCGAGGCGCTCGACCTTCTCTGCGGCTATGACTGGCCTGGAAATGTCCGGGAACTGGAAAACGCCATCAAGCATTCCCTCGCCTTCATGGAGAATGACGAGCTGACGCCCGACGTGCTGCCAAACCGCATCGTCTCGCAGTCGCACCCTGTCAAAATCGACACCTCCGCCGAGACGAGCGAGGCCGAAAAATACCGAAACCAGTCGCTCCGCGCCTTCCTCCGCATCAAGGAGAAGGAATATCTGCGCCAGGTTCTTGAGAGCGTAGGCGGAGACAAGGAGAAGGCCGCGGCCATGCTCAAGATTTCATTGGCGACGCTCTACCGCAAGCTTGAGGAAGAATAGACCTTTCCCGACGGCCCTTCCGCACCATGCGCGTCATACCTCCGCTCGTCATGGCCGCAAGCCTGGCAACCTCTCTTTTTGCGGCGCCGGACGCCACGGCCGACTTTCCCGCCGTAAGTCGCCCAGGCTTTCTGGCGGCGCACGCCACGCTCCCCGGCGGACGCCGCGCAGAAACGAACGCCGTCGTCCTTGTCGTCTCCGTCGCAGACCAGGCTCTCGCGCTTATCCGCGACGGCAGGGTGTTGCATGTCTACCGCGTGTCGACGGCTACGGCGGGCGTCGGCTCGAAACCCAATTCCGAAAGGACCCCCCTTGGATGGCACCGTGTATCGGATTGGATTGGCGGAGATGCCGTTCCAGGTCAGGTTTTTGTCTCACGACAGCCCGTTCCCGGTAAAATCCTGCGTCCGGACCAGTGGCGCAGCGACGATGGCCGCGACCAGATCCTCACCAGAGTTCTCTGGCTCGACGGCCTCGAATACGGCTTGAACCGCGGTCCGGGTGCCGACAGCCACGCGCGCTTCATCTACCTCCACGGGACAAATCAGGAACATCTACTCGGCAAACCCGCCTCGCACGGCTGCATACGTCTTTCCAACCATGACGTAATGGTGGTCTACTCCCTCACCGAGGGCCGGCCCACGTATGTACGAATCGTAGAACGGTTTTAACTTGCCAGTCCACGCGGCTCGCCACCGGACAGAGTTGCGCCATGAACGCGAAATGGCCATGGATGACGGGCCTCCCGATGCTGGAGTCCCGTCCGATAAACACCGACCTCGTTGCGCAGGCCTGGCTTCGCTAGGCGAGGACGAAGCCCGGCGGAAGCAGGAGAAGCAAACAGGTCGGAACGTTGCGGACGAAACACTGGGCGATGCGAACCAATCGTCTCTCGCGCAGGAACTTTTCCGGGCATACGGGCCTTTTAATGGCAAACGGTCGACAACGCCTCCTCGCGCGGGGCATGTTCTGCATTGCAAGATGCTTCGTTTTTTATTTAATTGAAAAACGTCGACTCTTGTGCTTTAATGACGACATTTTAATTTGTGCTTCAATCATTTCCTTCCCGGACAACCCCCTTATGCGGTCCTCCATGCGCTTTTTGCTTCCTTCGGTCTGCTGTGCGTTGGCATTTCCCGTTTCGGCTGTCCATGCGGCGGTTTTCACATATGTGCTGCCTGATGACGAAGCCGCCATGACGGCGGCCGGCTGGTACAATACGATGGCGGTTACTGACAAAGGGTTGAACTTCAATGGGCAGGGCGCAGGACTGTGGTCGCCGGAATTCGACCAGCCAATCACCAACATTGTATTTTATGGGCACAGAACGGAGAACTGCACGCGAATGGTTCTTTTTGAGGCCGGCGACTTCTCCGAGACATGGGACTCCGCCATGCTGGCCGGCACTTCTAGCCGCGATTTCTACACGAAGGTTTTTGGCATCTTCGACAATGTCACGGCTTTCAGCCTGATCTGCACGGGCGGAGCGCAGAATTTCTACCTTCAGCGCATCACCGTCTACGCCGCCGATCCGGCGCCCGCCATCGGGGAGATCGAAGACCAGAGGGTCGGAACCAACAATACGCTGGCGGTACAATTCGCCGTGGATCTGCATGGAGTCCGGGAAGACGTAGCGGTTTCCGCGACCGCGGAGAATCTCGGCTCGCCAGAAACCCCGATCCCCGCGAACAGCTACTGGATTGTCAACGACATCTACGGCCAACAATCCTGCATTTTTTATTTCTCCCCCGCCACTGCGGGGATTGCATCGGGACGCATCCGATTCACCATCACGGCCACGGGACAGGGCGGATGCACAAGCCGGTCCTTCGTCTGCACGGTTGTGGAGGGAACCGTGAAGAGTCCGCCCCTTATAACCTTCGTTCCGATGGAGCAGGGCGTACTGGCCAACCGGACTTTCACGGGGACCATCGTGGTGACGGAAGCCGACGGAGACGAAGTAACGATTACTGTGTCCGCGACCTGCAACGGCACGTATTCCTACGACGAAGACACGGGATTCTTCTCCTTCACGCCCGCGTTGTCCGATGTCGCCATCTCGCCCATCACCTTCACCGTCCGTGCGGCCGACCAGGAAGGAACCGCCGCGAAAACCTTCCGCATCCATGTCGAGGCCCCCTCCACGCCAACCATCGCGGCAATCGCGGACCAATCGGTGGCCTATGGCTCGACGGCTTTCTTCCCGGTATCCATCGAGAAAACGGACGACGACGAAATCACGGACTCGAACGTCACGGTCAAAGCCGGCACGGAGGCCCCGGCCGGAGAGGCGATCTATTCCCCTGCCAATGGGCATTTCGAGTTTTCACCCGACGAGGCGGACCTCGGCAAGACCTTCGTCTTCGAAGCGACGGCAACGGACATCGACGGCACGGCAACGAATGAATTCTCGGCCACCGTCATTCTCGCGGCGCCCGTGCTGAAGCGCTGCGGCATCGAGGCCTGGACGGGCTCCTCCTTCATGGCCGACATTGAGGCGGCCGTACCGGGTGCGACCTCCTACAACCTCCGCCACATCCGCCAGACGGATGGCGGCACGCCCGTGACGAACATCTTTTCCGTCGCGTCCTTCCCGCATGTCGTCTCCGGCCTCGCCTCCACGAACTACGTCTACGACGTCCAGGCCGTCCGCGGCGCGGTCGTGTCGGATTGGTCGAACGCAAAGTCGATCGACCTCCACGCCTACATCGCGCCGACCTACGCCATCCCTATGACCGGCACCGCGTGCGGCAGCTACCGTCAGGACTTCAACGGCCTTGTCTCCTCCGGCTCCGCCTACTGGTACGACGCCCGCACCATCCCCGGCTGGTATGCGGCCAGCTCCTCCGGTTCGATGTCGGATGTCAAATACGCCGCCAACACCGGTGGTTCAAGCGGAACCGGCATCCTCTCCTGCCAGGTGGACGACGAAAATGTGGAGAACCGCGCGCTTGCCGCGCGGGCGGACACCCAATACGACGAATTCAGCTTTGGCGTCCTGTTCACGAACATGTGCAAATACGCCGTAACGAACCTCCACGTCTCCTTTGCGGCCATGCAGTTCCGCCGCTGCAACCCCATCAGCCGCCTCTACTTCAGCTACACGCGTTCGGATCGGATGATCGACTACAGCGACTCCGAAATCACTTGGACGCCGGTCGATGCGCTCGAATTCGCAGCGCCCACTCAGGGTTCCTCCGCCCGCCTCTATCCGCCCGTCACCGCCTCCCGCGCGGCCGACATCCCGTTCGTGGGCGAAAACGCCATCCAGCCCGGCGAGGTCATTGCCCTGCGCTGGTTTCTGGACGCCAAGAGAAACTACCCCACCCTCGGCATCGACGACCTCGAAGTGAGCTGGCGCTGCCGCTGGCCGCACCAAACGGTGATTTCCGTGCGGTAGTCTTCACGCCCGCGAGGAACCTGCGGCAAGTTGGCGCCCTCCCACGCGACGCAAGGCCCTTGTGGTCTTGCACACCTATCTTTGCTATACTGTCTAGCATGGATTTGACAGAAACGGCACGGCCAGCGCCGCGCCATGTCGCCATGATCATGGACGGCAACGGGCGCTGGGCGAAAAAACACGGCAGCATCCGCCTCGCCGGCCACCAGGCCGGAGCCGAGACGGTTCGTCGCGTCCTCGGATACTGCAGAAAATACGGCATCCAGTATTTGACCCTCTACGCCTTTAGCACCGAGAACTGGTCGCGCCCGAAAGCCGAGGTTTCGGGCCTGATGAAGCTTCTGGGAAAATTCCTGCGCGAAAAGGAAAAGGATTTGGTTGCGGACGAATGCCGCTTCCGCGTAATCGGCCGGCGAACCGACCTCCCCGAGAAGCTCCAGGCGCTCATTGCGCGGGTCGAGGAATCGACGAAATCCTTCGCGCGCCAGCTCATCGTCTGCCTCAGCTATGGCGGGCGCGCGGAAATCGCCGACGCCGCGAGGCGGATCGCCGCCGACGCGCAAAGCGGCAGGCTCGCGACCGACGCCATCGACGAAAAGACCTTCGCCTCCTACCTGTACGCACCGGACGTGCCCGATCCGGACTTGATCCTCCGCACAAGCGGCGAGTTCCGCCTAAGCAACTTTCTCCTCTGGGAGGCCGCCTACAGCGAGCTGTACGTGACGCCCGTTCTCTGGCCGGACTTCAAGGAAAAGGACTTTGTCGCGGCGCTTGACGCCTTCGCGACGCGCTCCCGCCGCTACGGGGGAGTGGAGGAGGAGGCGCCAAAAAACCAATGAACACCCTGTTGGTCAAACGCATTTGCGCCGGAATCTCCGTCGCCATTGCCTTTGCGGCAATCATGGCCTTCTGCCCGGGCCCCGTCCAGTTCGTCCTTCTGCTGACCTTCGCGCTCGCCTGCCAGGCGGAGTTCTATGCGCTCGCCATGCGCGGCGGCTACCGCATCTATAACCACACAGGCCTCGCCCTGGGGGTGCTCTGGTTCCTCGCCGTCTACGTCCTCACCGGCCCGCGCGCAATCCAGAACGGCACCACCTACGGCAACTTGATCGCAGACTGGGAAAGCGCCTTCATTTTCGGCGGCTGCTTCATCATCCTCCTCCGCGCCCTCTTCGACCGCCAGTGCCGGCACGCCTTCGAGACGACGGCGATCACCGGGCTCGGCATCGTCTACGGCCCCGTCATGCTGAGCTACTTCGTCCGCCTCGCCCAGTGGGATTCGACGGCGCAGTTCGCGACGACGCGATCCGGCGTCTTCCTCACGTTCTTCGCCGCGATGGTCGTCAAGATGAGCGACACGGGCGCCTTCGCCGTCGGCACGGCCTGCGGCCGCCACAAGATGTTCCCGCGGATTTCCCCGAAAAAAACCTGGGAGGGGCTCGCCGGCGGCATTGCCACCGGCATGGCGGTCGGCATCGCCATCAAGCTTCTGGCGGCCAAATGCCACTGGGGCCCTGACGGCGTCTTCTACTCGACTGGCGCGACTCCGCCCGACCTGACCCTCCCGAAGGCCGCCTTCATCTCGGCGCTGCTCGTCATGGCCGGACTCTTCGGCGACCTCTTCGAGTCAATGTACAAGCGCACCGTGAACATCAAGGATTCCAGCCCGATTTTTCCAGGCATGGGCGGTCTTCTCGATGTCGTCGACAGCCTGGTTTTCGCTCCGCCGATACTCTATTTCTTCCTGATTTGGTTCTAGCGGGAGTTGTCCATGGACACTGGAACAAGCATAAATCTCGACGCCCTTTCCGCCGCCCTCTTCCCCTGCCGCCAGTGCCCGGCGGCCGATGCCATCCGCAACATGGCCCTTCCGGATCGAAGGGCGGTAATCGACGTTCTCAAGCGGCTGGTGGCGGTGCTTTTTCCAGGCTGCCACGGCGCCGGTCCCCTCGCGGACTCCGACGTTTCAAGCCCCGCCGTTGTCCGCAACGAACTCCAAGCCGTCGGGCAGGCCCTTGCCGAGCAATGCGCACGCGCCTATGCCTATGCGGACGGCGCATCGGAAAACGACTGCGCCAAGGCCGGCCGGGAGGCTGCCACGGCCGTGCTTGAGGCATTGCCGGAGATTCGCGCCTTGCTCGCGGACGACATCGCCGCCGCCTACGAAGGCGATCCCGCCGCACAGTCGACGATGGAGGTCGTCATCAGCTATCCGGGCTTCCTTGCCATCGCCGTGCATCGCCTCGCACATGTCCTCTACACGCACAAGACCCCCCTCGTCCCGCGCGTCATGAGCGAATACGCCCACTCGCGGACGGGCATCGACATCCATCCGGGCGCCACCATCGGCCCCGGCTTCTTCATCGACCACGGCACGGGCGTCGTCATCGGGGAAACATGCGTCATCGGCCGGCATGTCAAGCTCTACCAGGGCGTAACGCTGGGTGCGCGCAGCTTCGCGAAGGACGCCGACGGCAGGCTTGTGAAAGGCATAAAGCGCCATCCCGACGTGGAGGACAATGTCGTCATCTACGCCGGGGCGACGATTCTCGGCGGCAACACGGTAATCGGCCATGACTCCGTCATCGGCGCAAGTGTCTGGTTGACACACTCCGTCCCGCCAGACTCCAAGGTCTACAATCGCGAACCCGAACCCTTCGTCGCCGCGCCGGAACGGGGCTGACCCTTCTGGAAACAAAACTCCCGACGCCCGTGTCCCGCCCGGTAAATTCCGACCTCGCTGCCCATGGATCGTTTCGTCAGGCGAGGACGAGGCATGATGGAATCAGGACGGGCGAACAGATCCGGACTTTGCGGACGGGACGCTCGTGTGCTGATTCTTAAATTATTTGCCCTTGCCTGACTCGTCTTCCCCATGCGTCGTTGTCGTCGTTTTCCGAAATTATTACGCCTTCGCGCCGACGCCGACGCCTGATGCGTCCGTGGCTCCGCCTTGGACTACTTATTTAGGTTCCACCACACTAGTAGGCGAGGCCCAGATAGACCATGGCCGTCGTCATGGTGAAGTCGGCCGCCTTGTCGAATCGCTCCCGGGCCGAGATGATTTTTTCCGTCTCCTTCTCCTTGGAGCGAATCTCCCCGGCAAGACTCAGGAACTGCAGGCGGATGCCCCCCGTAAGGGCGAGCGAGTCCCCAAGCGGGAGGATGAAGCCGGTCTCGGCGCCAAGGGAGAACATGGAGACATCGAGTTCCTTCTCCCGGTGGCCGCTGCTTGTAAAGGGCTTGGTGCTGCCGTCGTATGTGAAGTAGCCGATATCCGCGTGGGAGACCCATTGCGGTTCGCCATCGCGTCCCTTCACAAAGGTCGCGCCGATGCCGATTTTCGGGGCGCCGCCGCCGATGAACATCTCCGAGTTGCCACCGATGACGAAGTCAACGGGCGGGTTCTGGTAGACCGTGGTTCCACGGGGACTGCCATCGTCGATCTTGAACTGGCCGCCGAACAGGACGAGTCCGAGGTCCAGGCTGGGCGTGAGACGCATGTCGTCGTCGCCCCCGTAGAAGAACGTGACGGGCGTGAAGGAGAACATCAGATCCGCCATTGTTCCGAAAAGCTCGATGGAAAAGTCATCGCCTTTGGGAATCATGAGGTGGTCATAGTCGTGTCCGCCGTAGGAGATGTCCTTGCCGACGCCGATGTAGTAGTTCCGCCTGGCCGTGGCGTCGGTCGAGATGTCGAAGAAGAGCATGTCCCACTTGAAGGCCCAGTACTTCCAGGCGTGGTCGTAGTGGAAGCCGATCGTCGTATAGGGACCGTCGACATTGAAGTCGCCCAATCCGTAGGATTCGGCAAGGGCCTGCTTGTAGTCCTGCCCGGTGGCGGCGTAGAAGGCGCGAAAGGTCTCGTCGACGGTGCCCTTGATCGACGTGATGGCGCCGAAGTAGAGGCGCCACTGCGAGTTGCGGTTCTCAGGGGTGGTGGAAGTCCAGTCCCATTCCGCCTGAGCGGAGACGCCGGAAGCGACAAGGGCGACGCCCAGAAAGGCGGCCAAAGGGAGAAAGTTCTTGTTCATGCAGAGCAGTATAGCAAAAAATGGCTCAAGCTACCCCCTGCCGCCTGCATGGCCAAGGGCGGACTTCGCGGCTTCGTATCCCGCCCGGATGCAGGCGCGGGCGTTTGTGAAGTCAAGGGTGGCGACGTCACCGACGGCGGGCTGGACGAGGATGTCCGGCGGATCGGCAGCGAGGCGCGATTGGGTCATCTGGTTTTCCGCGATGCGCGCCGTCTGCATCAGCACCTCGATTAGCGTTGGCGCGTTCCGGTACTGTGCGAGGAGCTCCTTGGCGGATTCCAGCGCGGCCGTGGCACGCGGACTGACCGCTGTAATTTCATCGAATCGCTTCCGAAGGCGGCTCAGGCTGCGGTTGAACGGGGTTGCCCCCCCGTCCTTTTGCGCGGGCCTGCCCGGAAGCCCCTTGCCGGGTGCGAGATTGACATCGACGCCGATCACGAACTTCGCCCCCATTTTCCTCGCAACGGATATGGGAACCGGATTGACGAGCGCGCCGTCGACGAGGTAGCGTCCGCCGCGCCGAACCGGTGTGAAGACACCGGGGATGGAGATGCTGGCGCGGATGGCTTCGATAAGGTCGCCCTTGTCGATGACGACCTCCTTCGTGCGGCGGTAGTCGGTTGCGACGGCGGCGAAGGGGACGCGCAGCTCTTTGATCGTCAGGGGCAGGAAAGTACGGAAAAACTTCTCGACATGGCGCCCGGTGAAGAGCCCTGAACGATGGAGTCCGACCTCGCCGAAGATTTTGGCAAGAAACCGCCAGTCTGCGTTTTCGGCGACCTGGGTCAGTTCCCTGACACGTCCGCACGCATAGGCCGCGCCGATGATCGAGCCGGCACTCGTCCCCGCCACGAAGGAGGGGCGGACGCCGACTTCTTCCAGGTAGCGGAGAACGCCCAGATGCGCGAGGCCGCGTCCTCCGCCGCTTCCCAGGGCGAGGCCGACGGCCGCGCCTGGAGCCGTCAGCAAGGACAAGTCCGGGCCTTGCTTTTCTTTCGCAATCTGCATGAATCCAGTATACCAAAAAAGCACGAGGCCCAACGGCCCTGCGCTATAATGGCCGCATCATGAAAACGCCTCCCAAACCCACCGACATGACCACCGTCACTATCGACCCCGCCAGGACAATCGGGCCGGTGAAGCCCATGAACGCCGTGAACAACGGCCCCACAAAAGCGCGCAGCGACCAGAGCCGCGGCAACTTCGTCTCCTACAAGGCCGCGCGCATCCCCTACGCGCGCATCCACGACGCCAACTGGTGTTCGGCCTACGGGGCGCCCCACACGGTCGACGTCACGGCCGTCTTCCCCGACTTCGACGCCGATGCCGACGACCCCGCCTCCTACGATTTCGCGATGACGGACAACTACCTCTCCACCATCGTCGCCGCCGGCACGGAGGTCTTCTACCGCCTCGGCCAGTCCATCGAGCACGGCGTCAAGAAGTACGGCATCATGCCCCCGAAGGACAACGGGAAGTGGGCGCGCATCTGCGAGCACGTCATCCGCCACTACACCGAAGGCTGGGCAAACGGCTACAAATGGCGCATCGCCTATTGGGAGATCTGGAACGAGCCCGATCTCGGCGTCCCGCGCGACGGCAAGGGCGTCTGCGCCGACCCGAAGACCTGGGGCGGCACCACGACGCAGTTCTTCGACCTCTTCCGCGTCACCGCCACGCACCTCAAGAACTGCTTCCCGCACCTGAAGATCGGCGGCCCCGCCCTGGCCGGCGGCTGGGACTGGGCCGAGCTCTTCCTCGCCGACATGAGGAAGCACAAGGTGCCGATCGACTTTTTCTCGTGGCACATCTACGCCACGACCCCGGGACGGATCGCCGAGAGATGCGACCGCGCCCGCAGGACGCTCGACAAGTACGGCTACAGGAAGACGGAGTCGATTCTCAACGAGTGGAACTACGTGAAGGACTGGTCCCCGAGCTGGATTTACTCGCTCGAAGTCGAAGGCGGGATCCACAACCTCGTCTCGGCCGCATTCGTCGCCGCCACCCTCTGCTCCTGCCAGGACAAGCCGCTCGACATGCTGATGTACTATGACGCCCGCATCTCCAGTGGCATGAACGGGATCTTCGACTCTGTCTCGCTCGAACCGCTCAAGGGCTACTACCCCTTCTACGCGTGGGCGAAGCTCCGCGACCTCGGAACACAGGCCGAGGCGCGGGTCGACTGGGTGGCCCGACGCCCCTGCGGCGACTCCGTGGAAGACGACCGCGACGACACTTATGCGTCGGCGGCCGTCTCGAAGAACGGCCGCCACGGCGCGGTGCTTGTCGCCCGCTACCACGTCGACAACAACATCACGTGGAACCGCCCCGTGCGCATCCGCCTCGCCGGCGGCGCCAGGCTCGGCAAGGTGCGCTGCCACCTCACGGATGCCTGGCGGACCTACACCGAGGTCCCCGTCGAACCCGCGACGGACGGCTCCGTCGTGCTCACGCTGGAGCCGCGCGCCTTCGCCCTCGTCGAATGGTAGCCCGTCCGGGGTCGTCCAAGCGCATCGTGCCGGAGCCGACATTCCGTTCCGGCACGATGTTTTTTCCGCTGCACGGGCGTCCCGTCCGAAAAGTCCCGACCTCTTTGCCTGTCCTGATTCCGCCAGACTTCGTCCCCGCCGTTCATCGCGGACAAGTGCGCGTCGCGGCTCGTCCCCGTCTAACGAAATCAAGCCTGCGCAACGAGGTCGGAATTTATCGGACGAGACTCGATGCCTTTTCCACTCCGATGGCGCAGGGGTGGCCGTTGAGGTCGGCCGGGGCGCCGGAGGCTTCGCCCTTTTCGCAGGAGACGGCGAGCGTCTCGCCGCAGATCCAGTCCAGAAATGCGGCGACGGCCTGGGCGACGGCGTCGTCGCCCGTGTAGACGATCCGGATCTTCTGGTCGACGACGAAGTCGGCCTCCTTGCGGAGGTTCTGCACATGGCTCACGAATTCGCGGGC
>JAEEGL010455833.1_pt1 | contig 11484 bp, 11 predicted proteins | sample 9134231 | NCBI WGS metagenome assembly JAEEGL01 (sample SAMN16246548, study PRJNA631951) | gut metagenome | biome: gut microbiome; feature: rumen; material: fiber-attached | host: Bos | place: Iran: Karaj | collected 2018-10
AAGAGGCATTTAAAAGGAGGTAAACATTATGAAATTAGGGAAAAATATTGTAGTAGCAGGAGTTGCGGCGGTCATGGCATTAAACGTGTCGGCAGCAGCATTAGCGAAAAGTTCGGATATATCTGTAAAGCTTAATAGCAGATCTGTAGAATTTGATGTTCCGCCCATGATAATCAACGACAGAACGATGGTTCCCATGAGGAAAATATTCGAGGAATTCAATTATTCTGTGGAATGGAACGGAGATTCAAAAACAATTACAGCTTCAGGCACAAATTCCGTATACATGATAATTGGAAACAATACAATGCAGGTGGACGGGAAAAAAATAACTATGGATACACCGCCTCAGATTATTGACGGAAGAACGCTCATTCCTCTCAGAGCTCTGGCTGAATCAATAGGATGTGAGGTTGACTGGGAAGGCAGTTCAAGAACAGTAAAAATTAAAAGCACTGCCGCTCAGGGAAGTAATAATTCTTCCTTAATCGGTGAAGAAAAGGCCAAAGGTATAGCACTCAGGCATGCAGGATTATCTGCAAACAATATTTCTGATTTCAGAATAAAACTGGATTATGAGAATGGTGTACAGGTATACGAAATGCATTTCAGAAGCGGAGAATATGAATACGAATATGATGTAGATGTTAATTCAGGAAATATTCTCAAGAGCGAAAAAGAATTTGACGATGATTATAAAAATGTAACTCCCCAGCCCAAGCCTCAGGATAATCTCATGAGCGAGGACAAAGCTAAAGAAACTGCTCTTAAACATGCAGGAGTATCAAATGGAAACTTAAGATATTTTAATATCAAGCTTGATACGGAAGATGGAAACAAGGTATACGACATAGATTTCGCGAGCGGAGATTATGAGTATGATTACGAAGTAAATGCCATTACAGGACAAATTCTCAATAGTGAAAAAGAGTATGATGATGATTTCGTCAGGAGTTCTTCGGAAAGCTCGTCTGTAAACGAATCCAAAGCAAAAGAAATTGCCCTTAAACATGCTGGTTTGACGGCAGAAAAAGTTACAGGATTGAAGGCTGAGATAGACAATGATGACGGACGTTCGGTTTACGAGGTTGAATTTAGATACGGCGGATATGAATATAATTACGATATCGATGCTAAAACTGGAAGCATCATTGAATATGATAAAGATATGGATGATTAAAACAAAATAAACGCTTTGCATGGATATGCATTTGGTAAAACGTCTCTTTTAGAGGCGTTTTATTTTTTGCCAAAAACGAATGAGGCTATTTGCAATTGTGTTTACACATTATTTTTGTAAAGACAATGTTGTAAAAAAAACAAAATTTATATATAATTTAATAAAATACATGAATTATAAAATCCCTTAAAACCGGAGGTGATTTTTTATGAACGATAAATTTTGTTTCGGAGTAGACGTGGGCGGAACGGCAATCAAGATAGGCCTTGTCAGCAATAAGCTTGAGCTTATCGAAAAATGGTCTCTTCCTACCCCGAGAAAAGGCAGAAGTTCGGAAATACTTCCTTTTATAGTTTACAACATAAAGAAAATAATGGCAGACAGAGAACTTAAGGACTGCATGGGCATGGGAATCTGTGTTCCCGGACCTGTTCTGAACGACGGCACTGTTTTGTCCTGTGTAAATCTGGGCTGGGACGAGTTCAATATAAAAGAAAAAATAAAAAGTATGCTGGGATTCAATGTCTGGGCAGGAAATGATGCCAACGCGGCGGCCTTCGGAGAGGTTAGAATCGGCCTCGGTGTAATGGATGCCGTTATGATAACACTGGGCACAGGGATAGGCGGAGGAATTATCCATAACGGAAAGATAATAGTGGGCTCCAACGGCTCAGCCGGAGAAATCGGCCATATAAACGTTGCCGGCGGAGAAGGCTTCACCTGCGGCTGCGGTAAAAACGGCTGCGTTGAAACAGTTGCCTCGGGTGCCGGCATAGCCAATCTCGCCAAAAGGATGATTGGTTATGATAAAGGTGAAACGGTTCTTAAACCGGAAAATCTTTCTGCAGCAGCTATTTTTGAGGCGGCTAAAAACGGTGACGAGTTTGCCAATCTGGTTGTAAGGCGTGCCATGAGATATCTTGCCAAGGCAATGGCCAATATAAGCGCCGTTATTGATCCGGAAGCGTTTATAATAGGCGGAGGAGTTTCCAAAGCGGGAACATTCCTGACGGATATTATCAGCGAAGAATACGAAAAGGTTGCGTTCAGCGGCAATAAAAACAAAAAAATCCTGTTGGCTAAATTAGGTGAGAACGCCGGAATTTACGGCGCCGCCGCAAAGCTTGTGGAGTGTATGGACGGAGCTCTTCTGGACTATGCGTTTTATCAGGCCAGGGAAAAAAGCTAATAAAAAAGCACACGGTAAATGCCGAATTTTTCCGTGTGCATGTATATTTTTATTTCCGTAAAAGGTTTTTCGTGTGGAACTTGATTCAATTTTTTTCTTGTTTGTAAGGTTTTTGAGGTTCCGCCGCTTTTTGAAAATTTGATTTTTCCGATTTCTGGACGGAATAAAGATAAGTTATGAAATTTTCGGCTGAATTGAGATTTTCCTGTGAAAGCTTATAAAGAAAGCTTTCGATATAGGTGATCTGCTTATTATCCCGATCCGCATTAAAAGGGGTCTTTATATCTGTAACGCAGAGGAGATAATCTGTTGATACATCGAAGTAATGCGCGATTTTCTTTAAATCTTCAATAGAAGGCTCATTTCTGCCGCTTTCATAGTTAGATATAGCTGTCGCGCCGTAATTTAAAACGGCCGCCAAAGCGCCTTGAGTAAGGTGTTTGCTCTTTCTAAGAGATTTTAATCGGTCTTTAAATGTCATAATTAACCTCGCAGTTTACAGGGATGACGAGTAACTGTTTAGGATAGGGCAATTAAATAAATATCATAATAATTAATTATATTACAGTTGAAAAATAGTTAAAGTGTTAGTCACAAAAGCCGAAATTATAAAGGGTAAATATCACGAAATGTGTTGTTTATTATGACCTTTTCGAAAGAAAATATTAGTATGACTTTAAACATCTGTAAATAAACTTGAGGAAGATATAATATGGTTGAAAATAAAAAAGTTGTAGTAGGAATGTCCGGCGGAGTTGACAGTTCGGCGGCGGCGTATCTTCTGAAAAAAGAAGGTTACGAAGTAGTGGGAATAACCCTGAAGCTCTGGAAGGAAAATCCTGATGATAATCTTTATATAAAAGATGCGGAAATGGTAGCTCAAAAGCTTGGAATAGAGCATCATGTGGTTGACTACGCAGATATATTCAAAAATGAAATCGTAGATTACTTTCTGGAAGAATATCAAATGGGCCGCACTCCAAATCCCTGCATAATGTGCAACAGGATCATAAAATTTCAAAGCCTTATAGATTTTGCCGATAAAATCGAGGCGTATCATATAGCCACAGGGCATTACGCCAAGCCTTCCGTGTATGAGCCTACGGGGAGATTTACGGTGAGACTTTCGGAGACCGCAAACAAGGACCAGACATACGCTCTTTACCGTCTTACGCAGGAGCAGCTTAAAAGGATCATTATGCCGGTTGGTGATTATGAGAAATCCCGGATCCGTGGATTTGCCAGGGAAGCGGGTCTTTCAGTAGCGGACAAAAAGGACAGTCAGGAGATCTGCTTCATTCCCGACGACGATTACATCGCTTTTATGAAGCGTCAGCTTGGAGATATTGAAAAGCCGGGCAATTTTGTAGATTTGAATGGAAATATTCTTGGCAGGCACAAGGGTATAATCAATTATACCATCGGCCAGAGAAAGGGTCTCGGAATTTCATTCGGGGAAAAAAGATTTGTCAAAAGCATAAACAGCGATACCAATGAAATTGTGCTTTCGGGCAATAATGAGCTTTTCGAAAAAGAACTTTTTGCGGATAATCTCAATTTTGTGGCTATTGAAAAAATAGATGAGCCTTTAAAATGCGAGGCAAAAATAAGATACGCCCACAAAAAAGCGCCTTGCATAGTTGAAAATATTGTAGACGGCAGAATAAAGGTGACCTTTGACACGCCTCAGAGAGCCGTAACTCCGGGACAGTCCGTAGTTCTGTATGACGGAGACTTCATTCTTGCCGGCGGGGTAATACTTTGATTTTCAGGTGATTTTATGAATATTCAAGGAAAACGTGTTTTTATATCGGGTTCTTCAAGGGGTATAGGCTTTGCCATAGCGAAAAAATTCGCCGAAAACGGAGCCTGTGTACTTCTTAACGGCGGCAAAGACAAGGCCGGGCTTGAAAAGGCATGGGAAGAAATAAAAAATATAAATCCGGGCGCTGAAATGTATTTTTTAGATGTTTCGGATTATGATGAGTGCAAAAAAGCCTTCGAAAAAATGGGCGATATCGACATTCTCATAAACAACGCGGGAATTTCCCATATGGGACTTTTTACGGATATGAAGCCGGAAGAATGGAAGCGGGTAATAGATGTGAATCTGATTTCCGTTATGAACTGCACTCATCTTGCGCTTCCGAATATGATAAGGAAGAAATCCGGAGTTTTAATAAATATTTCCTCCATGTGGGGAGAAAAAGGCGCATCCTGCGAGGCTGTATATTCCGCGTCAAAAGGAGGCATAAACGCTTTTACAAAGGCCATGGCAAAAGAAGTGGGTCCCAGCGGAATTCGTGTCAATGCCGTTGCCTGCGGAGTCATCGAAACAAAAATGAACGAGTGGATTTCCCGGGAGGAAAGACAGGTACTTATGGATGAAATTTCTCTTGAGCGGTTTGGAAAGCCGGAGGAAATAGGAGATTTGGTGCTTTTTCTCGCATCAGACGGAGCTTCCTATATTAACGGACAGATAATTACCGCAGACGGAGGAATGTATTAGAAAAGAGGTAAAACAATGTTTTTTGCGGATTATCATTTGCATACAAATTTTTCGTCGGACGCAGTAGCGAGTCCCGAGGAAATGGTTAAGGCCGCTGTGGAAAAAGGGCTTTCGGAAGTGGCTTTCACTGACCATGTGGACTATGATTATCCTGACGATGACAGTATTTTCATGATAGATTACGATAAATATTTTTCGGTTTTCGAGGATATAAAAAACCGTTATTCAGATAAAATCAATATAAAAATCGGCGTGGAGATAGGTCTTCAGGAGCATATTAAAGATAGAATAGAGGAGTTTATTGCAAAATATCCCTTTGACTTCATAATTGGTTCATCACACTGCGCTGACAGGATGAATCTCATGAAGCCGGACTTCTTTTCCGGCAGAACAAAGGTTCAGGCATATACAAGATTCTTCGAAAACGAACTTGCCAACGCCAAAATATACGAAAATATAAATGTTTACGGACATCTGGATTATATAAGCAGATACGGGATTTACGAGGACAACCGTCTTTTTTATTCCGATTATGTTGAGATTCTGGACGAAATCCTTAAAGTCCTCATTAAAACGGGCAGAGGAATCGAGATAAATACATCCGGATACAGATACGGAATGAATACGGTTTATCCTCAGTTTGAAATTATAAAAAGGTATAAAGAGCTGGGCGGAGAAATTCTCACAATCGGCTCAGACGCTCATTCCACAGGCTATATTGCGGACCATTTTGATACTGCGTTAAACCTTGCCAAAGAAGCGGGATTCGGGTATCTGACATCTTTCACGGGACGCAAGCCCGAGTTCAAAAAAATATAATCGGCAAAGACATAAAATCTTGACATAAAATGAAAAAAGAAATACTATATAATTAGTTCATGCAACTGGCGGAAAGTGGGTAACCACAGGGGAGCATGAATATGTATTTGGTCGGCCGCCTGGGCAGTATTTATTCAGTTATATTCTGCTCCGGCTTTTTTTATTTATAAGGCATTAAAGAAAAATGAGGTGTTATTATGAAAAGAGCTTTAATCAGTGTATCCGATAAAAACGGCATCGTTGAATTCGCGAAGAAGATAAGTGAACTGGGTTATGAGATAATTTCAACGGGAGGAACGGCAAAAACTCTCTCCGATGCAGGTCTTGATATTATCGGGATCCAGGATATTACAGGCTTTCCCGAATGTCTGGACGGCAGAGTAAAAACTCTTCATCCCAAGGTTCACGGCGGAATCCTCGGCATGAGAAGCAATCCCGAGCACGTAAAACAAATGGAAGAGCTGGAAGTTGATCCTATCGATATGGTTGTAGTAAACCTTTATCCCTTCAAACAGACAATCATGAAGGACGGCGTTCAGAGAGCCGAGGCGATTGAAAATATAGATATCGGCGGACCTACAATGATCCGTTCGGCAGCAAAAAACTATCAGGATGTAGTTGTTCTTGTGGATCCCGCGGATTACGCAAAGGTTATAGACGAGCTTGAAAAGAACGGCGATGTAAGCATTGAGACTAAGCTTTATCTTTCAGCTAAGGTTTTCGCTCATACAGCGCATTACGACAGTCTTATTGCCAACTACATGAAGAAAGAAGCGGGCCTTGAAATGTTCCCCGAAACTTTAAGCTTCACATACGAGAAGGTTCAGGAAATGCGTTACGGCGAAAACCCTCACCAGAGCGCGGCTTTCTATAAGGAAGTAAGCAAAGAGCCCGGCCTTCTGGCAAATGCTGTTCAGTTCCACGGCAAAGAGCTTTCCTTCAATAATATAAATGATACAAATGGAGCCCTTGGACTCCTCAAAGAATTTGACGAGCCTGCTGTCGTTGCCTGCAAGCACGGCAATCCCTGCGGAGTAGGCGTAGGCAAGGATATTTATGAAGCATACATGAAAGCATATACATCTGACCCTGTTTCCGTATTCGGCGGAATCATCGTAGCAAACAGAGAGATCGATGTAAAAACAGCAGAAGAGATCAGCAAGATTTTCATAGAAATAGTTCTTGCGCCTTCATTCAGCCTCGAAGCGGCGGAAATCCTTTCCAAGAAGAAAAACATCAGATTAATGACACTTGACGATATAGAAACCAAAAACAAAGGACAGTTTGATATTAAGAAGGTATCCGGCGGTATCCTTATCCAGCAGTGCGATGATGAGCTTTTCAACGAAGACGAATTAAAGGTCGTTACAAAGAAAGCTCCCACAGAAGAGGAAATGAAAGACCTTGTGTTTACAATGAAGATTGTAAAACATACAAAATCCAACGGTATTGCAATCGGTAAAGCAGGACAGTCCGTAGGTATCGGACCCGGTCAGGTAAACAGGATCTGGGCTTGCAAACAGGCTATTGAGCACGGTACTGAAAACCTTGGCGCAGATGTTGTTAAAGGCGCGGTTCTCGCTTCAGACGCATTCTTCCCTTTCCCTGACTGTGTAGAAGAGTGCCACAAAGCAGGAATCACAGCTATTATCCAGCCCGGCGGCTCTGTAAGAGATCAGGAATCCATTGATGCCTGCGATAAATACGGCATTGCTATGATATTTACAAATATGCGTCATTTCAAACACTAAAAAACTTGATTATTTTGGGTTTTTGTGCTAAGGTTTAACATATGTAAACTTTAAAAATCCCAGAATATTTGTTGGAATCCGATGTGTTTTTACTTAAAATCAGAATAAAAATCAAGAAATTAAGTGGATATCCTCATCTTTGGGATTGGGGATATCCCTTTTTTAATATTGAATTTTCGAATAAAAGGAGAGAGATAGATGAACGCGTTTGAAATACTGCAGGAAAGGGGCTTTATCGAGCAGCTTACCCATGAGGAAGAAATAAAGGAGCTTTTTGAAAAAGGCGGAGTAAGCTTTTATATTGGAATAGACCCTACGGCAGACAGTCTTCATGTTGGACATTTCCTCACAATCATGGCTATGGCGCATATGCAGAGAGCCGGAAACCGTCCTATCTGCCTTATGGGCGGCGGAACGGCTATGATAGGCGACCCTTCGGGAAAAACCGATATGCGTAAGATGATGAGCGTTGAGACCATAGATTATAACGTAAGCTGCATTAAAAAACAGCTTTCCCGTTTCATAGATTTTGATAACGATAAGGCCATTATAGTAAATAATGCCGACTGGCTGAGAAACCTCAATTATATCGAGTTTATCAGAGATATTGGCGTTCATTTTTCAGTAAACAAAATGCTTGCGGCGGATTGCTTCAAGACCAGAATGGAAAGAGGTCTTTCATTCCTTGAGTTCAACTATATGCTTATGCAGGGCTATGACTTCTATATGCTCTACAAAAAATACAACTGCGTAATGCAGCTTGGCGGAAACGACCAGTGGTCCAACATTATCGCGGGAGTTGAGCTTATAAGAAGAAAGGACGGCGGAAACGCATACGGAATGACATTCAAGCTCCTTACAAACAGCGACGGAGTTAAAATGGGCAAGACCGTAAAAGGCGCCGTATGGCTCGATCCCGAAAAAACTTCTCCTTACGAGTTTTATCAGTACTGGAGAAATGTTGGAGACAAGGATGTAGAAAAATGTCTGGCTCTCCTTACATTCCTGCCCATGGATGAAGTAAGAAGACTTGGTGCGCTTGAAGGCAGTGATATAAACAAGGCCAAAGAGGTTCTCGCATACGAGCTTACAAAGATCGTTCACGGTGAAGAAGAGGCAAACAAGGCTCAGCAGGCCGCAAAAGCTCTTTTCGGAGGCGGCGCGCAGGGCGGTTCCGTTCCCACAACAGAGCTCACAAAAGATGAGCTTGGAGATGGCATGGATATTCTGACCCTTATGCAGAAAGCTAAACTTATACCTTCTAGAGGCGAAGGCAGGCGTCTTATCCAGCAGGGCGGAGTTAAGCTTGACGGCGAGAAGGTTCCCGCATTCGATTTTGTGGTGAAAGAGGATATGTTCAAGGACGGCTCCGTACTTATCCAGAAGGGCAAGAAAGTTTTCCATAAAATTAATCTTGTATAAAAAAGAAAAAAACAAAGCGTATCGAGTATTCGGTACGCTTTTATGTATGTATTTATATTTTAGGGAAGTCCCATACTTTGTATTTTCCGAGATATATTTCCGAATCAACATAAGTTGTTTTATCATCATTTGAAAAAACATATATGCTTCCTTCCTGCGAAACAAATTTTGAATCAAGCTTGTTTTCGGCAAATTCAATGAATTCTTCATCGGAAGAATATATATTCGATATGTATGTTTCTGAACCAGCATTTTTTACCGGATAGAAAGGTTTTTTCTCGGATATTTTTGATGCGGCCGCCATATAAGGCAGAGGGTTTCCTCTCTGGAAAATTACTTTGTGATTCAGACCGATTATTACAAAAATTGCCGCTAAAATAATAATTATTGTGCCTGAAAGGACTTTTTTTGATTTCATAGGATCATACTCCTTATTTATCGTTAGTATTAAAAGGAATCATCTCAATGTGAGCATCGGTCAGCATTTTCATAGCCGCTTCGTCGGGATATGGATTTCCGTAAATAACCTTTTTGATTCCGGAATTTATAATCATCTTCGCGCATATGATACAGGGCTGATGAGTAACATAAAGTGTGCCGCCTTCAGTGGAAACACCGAATTTTGCCGCCTGAATTATTGCGTTCTGCTCAGCATGAAGAGCTCTGCAAAGCTCGTGTCTTTCTCCGGAAGGCACGTGAAGCATTTCCCTGTAGCATCCGCCTAAATCTTCGCAGTGGTCGATGCCGGAAGGCGGACCATTGTATCCTGTTGAAATTATGCGGTTGTCCTTCACGATTAAAGCGCCTACGTTTCTTCTCAGGCAGGTTGAACGGGTTTTGACAAGCTCCGCGATTTCCATAAAATATTCATCCCAGCTGGCTCGCATAATAAGACCTCCTTTTTTGATTAATTATAGCATATTAAGCCGCAAAGCACAATTCGCCGTTCAAAAATAAAAATGTGGAAAAAAGTATTGACAAAATCCCCGTCACCGTGTATTATTATTAATGTTTCCGCGACTGGAAGAGATATGGAGAGGTGTCCGAGTGGTTTAAGGAGCCGGTCTTGAAAACCGGTGACTCCGAAAGGGGCCGTGGGTTCGAATCCCACCCTCTCCGTTTTATTTTAATAAATTTTATTTTAGAGAGCTTTTGGAGAAGTACCCAAGAGGTTGAAGGGGCTCCCCTGGAAAGGGAGTAGGTCGTTAATAGCGGCGCGTGGGTTCAAATCCCACTTTCTCCGTGCAATTTCCCGCTGATTTGCGGGATTTTTTGTTTTTGTGTCAAATTTATGTCGCCAAAAGAGTATAATATGAATTTTTAAATCAGTTTTTACGCCAAATAAATCTGTGAATTCAAAAACTCCGAAAATGTATTAATAATATCTTACATTATTCTGAATTTATAAAAATCTGCTTTTATTTCATCTGAAGTTGTATTATAATACCAAGGTAATTATTTATATTGTTATTAAAATTAAGAAAGGTGAGGACTGATATGAAAAAATTTAAAAAGATCTCAGCGGTTGTGCTGAGCGGTTTAATGGTATTTTCAGTTGCCGCATGCGGCAAGGACACAGTTGACAAGGCCGCAGACGCTGCAGGACAGGTCGTAGAAGAAGTTCAGGAAAACAAAGTCGCAGCAGCATCCATTAAAATGAATGAGGCCGAAAACATGAAGGGTGTCATGAATATGGACATGAAAATGTCGGCAGATGGCGAAACCATGGATATTGCTTCTGTGAGCGATATGGTAATTTTCAATAACCCTATGAAAATGAAAATGGACATGACTTCAAAATATATGGATGAAGAAATGAAAGTCCAGTATTACATTCAGATGAATGATAAAGGTGATTTTGATATGTACTACGGCTCGGATGAAACCGGCTGGATAAAATCAGAATCTACCATAAAGAATGTTGAGGCTTTAAAAGGAAATACAGATTATTATCTTAAATACGCTGAAAACTTTGAAAGCGCAGGCGAAGAAGAGGTAAACGGCGAAATGGCCGAAAAATTCACAGGAGTTATTAAAGCTGAGGATATGAATGAAGTGCTCGACAGCACAAATATTGACACAATAATTCCCGTAGATGAAAGCTCTATCGACATAAAAGAGATTTTCAAGGACATGGATGGAATTCCCATGTCAATTTGGATTTCAAACGAAAGCGGATATCCTGTAAAATATGATATGGATATGACCCAGATGATGCAGGTAATAATGGACAGTATAGTAGCTCAGTTAGCCGGAGAAGAAGGCGCTGAGGAAATTCCTGAGATAAAGATTGATAATATATCAATGACAATGACATTCAGCGACTTTAATAATGCTGAGGATTTCGAGATTCCCGCAGAGGTTTTAGAGAACGCGGTAGAGATGGATTTATCCGAGGTTGCAGCAGCTGAATAATAAATGATTATAAGTGCCGGTTTTTACCGGCATTTTTTATGCTTGCAATCAGGATTTTTGAGGGTGAAATCTGATTTGAACGGACTTTTATATAAATGTTAAGATAAAAAATGCAAAAAAACCTCAAAAAACAGTTGACAAATAGGAAGAAAGCAAGTATAATCACTAATGCTGACGCCAAAAAGCGGAGGCGTAAAAC